>Ga0187892_10000155_pt1 | contig 172693 bp, 157 predicted proteins | sample MA1701073metaG_FD_139345 | JGI IMG/M metagenome (GOLD analysis project Ga0187892, IMG submission 139345) | Bio-ooze microbial communities from a basaltic lava cave in the Kipuka Kanohina Cave System on the Island of Hawaii, USA - MA170107-3 metaG ...
AGGCTGGAAGGTCGGCAGTGCCCAGGAGTTCCTCCGGCTGAGCGATGAGGAGGCCGTGTACATCGACCTCAAGGTGCGACTGGCCACGAGCCTACGCCACCGGCGCCAGCGCCGTGGCCTCACGCAGGCGGACCTCGCCAAGCTGCTGCGATCGAGCCAATCGCGCGTCGCCAAGATGGAGGCCGGTGATCCCTCGGTATCGCTGGACCTTCTGATCCGGTCGCTGCTGGTCCTTGGTATGTCGCGCCTAGAACTCTCGCGGATCATCGCAACTCGCTCGCCCGCCCCTGCCGCATAACCGCTGGCGCTCAGCGGCCCGCGTCCACCAGCGCGGGACAACCCCCCAGGACATCCAGCACACGCTCGCGAAATGCTCTCTGGTGGAGTCGAACGCGGACAGCGGCGGTTACGTACACGCGACGCGCGCTTTCGGCGTCCTCGTGTAACTCGCCCGGAGCAAAAACTGGTCGGAGGCCCAGATGCGCCGCGTCGTCGACCGCGACTGAGAACGCCAGACCGGCTGGATCATCGGCCACCACAAAGACCGGCCACGCCGCGAGATACTTCCCGGGGACGATTCCATGGAAATGGATCAGAGGGAGACGGCGCTCCATAGCGAGACGCAAGCCCCGGTTATCTGGATGTTGCGGATCGGTGCCGCGATATCGATATCGAAGAAGTCCATCAGGGCTAAAGGCATCGTCGTAAGGCCCGGCCGGCGCGGTGGTGATCGACAATGGCACCCCGCGGAGGACCTGAGGCTTGAAGATACCTTGCGGTCCGACGAGCGGGACCCGTACACCGTCTATGAGAAACCCGTCGGCCAGAACGGAACGAGGAAGGACGTCGCCTTGGCGCGCGACCTGATCCGCCAGCCACTCGAAGGCGGTAGCTCTCACACGGGCGTCCTGAACCGAATCAAGCACAAGTCAGCTCAAGGAAGGGGGTCGCCGTCGAACGCCGCGGATAAGCCGCGGCGCGAAGCGCCGTCGGTTTCATGCGCGAGTTAGACGGAGGTATCATCGCCATCTTTCAACAGCACGATCCGCACCCCGGGAATCTCGGACGCGTACTTTTTTACAAGGATCTCGTACGTCCGAACCTCCGTCACGAACAGATACTTCACATCAGCCGGGATCTTGTTTAGCTTTGCGAAGTCTTCACGGAATTTGAGCTTCTGCTGCGCGCCAAAGTCGTTCGGAAGATAAGGGTCGGTCGTTTTGATTTCGCCCACTATTCGCGGACCGTCCGTCACGCGGACGTCGATGTCGACACCCGGGGCGCCTTGGGCCTTCGCAGCGGCGTCAAAATCCGAGACTCCGTGATGCTGGGCAAGATAACGCTTCGCCATGAGGCAAGCCACGAAGCTGAGGTCGTTGCTGAGGTTGCCCTGAATCTGCTTGATCACGGCCAGGTGCTTGTACCAGCGGGCTGGGTCGTCAGGACTTGCAAGCGTCTCCTCTGCCAGGAGCTCTCTCAGTCGCCCAAGCCGTCGGGCGATCTGACCGCAGCGGACACGTTCAGCCGTTCAGCCTCAGTTAAGACGACGTCCAGATCCATATGCTCTTCCTTGCCGTCTGACGTGTCAGATCACAGCCGGCGCTCCGGCGCGCCGTCCCCTGAATCTGGCCTGTTATGCACCTCATAGAAGATGCGACGAGATGGCCTTCGACACTTCCCAGAACATCCTTGCATCCCCTACTGTCAGCGCGATCTGGTGCGTCAGCTCCTTGTGGGGGTGGATGTAGTTCCGGTAATCCCGGACGACTTCGCTGACGTCTCTAACCGATTGCGGAATCCAACGCAGCTCATGCGCCACCGCGATGTAGTCGGCGAGAGTCCACTCGCGAAGCGACAAAGCCTGCTGAGTCTTTGAATCCTTGGGGGCGGCTTTCGCAATGAAGATCGGCTGCTTGTTGGGCTCGCGGTTGACGCGCGCGAGGAAGAGGCTTTCGAGAAGGCCGCCCATCATGACCGTGGCGGCGAGAGGCGCACCAGCCGCAAGGCACGTGACGCATTCCTGCCAGCGACGGGTGAGCACCTGACGCATCAAGGGGTCCGGAACTGCGGCGAACGATGGCGGAGCATCGGTCGTGGACCTTGGTGCGGGCGGCGAAGACACAAGCGAAGTATCGAGGCGAACGAGTTCCGATTGCAGTCGCTTTACCACGGCACGGACTTTAGCGGTGGAGGGTGCTCTCCCTGAGAGTCCGAGAAGTTCCCTGAAACCGGCGTCTGCGGCTTCGAGCTCTTCGAGCTCTGGGGTGTTCATGCCTGGCGCCAGCGACTCCTTGTGGCGTTGAAACCACGCAAGGGAGACTGCCTTCAGATGGGCACGAGCTTCCACGGATCTCAGCTGCGGTGTGCGCACTGAAGCCATGGCCTGTTTGAGCCGCCTGACGTCTTCCAGCGCAGCCGAAAGCGGGGTAGTCGAGCCGGTGCTCGAGCGCATGGCTACCCCTACTTTCGTCGCCCCGGTCGAGCCTTCCTAGATACGCGCCTTGTAGTAGGGCGCTTGCGCGCACCTGATCCGTCTGTATCCGTGCCCGGCATGGCCATAGCGACCAGGTTCTCACCAACCGTGTTGATCCGAAAACTGCCGCGGGCTCGGCCTTTGTCGAGATAGCCGCGCTTGCTCGCGTTGTGCAGGGTGTAGATCGGGCGCTTGAGGCGTTCGCGTCCGGATAGTCGGGTTGCGTGCTGGAGATCGGATGCCGTGATCTCCGACTTCTTCTCACTTTCTGGCGCCTCGAATGCAAAGTAATAGGCGACGGCGGCGGCGAACTGGTTGTCACTCGACGGCCCCTTCTCCTGTAGGAATGCGCGAATATCGCGTGGACGCGGAGTGCTTGTGGATATCGCCGCGCCCGCCTCCACTGGTGTCGCTGCGACCGTGGCGACGGCCGCCGGAGAGGGACCCGTCGAGAGACCGAGTTTCTCCTGAGCCCACCGCAGGATCCGCCGCTGCTCCTCCGCGGGGAACGCCTTCAGAGCGTCCACCACCGCGCGAACGGCCTCGAGGTCGTCAGGGGAACTCGCTGGAGCAGCCATCTCTCCTCCTTCTCAGTTCCTCGTTGTGGCCACGGATGTGTGCATAAATGGTCGTGGTCAGCGGCCGGAGGGGGAGAAGCGCGAGCCCCCCGGTCCGCTGCACTGCGGACTTCGGCGAGCGGAGCGGCAACTGGGCACGCTGGCGGCCTGATGAGTACGCCTGGCCGCGAAAGCCATCAGCGTCTCCTGCCGAGCGAGGGAAGCCCACCGGACACTGCTCGTCGGACCTTTGCGATTCGCCGCAGTCGTCCCCTGACCCGCTCAGCGACTTCCGCAGGTCGCATCCAGGGTTGCCGGTGCAGGCTGGAGGACCACGCCCAGCACCCGCGCCTGGGCATCTGCACTCAATGGCCATGCCCGCCTCCCCGCCAGTGAGCTCTTCTCTGTCGTCGAACTAGGGTCGCGTTTGGGTTCGAACGCAATTTGCCAGATTAAGAGATGGAAATCCGCTCGGCCGGAAAGCCGCATGGCGGCCGGGCCGCAATGGAGGACCTCCGTGTAGATCGTCGTCCTGCTCACGCCTGGTCTCCCTGAGCTCCTACACGGTGCGGATGTCGAGGGGCCCCGCAGCAGGTGTGTCGCGAACGAGTGCCACTGACGCGAGGTGGCGTTGTACGGTCCGATCCCCTTCAGGAGCCCCGCGACCGCCGCCCCCTTTCGTTCCGGACGCGCCGACTATAGCGTGCGGCTCCGTGGCCGACAAGACCGGGTTTGGTGTGCCGCGCACGAAACGGCGGGCAGAGGGCGCTCAAAGACGCCGCTTCGCCTCCTGGATCGCGCGCCACACGCGCTCGGCCGTCACCGGCATGTCGAGGTGGCGCACGCCGAGCGGGGCCAGCGCGTCGTTCACGGCGTTCATGAGGGCGGGCAGCGCGCCGACAGTGCCGGCCTCGCCCACGCCCTTGGCGCCCAGCGGGTTCACCCGGGTCGGCACCTCGTGCGAGTCGACGTGGAACGACGGCACGTCGGCGGCGCGCGGCAGCGCGTAGTCCATGAAGGAGCCGGCCAGGAGCTGGCCAGTCTCCGCGTCGTAGGCGACCAGCTCGAAGAGGCCCTGGCCCAGGCCCTGGACGACGCCGCCGTGGATCTGGCCCTTCACCAGCATCGGGTTCACCATGCGGCCGACGTCGTCGACGACGGTGAGACGCACGACGCTCACCGCGCCGGTCTCCTCGTCGATCTCCACCTCGCACACCTGGCAGCCGTTGGGGAACGTCACCGCGGGCGGCACGAAGGCCGCCGTCTCGCTGAAGCCGGGCTCCATCCCAGCCGGCAGCCGTCCCGGCGCATATGCAGCGCGTGCCACGTCCGCGAACGCGACGCCGCGGTCGGTGCCGACGACGGCGAAGCGGCCGTCGCGAAGCACGATGTCGTCCACGCCGGCCTCCAGCAGGTGCGCGGCGATGCGACGGCCGCGCTCGATGATCTTGTCGGCCGCGCGCGTCACCGCCGAGCCGCCCACGGTGAGGGCGCCCGAGCCGCCGTTGCCCCGGCCGGCGCCGAGCGCGTCGCTGTCGCCGGCCCGGACCTGGATGCGCTCCGGCGGCACGCCAAGCCGCTCGGCCACGATCTGCGCGAAGGCGGTCTCGTTGCCCTGGCCCATCGACGTCGAGCCGGCGAAGAGCGTCACCGAGCCGTCGGGGTTGACCCGCAGGGCGGCGGTGTCCGGGTTCACTGCCGTGTAGGGGCCACCCGCGACCTCGATCGGGTTGGCGACACCGAGACCACGCAGCTTGCCCCGGGTCCGCGCCTCCAGGCGCCGCTTCTCGAACCCGGCGTGATCGGCGAGCCCGAGCGTCATGTCCATGCCGCGGGCGAAGTCGCCGCAGTCGTAGGTGAAGACGAGGCCGGTCTTGTACGGCATCGCCGATGACGGGATCAGGTTGCGGCGGCGCAGCTCGATGGGGTCGATCCCCAGCTCGCGCGCGGCGACGTCGATGACGCGCTCGATGGCGTAGGTGGCCTCCGGCCGGCCGGCGCCGCGGTAGGGGCCCGTGGGCGTCGTGTGGGTGAAGACGCCCGTCGTCTGGGAATGGATCACCGGCGTGGTGTAGACGCCAGCGACGCCGCCGATGTTGTTGGTGCCCGGTCCCGCGCTGCGCGGGGTGAGGTAGGCGCCGACGTTGAGGGTGATGGCGACGCGCAGGGCCATGAACGTCCCGTTCGCGCCGAGCGCCAGCTCAACGGTCGAGACGTTGTCGCGGCCGTGCTCATCGCTGACGAAGCCCTCGCGGCGGCTGGCCGTCCACTTCACCGGCCGCCCGAGCCGGCGCGTCGCCCACAGGGCGAGCGCCATCTCGGGATAGAGCCCGCTGCGCATCCCGAAGCTGCCGCCGACGTCGGCGGTCACCACGCGCACCTGCGTGTGCGGAACTCGCAGCACCTCAGCCAGCAGCCCGCGCGTGAGGTGCGGCGACTAGATGCCCGTGTGTAACGTGTAGCGTCCGGTCCGGCGGTCGTACTCGCCGACGGCGGCCCGCGGCTCCAGTGGGGCCGCCGTCACCCGGCTGACGACGAAGTCGAGGCGCGTCATGTGGGCGGCGCGCTCGAAGGCGCGGGCGACCGCATCGCCCTGGCCGACCTCCCAGAAGAAGGCCACGTTGTCGGGGGCTTCCTCCCAGACTCGCGGCGCGTCCGGACGCCGGGCGTCCGCCGTCGCCGCCACCGCCGGTAGCGGCTCGTAGTCGACCGCCACCAGCTCGGCGGCGTCGGCGGCGCGCTCTCGAGTCTCGGCGATGACGAGCGCTACGGGATCGCCGACGTGGCGCACGCGGTCGCGCGCGAGGAGGGGCCGCGCCGTGGCAAACGCCGGCGAGCCGTCGCGCCGCCTGCGCGTACGGTCGGTCGGCAGGTAGCCCACGCCATCGGCGGCGAGGTCGGCGTGAGTGAGGACGCTGAGGACGCCGGCCGCCGCACGCGCCGCGCCTGTGTCAATGGTACGAACGCGGGCGTGGGCGTGCGGCGAGCGCACGACGACGGCGTACGCCTGGCGCGGCAGGTCGACGTCGTCGGAGTAGCGCCCGAGCCCCCGCAGCAGCCGCGGGTCCTCGACCCGCCGCACGGACTGGCCGACGGCGAACTTTTCGACGGTGATCGGCGCTCTCATTGGATCAGTGCTCGGGGAATCGGGTTCGCTGTGCGACCGCTAGTCTGAGGCAGCGCCATTGCCTGGATCAAGGGCCGGGGCCGGCGCCTTGACGGCCGAGGCCCGACCATGCGATGACTGGCGCCCACCGGGTGAACGAGCGCTCCAGACCGGGGCGCCACCGGCGGGGGAGCCGACCATGCTACTGGAAATCATCGACGCCGACGGGCACGTGACCGAAACCTGGGAGCAGATCGCCCGCCATCTCGAGGAACCGTACCGCAAGCGGCCGCTCCTCACGCCCTTCTTCCCCCAGGACGGCTGGGACCGGCGTCTCACCGGCACCTTCCACGACTGGGCGGGAGACGTGAAGTCGTGGCACGAGGCGCTCGAGGCCGGCGGCATGGCGATGAGCGTCCTGTTCCCCACGCTCGGACTCTTCATGCCCTTCCTGCGCGACGCCGACTGGGCCGCGGCCACCTGCCGGGCCTACAACACGATGCTCCACGAGGAGCTCACCAGCCAGAGCGCGCGGCTCAAAGGCGTCGCGCTCCTCCCACTGCAAGACCCGGCGGCCGCGGCGGCCGAGCTGCGGCGCAGCGTCACCCGCTACGGCTTCGTCGGGGCCATGCTCGCCGCCGACGGGCCCTACCTGCTGGGTCACCCGCGCTTCGATCCGATCTACGCCGCGGCCGAGGAGCTGGACGTGCCGGTGTGCGTCCACGCCTCGGGCACCGACATGAGCACCCTGGGCGTGGAGCCCTTTCCGAAGTTCATCCAGGCCCATACCGTCTCCCACGTGTTCGGTCAGATGCGCCAGATCACCTCCATGATTTTCGAGGGCGTCCCCGCCCGCTTCCCGCGCTTGCGGATCGTCTACCTGGAAGCGGGAGCCGGCTGGGTGCCCTACTTCGTGCAGCGGATGGACGAGGAGTTCGAGAAGCGGGGCCACGTGGAGGCGCGCCGTCTGCCCCGTCGTCCGAGCGAGTACGTCAAAGGCGGGCAGATCTACTTCTCGTGCGAAGCCGAGGAAGTCCTCCTCCGGCAAGCCATCGACTACATCGGCGCCGGCCAGATCCTGTACGCCTCGGACTTTCCCCACTGGGACCACAGCTATCCCCAATCGCTCAAAGAGCTGCGTGACCGGCCCGACCTGACCGACGGCGAGAAGCGCCGGATCCTGTCCGAGAACCCCCGGCGCCTCTACCGCCTCACTGGAGATCCACGATGAAGAAGCTCATGGCGCTGTCGCTGGTGGCGGTGGCGATCAGCCTGCCGCTCACGGCCGGTTCGGCCAGCCGCATCTCCGTCGGGACCGGCTCCACCGGCGGCGTCTACTACTTCGTCGGCACCGCGATGAGCAAGATCCTGAATCAGCATCTGACCGGCGTGACCGCGACCCCCGAGCCGGTGACGGGCTCCGCCCACGCCACCAAGCTGGTGCACGCCGGCGAGCTGACGATCGCCCTGGCCGAGCTGGCCACCGTCCACCACGGCTACCGCGGCAGCCGGAAGGACTTCGACAAGAAGTACGACGGCGTGCGCTTCGTCATGGCCGGCATGGACACCGGCCAGACGGCGGTGGCCTGGGCCAGCTCCGGTGTGAAGTCGTACAGCGACATCAAGGGCAAGCGCATCGCCACCAACTCCCCGGCTTCCCTGGCCATGCTGGCGCCGGCCATAGCGATGTACGACGTCAAGGAGAGCGACGTTCAGCACAAGACGCTGAACTACTCGGAGCAGGTCAGCGCGATGAAGGACGGTGCCCTCGACATCGGGTTCTTCGCGGCGGCCCCGCGGAACGCCAGCGTGATGGAGCTGGCCGCCACCCGCCCGGTGCGGGTCCTCGGCCTGGAGCCCGACAAGGCCCGCGAGTTCGGCAAGCGTTACCCGTACTGGACCCCGCTCACCCTCAAGGCGGGCACCTATCCCGGGCAGGACGCCGACGTTCTGATGCCCGCCTTCTACACGACGCTCATCGCCAACAAGGACGCCGACCCCGCGCTCGTCTACAACATCGTGAAGACCATCGTCGAGCACGTCGGCGAGTTCGGCGAGCTGCATGCTGGCGGCAAGGAGTTCACGGTCGAGAAGACGCGCTTCTTCGTCGACAACGAGATGGTGCCGGCGCCGCTCCATCCCGGCGCCGAGCGCTTCTGGCGGGAGCGGGGGGTTCTGAAGTAACCCCGGGGTGAGCGCGCGGCCGCTGCTCGTCAGCGTCCTGGCCGTGGCCTGGTCGCTGTTTCACCTGGCCACCGGCTTCCTCGGGTCGCGGCCGGCCTTCCAGCAGCGGGCCGTTCACCTCGCCTTCGGGCTCGTCCTGGTGTTCCTCACGGTCCCCATGCTGCGGAGCGCCCCGCCGCGGGCCTGGACGCGGCTGGTCGACGTCCTGCTCGCGGTCGCCGCCGCCGCCGCCACCGGCTACGTGGCCTGGGACTACGAGGGCATCCTCCTCCGCTCCGGCAGCTTCGACACGCACGAGTTGTGGCTCGGCGCTCTGCTGATCCTGGCCATTCTGGAGGGGACGCGGCGGACGCTCGGCTGGCCCCTGCCGGTCCTGACCCTGCTCGCCCTCGCCTATGCCGTCGTGGGCGGCGACCTGCCGGGGCTGATCGGCCACCGCGGCTACTCGGCTCGGCGGATCATCTCAACGCTCTATCTGACCTTCGACGGCATCTTCGGCCTGATCCTCGGCGTATCCGCCACCTTCGTCTTTCTCTTCGTCCTGTTCGGCGTCTTCTTCCGGGAGTCGGGGGCCGGCCAGTTCTTCCTGGAGCTGGCCCAGGCGTTGTTCGGCGGCGTCCGGGGCGGCTCGGCCAAGGTGGCTATCGTCGGCTCGAGCCTGTTCGGGATGATCTCCGGCAGCACCGTCGCCAACGTCGGCACCGTGGGAACGGTCACGATCCCCCTCATGAAACGCAGCGGCTTCGCGCCAAGCTTCGCCGCCGCCGTGGAGTCGGCGGCCTCGGTGGCCGGCCAGCTCATGCCGCCGGTCATGGGCGCGGCGGCCTTCATCATGGCCGAGGTGCTGGGCGTGCCGTACATCCAGGTGGCCATGGCGGCGGCGATCCCAGCGGCGCTCTACTACTTCGCGCTGTTCGTGATGGTCGACCTCCAGGCCGCCAAGCTGGGCCTCCGCGGGCTGCCGCCCGAGGAGCGCCCCCGGCTCGGGCGCGTGGTCCGCCGGGGCTGGCCGGCGCTGATCCCGGTCGCCGTGCTGATCTATCTCATGGGCGCCGTCGGATACTCGCCCGGGCTCGCCTCGTTCTGGGCGACCGTCGTGGTGGTGGCGATCGCACTCGTCCGCCGCACCCTGACGCCGGCCAGGATCGTGCAGGTGCTGGCCGACGGCGCCCTGGCCGCCCTCGAGGTCGTCATGGCGGTCGCCTGCGTGGGCGTCATCATCGGCATCGTCGTGCTCACCGGCATCGGCCTGAAGCTGTCCACGCTGCTCCTCGACGTCTCCGGGGGCAACCTCTTGGTCCTGCTGGTCCTGACCATGCTGGCGTCGCTGGTCCTCGGGACGGCATTGCCGACGACCGCCACCTACGTGCTGCTCGCCGTCCTGGTGGCGCCGGCGATCGTGAAGTTCGGGGTGCCGGCGATGGCCGCGCACCTGTTCGTCTTCTACTTCGGCGTGATCGCCGATATCACGCCCCCCACCGCGCTGTGCGTGTTCGTGGCTTCGAACATCGCCGGCGCGCCGTTCCAACGCACCTGCTGGCTCGCCTGCCGGCTGGCCCTGGCCGGGTTCATCCTGCCCTTTTTCTTCGTGTACGGGCCGGGGCTGGTCTTGATCGGAAGTTGGGGCGCCGTGGGCCTCGCTGCCATCACGGCGACAGTCGGAGTGATAGCACTGGCCGTGGCTATCGAGGGCTACGTGCTGCGCGCGCTGGGTTGGCTGGACCGGGTGGCGGCGGCCGCAGCCGCGGTGCTCCTGATCCACACCGGCTGGCTCACCGACATGCTCGGCGCCGTCGTGCTCGCGGTCCTGACGGCTCGCCAACTCGCCGCCCACCGGCGCGTGGCGAGACAGCCGGTGGCCCAGGCGACGAAGCCGGCGGACGAGGGCGCCCCTGAAGTATCTACTCGAGATTGACAAGCGGCGACGGCGCGTATTACCGTCCCGCCACGCCCGAGGCCCGTCGACCCAGCCACCCCAAAACGCCGGAGGTTGCCATGGTCGTCACGATTCGCCGGACCCTCCTCGCTGGCTTCCTGCTCATGTTCGTTGCCAGCCTGGGCGGCGCCGCCAGCGCTCAGGACACGGTCAAGTGGACGCCGGTGACCGAAGACCGGCTCCTGAACGCGGACAAAGACGGCGCCAACTGGCTGACCCATCACCGCACCTATAACGGCTGGCGCTACAGCCCCCTGAACCAGATCACGAACGCCAACGTCGGCAAACTGACCCCCCGGTGGATGTTCCCGGGCGGAGGCGCCGGCGACCAGAAGGGCACCCCGATGGTGAACGATGGGGTGATGGTCACGGTGACGATCGACGCTGGCGACACGGTCAATCCCCGCACGCTGATCCGCCAAAAGGTCTACGCGCTGGACGCGACGACGGGCGCCGTGCTGTGGAAGCACGAGCACAAGCTTCCCGACGACCTGACCGTCCTCGTCCGCATCCTGCTGGGGCCGCGCGGAGTGGCCTTCCTCAAGGACCGCGTGTACTACGGCACCAAGGACGCCCGGCTCATCGCGCTCAAGGCGACCACGGGCGAGGTGATCTGGAACAAGGAGATCGCCGACTACAAGGACGGCTTCTACGTGTCCATGGCGCCCATCGTCGCCAAGGGCAAGCTCGTCGTCGGCATCGCCGGCCCCGGCGAGATGGGCAACCGCGGCTTCGTCGAAGCCTTCGACCCGGACACCGGCCGCAGTCTCTGGCGCACCTACACGATCCCCGGCCCCGGCGAGCCCGGAAACGATACCTGGGCCGGCGAGAGCTGGAAGGTCGGCGGCGTGGCGCCCTGGCACCACGGAACGTACGATCCGGACTCGAACACCCTCTTCTACGGCACGGGCAATCCGGCCCCCTGGATCCCGGAGCTCCGCAAGGGCGACAACCTCTGGGCGAATTCGGTGATCGCGCTGGACGCCGACACCGGCAAGATGAAGTGGGGTTATCAGTTCGTGCCGAACGAAGGGTGGGACCTGGACACCAACCAGGAGCCACTGGTCATCGACGTCACGCGTAACGGGACGAAGCGGAAAGCCGTCATCCAGGCTAACAAGCTCGGCTACGTGTACACGCTCGATCGCACCGACGGCAAGTTCATCTCGGCCACGCCCTTCGTCAAGCTGCGCAACTGGGGCGAAGTCGATCCGAAGACAGGAAAGGTCAGCATCAACCGCGACACGATCCCGACCATGGGCGGCCCTCGGCTCGAGGTGTGCCCCGGCCTCATCGGCGCGACGAGCTGGGGCAACCGGCCCTACAATCCGCAGACCGGTCTGATGTACATCCCGTCCAACGAGTTCTGCATGATGCTCGGGTACGCCAAGGAGATCACCTACAAGCGCGGATCGATCTTCACCGGCGCCGCCCACGACCACTACGCCAAGGGGGACCAGTCGGGCGTGCTGCGCGCTTACGACGTCAACGCCGACAAGGTCGTGTGGGAGTGGTCGACGCGGAGCCCGCTCGTCACCCACGTCCTTACCACCGCCGGGGACCTGGTCTTCTTCGGCACCGCCGAGGGCAAGGTCATCGGCCTGGACGCCCGCAGTGGCAAGCAGCTCTGGGAGTTCAGCGTCGGCACCCCGATATCGGGCGGTCTCATGACCTACGCTGTCGGCGGCAAGCAATATCTGGCCGTGGCGGCTGGCGGGCAGACCCGGTCGGCCACGTACTACGGCAAAGAGCCTCGGTGGGCGCACCTGAAGAACGTCCCCTGGGGCGATGTCGTCGTCGTCTTCGCCCTGCCCTGACTGAGAACGCGCGGTGATGGCGCGTCGCCGAATCCGACCGGACCGTCTGGTCGGATTCGGCGCGGCGCTCCTGTTCGCCGTGGCCGCGGAGGCCGCCCCGCTCACGGGTCTCCGCGTCTGCGCCGACCCCGACAACCTGCCCTTCTCGAGCAAGGATCACGCGACACAAGGCTTCGAGGTCGAGCTGGCGCGCGCCCTCATCGCCGACGCGACCTTCCGCTGGATTCCCACGTACCGCTGGCCGGTCGTCCGCAAGGAGCTCCTGGACCGGCGCTGCGATCTCTTCTTCGGTCTGCCTCTCGATCCCCGCTTCACCGACGAGAACCGCCGTCTTGCTCTCTCGCGCCCGTACTACGTCGTGGGCCAGGTGCTGGTATCCCGGGCGGGGGAAGGGATCAGGCGGCTCGAGGATCTCCGGGGCAAGGTGATCGGCGTCGAAACCGCCACGGCCGGCGACATCCTCGTCACCCGGCTCGGCGGGGAGCGCCGGGTCTACGCCACGCCCCCGGAGACGTTCGAGGCCGTCCGAGCCAGAAAGGTCGACGCGGCCGTCATGGCCTCGCCGCAAGCGGGCTGGTTGGCCCGGAAGTTCCCCAGCTTCGAGTTGCACGAGGTCCGGGATCCGGAGGGCGAGTTCAAGATTGCCATCGGAATGCGCCGGGAGGACCGCGATCTCAAGGCGGCGGTCGATTCGGCCCTGGAGCGGTTGCTCGACAGCGGAAAGGTCGGCGAGATTCTCGGCCGCTACGGCGTGCCCCGTTGACCGACCTACCACGTAGGGGCTACCTTCGGGCATCACTGAGCTCATGCGGGACCCATCGCGCCGGGGCCCCGGGTGCTGACCGTGGAGGCGCGCGAGTGTGAGTCAGCAAAGGAGGAGGAGATGAGGCTACGTAACTGGTTCCCGGTGGCTACGGTGATCGTTGCCCTCCTCGCTGTACTCGCTTCGCTGACCGCGCCCCCGGCTCCCGCCCAGCCGCGGACGTTCGTCTGGAAGGTCCAGAGCGCGTTCCCGGTCACCGATTATCCGCATCGATCCCTGGTCGAGCTGGCCAAGTCGGTCGACCAGATGTCGGGCGGTCGACTCAAGCTCGAACCGCTCCCAGTGGGCTCCGTGGTCGGATTCTTCGAGGTGCTGGATGCCGTGAACCGAGGCGCCCTGGACGGCGGCCTCACGTGGCCCGGCCTGTGGGCCGGGAAGAACTCCGCCGCCGGGCTCTTCGGTTCGCCGCTCGGCGGGCCGTTCGGGATGGGGCAGAACGAGTTCACCGCCTGGCTGTTCGCGGGCGGCGGCCAGGAACTCTACAACGATCTGCTCCAGAAAGAGCTACGGATGGATGTCGTGGCCCATTTCACGACCATTCTCAGCCGTTCTGGGAGGCCTTCGGCTGGCTCAAGAAACCCATGAACAACCTCGAGGACCTGCGCAAGCTCAAGTTCCGATCCTCGGGGATCGGGCTGGAGATGTTCCGGCGGATGGAGGCGACCACGGTGGGGATGGCCGGCGGCGAGATCGTCCCCTCGTTGGAGCGCGGCGTCATCGACGGCGCGGAATGGGCGATTCCGAGCCGCGACATCGTCATGGGCTTCCAGCAGGCCGCCAAGTTCTACTACATGCCGAGCTTCCGGCAGCCGCCCACCTTTCACGAGTTGATTATCAACAAGAAGAAGTGGGCGGAGCTGCCGCCGGACCTCCAGGCCATCGTCAAGTACGCCACCATGGCCGAGATCACGCGGCTGGCCGCTTTCACGGTGGATCAGGACAGCCAGGCCGCGGAAGATCTGGCCACCAAGCACGGCGTCCGGATTTTGCGCACGCCGGACGAAATCCTCCGCGCAGAACTGGAGGCCATCGACAAGACCCTCGAGGCCGAGGCGCAGAAGAACCCCTTCTTCGCCAAGGTGCTCAGCTCGCAGAGGGAGTACGCCAAGAAGACCGTGGCCCACGGGCAGAAGATTACGCCGCCGATGGACATCGCGGTCCGCCACTATTGGCAGAAGCGCTAGGTCCTGGCGGCTGGCGGATGCTCACGGGCGCCGAGCCTCCCCGGCGCCCGTGGTGATGTTAGCAGTTGCCTTTCTTGGCCTGGCCGGGCGGGCAGTGTTTGCCTGCGGGCTCCGCCTTGATCTCAATCGGGGGCTTCACTTTGATCTCCGGCCCCTTGATCACGCAACCGCCGAGCGCCACACTCAATACCGATGCGAGCAGCACATGTGCAATCGCCACGAGAGCCCCCTTAGTGTTGATTGTCATAGCCATATCTAAATCAGAGGGTAAAGCGCTGCGCGCAGTCAAGTTTTGTGACCGAGCCTCGCCGCCTTGACCGAGCCGCCGCCCTCGCCTAGTCTCTGAGCCATGCTCCCGATCGCGCTCGGCCGTCTCCGCATCTCGGCGATCGTCGAGCGCGCCGGTCCCACCCGTCCTACCTGGCTCCTACCCGACGCGGCGCCGGAGGCAGTCGAGCGCCGCCGCGGTTGGCTCGCCCCGCATTTCCTGGACGAGAAGGGCCGGTTCCTGCAGAGCATTCACACCTTCGTGATCGTGACGCCGGTCGTGACGGTCCTCGTCGACACCGGAGTCGGCAACGACAAGGACCGCGGCGGGCGCCAGCCCTTCCACATGCTGCACACGACGTTTCTCGAGGACCTGCGGGCGGCCGGCTTTCCGCCCGAGTCCATCGATCTGGTGCTGTGTACACACCTGCACGTCGACCACGTGGGCTGGAATACGCGCCTGGAAGACGGCCGCTGGGTGCCGACCTTCCCCCGCGCGCGCTATCTCTTCCCGCGGCGGGAGTGGGAGCACTGGTCGGCCGAGCGCAGCGAGGACACCCAGCGCGTCATGGCGGACAGCGTGAAGCCGGTGCTGGACGCGGGGCTGGCCGAGCTGGTCGACATGGACCACCGGGTCTCGGACGAGCTCTGGCTCGAGCCCTCGCCCGGCCACACACCCGGTCACGTCAGCGTGCGCCTGCGCTCGGGGGACGGCGAGGCCGTCATCACCGGTGACCTCATGCACCACCCGATCCAGATGGCCGAGCCGCAGTGGGGAAGCCACTTCGACAGTGATCCCGAACACGCCGCCAAGACGCGCCGGGCGTTTTGCGAGCGCTATGCCGATCGGCCGGTGACGGTCCTCGGCACCCACTTCCATCATCCGACGGCGGGCCACATCGTCCGCCATGGCGACACCTGGCGCTTCCAGGTGACCGGCGGCAGCTGAAGTATGGCCAACGGTTGTCGCACCCCGCGTGAACGGGGAGGTTTGGAGGGGGCGGCCGCTGCCCCCTCCAACTGAAAAAGGACCGCCCGCTATGACGGGAGGTCCTCCAGTCGGACACCGCGCCCACTTGTGAGGGCTTCCCGTGCCTCCGACACCCGCCGCGGAAACTCGGGATGGTGCTCCAAGCGATAGTCGAACCAGTCGTCGTCGCTTTCGAACCCGATGAGCACACCAGCCGGCTCCATGCCGCGTGATGACAATTTCCTCCGACTCGGCCAAGCGCAGGAATCGCGACAGGTCGTCCTTGACCTCAGCCAGCGCCACCTGGCGCATCGGGCGTCCCGCGCTTGGCAAGCCAGCGCGTCGCTTCGGCTTTCGTGACGATCGCGAGGATCTCATCTTCCCTCGGTGAGGACCTGTTCGACGCCGGTGACACGAGGCGGCGCTCTGGCGTAGACTACCCCGGCCATGGTTTCCGGCCAGCGCCACGCCACGGTTTCCGGTCAGGATCATCTGGCGACTCGCGACCCGGCCACGATGTTGACGTGCGCCCTCCTGTTCGCCATCACCGCGGTCGCCTGGATCCATGTCGTCTCCAGTATGGGTTCCCATAGCCACGAAGCCATGACGACGATGCCTACGCTCCTCGCCCACATCATGGCCTACGTCGCCAGCTGGGCGGTGATGATGGCCGCCATGATGCTGCCGAGCGCTCTGCCGATGATCGCGCTGTACGGCGCGACCCAGCGGAACGCTGTGAGCGCCGGTGCCCGGGGCGTGCACGTCGCTCTCTTCACGCTGATGTATCTCGGCCTGTGGGGAGTCATGGGTGTGCCGGTGTACCTCGCGAGTATGCTGCTGGGAATCGTCGCGGCCGATCTCCTGCCCTATGGCGTCGCGTTGGTGTTGCTCGCCGCCGGAGCCTACCAGCTGTCGCCGCTCAAACAGGTGTGTTTGCGGGCCTGCCGAAGCCCCCTGGCCTTTCTCCTCGGCCGCTGGCGTCCGGGGGCGGCGGGCAGCCTCGCGTTGGGCTGGGCCCATGCCATCTACTGCGTGGGATGCTGCTGGGCGCTGATGGTCGTCCTGGTCGCGGCCGGGGCGATGGGGCTGTCCTGGGTGTTGCTCATCGCCGCCCTGGTGACCGCCGAGAAGCTCCTGCCACTTGGCGAGTGGATCGCTCGCCTGGCCGGCGGCGCGCTGGTGATCCTGGGCCTGGCGGTGGCGCTTCGGCCCGACCTGGTGATGCTAGTCCGACATGGCCACGTGATGTAATCGGACAGACGCGAAGGAGGCCTGTGATGGCGAGTCCCAAGTGGCGGATCAGCGGCGACTACTTCGAAGCCTGCAGCTGCGACTTCGTTTGCCCGTGCCCGACCTCAGGCCTCAAGGCCCGGCCGACCAAGGGATCGTGCGACGCCGGCCTCGTGTTCCATGTCGACCGCGGTTCTTATGGAGACGTCAGCCTCGACGGCCTCAACTTCGCCGTCCTGCTGCACACCCCCGGCGCGATGATCGAGGGGAACTGGACGGTGGGAGTGATCCTGGACGAGCGGGCCACGGCGACGCAGCGGGACGCGCTCACGACGATCGCCAGTGGACAGGGAGGCGGACCGATGGCCGCGCTCGGGCCGCTGGTGGGCAAGTTCGCCGGAGCCGAAGCCAAGCTGATCCGCATTGAACGCAACGGGCTACACCGATCGGTGTCGATTCCCGGCGTGCTCGACATCGCCATCGAGGGTGTGGCCGGCGCGAACCAGAACGAGCCAATCTACTTCGACAACGTCGGGCACCCCGCCGCCACCCGCCTCGCCCTGGCCAAAGCCGCCCGCGGCCACATGCACGCCTTCGGGATCAACTGGGACGACACGTCAGGCCGGAACAACGGCCACTTCGCCCCGTTCGCGTGGAGCTCAGCCTGAGTTGTGGCACCTCACGTGAATGGGGAGGTTTGGAGGGGCGCGCCGAGTGCCCCCTCCAATAACAAGGAGCGGACGATGCCGTACGACCTCGTGATCAAGAACGGCGTGGTGATCGACGGATCCGGCTTGCCCCGTTACCGGGCCGACGTCGGCGTCCGCCACGGCCGCATCGTGACGATCGGCCGCATCCGCGAGCGAGCGCGCGAGGAAATCGACGCTGACGGCCAGGTGGTGGCGCCGGGCTTCGTCGACGGCCACACCCACATGGACGCCCAGATCTTCTGGGACCCGCTCGGCACCTCCTCTTGCTGGCACGGCATCACGACGGTCGTGATGGGCAACTGCGGTTTCACGCTGGCGCCCTGCGCGGCGGCCGACAAGCACCTCGTCGTCAGGAATCTCCAGCGCGCCGAGGACATTCCCCCCGCGGCCATGGAGGCCGGGATCGAGTGGCGCTGGACGACGTTCCCCGAATTCCTCGACTGTCTCGAGTCGCTGCCCAAGGGCATCAACTACTCCGGGTACATCGGCCACTCGGCCCTGCGCACCTACGTGATGGGCGAACGGGCGTTCGAGAAGCCGGCCAGCGAGGACGATCTGCGGGCGATGGAGCGCGAGCTGCGCGACGCCCTTCGCGCCGGCGCCATCGGCTTCACCACGTCGCGCTCGCCCAGCCACGAGACGCCCGACGGCCGGCCGGTGGCTAGTCGGCTCGCCACCTGGGACGAGGTACGGCGTCTGGTCGGCGCCATGGGCCAGCTCAACGCTGGCATCTTCGAGCTGGCGGGTGAGGGCGTGGACCGCGCCCCCGGTCACCCGGAACTGCGCGAGTATCACGTTCGCCTCCGCGATCTGGCCGTCGAGACCGGGCGCCCGGTGACGTTCGGAGTCTTCAGCCGGCGGGGGGCGCCCGACACCTGGCGCGCGTACCTCGCCCTCCTCGACGAGACGGCCGCGGCCGGCGGGCGGATGTTCGGCCAGGTCCACAGCCGGGCGCTCAGCGCGCTGCTCTCGTTCAAGACGCAGCTTCCGTTCGACCGGCTGCCGGTGTGGAAAGAACTGCGGGCCCTCCCCCTCAGCGAGCAGAAGCAGCGACTGCGCGATCCGAACCTGCGCCGGCGACTCGTCGAGGCGTCGGGCGAGCGCGATGGCCGGCGGCCGGTCGGCACCGAGGCCCGTCCTGCCGACTACGACTGGCTCTTCGTGTTCGACACCGTGGAGGGGCCGCACCGCTCGGTGGCCGAGGTCGCGCGGGAGCGCGGCACGCATCCGGCCGAGACCATGATCGACCTCGCGCTGGAGAAGGACCTCGACCTCTTCTTCCTCCAGCCGGTGGCCAACGAGAACCAGGAGTACGCGCTGGAGCTGATGCGCCATCCGCGCACGGTGACGACCTTCTCGGACTCCGGCGCGCACGTCTCTCAGCTCATGGATTCGTCGCTGCAGACTCACGTCCTCTATCACTGGGTCCGCACGAAGCAGGCGTTCACGCTGGAGCAGGCGGTGCGCATGCTGACGTTCGTGCCGGCCACGCTGTGGGGCTTCGCCGATCGCGGGCTCATCCGCGAGGGCCTGGCCGCCGACCTCGTCGTCTTCGATCCCGATCGCATCGCCGCCGAGATGCCCGAAGTGGTGGACGACCTTCCGGCCGGCGCCCGGCGCATCGTTCAGCGCACCCGCGGCGTCGCCGCCACGGTCGTGAACGGCGAGATCCTGCTCCGCGACGGCAAGCACACGGGAGCGCTGCCCGGCCAGCTCTTGCGCGGTCCCCTGCCGCGCCGGCACCCCTGACGCCGGCGCGGCCCTTGACCTGGGCCGACGCCGGCCCGAGTATTGGGCACCGCTTCGGGCACGAACGAGGCCTCACCCGTCGGGAGGTGTGACATGCGCCACCGGAAACCCTCATGGGCGGTCGCAACCCTGACCGCCGCCGTCCTGTGCATCGCCGGCCCGGCTCTGGATGCCGACGCCCAGAAGAAGGGCGGCGTCCTCAAGGTCGGCAACCTCGGCGAGCCGCCCACCCTGGATGCGCACTGGACCACGGCCACCATCACCGAGGTGCTGGCCAACCACATCTACGAAGGCCTGTTCTCGCTCGACGCCAAGTCCCAGCCGATCCCCATGCTCGCCGAGGGCATGCCCGCGGTCTCAAAGGACGGGCTCACCTACACCTTCAAGCTCCGCCAGGGCATCAAGTTCCACAACGGCAAGGAGATGACCTCCGCCGACGTTGTGCCGTCGCTGAACCGCTGGGGTCAGCAGTCGACCTACGGCAAGGGACTCTATGCGCGGGTGGCCGAGGTGCGGGCCATCGACAAGTTCACCGTGGAGATGAAGCTCAAGGAGACGACGGCCACCGTCCTGATCTCCCTGGCCATCCCCAACAACTCGGCGGCCATCTATCCCCGCGAGATCGCCGAGAAGTTCAAGCCGGCCGAAAAAGCCACCGAGTGGATCGGCACCGGCCCCTTCAAGCTCGTCGAGTGGAAGCCCGACCGCCACATCAAGATGGCTCGGTTTGACGACTACAAGCCGCGGAGCGAGCCGGCCAGCGGGTACGGCGGGCGCAAGGTCGTCCACGTGGACGAACTGCTGTGGATGCCCGTCCCCGACGCCGCCACCCGCGTGGCCCAGATCGAGACGGGGGAGGTGGACTTCGCCGACGACCTGGACCTCAACGCCTACGAGCGGCTCAAGAAGGTGGCCGGTGTGCAGCCCATCGTGGCCCGGCCGTACTACTGGCTGGTCGCCGTCTTCAACAAGAAGGAAGGCCTGATGACGAACCAGAAGCTCCGCCAGGCCTGGCAGGCGGCCCTGGATTTGGAGCCCATCATGAAGAACGTGGCCGGAGGCCACGCGGAGCTCTACCGCATGGACTCCAGCCTGGCCTTCGTGGAAAACACGCCCTGGCACACGAAGCTGACCGGGCTGCCGTGGAACGAGCGCAACCGGGACAAGGCCCGCCGGCTGCTCCAGGAAGCCGGCTACAAGGCCGAGCCCATCCGCTTCATGACCACCCAGGAGTACAAGTGGATGTACGACTTCGCGCTGCTCAGCAAGCAGCAGCTGGAGGACGCGGGGTTCACCATCGACCTGCAGGTGGTGGACTGGGCCACGCTGGTCAAGCGGCGCAACAACTCCAAAGAGTACGACGTCTTCACGACGGGGATGGGGAACTTCTATGACCCCACCCACCACATCTATCTCGGTCCGAACTGGCCGGGCTGGACCAACGATGAGGAGCTCAACCGCCTGCTCACCGAGCTGGCCCGGGAGGGCGACTACAAGAAGCGGTTCGCGCTGTGGGAGCAGGTGACGCGCACGTTCTACGATCGGGTGCCCGTCGCCCGGTACGGAGACCTCTTCGGGTTGCGGGCGATGCGCAGCCACGTCAAGGGCTTCGACCAGACGCTCATGCGGCCGCGGTTTCACAACGTCTGGCTGGAGAAGTAGACCGACCCGGCGGGGTCGTCCGCGCGGACGACCCCCGCCCGATCGCCGTGACCACCTACCTCCTCCGGCGCCTCCTGGCGCTCCTGCCCGTGATGCTGGTCGTCGTCACCATCGTGTTCCTGCTCATCCACCTGATCCCCGGCGATCCGGTGGCGGTCATCCTGGGGCCGGAGGCCAACGCCCAGCAGATCGACGATGCCCGCCGGGAGCTGGGCCTCGACCGCCCTCTGCACGAGCAGCTCTTCCGGTTCTACGGGCGGCTGCTCCGCGGCGACCTCGGGCGCTCGTACTTCCTCGATCGCCCGGTCACGCAGGCGCTGTGGGAGCGCGCCGAGCCCACGCTGGTGCTGATGACGGCGGCGCTCTTCGTGGCCGTGCTGATCGGCGTGCCCTCGGGCATCGTGGCCGGCGCCTACCAGGGGTCCTGGTGGGACCGCGGGCTCATGGGCCTGGCCCTGCTCGGCGTGTGCGTGCCCGGCTTCTGGCTCAGCCTCAACTTCATCTATCTCTTCTCGGTGCGGCTGGGTTGGCTGCCGGTGGCCGGCTACGCTTCCGTTTTTCAGGATCCGGTGGCCGCTGCCCGCTACATGCTGCTGCCGGCGCTGTCACTGGGCTTCAACCAGTCGGCATTGATCGCCCGCATCGCCCGCTCGTGCATGATCGAGATCCTGCGCCAGGACTACATCCGCACCGCGCGGGCCAAGGGACTAGCCGAGCGCAGCGTGATCTATCTGCACGCGTTCCGGAACGCCCTGGTGCCGGTGGTGACGGTGATCGGGATCACCATGGCCATCCTGATCGGCGGGGCCGTCGTCACCGAGATCGTGTTCAACATTCCCGGCCTCGGGCGACTGATCATCTCGGCGATCTTGCGCCGGGACTATCCGGTGGTCCAGGGCGTGGTGCTGCTGACGGCGGCGGTCTACATGCTGATCAACCTGGTGGTCGACGTCGTGTACGCCTTCATCGATCCCCGTATTCGCTATGTCTGACGCGACGGCGGTGGTGGCCGAGGTTGCGCCGGCCGTCGTCTCTGGGGGTGGGCCGCGGAGTCGGTGGGCGCGACGCCTGCTGCGCAACCCCAACGTCGTCATGGGCGGCAGCGTGTTCCTCGTCCTCGTCCTGGTCGCCGTCTTCGCCGACGCTCTGTCGCCATACAGCCCGACGCGACTCTACCCGGGCCAGCGCCTCCGGCCGCCCGGCGCACTCAACCTGCTCGGCACCGACGAGTTCGGGCGCGACATCGCCAGCCTCGTCCTGCACGGCAGCCGGGTCTCCCTCCTGGTCGGCAGCGTGACGATGCTGCTCACCTCGCTGGGCGGCGTCGTGATCGGGCTCGTCGCCGGCTACTACCGCCGCCTGGACATCGTGATCATGCGGGTCATGGACGGCTTGATGGCATTCCCGGCGATCCTGCTGGCCATCGCCCTCATGGCCGTCCGGGGACCGGGGGTGTGGAACGTGATCATCTCGCTCTCGGTCGTGTACCTGCCGAGGACGGCCATGCTCATCCGCAGCACCGTGCTGAGCGTGCGGGAGCTGGACTACGTCGTGGCCGCCCAGGCGCTCGGGCGTGGGGGGCTGGCCATTTCCTTCCGGCACATCCTGCCCAACTGCATGGGCCCGCTCCTCGTGCAGGGCACCTTCATCTTCGCCTACGCCGTGCTCGCCGAGGCCATCCTGGGCTTCCTCGGCGTCGGCGTGCCACCCTACGTGCCGTCGTGGGGCAATGTGATCGCCAGTGGCAAGAACGTGATCCGCGAGGCATTCTGGGTCAGCGCGTTCCCCGGGCTGGCCCTGACGCTGGCCGGGCTGTCCCTGAACCTGCTCGGCGACGGCCTGCGCGACACGCTGGACCCGCGCTTGCGAGTCCAATAGGAACCAAGGGAGGTTGACGTGGGCTGGGAGGTACGGACGTGCTCCTCAGTGGAGGAGCTGCGCGCGACCATAACGCCGATCACCAACTACTTCGGACGATCGGCGGTGAGCGACGAGCAGATCGAGCGGCTCGAGCGCACCCTGCCCCTCGAGCGACTGCATGGCGTCTGGGAGGACGGTCGCGCCGTAGGCGGCGCCGGCGCTTTCCCGTTCGAGCTGACCGTGCCCGGCGGGCGCGTCCGGGCGGCTGGCGTGACCGTCGTCGGCGTCTTGCCCACCCACCGGCGGCGTGGAGTCTTGACGGCCATGATGCGCGCCCAGCTTGACGCCTGCCACGAGCGTGGCGAGCCGGTCGCGTACCTCTGGGCCACAGAAGACACGATCTACGGCCGCTTCGGCTATGGCATCGCCTCGTTGACAGGGGAAATCGAGCTGCCGCGCGAGCGCGCCGCCTATTATGCGCCGTTCCAGTCGTTCGGACAGGCGCGGATCGTGCCGCTCAAGGAGGCCGAGAAGCTCGTGGCGCCGGTCTGGGAGCGGGTGGCGGCCGAAACCCCGGGGATGTTCAGGAGAACGTCCGCGTGGTGGCAGGTCCGTGCGCTGGCCGACCCCGACTGGCGCCGCCGCGGCGGTGGCGACCTACAGTGCGTGGTCCTCGAGTCGGATGAAGGGCCCGTCGGCTACGCGCTCTACCGATTGAACCTGGCCTTCGACCGCGGCGTCCAGACGGGCGCGGTCGATGTCGCCGAGGCGATGGGCGACTCTCCCGCGGCAACCCGCGCGATCTGGCGATTCCTGCTGGACGTGGACTGGATGGCGCGGGTGAAGGCGTTCCTGCTGCCCCTGGACCACCCGCTGCTCCTGCTGCTCGCCGAGCCGCGCCGGCTTCGCTTCAGCGTCCGCGACGGGCTCTGGGTTCGGCTGGTGGACGTCGGAAATGCGCTGGCGGCACGCTCGTACGCGGCGCCGGGCGCCGTGGTGATCGATGTTGTGGATGCGTTTTGTCCCTGGAACCAGGGCCGGTGGTGCGTCGGCGACGACGGCGTCAAGCGAACCACGGCCGAGCCGGAGCTACGGTGCGACGTCACCGCGCTCGGCGCCGTCTATCTCGGTGGATTCACCTGGGCCCACCTCGGGAGGGCACTGCGGGTGGACGAGCTGCGCCCCGGCGCCCTGGACAGCGCCGACGCGCTCTTCCGCACCACGCGCGCCCCCTGGTGCCCCGAGATCTTTTGACGCATTGTCTGGCCAGACGGAGGACGTGACCATGCCCAGCGCGCGCGCGTTCCACGGGATCATTCCCGGCGCCGCAATCCGGGCCGCCCTCGAGGCCAGCCGGATCCCGCGCGTCGCCCTCTGACCTGGTTCGCGCTGTCCCTGGGTGCCGCCTGCCTGGCCCTCGCCGCCTGACCCGCGCCAACCGATCGCCGGCCCGAGCCGCGTCTTGACAGATCCGAGATAATCGGTCAGTCAATCAAGAAAAAGGGGCCTCCGCTGGCGGGAAGGAGACCGGCCGTGGCCGATCGGCAAGTGCTCGCGCGTGCCTACCACACCATCCTGGCCGGCTTCGTGCGCGATGGACGCGCCCCCCCATTACACCGAGCTGGCGGTGATGCTCGGCGTGCCGCCGGCCGAGGCCCTCCAGGTCCAACGTGACCTGACGGCCTCCGGGCTTCCGATCTGGACTCACCCTGACACCGACCATCTGGTGCCATGTCACCCTTCTCGAACCTTCCCACCCCGTACCGGGTCTCCATTGATGGACAGCAGAAGTGGTACGCGCTCTGAGGCCTGGAGTCGCTGGCGGTCCGCTGGCTCTTCCCGGGTCAGGACGTGCAGATTGACGCGCGCTGCCTGGATTGTGCGGAGCCGCTCCACCTGCGCATGCGAGACGACTCCATTCTCGTCGCATCGCCCGAGACGATCGTCGGGCATGCCAACCTCCCGGCCCCGCGCTGGAACCAGAACTGGGCCGCCACCTGAAACGGCATGAACCTCTTCCGGTCGGAAGAGCACGCCCGCCGGTGGCCGGGGTACGATCCGAAGGCAGCCGAGGGCACGTTGCCGCTCGAGCTGCGCCAGGGTCTTTTTCGCGCGCTGAGGGCATTGGGCAAGTCCGGGCCGTTCTGGGGGATCGCGTCATAAGAGCCGCCTGGGCCTCGCTGACCAGCCTGCTCCAGCTGATCACGGACCAAGCGCGCGAGGCCATCGGCGCGCACCAGTCGGCGACTACCTTCCTTGTCGAGCACGACTGGAGTCAGGCGATCAACGCGATCTCCCTCTCTGTCAAGTACGCGGGCTATCGCCGGTACGACACCAGACCCGACGGCAGCGGGATCTACGCGATCGTTTGTCGTGAGAACCGACCGATGCGGATGACCCAGAGCGAACTCGAGGCACATCCCGGATGGCGCGGCTTCGGCCGGGAGGCTGGACACCATCCCCCCATGCGGGGGTGGCTGGCGGTGCCCATGGTCGCGCGCGACGGGAGGAACATGGGGTTGATCCAGCTGTCAGACAGGTACGAGGGCGAATTCAGCGAGCACGACGAAGCGACGCTGGTCGAGCTGGCGCGCCTGGCGACTCTGAAGCTCGAACGACATGGGGCGGCACTGGTTCGTCTGAGGCGACGAGGCCCTACCGGAGCGGGCGGAAGAAGGCGCGGAGCTCCTCGGCCAGGAGTCGGGGTTCCTCCGCCGCGATGAAGTGACCGCCGCGGGGAAATTCGGTCCAGCGTCGGATGTCGGCGTAGCTTCGCTCGGCTCGCTCGCGGGGTGCCCGCTGGATGGCTTCCGTTGTGAGCGCCACGCCGGTGGGGACCGTGATGCGCGCGGTGATGCGCCGCGGGTCCCGGGCTCGCTCGTAGTAGGAGCGGTTCGCGGCATTGGCGGTCCCGGTCAGCCAGTAGAGGGTGACGTTGGCCAGGAGAAGATCGCGCGAGAAGTGCCGCTCCACGTCGTCGGTAGGATCGGTCCAGGCCCGCCACTTTTCTAGGATCCAGGCGGCCAGCCCCGCCGGCGAGTCGTGAAGCCCGTAGGCCAGGGTCTGCGGCCGGGTCTCTTGGATCAGGTTGTAGCCGCCCTCCTCCTGCTGCCAGCGGGCCTGGAGCTCTGCGAAGGCCCGCTCCGCCTTGGTGAACGGCTTGACCTCCCGGCCGATGACCGGGGGTGGAAAGCTCGGCATCATGGTGTGGACGGCGATCAGACGGTCCGGGAAGTCGACAGCCATCCAGGCCGTGATCACGGCACCGATATCGTTGCCGTGGGCGCCAAAGCGCTCATAGCCGAGACCGCCCATCAACCGCGCCCAGAGTGCGGCCACACGGCTGCGAGTCATCCCTCGCCGCGTGGGCCGATCCGAGAACCCGAAGCCGGGCACGGAGGGGACGACCACGTCGAACGCGTCCGCGGAATCTCCCCCATGGGCTCCCGGGTCGGCCAGGAGCGGAACCAGCTCGAGCATCTCGACGAACGAGCTCGGCCAGCCATGCGTGATGAGGAGCGGCAGCGGGGCGGGACCATGGCCACGCTCGTGAATGAAGTGGATGCCGACGCCGTCGACATCCGCGCGGAAGTGAGGGAGCGAATTCATCGCCCGCTCCTGCCCCCGCCAGTCGAAGCGCGTGCGCCAGTACTCCACGAGCGCCTGCAAATAGGCGAGGTTTGTGCCGTAGTCCCAGCCGGCGTCTTCAACCTCGTCGGGCCAGCGCGTGCGGGCCAGGCGCTCCTGCAGGTCGTCGAGAGTCGTCTGCGGGACGTCGACGACGAAGGGCTGTATCTCCACTGGGGTTAATACAGGTGGCAGGCCACGAGCCGGCCGCTCTCGGGCCGGAGTGCGGGTTCCTCGGCAGCGCACCGGGGCATGACATACGGACAGCGCGGGTGGAACCGGCAGCCGCTCGGCGGATCGATCGGGCTCGGCACCTCGCCCAAGAGCACGGCCTCTTTCGGCCCGCCGTCCACGTCAATGGGCAAGGCCGCGGCGAAGAGTGCCTGGGTGTACGGGTGCTTGGGCTCGAGGGCGAGGGCCGCGGCCTCGCCGTGCTCCACGATCTTGCCGAGGTACATCACCGCGATGGCATGGCTCATGTGGGCGACGGCAGCGAGGTCGTGGGCGATGAAGAGATACGAGACGCCCAGGCGCTTTTGCAGATCGCGGAGGAGGTTCAGGATCTGGGCGCGGATGGAGACGTCGAGCGCCGACACCGGCTCATCGAGCACGATGAGCTTGGGCGAGAGCGCCAGCGCCCGGGCGATGGCGATCCGCTGCCGCTGGCCGCCGGAGAACTCGTGCGGAAAGAGGTCCACCGAGCGCTCGGGGAGGCCGACCAGGTCCAGCAGCTCGCTCACCCGGCGGCGTCGCTCCGCCGCGCTCTGCCGCTCGTTGACCACGAGGGGCTCGGCGATGATCGCTCCGACCCGCATCCGCGGGTCGAGCGAAGCGTACGGGTCCTGGAAAACGGCCTGCACACCGCTGCGGTAGCGGCGCATCCCCTGGCGATCCAGCTCCAGCACGTCCTCGCCCTCGAAGCGGATCGTGCCGGCGGTCGGCCGCTCGAGACCGAGCACGAGGCGGGACGTGGTCGTCTTGCCGCACCCCGACTCACCGACGAGCCCGAGCGTCGCTCCCGCCGCGATGGTGAAGGAGACGCCGTCCACCGCGCGGACCATGGTGGCCGACCAGCCGAACACTCCCCGGCGCACGGGGAAATGCTTCACGAGCCCGACGACCTCGAGCAGCGGCGGGTCAGGCCGGGACATGCAGCCAGCAGCGGGTCGTGTGGCCCTCGGCCACCATCAACTCGGGCGGCGCCTCGACCCGACAGCGGTCCATCGCCTGAGGGCAGCGCGGGGCGAAGGCACATCCCGCCGCCAAGCGCGCGAGGTCCGGTGGCTGGCCTTCGATCGCGGTGAGCCGCTCGACCTTGGCGCCGAGCCGCGGAATGGAGTCGAGCATGGCCCGCGTGTAGGGGTGGGCCGGCGTCTTGAAGATCCGGCGCACCGGCCCCGCCTCCACGATCCGCCCCGCGTACATGACGGCCACGCGGTCGCACATGCGACTGACGATGCCGAGGTCGTGAGTCACGAAGATCATGGCCAGCCGGTGGCGTTCCTGCAGTTCCTTGAGCAGGCCCAGGTACTGCGCCTGGATGGTGAGGTCGAGGCTGGTGGTCGGCTCGTCGGCGATCAGCAGGCGTGGTGGCGCGGCGATGGCCATCGCGCCCACCACCCGCTGGCGCATGCCGCCAGAAAGCTGGTGGGGGAACGCGCGGAGCCGCAGGGCCGGCGACGGGATGCGCACGGAGGCGAGCAGCTCCACCGCGCGCCGGGCGAGAGCGGACCCGCCGAGCCCGTGGTACATGGCGACGGGCTCGCGCACCTGCATCCCGACGGAGAACACCGGATTCAACGAGCTCATCGGATCCTGGAGGATCATGGCGACCTTGCGGCCGCGGATGCGCCCCATCTCCTGCTCGCTCTTGGCCAGGAGATTTTCTCCGTCCAGGAGCACCCGGCCACTCAGGATGCGGGCCGCCGGCCGCGGGACGAGCCGCACGATGCTGAGACACGTCATGCTCTTGCCCGATCCCGACTCGCCGACCAGTCCCAGCGTCTCGCCCTCACCGACGCTGAACGAGACGCCGTCCACGGCTCGGATGGTGCCCCAGCGGGTGACCAGGTGAGTACGGAGGTCGTGAACCTCGACGACAGGAGCAGTCATGGCTCCCGTCGACCTCAGAAGGCGAGGGCGCCCATCGGACGATCGGCTGACAGACCGCTCCAGAGATTTCGGCGGAGCTCGAGGCCGAGCGCGAGGCGGGCGAGAACGTCGCCGACGACCGGGGCGAGGGCGAAGCCGTGGCCGCAGAACCCGGCCGCGACCAGGACGCCCGGAATCCCGGCGACGGACCCGATCAATGGCAGGCCATCGGGCGAGAACGCCTCGATGCCGGCCCAGCGTCTGACGACCTTCCGCTCGGCGAGCGGCGGATACACGGTGCAAGCGACGTCGAGGCTGGAGCGGACGCTCTCCTCCAGCACCTCCCAGCGGTTCTCCGCCTCGTCGACGATTCGCGCCGGCCACCCGCCACCGATCAGGTACCCGCCGTTCGCGACCTGCTTCAGGCTCAGACCACCGCACAGCCGGCTCAGGACCGGGACCAGGGTGGGCGGCGCTGGATCGGTCAGCAGCATCTGGAGCGCCCGCGCGGCGAGCGGCAGCTCGACGCCAATGCCGGCGAGCAGACGGCGGCTCCAGGCGCCGGCCGCCACGATGGCGACGTCGCACGGCTCCCGCCCGCCGTCAGTGCGGGTGACGGCGACGAGGCCATCGCCTCCGGTCACCAGCGCGGCGGCGCCGACGCCCTCTTCGATCCGCGCGCCGAGCCGTCGGACCGCCGTCGCGAAGGCGCGCACCGTCGCTTCGGCCTCCGCCTGGCCGTCAGTGGGGCAGTGAATCGCGCCCCGGCACGAGGGCGGGAGACCGGGGGCCAGGCGCTGCGCCGTCCCCGCGTCGACCAGCTCGACGGGCACGCCGTCGGCCCGCTGCTCGGCGACCAGCGCCGGCGCGCCGTTCCACTCGTCGTCGTCGAGCGCGACCCGGAGGCCGCCGCCGCGGCGATATCCGGTCCCGGCCTCGAGCTCACGGTCGAGGTCGGGCCAGCGGCGAAGGCTCTCCAGCGCCATCGCCCGCTCGGCCGGATCGCGGCCCATGACGCGCACGCCGGCCGCACTGGCCCCGGAGGCGGCGGCGCCGATGCGCGCGCGTTCGAGCACGGTGACCCGCGCACCCGCGTCGGCGCGACGGAGGTGAAATGCCGCGCTCAGCCCGATCAGCCCGCCCCCGATGACGACGACGGACCGTGCCTGTCGATCGGGCCGCCGGCTCACGTGAAGGTCAGAGCTGGCGGAGCTTCGGGTCCAGGGTGTCGCGCAGCCAGTCCCCGAGCAGGTTGAACGCCAGCACCACGAGCAGGATCGCGAGCCCCGGGAAGAACGAGACCCACCATGCGCTGGTGACGAAGTCGCGTCCCTCCGCGATCATCGCCCCCCAGGCCGGCGTGGGCGGCGGGATACCAGCGCCCAGGAACGACAGCGACGCCTCGACGATGATCACGTAGCCGATCTGGAGCGTGACCAGCACCACGAGGGTGTTCAGGGTGTTGGGGACGAGATGACGGGTGATGATGCGCCAGGCCCCCGCCCCGGCGATCCGCGCCTGGGCGATGAAGTCGAGCTCCATCAGTGTCAGCACCTGGCCGCGGATGACCCGCGCGTAGCGGGCCCAGAGGATGACGGCGATCGCCACCACCACGTTCAGGAAGCTCGGGCCTACGGTGACGGCCAGGATGAGCGCCAGCAGGATCACCGGAAAGGACAGCGTCGCGTCGGTCACCCGCATGAGGGCCGCGTCCACGCGCCCACCGTAGTAGCCGGCCACCAGCCCGACCGCCGCGCCGAACGCGCTGGCCAGCAGCACGGTCAGGACGCCGGCGGCCAGCGACACGCGCGAGCCCCAGATGATGCGCGAGAGCATGTCGCGACCGAGCCGGTCGGTGCCGAGCGGCTGCGCCCAGCTCCCGCGCTCCTCCCACACCGGCGGCTTGAAGCGGTTGCGGAGCGATTGCTCGTACGGGTCGCCCGGGCTCAGGAGCGGGGCCAGCGCCCCGACGAGCACGAAGACGGCGATGATGGCGATCGGAACGACGGGCAGGCCGCGACCGCGCGGCCGCGCCGCCGGCCGGGCGGCGACGTCGGGCAGGCTGACCGCACCGCTGGCCGGCTCAGCGGTCACAGGGGTTGCCAGCGCTTCACCGCGCGTACCTGATCCGCGGGTCGATGAAGGCGTAGAGGCAATCCACGCACAGGTTCACGACCGCCACGATGGCCGCAGTGGTCAGTACCACCGCCTGGATCACCGGGAAGTCGCGCGAGCTGATGCCCTCGTAGGCCAGCCGCCCGAGCCCTGGCCAGGCGAACACCGTCTCCACCACGATCGCCGTCGTCACCAGGATCGCGAAGTAGATGCCGGCAAAGGTGACCACCGGGATGAGAGCGTTCTTGAGGGCGTGGATCCACACCACGCGGAGCTCGACCACGCCTTTGAGGCGGGCCAGCTTGACGTACTCGGAGTCCAGCACCTCCAGCATGCCCGAGCGCAGCAGCCGCATCATTCCGGCTACCACGAACCAGCCGAGCGTGAAGCCGGGCAGGACATAGCTGGCCAGACTGTCGATGCCTCCGGCGGGCAGCCACTGGAGCCGCCCGGCCACGACTTCCACGAGAATGATGGCGACCCAGAACGTCGGCAACGACTGCCCGAGCACGGCGACGACCTGCGCCGTCCGATCGACGGCCGTGCCTTTCTTCACCGCGGCCATCACGCCCAGCGGAAAGGCCAGGGCCAGGGAGACGCCCATGGCGAAGAGGGCGAGCCGCAGGGAGTTGGGCAGGCGCTCGGCGATCAACTCGTTGACCGGCCGCCGCGCGCGCAGCGACATGCCGAAGTCGCCGGTCACGGCCCGGCCCACGAACGAGAGGTACTGCTCGAGGTACGGCCGGTCGAGGCCCAGGTACTGGCGGGCGTTGGCGTAGTCCTCCTCCGTCGCCGACATGGGGAGGATGAGGTGCAGCGGGTCGCCGGTGGTCCTGGCCAGGACGAAGACCACCACGGTGAGGATGGCCAGGGCCACCAGCGACTGAACGAGCCGGGCGACAACGAACCGAATCATGTTACATCAGGCCGCGAGCTCCGATCACTTCCCCGACGCCAGCTCGTCGATGAAGAGGTCGTACATGACCGTGCCCGGATTCCACTTGCCGAGCCTCTTGGACGCGGCATACGGCGTGTGCAGGTAGACGACCGGCACCCCCAAGTGCTCGCTCCGCAGCCGCTGGAAGATGTTCCGCATCAGGGCGTTGATCTTGTCGCGGTCGGTCTGGCGCATGATCTGGGCGATCATGGCGTCGATCTCGGGGTCGCTCACAGTGTCGGTGGGCTTCGACGGGGTGTAGGCCATCTTCTCCAACAACGCGTAGGTGCCGATCCAGTCCCGGTTGGCAATGTTGTAGTAGCCGACCGAGCCCGGGACCTTCCGGTCCACCCAGAGCTTACGGAACGCCCCGTAGTCCACGGGAACGAGCTTGGTCCTGACACCGATCTTCTCCCAGTACCCGGCCACGGCCTCGGCGAAGGCCTTGCCTTCGGGCAGCCCCGGGAGCTGGAAGGCATAGGTGTCGAGGTTGAACCCGCCGCCCCAGCCCGCGTCGGCCAGGAGCTTCTTCGCCCGCGCCGGATCGAATGGGTACATCGCGTCCGGCGGCACCTTGAAGCCCACGTCCCGGAACGACCAGGACAGGCCGAACTGGATGGCCGCCGGATCGGCCGCGCCGGCGAAGATAGACTGAGCGATTTCCGCGCGGTCGATGGCCAGGTTGAGCGCCTCGCGCACCCGCTTGTCCTTCAGTGGCTGGTTTTCCCAGGGGAGGACCCACCACATGTGCAGGATGGCCTCGTCCTTGCGGAAGTGGATGGGGAAGCCTTCCTTCTCCAGCTCCTTGACACGCTCGCGGCTCAGGTCGGCCACATCGACCTCACCGCGACGCAGGAGCGCGATCCGCGTCGTTTCCTCGGGCACCAGCTTGAAGGTGATCGTCCGGTACTTCGGCGCGCCGAGACGCCAGTGGCTGTCCATCGCGGCAAGCTTGATGTGAGAGCCCGTCACCTGCTCCACGAACCGATACGGCCCGCTTCCCACCGGCTTGCGGGCGAAGACGTCGTCGCCGTTGGCCTCGATGTACTTCTTGGGAAGGATCATCCCCTCGGTGGAGAGCACCCGCGAGAGGTAGGTCGGAATGATCAGGGTCGGGTCCTTGGTGACGATCACCACCCGGTCCAGAGCCGGCGTCTCGATGTCCTGGATGAGGGTGCGGAGCGGGCCGGCGTAACCGGTGGTGGAGCGCTTGCCGGTAGCCCGCTGGAGGCTGAACTTCACGTCCTCCGACGTCACCTCCTCGCCGGTGTGGAACTTCACGCCTTTGCGGAGGTGGAAGGTCCAGCGCTTGTAATCCGGCGAGTGCTCCCACCGTGTGGCCAGACCGCCCTGGGGCGACGGTTGCCCCTCCGGCGTCGTCCCCACGAGGTAGTCGAACATCAGCGAGAGGTAGTACTTGACGATGTGCCCACCGAGCACGGGGTCGAGCACCTCGGTGGCGAAGCTGGACAGGGCGATGGTCAGCTCGGACTTGGCCTGTGCCTGGGCGGGGCCCACCCCGGCCAGGCTCACGAGGGCCAGCGACAGTACGGACACCACGACGATCCGGCTCGTGCGCTTCATGGGTCGCTCCTCCGTTCGGCCATCGGGATGGGGGCACGGCCTGCCCCGGACGCCGGCCCCGACCCTACCGCGAGACCCCGCAGACGGCAAGCCTCGCTGTGCACCCCTCCGTCAGGGGCGCCGTCGGGGCAACCAAGCGACGGCGACGACACCCTCGGCGGCCAGCGGCTCGAATTCCGGGTCTCCCGTCATCACGACACCCCCGTGCTCCTGCGCGGTGACGACAGCGAAGGCATCGGCGTACGAGATCGGGAAGCGGGCCTTGATGTGGGCCGCCGCCAGCACCGTCGCCCGTGAGACCCCCACGATCTCCAGCGGGAGCTGATCGACTGCCCCCAGGGTACGACGGGCCTCGACGAGGCCACGCTCGCGCTCGGTGATGTAAAGCGCCTCTCCGAGATTGATCAGTGACAGGTACACGGTATGGCGCTGAGCCTCGGCGCCCACGAGTACCGCTCGGACTCGCGCCATCCCCGCCTCGCCCTCGAGGTAGGCCAGGAGGGCGAAGCTGTCGAGAACATAGGCCGCCGGACTACCGGCCACGCGAACGCTCTCTCCTGTGTTCGGTGAGCAGCGCACGGGTGAGAGATGTCCGCCCCTTCAGCATGCCGGCGGCCTGCCGGACGGGCTTGGCCATCGCGGGGACGAGGGCCAGGACGCCTCCGTAGTCGACGACGGAGACTTCGGCGCCCGGATGCAGGTTGTACTTCTTCCGAAGGTCGGCGGGAATAACGACCCACCCCTTCTCGGAGACCGTCACGGGCATAGGACCTCCCCGCTGTTATACGATCAGGCAAGAATGTATAACATCGGGTCACCCGCTGGCAAGGAGCGTCGCGCTGGGCCCTAGGGGGCAGATGGCTACAGCGCCAGGTATTGCTGGCGGACGGACTCGTCGTCGCGGAAGGCGCGGGCGGTGCCCTGGTAGCGGATGTGGCCCTTCTCGAGGACGTACACGCGGTCGGCGAGGGCGAGCGCGAAGTCCACGGTCTGCTCGGCGAGGAGGATCGTCAGTCCTTCGGCCTTGAGCCGGGCGATCTGTTCCTGCAGGTGGTCGGCGACGAGGGGCGCCAGTCCCTCGGAGGGCTCGTCGAGGAGGAGCAGCTCGGGGTTGCCCATGAGGGTGCGGGCGATGGTGAGCATCTGCTGCTCGCCACCCGACAGGAACCCGCCCTGCCGGTCGCGCAGCTCGTGGAGCGTGGGAAAGAGGTCGAACACGCGCTCGACCGTCCACCCGCCCGGCCGCGCGCGCCGGGCCGCCACGTCGAGGTTCTCCCACACGGTGAGGTCGGCAAAGATACGCCGGTCCTCGGGGACGAAGCCGATGCCGAGTTTGGCCACGCGGTACGGCGCCTGGCCCGTGATGTCCCGCCCCTTCCACACCACCCGCCCGCGGCTGGGCGGGCTGAGCCCCATGATGCTCCGCATGGTCGTGGTCTTGCCCACGCCGTTGCGGCCGAGCAGGCACACGCACTCGCCGGCGGCCACCCCCAGCGACACGCCGAAAAGGACGCGGGACAGCCCGTAGGCGGTGTGGATGTCTTCCACGACCAGAATGGGCTCGGTCATCAGCGCCGCTCGCCGAGGTACACGCGGCGCACGTCGGGGTCGCGCCGCACCGCCTCCGGCGCGCCGTCGGCGATCACCCGGCCCTGGTGGAGCACGGTGATGCGCTGGGCGATGGAGAAGACCACCTCCATGTCGTGCTCGGTGAACAGCAGCGTGAGTCCCCGGGCGCGCGCGATGCGCTCGATGAGGCGAATCGACTCGCGCGTCTCGGCCGCCGACATGCCGGCCGTCGGCTCGTCGAGCAGGAGGATTTCCGGCTCCAGCGCCAGGGCGAGCCCGAGCTCGAGCTGTTTCTGGCCACCGTGAGAGAGGAACCCCGCCACCTCCCCGGCCCGATCGGCGAGCCCCAGCGACTCCAGAAGCCCCAGCGTCTCCTCGCGGTACAGATCCTCCACCGGACGCAGGAGATCCCAGCCTCGGCCGCGGTGGGACAGGAACGCCGCCTGGACGTTCTGAAAGACGGTCAGGCGGGGAAAGATGTTGGTGCGCTGGAAGGAGCGGCCGACCCCGAGCCGGCAGAGGTCGTGGGGCGCGGTGCCGGTGACGTCGCGGCCCTTGAGGATGACGCGGCCGCGGTCGGCCCGCAGATGCCCGGTGATGAGGTTGAACAGTGTGGTCTTGCCGGCACCGTTGGGACCGATGATGGCGCTGATGGCGCCGGCCGGCACCGAGAAGGTGACGCCGGCGACGGCCAGGAACCCGTCGAAGCTCTTGACCAGGTCGCGCACCTCAAGCACGGCGCAGCCTCCCCCACGCCCGTCCCCACAGCCCGTGGATGGCGCCGGCGATGCCGCCGGGGAAGCCGAACAAGAGGACGACCAGGATCGTGCCGAGCACGAGCGGCCAGTACTCGGTGTAGGAGACGATCTGCTGGTTGAGCCACAGCAGGGCCAGGGCCCCGACGGCCGGGCCGTAGAAGGCCCCCATGCCGCCGAGCAGCGTCATGATCAACACCTCGGAGGACTTGGTCCAGTAGGCGAAATCGGGGAACACGCCGCGATTGAAGATGCCGAAGAGCCCGCCGGCCAGCCCGGCGAAGGCGCCGGCCAGGACGAAGGCGGCCAACTCCCAGCGGCGCACGTTGACGCCGATGAACTCGGCGCGCTCCGGATTCTCCCGGATCGTGGTGAGGATGCGCCCGAACGGCGAGCTCACGATGCGGCGGAGGATCCAGAAGCACAGCGCCACCAGCACCAGCGTCGTGAAGTAGTAGTACTCGGCCGTCCGCCAGCCGCCCACCAGCGGCACCGTCTGGCCGAGGCGCTCGGCCCACGCGAAGTCCGGGTACGGGATGTCGGGCATCCCCTGTTCGCCGCCGGTCACCTCGTTCCACTTGAAGCAGATGGCCCACACGATCTGGGCGAAGGCCAGCGTGAGCATGGCGAAGTAGATCTTGGTGAGGCGCACGCAGAAGAAGCCGAAGCCCGCGGCGAAGAGCGCAGCCATGGCGCCGGCCGCCGGGAACGCGAGCAGGAACGGCACGCCCAGCTGCTTCATGAGGATGCCGGTCGTGTAGGCGCCGATGCCGAAATAGGCGGCGTGCCCGAAGGAGACGAGGCCGGTGTAGCCCACCAGGAGGTTCAGGCTGGTGGCGAAGAGGGCCCAGATCACGACGTCGGTGGCCAGGAACGTGTAGTAGCGCGAGCCCAGTGCCGGCACCAGGAAGGCCGCCGCCAGCACCAGCAGCGCCCAGGGCACGCGCCGGGGCGTCATTGAACGGAGCGCGAGCCCGGCGTGAACCGCAGGTGGCCTGGTCCAGGTGGGCAGGGCGTCATTGAACGGAGCGCGAGCCCGGCGTGAACCGCAGGTGGCCTGGTCCAGGTGCGCAGGGCGTCATCTCAGCGGTCGGCCCAGGAGCCCCCAGGGGCGGATGACCAGCACCGCCGCCATGAGGGCGAAGACCGAGAAGATCGAGAACCGTGGAATGAAGAGAATCCCGAACGAGAGCACCTGACCGTAGATCAGCGCGCCGAGGAAGGTCCCCCAGAAGGAGCCGAGGCCGCCGATGACGACGACGATGAAGGCCTCGACGATCATCTCGGTGTCCATCCCCGGCACGATGGTCTTCACGGGCGTCACCAGCGCGCCGCCCAGACCGCCCAGGAAGGAGCCCAACACGAACACACCCGTGTAGAGGCGGTTCACGTTGACGCCGAGGGCGCCCAGCATCTCGCGGTCGAGGGCGGCAGCGCGGATCAAGCGCCCAGCCCGCGTGCGATGGAGCAGGACCCAGAAAGCGACGGCGATGGCCGGCCCCAACAGCAGGATGAACAGGTTGTAGTAGGGCACGGTGGCCCCCAGCAGCGTGAAGGAGCCGGCCAGGCCGGGCGGGCGGGAGACGGAGAGCTGCTGCGTGCCCCAGAGGATCTTGGCCGCGTCGGAGAGGATCAGCACGAGCGCGTAGGTGAAGAGGAGCTGGTACAGCTCCTCCTTGCCGTACAGGCGCTGGAAGAGGAGGCGCTCGACGAGGCCCCCGAGGATGGCCACGGCCACGGCGGCGCCGAGGGCGGCCACCCAGAACCGTCCCGGGCCCGTGCCCGCCCACTGCACGACCTGATACGCCGCATAGGCGCCCAGCATGTAGAAGGAGCCGTGCGCGAAGTTCAGGACGCGGAGCACGCCGAAGATCAGCGAGAGCCCGGAGGCGATGAGGAACAGGAACATCGCGGCCGTCAGGCCGCTCAGGCTCTGCGCGAAGACGAACGAGAAGTCGGGCACCGGCGGTGGGACGGATGATCGGGCCGGGGGCGGGCGCCACCCGCTCCCGGCCCTCAGGCGTCCCTAATCCATGAACGGCGTGGGATCGACGTAGACGACGGGCTTCATGATCGCGAACGGATACTTCGGATCCTTCACCGTCTTGCCGTAGAGCTGGCCGCGGTTGAGCTGATGGTCCTTCTCCCGCAGCGTCATCTTGCCGTGGGGCGTATCCACGCCGAGGCCGAGCAGAGCTTTCGACACCTTGTCAGAGTCGGTGCTCTCGGCCTTCTTGATGGCCTCGGTCAAGAACTGGAGGCCCATGTAGCCCTGAATCGCCCACGAGGACGGGTACTCGTCCTTCAGATACTTGGACAAACGCGCGGTGTAGTCTCGGTGGGCGGCGGGCCCCTCCGGCCAGTAGAAGGCGTCGTAGGAGTTGCCCCAGATCCCGACCGGGTAGTCGGCGCCCATCGCCTTGGTCGACTCGGGCGAGGCCGCCTCGCCGACGCCGATGAAGTTGTAGCCGATGGCGTCGAAGTAGTTCAGCGGCTTGGCCTGCTTGGCGAAGGTGACGAAGTGGCCGCCCCACAGCGACGAGAAGACCGCCTCCGGCTTTTTGGCCAGCTGGGCGTTGATGAACGGCGTGTAGTCGGCCTCGCCGAGCTTCGGCCACTGCTGGTCGACGATCTGCACGCTCGGCTTCAGCTTCTTGATGTGCTCCACGAAGGCCTTGGTGACGTCCTGACCGTAGGCGTAGTCGGGGCTGATGGTGGCGATTTTGGTGGCCGGCCACTTGGCGACGATCTCCGCCGCGCTCCGGCCCTCCATGGTGGTGGTCGCGGCCACGCGGAAGACGTAGGGGTGGAGCTTGTCCTTGGCGGTCAGCTGGTCGGTCTTGGGAATGGGGGCGATGAAGACGATCTTGCTCTCCTTGGCCACCACGGAGACCGCCGGCCCCTCCGCCGACGTCAGGGTGCCGACCAGGAAGTCGACGTTCTCCTTGAGGATGAGCTCGCGCGACACGCGCACCGCCTCGTCGGCGTTGCCCTTGGTGTCGCGGGACACGATCTCGATCTTGCGGCCGAGCACACCGCCCTTGGCGTTGATCTCTTCCGCGAACATCTGCGCGCCCTTGAGGGCGGGCTCGCCGAACAGGGCGCCGGGGCCGGAGAGAATCATGGGGAAGCCGACCTTGATGGACTTCTGGGCCTCCGCCGTCAGGGGCAGGGCCAGGAGCCCGATCAGCAGCAGCGCGAGCACGCGCAGCATCATGGCAAAATCCTCCTCTCGAGATTGACTAGGCGAAGTGCCGCATCACCCAGCGACCGCCCTTCATCACCGACAGCCGGCGGCGATCCTGCAGGATGGCGATGTCACGCAGAGGGTCGCCATCCACCACCACGAGGTCGGCCAGCGTGCCCGGGCGGAGCGACCCGATCCGGTCGGGCATCCGCATCAGCTCGGCCCCCCACAGCGTGGCGCAGCGGATGGCCTCCAGTGGCGTGTAGCCGATGACGTCGACGAAAACCTGGATGTCCTTGGCGTACTCGCCGTGCGGGCACCAGGCGAAGCCGAAATCCCCGCCCGGGCACAGGCGAATGCCGAGGTCCTTGGCCCGCCGATAGGTGTCGGCGGCCTGCTTGATTTCATCCCTCAGCCCGCTGGGGCCGATGATGTCCTCGGTGATCCCAAACCGCGGACCGTTCTCGACGATCGAATAGAGATAGCGGAGGCCGGGCACGAGGGTGAGCCCCTTGTCGGCGATCATCCGGAGGGTCTCGTCGTCCGCGTAGGTGGCGTGCTCGATGGAGTCCACCCCGGCCAGGGCGGCCATCCGGCTCGAGGCCTGACCGCGCACATGGGCCGAGGAGAGCCGCCCTCGCATCCGGGCCTCCTCGGCCAGGGCCCGGACCTCGTCGACGGTGTAGGTGCAATCGCCGATCGGCGTGTGCGGCAGCAGCGCGTCGCCGCCGACGTAGCACTTCACCACGTCGGCTCCGTCCTTGATGACCCGCCGCACGGCCGCGCGCACCTCGTCGACGCCGTTGGCGATCAGGGCCAGGCCCTCCATGCCCAGCTTGAGGTACGAGGGGTTCCAGTCGGCCATGGCTCCCGTCGCGCAGATGTCACGGCCGGCGGCGAGCAGCCGCGGCCCCGGATAGAGGCCCTCGTTGATCGCGCGCTTGAGCGCCACGTCCACCGCGTGAATGGAGCCCGCCGAGCGCGCCGCGGTGTAGCCACAGTGCAGCGCCAGCTCGGCGTTCTTGGCCGCCGCCAGCGTCGAGTACTCAGGCGGGCAGTTCAGGTCGAGGTCGGCGATCACCTTGACGTTGTTGTAGGAGAGGTGGAGGTGGGCCTCGATGAGGCCCGGGATGACCGTCCGGCCCCCCAGGTCCACGGTCTCCGCGTCGGCCGGCCGGGGCCGGTCGCCCGGCGCCAGGCGCCCGGCATGGGCGATCGTGTCGCCTTCGATCAGGAGGGAGCCGCCGTCCACCGCGGGCGCGCCGGTGCCGTCGATCAGTCGCGCGTTCGTCAGATGGAGGCGCATTGTTCGTCTCCGTGAATCAGAAGACCGGAAGCCCCGGAACCCGGACGCGGATCCGGTAGACCGACGTCGAGGCGGTGATATAGAGGCTCCGGTAGTCGGCGTCGCCCCAGGCCATGTTGGCCGTGTACTCGGGCGTGCGGATCACGCCCAGGCACGTGGTATCGGGCGCGAACACGTGGATACCGCCCGGTCCGCAGCAGTACACGTCGCCCTGGGAGTCGAGCTTCATCCCGTCGGGCGCGCCCACCCCCTCCCCTTTCGTCTCCGCCCATACTCCGCCGCCGGTGAGGCCGCCGCTCGGTGTGACGTCGAAGACCCGGATATGGCGGCGGGCCGTGTCATTGATGAACAGTCGGCGGCCGTCGAAGGAGAAGCAGAGCCCGTTGGGCCGATCGAAGTCGTCGACCAGGAGCACGGGGCTGGCCGAGTCGGCGCCGACCCGATACACGCCCTGGAACGGCAGTTCCTGATCGCGCTTCACCCCGTAGGGCTCGACGCGGCCGTAGGGCGGGTCGGTGAAGTAGATGCCGCCGTCGGCGGCGCACACAATGTCGTTCGGGCTGTTGAGCTGCTTGCCCTGGTAGTGGGTGGCCAGCAGCACGCTGCGCCCATCGGGCTCCGTCCGCGTCACCCGGCTCGACGCGTGCTCGCAGACGAGCAGCCGCCCCTGTCGGTCCCAGGTGAGGCCGTTCGACTTGTGGCAGGGCTTGCGGAACGTGGTGACGCCCTCGCGCGCCGACCAGCGGCGCAGGTGGTCGTCGGGCATGTCGCTCCAGAGCAAATAGTCCTCGCGCGGATGCCAGAGCGGTCCCTCGGTGAAGCGGCACCCCGTGGCGATCGCCCCGAAGGCCACCTCCGGCCCCACCACCTCCAGAAACCGGCGGTCGCGGACCTCGACGGTCATAGCCGCGGAGCGTTCACGACTTCATGGGCTGGCCGGGCTTCCCCGCCACATACCAGTCGGGGGGAGGGATCTCTTCGAACACGACCCAGACGGCCTCGCGCGGGAGCTTGGCGACGTCGGCGATGACGTCGGTGACCCGCCGCGCGATCTCGTCACGGCGCTCCTTGGAGTGGCCCTCGTAGAGGCGGATGTTGACGAATGGCATGAGTTGACCTCGCCGGCGGATTGCGGGTCGTGAAGCGGAGGGAGAGTAGCACGCAGGTGCGGCCCGTCGCAAGCCGCGCCGGGCCGGCGGCGTATAATCCGGCCATGCGGTCACCGCAGGAGTCGCTGTGCGCTGTCCCAGCTGTCGCGTAGACAACCCGCCGGGCCATCGCTTCTGCGGGCAGTGCGGCGCCGCCCTCACGCCGCGGTGCGGACAGTGCGGCGCCGAGGTCGCCAGCGGGTTCCGATTCTGCCCCCAGTGCGGAGCGAGCCTGGCCACGCCGGCCGCCGCGCCGGAGACCGCGCGTCGCCCGATGAGCTACACGCCGAAGCACCTCGTCGACAAGATCCTCCGTAGTCGGTCCGCTCTCGAGGGCGAACGCCGGGTCGTCACCGTGCTCTTCGCCGATCTCGTCGGGTTCACCACCATCGCCGAGAAGCTCGACCCCGAAGAGGTTCACCAGCTCGTGGACCGGTGCTTCGAGACCATCACGGCCGAGGTTCATCGCTTCGAGGGCACGATCAACCAGTACACGGGCGATGGGGTGATGGCGCTGTTCGGCGCGCCGATCGCCCACGAGGACTCGGCCCGCCGCGCCGTCCACGCCGCCCTGGGCATCCAGCGGGCACTGCGTGACGCCGGCCGGGAGCTTCAGCAGCAGCAGGGATTCACCCTGCAGATGCGCGTCGGCTTGAACACCGGATCCGTGGTGGTCGGCCGCATCGGCGACGACCTGCGCATGGACTACACGGCGGTCGGCGACACGACCAACCTGGCGGCGCGACTGCAGCACTTGGCCCGCCCCGGTGGCGTGCTGGTGAGCGAGACGACCTGGAAGGCGGTCGGCGGCTTCTTCGAGGCGCTCGACTTGGGGCCGGTCGAGGTCAAAGGACACGCGCCGATCCGTGCCTACGAGATCCTCCGGCCGCGCGGGCGCCGGTCGCGCCTCGACGTCGCGGCCGAGCGCGGACTCACCGCTCTGGTCGGCCGCGAGCGCGAGCTGGCCACGCTGCTCGACCGCTTCCAGGAGATGAAAGCCGGCCAGGGACAGGTCGCCTTCCTAACCGGGGAAGCCGGCATCGGCAAGTCGCGCCTCGTCCTGGAGTTCCACCGGGCGCTCGCCGAGGCGGGCGAGAGTGTCACGTGGCTGGAGGGCCAGTGCGTGTCGTTCGGCCAGTCGATCCCCTTCCTGCCGATCGTGGACCAGCTGCGCCGCAACTTCGGGATCGAGGAGTTCGACGGCGAGCCTGAGATCATCGCCAAGATCGAGCACGCGATGCGCCGGATGGGCGGGCTCGTCGAGCACATCCCCTACGTCCGCTACCTTCTCTCCGTCGACCCCGGCGACCCGGCGATCGTGACCATGGAGGCGCTGGCCCGGCGGAGGAAGATCTTCGAGGCAGTCCGGGCGATGTCGGCGCGCGGCGCGCAGCTCCGGCCCATCGTTTTCGTCTTCGAGGATCTGCACTGGGTGGACTCCAGCACCGAGGAGTACCTGGGCTCGCTGATGGACTCGGTGGCCAGCGCGCCGATCATGCTCGTCATGACCTACCGCCTGGGCTACACGCCGCCGTTCGGGAGCCGAAGCTTCGCCACGACGCTGATGCTCCGAACGCTTTCGGAGACGGAGGCGCTGACCATGGCCGGCCGCGTGCTCGGCACCGAGCAATTCCCGCCCGAGCTCCGCGCGGCGCTCATGGAGAAGGCCGAAGGCGTCCCGCTCTTCGTCGAGGAGGTCACCAAGACGCTGCTCGACCTCGGGGTGATCCGCCGGACCAACGGCGGCTACCGCATGGTGAAAGGCGTCGCCGACGTCGCCGTCCCCGACACCATCCACGACATCATCATGGCCCGGCTGGATCGTTTGGGCGAGGACGGCAAGCGCACCGTCCAACTGGCTTCGGTCATCGGCCGGCAGTTCCTCAAGCGGCTGCTGGAGCGCATCGCCGACTTCACCGACCGCCTGGAGGGGCTGCTGGCCGAGCTGAAGACGCTGGAGATCATCTACGAGCAGGGCCTGCTGCCCGAACCAGCGTACATCTTCAAGCATGCGGTGATCCAAGACGTCGCCTACCAGAGCCTGCTCGTCCAGCGGCGGAAGGCGCTCCACCGCGCGGTAGCGGCCGCCATCGAGGAGTTGTACGCCGATCGGCTCGCCGAGCACTACGAAGAGCTGGCCCACCACTTCTTCCAGGGTGAGGACTGGCCGAAGGCGTTCGAGTACCTGGTGCGTTCGGGGGACAAGGCGCGCGACGCCTACGCCAACCAGATCGCCATCGACTTCTACGGACGGGCCCTGGAGGTCGGCCAGCGCGCCGACGGCACCGTCCCGCCGGCCCGGCTCATGGAGGCCCACCGGCAGCGCAGCCGGCTCTGGATCGTGCTCTCCCGCTACCCGGAGGCGATTGCCGAGGCCGAGAAGATGGTCGAAGTGGCCCGGGCGGCGGATGACCGCCGCGGCGAGGGCGAGGCGCTGGCTGACCTCGGCTTCGCCCACTACGCGACGCTGTCGGGCGAACACATGCCGCATTTGAAGCGCCATGCGGATGAGGCATATGTGATCGCCAGGGAGACAGGCGACGGGCACCTGCTGGCCCGCACGCTGTACCTGCTGGGCACGGTGGACACCACCGATGGGGACCTCGACAGCGCCACGCGCCGGCTCGAGGAATCGACCCGGATCGGCGAGGCGCAGGCGCTCCCGGACATTGTCGCGCCGAGCATCACCTTACTCGGAGCGGTGGCAAACTGGCGAGGCGACTTCCCTCGCGCGCTCCAGATCAGCGAGCGGGCCGAGATCGCAGCTCGCGGGGTCCACGATCGCTTTCACGAGTTCCTGGCGGTCGCCTTTCGTTGCGTCTCCCACATTGCGCTCGGCGAGTACCTCGAGGCGCTTGCGGTCATCGAGGCCGGTCTCGCCACGGCGCGCGAACGGAACATCGCGTTCAACATCGGCCGGCTTACGAACACGCTGGGCTGGCTCTACCAGGAGCTGGGTGACTTCAGGCGCGCCGCCGAGTACGACCGCGAGGGCGCCGACCTCGGCCAGCGCCACAAGGTCCCCAACGTCGAGATCAGCTCCATCATCAACCTCGGCGCCGACCACGTGGCGCGCGGCGAGCCGCGGAAGGCCCTGGCCCTGATGGAGGACATCGTCGGGCGCATCGATAACGCCTTCGGCGCGCACCGGTGGCGGTGGGTGATGCGCGTCGTCGTCCCGCTGGCCGAGGCGCTCGTGGCGGTGGGCGAGCCAACACGCGCCCTCGAGCACGTCGAGCGTGGGCTGGCCAAGGCGCAGAGCACAGGGTCGCGGAGGTACGTTGCCAAGATCCTGGCCATCCGCGGCGAGATCGCCCTCGGCCAGGGCGACCCCCGGCGCGCCGAAACTGACGCCCGGGAGGCGCTGGGCATCGCGCAGGCCATCGCTTACCCGACGCTGACGTGGCAGGCCGCTCACCTGCTGGGCCGGGCCCTGGTCACTCAGCGCAGGATGAAGGACGCCTTCGACGCCACCCGCCTGGCCGTGGAGACGATCGAGGCCACGGCCAGCCGCGCGCCGGACGCGGCCCTGCGGCAGACCTTCCTGGCCTGGCCCCGCGTGCAGGCGGCGCAGGAGGACCTGGAGCGCCTCAGCCGGTAGGCGGCAGCGTTCTTGCGTACTGCGCAAGCGCAGGAGGAGATCCGCCCATGAACGCGATCGATCTGCTGAAGAAACAGCACAAAAACGTCAAGGCGCTGTTCAAGAAGATGGAGAACGCTGAGGACGCGCGCACTCGGCGCCAGCTGCTCGGCCAGATTGCCATGGAACTCCAGGTCCACACGAAGATCGAAGAGGAGATCTTCTACCCGGCCGTGAAGGAATTGGACACCAAGCACGCCAAGGAGATGGTGGCCGAGGCCTTCGAGGAGCACCACGTGGTGGACCTGGTCCTGGCCGATCTTCCGAACGTGAATCCCGCCGACGAGCGGTTCGAGGCGAAGATGACGGTCCTCTCGGAGCTGGTCGAGCACCACGCCGACGAGGAGGAAAAGGAGATGTTCAAGACAGCCAACCGCCTGGGCAAGGACGAGCTCAACAAGCTCGGCGAGCGGATGCAGGCGCGGGCCGAAGAGCTGAAGAGCCGGGGCAGCAAGGTCGCCTGACGCGGTAGACTCCTGCGGTGCGGGCCGCGCGCGCGGCCCGCCCGGAGGAGCGCATGCCCGAGCGACCGTTGCCGACCGAGCAGGACGTCCGTGCCTACATCCGTGATCGGCGGAACTGGGGGCGGTGGGGCAAGGACGACCAGGTCGGCGCCCTCAATCTCATCACGCCGGCCAAGCGCGCGGCGGCGGCCCGGCTGGTGCGCTCCGGCCGTTCCGTTTCCCTGAGCCGGCCCTTCCCCAAGGAGCCTGGCCCGAACAACGCCTTTCCCGCCCAGCACTACATGCGGACGCTGCCGCGCGGCAAGGGCGGCTTCGCCGCAGACTACTACGGCATCTTCTACCATGGTGTCGCCTCGACGCACATCGACGCGCTCTGCCACACCTGGGACGACGAGGCCATGTGGAACGGCCGGGACCCCCGGAAGGAGATCACGTTCGACGGGGCGACGTTCGGATCGATCGAGCATTGGGCCGAGGGCATCATCACCCGCGGTGTGATGCTCGACGTCCCTGGCCAGCGCGGCGTTCCCTACGTGACCCAGGAGACGCCCGTGCACGGCTGGGAGCTCGAGGACATCCTGAGCAAGCGCGGGGTCAGGCTGGAGCCCGGCGACGCCGTCTGCGTGTACGCCGGCCGGGAGGCCTGGCAGGCCGCGAATCCCGACCGCCCCTACAGCCGCCCGTTCGGGCCTGGCCCCGTGGAGCGACCCGGGCTGCACGTGTCGTGCTTGCCCTTCCTCCGCGACCACGACGTGAGCGTGCTGGTCTGGGACATGCTGGACCACATGCCCATCGGCTACGACGTTCCCTGGGCCGTGCACGCTGCCCTCTTCGCGTACGGGGTGGCCCTCCTGGACAATGCGCTTCTGGAACCGCTGGCCCGGGCCTGTCGGGAGGAAGGGCGCGACGAGTTCATGCTGGTGATCGCGCCCTTGAGAGTGGTGGGCGGTACCGGCTCACCCACCAATCCCCTCGCCGTCTTTTGAGCGGGCCCTGGGCCGCCGCTACCAGCGATGCGCCCCCTTCGGCGGAGGCGAAGGACTCGGCATCCAGACTCGGCCGCGTACTGCTCGGCGATTCGGTCGAAGGATCGACCCGAAATCAAAGCTCCCGGAGAGCGACGGCGATTCGCGCGCGGGCGGCGCGAATGGCTGGAGGCACCCCGCCCACCAGCCCCATGAGCAGCGCGAAGGCCAGCCCGCCGGCGAGCAGGAGTGGCGTGACCTGGAACGCGAAGGCGAGGTGAGAAAAGGTCTGCCAGTTGATGGTGCCCGTGGTCAGCCCGTTCAGCGGCAGAACGACCACGCAGCCCAGAATCCCGCCGACCAGGGCGATGCACAGGGCCTCGACGATGAAGGAGACCACCACGCTGGCGCTGCCGAACCCCAGCGCGCGCATGGTGGCGATCTCCCGCGAGCGCTCGGTCACCGCCGAGTACATCGTGTTCAGCGCGCCGAACACGGCGCCGACGCCCATGACCAGCGCGACGATGCTGCCCAGGACCGTGATCAGCGTCGTCAGTTGCCGCGATTGCTTCGCGTAGTACTCGACCTCCCGGTCCACCTGGACGGTGACGCGGGGATCGGCGGTGAGCGCGTCCTTGAACGTCGTGAGGGCCTCGGGCGACGTGAGGCGCACCGTGGCCGACTGGAAGAGGTTCTGCGGACGCTGGTACACCTGCTTGAGGACGTTGGCGTCGCACCACAGCTCGGAGTCGAAGGCGGTGCCGCCGGCGTCGAAGACTCCCACCACGGTCCAGGTGCCGCCGCCGAACCTCACCGTCTTCCCCAGTTCCAGACCGACGTAGGCCCCGGCCACGTTCCGCCCCACGACCAGCTCGGTCAGCCCGGGCTCGAAGAAGCGGCCGGCGACGATCTTCACTGTCGGCCGCACGGCGAGCGCCCGGGGCGAGACGCCGCGCACCTGAGCGTTGCCGTCGGTGTCCCGGCCCTTCAGCGGGAAGCCGGCGACCACGACGACCTCGGGGCTCACCAGCGGGCCGGCGCCGGCGCGCTCCACACCCGGAGCATCTTCGATGACCCGCATCTGATCGAGGGTGATGCCGCTGTCCATCTCGGAGGTGGCCCCCGCCCGCCGGACGATCGCGTTGCGCGCGGAGCCCGAGCCTACCAGCGTCGCCTCGAAGCCCCGCGCCAGCGAGAGCATGGCCACGAACACGCCCACCGTGCCCGCGATGCCCAGCACGGCCACCACCGTCGAGGTCCAGCGGGCCCGGAGGCTGCGCACGTTATAGATCAGGGGAATGGCCATCGTCACACCACCTGGATGACGACCTTGCCGCGCGCGTGTCGCGTCGCCAGGTGGTCTTGCGCCGCGGCGACCTCGGCCAGCGGATAGACGCGATCGATGACGGGCCGGAGCCGACCGGCCGCGACGTGGTGGCCCAGCACCCGCAGATCGGCGGCGCGCGAGCGCACGACGACCAGGCGGGCGCGCTGCCGGGCCAGCAGGGTCAGGGCGACGGCAAGCAGGACGTGGCGATGGGGCACCGTTGCCACGAACGTGCCGCGCAGGGTGAGCGCGCGCCGGGCGTCGGCGAACCGGCGGTTGCCGAAGATGTCGAAGATCACGTCGTAGGGCTCGCCGCGGGCCAGCACGTCCTGGGCCGCGTAGTCGAGCGCCACGTGAGCGCCGAGGTCGCGGCAGAGCGCGAGATTGCCCGCGCTGGACGTCGTCGTCACGTGGCCGCCCAGGGCGCGGGCAAGCTGGATGGCGAAGACGCCGACGCCGCCGGCCGCGCCGTTCAGCAGGACGCGCGAGCCGGCCTGCACGCGGGCGACGTCACGCAGGGCCTGGAGCGCCGTGAGCGCGGCGAGCGGCACCGCGGCGGCCTCCTCGAACGACAGCCCCTCCGGCTTGGGCGCGCACTCGGCGGCCCGCGCCGTGACGTACTCCGCGCAGGTGCCGGCGGCCCCCCACGACTGGATCATGCCGAACAGCGCGTCGCCCGGGCGAATGCCGTCGACGCCGGCGCCGACCTCCGCGACCACGCCGGCCCAATCCGAGCCGACGCGCTTGGGGAATCGGCGGCCAGCCAGGAGGGAGAACTTGCCCAGGCGCACCAGCACGTCCTTGGGGTTGAGCGCCGCCGCGTGCACACGGATCAGGATCTCGCCCCGCCCGGGGCTGGGCACCGACACCTCCTGCAGGCGGAGGACGCTGCTGTCGCCGTAGGCGTTGTACTCGACACGCCGCATGTTGCGCGTCCCCGAGACCATGGCCATCGGTGGCTTACACGCGGCGCAGGGCATCGACGACACGCAGCCGCATCGCCGAGACTGCCGGAAGGAGGCCGGCCAGAAGGCCGACGGCCATCGCCAGCGTGCCTCCGGTGACGATCGCCTCCGGCGTGAGATAGAAGAACGGCAGCAAGCCCCCGGTGGGATCGCCCCGCAGCGTGAACAGCTTGGCCAGGCCGAGACCGACGCCACCACCGACGGCGGCCACCACCACCGCCTCCACGATGACCAGGGCCAGCACGAAGCCGTCCGAGAATCCCACCGCCTTGAGCACCGCCAGCTCCCGGGTGCGCTCGCGCACGGCGATGGCCATCGTGTTGCCGGTCACCAGCAGGAGCGTGAAGAACACCACGCTGCCGATGCTCAACAGCAGGAGCTGGATATTGCCCATCTGCTTGACGAACGAAGCGGCGAACGCTTTCTCGGTGTCGGTCCTGGTCTCGGCGGGAGAGTTGGCGAATTGTTCGTCGATCGTGCGGACCAGGCGCACGGCGTCGTCGGGATTGGCGACGCGGACCGTGTACCAGCCCACCAGGCCCTTGCCAAACGCCTTCCGCTCGTCGAGATAGTCCCAGCGGAACCAGAACTGCGTGGTGTCGTCCTGGACCCGCTGGCCCCGGTACACGCCGCGAAGGTTGAACTCCCAGGTCCCCGGGAAGATGGTGCCCTTGATCGGGATGCGATCGCCCACCTTCCACTTGAACCGCTCGGCCAGGGCCTCGCCCACGATGGCGCCCTCCCGGTCGGCCAGGAACGCTTGCCACTGGTCGTCGGGAATGACGAATTCGGGAAACATCTGCCGGTAGGTCTCGCGGTCGATGGCGAACTGGGGAAAGAAGTTGCGCTCGTCCTGGTAGACGCCCCCGAACCAGTTGGCGAACGTCACCTGGGTCACGCCGGGGATGCGGGCCAGGCGGTCGCGGTAGGCCAGCGGCAGGGGCTGGATGATCGAGACCCGATTCAACACCACCAGGCGGTCGGCGCCGGCCACGTCCACGCCCTGCTGGAAGGCGCCGTCGACCACCGCCAAAATGCCGAAGAGGAAGAGGGCCACCGCGAAGGAGCCCGCCGTGAGGCCCGTGCGGATCTTCTTCCGGAACAGATTGCTCAGGATGAGATGGCGGTACTTCACCGAGCCCGCCCCGCGGTCACGGCGTCCACCAGCACGCCCTTTTCCAGGTGCAGGACGACGCGGGCGCGTTCGGCCGCGCGGGGGTCATGGGTCACCATGAGCACGGTCTTGCTGTACTCCCCGACGAGCCGGTCGACCAGATCGAGGATTTCGTCGGCGCTCTTGCGATCGAGGTCCCCGGTCGGCTCATCGCAGAGCAGGAACGTGGGGTCGGGCACGATGGCCCGCGCGATGCCGACCCGCTGCTCCTGGCCTCCCGAGAGCTGCCGCGGATAGTGATGCATGCGGTCGGCCAGGCCGACGACGGCCAGGGCGGTCTCCACGTGGCGGCGGCGCTCGGCCTTCGACAGATTGGTGAGCAGCAACGGCAGCTCGACGTTCTGGAAGGCGGTGAGCACGGGGATCAGGTTGTACATCTGAAAGACGAACCCCACGTGGCGTGCGCGCCAGGCCGTCAGCTTGCGGGCCGACATCCGGGTGATCTCGTCGCCGGCCACCCTGATGTTCCCGGCCGAGGGCAGGTCCAGCCCACCCAGGAGATTCAGCAGCGTGGTCTTGCCGGAGCCGCTGGGGCCCATGAACGCGACGAAGTCACCGGCGTCCACGTCAAGGTTCAGCCCCTGGAGCACGTGAATCTCTTCACTGCCTCGCTGATACGTCTTGCTGAGCCCGCGCACCTCGATGAGGCCATTCCCGTCTCCGCGGCCATCGATCCTGACCATCGGGCCTCCCTAGCGTCTCACCTGAGCGCGCTGGCCGTCGCGCAGCTCGTTGACCGCCGTCACCACGATCTGTTCCCCGTCGGACAGCCCGGCGAGCACCTCGTGCTCATTGCCGAACGCCTGGCCGAGGCGGACCGCGCGCCGTTCCACCCGCCCCTCGCGGTACACGTACACGGAGGCGGTACCGCCCTCCTCCCGCACCGCGGTGCGCGGCACGCGGACCCGGCCGCCCGCCTCCTGGCCGCTCGGCTCGTCGCCGAGAAACGTGACCTTGACGCCCATGTCGGGCAGGATGCGCGGATCCAGCCGATCGAACGTCACCCGCACCTTGACCGTCGCTTTCTGGCGGTCGGCGGTCGGGATCACCGTGCGCACCTTGGCCGGGATCGGCCAGTCCGGATAGGCGTCCAGCACGGCCGTGACCGGCTGGCCCGACCGGACCCGGGCGATGTACGACTCGTTCACGTCCACCTCGATCTCCAGCGAGCTCATGTCGACGATCGTCGCGATGCCGGTGCGGGTGAAGCCGCCGCCGGCCGAGACCGGCGACACCATCTCGCCGCGCTGGGCATCCTTGGAGACCACGATGCCGGCGAAGGGGGCCCGCACCGTGCAGTTGTCGAGGTCCTGCTGGGCGACCTGCACGCGCGCCTCGCCGACGCTCACCTGCTCGCGGGCCAGCGCGATCCGCGCCCGCAGGCTCTCCACCGCCGTGCGCGCCTGATCGCGGGCCTGCTCGGCCACCAGGCCTCGCTTGAAGAGCTCCTCCGCGCGCCGCAGCTCGCGTTCGGCGTTGTCGAGGTTCACGCGCAGGTCGCCCAGCGCCGCCGCCGTCGCGGCGCGCTCGGCTTTGGCCGACGCCAGCCGAGCCCGCGCGTCGGAGTCGTCGAGCCTGGCCAGGATCTGCCCGGGCTCGACGTGCATGCCCTCCTCGGCGAGCATCTCGTTGACCCGCGCCGTGATCTTGGCGGCGATGGTGGCCCGCCGTCGCGGCGTGACGTACCCGCTGGCGTTCAGCAGGGCCGGCCGGCCGCCCTTGTCCGCGCGCACGGTCGTCACGTCCACCACCGGCGGCTGCTCGCGCAGCACGTAGAACAGCCCGGCCGCCACCAACAGGAGCGCCGCGAGCCCGGCGGCCATCAGGCGCCATCGGGGGCGCCTCGAACCCCGCCGCGCGCCCTCGTCGATCGTGAGCCCCGAGAGATCAGGACCCCGGGGTCGTTCCGTCATCGGTGTGTGTCCAACACGCACGCTCACCTGAGTTTCGATGCGCTCCGGGGCTTGAGAGATGCGAGTTCGGCCCAAGGGAGAACCGCGGGTGCTTCATCGAGTATAGCAAGTCACGCCCGTCACTCGATTCGCGAGGCGGGAGGCGCCTCGGCGCTCACACCGGGCGTTCGGCAAATCAGCCGGACCAGCGGCGCCCGCAAGCGCCGAGGGGCCACGCGCCCGATGGTCACCTCGTCGGCGCCCACGAAGCGGGCCAGCGAGCCCACCGCATCGGCGAGGCCGGCCAGCGCCTCGTCCCCGTCGAGTGGTGCCGCCCCGGCCGGCGGCGCCGCGTGTCTGGCGAACCATGGCTCGAGATGCACGTTCCGAACCTCCAGCCGCCGCGCCCCCCGATGGGCTTTGCCGTCGAGGCGACCGATGAGATGGCCGTGGTGGAGGATGGGCAGCGTGTAGTAGCCGTGCACGCGCCGCGGTCCCGGCGTGTAGACCTCGATGCGGTACTCGAAACCGAAAAGCCGCGCCACCCGGTCGCGATGCCAGAGGAGAGAGTCGAACGGCGAGAGCAGCGTGGTCCCGTGCGACGGTCGCCGTGCCGCTCGGGCCAGCGCCGGCAGGTCACGGGTCAGCACGAGCCAGCGGCCGGGGCCGCCCTCCACGCCGATCTCGGTGACGTGACCCTGCTCCCGCAGCGAGGCCAGCGCGGCTCGCCGCGCGCCCGGCGCGAACCGGGGGAAGCTGAGATACCGGCTGAGGTCCGTCTCGGTCGCGGCCCCCATGGCATGCAGCGAGCGCTCGAGGTGCCAGCGCTGGAACTCCTCGGTGGAGACCGCTTCGAGAGCAAGCACTCCCGGCATGGCCCGCTCCAGGAGGTCGAAGCGCTTCTGGAAGTGCCGCCGGGAGTGAATCGTCAACGCCCCCGTCATCCACAAGTAGTGCAGCGCGTGCTGGACGGGCTTCCAGTTCCACCACCCGCCGCGGCCGCCACCCGGGCGCCGGCTACCCAACTCCGTATGCCCCATCGGTCCGTTGCTCCTGATCGCTTCCCTCACCGTCGTCAGCACTCGCGCGTTCCGTTGTAGCCAGCGCGACCAGCCGGTGTGTCGCACCCGGTAGTCGAGCATGGCCCGCCTCCACCACGGAAGCGCCGAGGTCGGCAACAGGCAGGCGGCGTGGGCCCAGTACTCGAACAGCAGCCGGCGGCGGTAGACGAGGCGATCGAGCCGAGCCCGGTCGTACGGGCCAAAGCGGCTCCACACCGTCAGGTAGTGCGCTCGCTCCAGGACGTTGATGGAGTCGATCTGCAGGCCGCCGACGTCCTCAACAAACCGGGTGAGGCGCGCGGCGGTCAGCGTCTGCGCTCGCGGACGGGCCAGATGCTGCCGCTCCAGGAAGAGCGCGGCGACCGCGCTGGCGGGGACGATGTGACCGGGCATACGCCGAGAGCCTACCTTACGCCTGGCGCGCGGGGGGCGCGAGCGTAGCACGGGTTCGGAATAGAATCGCCCGTCATGACGCATCGTCGCTCCCACGTGGCGCTGGCTCTCTGGGTTGGCGCCTGCCGGCCACCGTGTCCAAGCCCGAGGGACCGGGCCCCTTTGCCGCGGTGGTGGTCATGCACGACTGCAGCGGCCTCGGTCCGAGGTCCAGCGGCGCCCCCGATCGCTGGGCGAAGGAGTTGGTGGCGCGCGGACAGAGAGCCGCTCGCGCGAGAAAGGCGCGAGGGCTTCGCCGCCGCCGTGGCCCTCTATCCCAGGTGCGCCGGGTCCTCCGATGCGTACCGGCCCGTTGCGCCTCTACTCATCCTCATCGGGGGCAAGGACGACTGGACGCCGGCTGAACCCTGCCAGAAGCTGGCCGACACCGCCCGAGAGGCGGGCCACCCGGTGACGATCAAGATCTACCCGGGCGCCCATCACTCCTTCGACAGCCCCAACCCCGTCCGCTACGTGGCGGCGCGCATCAACCCGAGCTCCCCCGGCGGGCGCGGCGCCACCACGGGCGGGAATTCCGAAGCCTGGGCCGACAGCATTCGCGCGGTGGGAGCATTCTTCGGCCGGCATCTCAAGTGACCCCACCTCGCCTCAGGCGAACTTGCGCTGGGCCTCGAGGCGGTAGGCGCGGGCGGCCGTCCAGAGAAACACGACGGTGTAGCCGGCCAGCCAGGCCACGCTGGTGCCGAGGGGCTCACGACCGCCGCCCACGGCGTTCCAGGCCAGCTGGGCGTAGTGATACGTCGGCAGGTAGGGCGCCACCCGCTGAATGAAGGCTGGCAGCTGCTCCAGGGGCAGGAAGATCCCGGAAGCGAAGGCCAGCGGCAGGTACACGAGGTTCGCCACGGCCGGCGCGGCATTCGGGCCGGCGGTGTACCCGATGGAAAAGCCCAGCGCGATGAGCGGCAGTGAGCCGGCGAGCAGCCGGGCAATCACATTCACCCAAACCTCCGGCGCGAGGCGGATGCCGCCGACCACCGCGCCATAGGTGAACAGGACCAGCACCGACAGGAGCCCGAACACCATCCCGACCACAATCTTGGCGGCCAGGTAGATGCTGGGCGGCAGCGGTGTCGCCCGCGCGAGGACGTCCACCCTCTGGCCGCGCTCCACGGCCACGCCGATGCCGAAGCCGTACACCATCACCTGCCCGACCGCATAGGCGCCGAAGGACGCGAGCAAGAGCGCTCCGATGTCGAGCCCGCTGGGCGTCATCCGCCCGGCGAAGGGCAAGCCGAAGAAGCTGAAGAGCACGACGGGCAGCACCAGGCTCGTGGCGCTGAACGCGGGCAGTCGCCAGCGGATCAACAGCTCGCCCCAGGTTTGCCTCAGCAGCATGCGTCCGAGGGGCGCCGGCTCGGGCCGCGCACTCATGACCGAGCGTCCCGCCGGGCCGTGAGCACGAGAAACGCTTCCTCGAGGTCGGCGCCCACCACCTCGAGGTCGGCGACGGCGACGCCCCGCCGGAAGAGCTCCCGCAGCACCGTCTCGGGCTCGGCGCTCAGCAGGCGCACCCGGCCGTCGGCAGACTCGACGGCCGTCACCGGCAATCCGTCGAAGACCGAGAGCTCGAGCGGCCCTGAAGTCCGGAAGTGCACGCGCTTGCTCGGGATCCGGGCTTTGATCTCGCGGGGCGTGGCATCGGCGATGACCACTCCGTGGTCGATGACCACGATGCGCTGGGCCAGCGCGTCCGCCTCGTCGAGATAGTGCGTCGTCAGCACGATGGTCCGTCCCTGGCCGGCCAGCTCGCGGATGGCGCCGAGGAAGGTTCGGCGGGCCTCGACGTCCATACCGACGGTCGGCTCGTCGAGGAACAGCACCTCGGGGTCACCGCAGATGGCGAGGGCGAAGTACAGACGCTGGCGCTGACCGCCCGACAGCTTGCCCACACGCGATCCAGCCTTGTCTTCGAGGCCGGCCAGGGCGATGGCGCGGCCGGTGGGCAGCGGGGCCGGATAGTAGGCCCGAAAGAGGTCGATCAGCTCGCGCACCGTGAGCACGGTCGGCACACCCGACTCCTGCAGCATCACGCCGCAGCGGCTGCGGGCTCGACGGTCCGTGGGATCGAGGCCGAACAGTCGCACCTGGCCTGCCGTCGGCCGGCGCAGGCCGAGCATGAGGCTGATGGACGTGGTCTTGCCGGCGCCGTTGGGGCCGAGCATCGCGACGACTTCACCCTGGCCGATGACGAGGTTGACGCCCCGCAGTGCCTCCACCGGCCCGTAGCGCTTTCTGACGTCCTCGAGTTCGACCGCTGCCGTCATGCCGGCTGTCTCAGTACACGATGACGCTGCGCTTCACCTCGCCCTGGACCATGAGCTCGAACGCCTCGTTGAGCTCGGTGAGGGGCAGCCGCCGGCTGATCAGCTCGTCGAGCTTGTACTTCCCACTCATGTACAGATCGATCAGCATCGGCACGTCGGTGCGCTGGTGCCCACCGCCGAACGACGAGCCGGTCAGCACCCGTTGCTGGAGCAGCAGCATGGGATCGATAGAGAGCCGCGTCCCGGCCGGGCAGACGCCCACGACCACGCAGGTGCCGCCGCGATGGGTCGAAAGCAGCGCCTGCTCGACGGTCTTCTGCGTCCCCACCACCTCGAACGCGAAGTCCACGCCGGCCGTGCCGCTGAGGGTCTGCACGCGGGCCACCGGATCCTCCTTCGCCGCATTCACGACGTGCGTGGCGCCGAACTCCTCCGCCCACGCGAGCTTCTGGGGCATCACGTCCACCGCGATGATCTTCCCGGCGCCCACCATCCGGGCGGCCTGGATCGTATTCAGTCCGACACCCCCGCAGCCCCAGACGGCCACGCTCGCTCCCGGCGGCACCCGGGCCCGATTGAAGACCGGCCCGGCGCCGGCGAGGACGCCGCAGCTGACCAGGCAGGCCACATCGAGGGGCGCGTCCGCGCGGATGGGGATGATGCCCGGCTCGAGGACCACCGAGTGCGTGGCGTACCCCGCGACCTGCAGGAAGTGGTGGAGGGGAAGCCCGTCCTTGCGGAAGCGAGTGGTGCCGTCCAACATGAACCAGCGGGGCTTGTCCCGGAGCGCGCACATCGTCGGTTGCCCGCTGATGCAGTACCAGCACCGACCGCAGGATGGGATGTAGCTCGAGCAGACGTGATCACCCGGCTTCACCGTTTCGACGCCCGGCCCCACCTTCTCCACGACGCCCGCCGCCTCGTGTCCGAGGACCACCGGAAGCGGGTGAGGATAATCACCGGTGATCACGTGGAGGTCGCTGTGGCAGACCCCGTTGGCCACCCAGCGCACGAGCACCTCGTGCGGCCCCGGCTCCAGCAGCTCGACCTCCTCGATCACCACGGGCTTCTTGATTTCGTAGAGGACTGCCGCCGTCGCGCGCATAGCCATCTCCCTTCTCAGGTCGTGGGCCGGTAGTTTGAGCGACTGCGTGGCGGCGATCAAGCCCCCCGCCAGGCGGGGTCGGTGAGGGTCAGGGCGTCGAGGTCGGGGCGCTCGTGGCGGAACCGTCCGTCCCGGCCTGGCCACCCTTGGGAAAGACGTGGCCGCCGCGCTTGGCGATCTCGCGCACGAGCTCGCGGATGCGGCCGACGGCGGTCCGGACGCTGGCGGCGGCGTTGGTGGCGTCACTGGGAGCCGTCGTGGATGAGCGATCAGCGCTCCCGAGGATGACGGCGAGCGGGTTGTTGATCTTGTCGCCGAGATAGTCGCTCAGGTGCTTCAGCCGGTCCAGCTCCGCCAATGGCACCGTGACGTCGGCGCGTTCGGCCAGGGCCCGACGCTCGGTGTCGAGCCGCGCGAGGATTTCGTCGAGCGCCCGCACGTTGGATGAGATGGCGTCCCGCACGCCCGCCGGCCCCTTGGCGTCGAGCGACGACAGCACCACCTCGTGATAGCGGCGGGCAAACTCCAGGTCATCGCGGAGCCGCACCAGGGTCTCCCGGTATTCGGCGCTGGTGAGACGGCTGACGAGGGCGGCGATCTCGCGCGCGACCTGCTCGGGCGGCACATGCTTGGCGTCGAGATAGGCCGTCGCCCCGAGATCCCGGCCGAGCTCCTCGGCCCGGTTCCCAATGAAGATGCTGCTGTAGAAGATGAACGGCAGCCGTGTCCAGCGCGGGTCGCGCCGCAGGGCGCGGCAGAGCTGAAAGCCATCCATCATCGGCATTTTGACGTCGGAGACGACGGCATCGATCTCCTGACCCTCCAGGAGCTCGAGCGCGGCCACGCCGTTCGGGGCCGTGACCACCTCGTGGCCGGCCCCGCCGACCAGGCGGGTGAGGAGGCGGCGATGGGCGGGAGAGTCGTCGACGACGAGGATACGCACGAGACTCATCATCCCGCAACCCGTGGGACGGAGTCAAAATTACTGCGCGCGGAGTCCACCGGGTCGGCATGCCCGGGAAAGCCTTCCCCTAGCCGGGGCAAGGCCGCCAGTGCCGTTGCGTCTCACTGCACCGCGAGCGTCACGCTGCCGTGGAGGAGGTAGGCCGCCACCCCCGTCTGCAACCAGACCTGGACCTCCACCGTCCCCGCCGAGAGCCCCGGGAGATTGGGCGTGAGCGCCGTGGCACCGGTGGGGAAGGGCACGGTCAGCGTGGTCCCCCCCGTGAGCGTCGTGGCCCGCGCTTGGGCCAGGAGCACTCCACTGCGCACGAAGTTCACCACCGGGAGCCCGAAGCCCAGATTCGCAAAGTCGCGGCCCGTGATGGTGAAGCTGACCGGCGGCGCGGCCAGGTCGATCGTGCTGGGCATGATGGCGCTCACGGCCGGCCGCGTGTCCGTGACCGTGAGCGTCGTGCTGCCGTGCAGACGGTAGCTCGCCGCCCCCGTTTGCAAATGGACCTGCACCTGCACCGACCCCGCCGAGAGCCCGGGGAGACTGGGCGTGAGCGCCGTGGCGCTGGTCGGGAAGGGCACGGTCAGCGTGGTCCCCCCCGTGAGGGCCGTGGCCCTCGCTTGGGCCAGGAGAACTCCACTGCGCACGAAGTTCACCACCGGAAGCCCAAAGCCCAGATCGGCAAACCCGCCTCCCGTAATGGTGAAGCTGGCCGGCGGCGCGGCCAGGTTGATCGTGTTGGGCGTGATGGCGCTCACCCCGGGGGCCGGCCGCGTGTCCGTGACTGTGAGGGTCGTGCTGCTGAGCAGACGGTAGCTCGCGGCCCCCGTCTGCAAATGGACCTGCACCTGCACCGGCCCCGCCGAGAGCCCGGGCAGATTCGGTGTGAGCGCCGTGGCACTGGTGGGGAAGGGCACGGTCAGCGTCGTCCCCCCCGTGAGGGCCGAGGCCCGCGCCTGGGCCAGGAGCACTCCACCGCGCACGAAGTTGACCACCGGCAACCCAAAGCCCAGATCTGCAAAGCCGCCGCCCGGAAAGCCGCCGCCGGCAATGGTGAAGTTGGCCGGCGGCGCGACCAGGTCGATCGTACCGGGCGTGATGATCATCTCGGCGAGGACCTGGATGAGGGCGAGGCTGGTGTTGTTCCCTTCCTGGCCCTCGACGACGAAACCGTCGGCGTCGGCCCGGGCAATGAGGTGGTAGACCCCGGCCGCCTTTCCCGCCGGGATGGTGAGCATGGTCGAGCCCGAGCTACTGGCGCCAGCCCCCAATGCCGGAATCTCCCGGCTCCCCAACAGGGCATCGCCCGCGTCGACCGTGGCGTCACTCGAGAGATAGAACCGGGTCGTCGAGGCCCCGGCCGTCTCGCCGGCCTGGTTCTTCGTGGTGTCGGTCACCGTGAACGCCGAGACGATGCCGACCGTGGACGGGACGGAGAGAGCCGAGACGATCAGATCCGGGGGGATCTCATCGCTGACGATGGTCACGGTCGCGCCGCCCGGCGTGCCCACGATGTAGGCCGGGTCCAGGCTCAACGTGGCGATGACCGTCTCGTCGAGCTCGGTGAGCGAGTCATCGATGGCGGTGACGACGAGCGTGGTGGTCGCCGACCCGGCCGGAATCGTCGCGCTTCCGGCCAGGGCGAGATAGTCGCTTCCCGGTGTTGCGGTGCCGCTGACAGCGTACTGGATCGTCAACGGCTCGTCGGTGGAGCCGGTGCGGCTCACCGTGAACATGGCCGTCGTCGGGCCCGCCTCCGTCGCGACGGCATCGGTGGCGACGATCGCGACGACCGGTCGGTTGGCTCCACCCAGCACGATCTGCGCCGACCGAAAGAGGTCGAGGCGGCCCGCACCGAAGCTGTCATCGGGGCCGGCGATACCGAGGTCCACGGCTCCGAGAAGGAGGACGGTCTCCAGCTCGTCCACGGTCAACGCCGGGTTGAGCGATCGCAGCACGGCGACGGCGCCGCTGACGTGCGGGGCTGCCATCGACGTGCCGTCCGCCGGGAGGTACTCGCCGCCGGGGATCGCCGAAACGATGCTGACGCCGGGAGCGCTCAGATCGGGCTTGACGGCGCCGCCGCAGGGAGACGGGCCTCGCGCACTGAAGAATGCGATGTCGTCGAAAAAGTCGGTCGCGCCTGTCGCGAACGACTCCGGCTCGGCGCCGGGGCTCCGGACGCTTCCGTCGTCGGGGCCGTCGTTTCCCGCGGCAAACGCCGGAAAGATTCCGGCCGCGCGCAGGGCCTGCACATCCGCCTGAAACTCCGTGATGCAACCGGCCTCGGCGAAGCCCCAGGAGCTGTTGACGACGTCCGGGGCGTTGGCCGGATCTCCGCCGGGAGCGAGGAACCACTCGAAGATCTGGTGAAAGGCCGACGTGAGGCCGATCCCCGAGTCGTTCCACGCCTTGGCCGCGATCCATTGCGCGCCGGGAGCCACGCCGATGTTCGACCCCGACGCGGCGCCGCCCACGGCCGTTCCGGTCGTGTGGGTGCCGTGGCCGTTGAGATCGAACGGGCTCGCGTGCTCGCCGTAGGGGTCGAACCAGCTGATGCTATGGTTGCCGCGATATCGCGGCTGCAGGTCCGGATGGGTCAGATCCACGCCGGTGTCGAAGCTTCCGACCACGCTGCCGACCCCGGTGTAGCTCGGATCGAGGGCCCACACCTCGGGAGCCCGGATCTGGGCGATGTTCCATTCGCTGACGGACGCGGTGGGGCCGGGTCCGGCGGCGGGTCGGATGGGCCGGGGCGCACGGATTGCCCGGTCTGGACGGACCTCCCAGACGTCGGAGCGGGCGGCCAGGCCGCGAATGACGCGCTCGGTCGCGGTGACCGCCAGGCCGTTGATCACCCAGAACGGCACCGCACGCTGCACGTTGCCCAGGGACTGCTCGCGCACCAGGAGTGCCCGAATGGAGCCCTGATGTTGGTTGGCGATGTCGCGGAGGACGTCCACGACGGCTCTCTTCCGAGCCAGTCGTTGACCGCGCGGCGCGGTGGCCGCGGCAGCGACCGGGTTCGCCTGGGCGACCATCTCGACGATCACCGAGAGTGTTCCCCCCGGAGGCAGCGCGTTGAGCTGCGCGTCGAGCTCGGGATGCAGGCGCCCGGCCCACGCCGTCTCACTGAAGATGAGGAGCGATGCGGCGAAGACCGTGACCAGGATTCGCAGGTTCACGAGGGGCATTGATGCCTCCTCCCAACAGCAAAGTGATCGGGCTCTGCGGAACCCTGGCCTCGCAGGGGGCGTAAGCCTTACACAACCCCTCGGCGTTGGCTATGGATGGGGAGGTCTACGAGCAGCGAGGAACTGCCGGCTGCCGGCGAGGTTTACCGGCCGCGACGACTCAGAATGCCGTGCGGTTCAGCGCGTTGTCGATGGCGCCGACGCGCATCCAGCGATGCCCGTACGCCGGCAGCTTGAGGTCGTGGGTGCCGTTCTCGGAGCGGCTATGGTGCTCGTCGAAGACGTCGGTCAGCATGTTGCCGCCCTTGACCTTTGGATCGACCGTCACGGTCTTCGGCCGATTCGCGAAGTTGTGGAGGGTCAGCATCGACACGCCGCGGAAATCGTAGCGCAGGGCCAGCACTTCAGGCGTGTCAGTCCGGAGGACCGTGAGGTCGCCCCACCCCAGCTCAGGGCACTCCTTGCGCATCCGAATCCGCCGCTCTGTCCAGTTCAACAGCGAGCCCGGGTCCCGGCGCTGGTCGGCGACGTTGATCCTGGGGTAGCCGTACCCGTCGTCATCGATGACCGGCCGGACCGTCCGGTCCGCGCGGGAAAAGCCGCCGTGCGGCTCGCTCGTCCACTGCATGGGCGTCCGTGCGCACTCCCGTTCGTCCAGCTCCAGGTCGTCGCCCATGCCGATCTCGTCCCCATACTGCACCATCGGCGTGCCGGGGAGCGAGAACAGGAGGCTCATGGCCAGCTCGATCCGCCGCCGATCGTTTCCGAGCATGGGGGCCAGCCGGCGCCGGATGCCCCGGTCGTAGAGCTGCATGCACTTGTCCGGCGCCATGGCCGCGAAGACCTGGGCGCGCTGCTCCGCTGACAGCCGCCCGAGATCGCACTCGTCGTGCGAGCGGAGGAAGTGGACCCACTGCGCGGCGCGCGGGATCTTCGACGTCTGCTGGAGCGCCCAGACGACTGGCCCGGTGTCTCCGGTGGCCAGCGCGTACCAGAGCCGCTGGTTTACCGGGAAATTGAGCATCATCTGCAGCCGGTCGCCCTGCTCGCCGAAATACTTGAGGCTGTCCTCGGGCGGAACGTTCGCCTCGCCCAGGAGGATCGCGTCGCCGCGGCGCCACTGCAGGAAGTCGCGCATCTCGTGCAGCAGCTCGAAGTCCTGCTCGGGCTCGACCCCGGCGCCCTTGCGCTCGATGAGGAACGGCACGGCGTCCATACGAAAGCCCGAGACGCCGAGCTCCAGCCAGTAGCCCATGATCTTCATGATTTCGTCGCGGACGGCCGGGTGGTGAGTGTTCAGGTCGGGCTGATGCTCGTAGAAGCGATGGAAGTACCACATGCCGGCCGCATCGTCGAACGTCCATGTGGTCTTCTGGACGCCTGGGAAGACGATGCCCTTCTCGTGGTCCTGGGGGCGGTCGTCGGTCCAGACGTACCATTCGCGGAAGAACGACTGGGCGTTGCTCCGGGCCGACTGGAACCACGGATGGTCAACCGATGTGTGGTTCACCACCAGATCGACGATGACGTGGATGCCGAGCGCTTTGGCGTGGTTCATGAACTGGACGAAGTCGCCCAGCGAACCGTGCTTGGAGTTGACGCCGTAGTAATCGGTCACATCGTAGCCGTTGTCGCGGTTGGGCGACGGGTAGAAGGGCTGGAGCCAGACGCACGTCACCCCGAGCCCGGCGATATAGTCGAGCCGGCGGCTGAGCCCCTCGAAGTCCCCGATGCCGTCGCCGCTCGAGTCCATGTACTTCTCGACGTCGAGGCAGTAGAGGATCGCATTCTTGTACCAAAGGTCTTCGATGGCCATGACGAGGCTCTGTGCAAGATGGAGGCCGGTGAGTTCGTGGCGCTCAGGGCCGCGTGGGAGTCATAGCAGGCGATTGACGCGCGGCACGTTGACACCCCGATGCGATGGCAGCATCATTCGGCATCTTGGGCCTCGGGGGCCGACCTCGATGACCATCACCATCTACGGCGCCGGCGCCATCGGCGGCGTGACGGGCGCCCGGCTCGCGCAAGCCGGCCACGAGGTGCTCCTGGTGGACAAGGCCGAAGACCACGTCGCCGCCATGAACGCCGCCGGGCTCACGATCGAGTCGCTCGAGGGCGTCGTCACCGTCCCCGTCCGGGCCATCACGCCCGGTGCCCTCGGGCACGGCCTGGACCTGGTGCTTTTGGCCGTGAAGTCGCAGGACACGCCGGCCGCCCTCGAGGTGCTGGCGCCGCGGCTGGCCGCGGATGGGGCGATCGTCTCCATGCAGAACGGCCTGAACGAGGAACTGATCGCGGCGGCGGTGGGGGCGCAACGAACAGTGGGCTGCCTGGTGAATTGGGCGGCGGACTGGACGGCGCCGGGACGGATCCGGCACGGGGGCGAGGGAGCGCTGGTGCTGGGCGAGCTGGACGGCCGGTTGAGCGATCGGGTGCAGCGCCTGGCCAAGGTGCTCGACGTGGTGGCGCCGACGCGCGTGAGCGACAACATCCTCGGCTACACGTGGGCCAAGCACGTCTACGGCGCGCTGCTGGTCGCCACCGCCGTCGTGGACGCACACGTGTACGACGTGGTTGAGCGCTCGGCCGACGTCCAGCGGATGCTGGTGGCGCTGGTGATCGAGAACATGAACGTGGCCGAGGCGGCCGGTATCCGGCTGGAGCCGTTCGACGAGTACGATCCGGCCGACTACCGCGCGGCCGCGCGGGGCGACGCCGCCGCCCGCGAGCGGGCCATGGCGATCATCGCCCAGCACTACCGCGCCCACACCAAGACCAAGACCGGCATCTGGCGCGACCTGGCCGTGCGCAAGCGCAAGACGGAGGTCGGGGCGCTGCTGGGGGCGACGGTGGCCAAGGCCACGACGTTCGGTCTGGCGATGCCGCTGACGGAGCGGCTCATCGCGATGATCGAGGATCTGGAGTCCGGGCGACGTCAGATGAGCTGGGCGAACCTCGAGGAGCTGGTGCGCGCGGCCTGATCCCGCCCATCGCTCTCCGCATTCACGAGTGTCGTACACTGTCGGCGCGATGACGCGATTACCGGCACGTCCCGGAGACCTCGCCCCCGACTTCACGCTCCCCGCGGTCATGCGACCCGGCGACGTGTCCCTCGCCGACTATCGAAACCACAGCGCGGTGCTGCTGGCCTTCTTCCGGGGCCTCCACTGCCCTTTTTGCCGGCGTCAGATCTTTCAGCTCTCTGGCCTCCACGACACGCTGGCCGGCATGGGCGTCGCCACCGTGGCGGTGCTGAACACCCAGCGCGAGCGGGCGGCGCTGTACTTCCGGTACCATCCCACGCGCGTGGTGCTGCTGGCCGACCCCGATGCCCGCACCCACGCCCTGTTCGGTGTACCGTCGGTCGTGCCCGACGAGGCGTTCGCGGCCGTGCGCATCAACCCGACCGAAGAGCTGCCGGCTCCGCTGCACCCGATGGAGGCGAACGCCGCCCTCAACGCCAAGGACGCCTTCGTCATGACCCCGGTCGACGAGGAGATCTTCGCCGCCCACGGCACCCAACTCGCCGGCCACTTCTTGCTCGATCGGGCGGGCATCGTGCGCTGGACGAACCTGGAGGGCCAGGCCGGCGTCCACGAGCTGGCGACGTTCCCGAGCCCGGGAGAGATCCTGGCCGCGGCCCGCAGCGTGGGGGCCCGACCGGCGTAGAATGATGGCGTGACGTGCGCTGCCTGCGGACACAACAACCGGGCCGCCGCCAGGTTCTGCGATAACTGCGGCGCCGCGCTGCCGCGCGTGTGCGCCGCCTGCGCGACGCCGCTGCGGCCGGCCGCGAAGTTCTGCGACGAGTGCGGCCGGTCGGTCGGAGCCGCGGCGCCGGCGCCGGCCGCGCTGCGCGCCGCCCCGGCGCCCACCGGGTACACGCCCAAGCACCTCGCCGACCGCATCCTCACGTCGCGCAGCGCCCTGGAGGGCGAGCGCAAGCAGGTCACCGTCGTCTTCGTCGATTGTGTCGGCTTCACCGGGCTCTCCGCGCGGCTCGACCCCGAAGACCTGCACGCCGTCATGGACGGCTGCTTCCAGCACCTGCTCGATGCCGTGCACCGCTACGAAGGCACGGTCAACCAGTTCACCGGCGACGGCGTGATGGCGCTCTTCGGTGCGCCGATCGCCCACGAGGATCACGCGGTGCGGGCGGTGGCGGCGGCCCTGACGATCCAGCAGGCGGTGCGGCAGTACGCGGAGTCGCTGCGCGCCGAGCGCGGCCTCGACTTCGCCGTCCGCATCGGTATCAACACGGGGCCCGTCGTCGTCGGCAAGATCGGCGACGATCTGCGGATGGACTACACGGCGCAAGGCGAGACGGTGAACCTCGCCGCGCGGCTGCAACAGGTGGCGTCGGCCGGGGGCGTGCGCATCAGCGAGGCGACGATGCGCCTGGTCAGCGGCTACTTCGTCATCGAGCCCGCCGGCGAGGAGGTGGTGAAGGGGCTGCCGGCGCCGGTGGCGACGTTCACGGTGACGCGCCGGCTCAGCGGGCGCGCGCGCTTCGATCTGGCCCTGGAGCGGGGGTTGACGGCCTTCGTGGGCCGGCAGCGCGAGCTGGCGTTCCTGCGCGACGCCTTCGAGAAGGGGCGACGCGGGCGCGGTAACGTCGTGTCGGTGGTCGGGCCGGCGGGCATCGGGAAGTCCCGCCTGGCCTACGAACTGAAGCGCGGGCTGGACGAGGACACGGTCACGTTTCTCTCGGCCCGCTGCCATCCGCACCGCGAGGCGCTGCCCTTCAACCTCATCGCCCAGCTCTTGCAGATGAACTTCCTGCTGGAGGACGGCGAGGCCGAGAAGACGCAGGTCCAGAAGGTGGAGACCGGGGTGCGGCGCCTGGACCCGAGCCTCGACTGGACGATCCCCTACCTCAAGCACGTCCTGGCGCTGCCGGCCGACGAGCTGGACGTGCAGGGTCTGGACGAGGCGCAGCGCAAGCGGCGGCTGGTGGAGGCGGTGCGCGCGCTGACGCTGCGAGGCGCCCAGCACCGCCCCCTCTTCCTGCTCATGGAAGACCTGCAGTGGATCGACAGCAGCTCGCGCGACTACCTCGACGGCGTGGTGGACAGCATGGCGACCCACCCGATCTTCGTGCTGTGCACCTACCGCGAGGGCTATGCCCCGGCCTGGGAAAACCGGTCGTTCCATCAGCGTCTCGTGCTCGATCCGTTCACCGAGGAGGAAACCTCCGAGATGGTGGCGGAGCTGGTCGATCGCGCGCCGATGGCGGCCGCGACCCGGCAGCTCATCGTCAAGCGCGCCGAGGGCAATCCGCTCTTCATCGAGGAGTTGACGGCGTACCTGAAGGAGCGGGGACTCCTGGCCGCCGGCGACGCGACCGCCCTCGCCGGTGCCGAGGTGCCGGCGACGATCCACGACCTGCTCACCGCGCGCATCGACCGGCTGCCCGAGTCGGCCAAGCGCCTCCTGCAGGTGGCGGCGGTGCTCGGCCGCGAGTTTCCCTTCCCAGTGCTGGAAGCGGTGGCGCCGGCCGGCGTCGACCTGCGCGCCGAGCTGCCGACGCTGGTGCAGGCCGAGCTGCTGGGCGAGACCGCCCTCTTCCCCGAGCGGCGCTACCGCTTCGTCCACCTGCTCGTCCAGCAGGTCGCCTACCAGAGCCTCCTGATGAAGTCGCGCGCCGAGCTGCATGCGCGCGCCGGCCGGGCCCTCGAGGAGCTCTACGCCGAGCGACCGGAGGAAGCGCTGCAGGAGCTGGCCCGGCACTACTCGCGAAGCTCCGAGCGTGACAAGGCGCTGCGCTACCTCGTGCTGGCCGGCGATCGGGCCCGCAGCCTCTTCGCCTACGACGACGCCGCCGCCTACTACCGGCAGGCGCTGGCCCTGGCCGGCGACGGCCGGCGGGCGCTGATCCTCGAGAAGCTCGGCGACACCGCCTACGCGCGCGGCGAGCTGAGCGAGGCGCGACGCGAGTGGGCCGAGGCGCTGCCCCTGGTCGAGCGCGCGGGCGAGCGCAGGCGGGCCGCCGAGCTGCATCGCAAGATCGGAGTGGCCACCTGGGACGCCGGCGAGCGGCAGCGCGCCCTCGATCATCTCGAGCGCGGCCGCGCGGCGCTGGGCGACGACGTCAACAACGCCGAGGCGGCGCGGCTCTACCAAGAGCTGGGGCGCATTCACTTCCGCCTCGGCGACCACGAACGGGCGACGGAGTGGGCCCGGCGCGCGCTGGCCCTCGGCCAGGAGCTGGGCGCGCCCGACGTCGTCTCCCACGCGTACAACACACTGGGCGTGGCCATGGCCCGCGCCGGCCACATCGAGCAAGCCGCGGAGTACGTCCGCCAGAGCCTGGACACCGCGCTGACCCACCAGCTGGGCGCCGTCGCCTGCCGCGCCTACAGCAACCTGGCGGTCATGTATGCGGCGCTCGACCACGTCCGGTCCAGCGAGTACTGCCGCGAGGGGCTGGCGCTGGCCCAGACGATCGGCGACCAGCTCCAGCAGGCGTGGCTGTTCTGCACGCTCGCCGGCGGGCACTGCACGCTGGCGGGCGACTACGACCAGGGCATCAAGGCCGCCGAGGCGGCGGTGGAGGTGGATCGCCGCCTGGGCCAGCGCAGTCACCTGCCGGTGCCGCTCATCATCCTGGCCCAGATCCACCAGTGCCGGGGCGAGCACGAACAGAGCGTGGGATACTACCGCGAGGCGCTCCAGGTGGCCAGCGCAGTGGGCGAGCCGCAGCTGCTGTTCCCCTGCTACGACGGGCTGGCGACGCTGGCCATCGAGGCGGGCGACGAGGAAGAAGCCGAGCGGTGGCTGGCCAAGAGCCGCGAAGTGCAACAGGCGACGGGCTGGACGAGCGATACGTTCCTCGTCCTGCCCTTCCTCTGCTGAAGGAGTCGGTATGGCCGGAGTGGAAGTCGGTCAGAAGGTGCCGTCGTTCCGTCTGCCCTCGGGGCACGGCGGCGCGATCGGCCCCGAGGACTACCGCGGACGCAGCAACCTGATCGTGTGGTTCACCAAGGGCATGAGCTGCCCGTTCTGCCGCACGCAGATGTCCCAGCTCGCGCGCGGCTATCCCAAGCTGAAGGCGGCCGGCGCCGAGGTATTGCAGGTGACGCCGACGACGCCCAAGCGCGCGGTCTTCTACGCACAGAACTTTCCCATCCCGTTCCCCTACCTCTGCGATCCCGACTACGCGGTCCACCGGGCGTGGGGGCTCGGCGTGCGTTCCCACTCGCTCGGGTGGTACGCGAAGACGTTCTATGCGGCGTCCACGGCCCCGGCGCCGCCCCCGGCCGAGATCGGCGACCCCAAGCCCACGCTCCGCGAGCTGCCGTCCATGCTGCACGACAGCGACATGGGCTTCTTCGTGCTCGACCGCGACGGCATCGTCCGCTCCAAGTACGCCGGCGGCTACGCCACCGAGCAGGGTGTCAAGGAGATTCCGAGCGTGGACGAGATCCTGCTTCAGCTGGAGCGCTGCGCCGGGCGTTGACACCCTCGGGAGATCGCCGCATCATGCGGCATCTTCGCGACGAGGTGATGGCGTGACCGCCCCCTGGGAGTATCGCGATCCGCTGGAGCCGGCGCTGACCGCCGAGGTGTCGGCGGCGGCGCTCATGGAGCATGTGCGGACGATCGGCGCCTGGGAGCGCGAGTCGGGGAGCCCGGGGGAGGCGCAGGCGTTCGACTACATCGAGCGCACGCTCAAGTCCTACGGCGTGGAGGTCGAGCGGCGGGAGATCGAGGCGTATATCAGCCTGCCCCTCGAGGGACGGGTCCGCCTCGACGGCGGCACTGTCATCGAGGGGTTGACGCATTCGTTCTCGGCGTCCGCGGAAGCGCTGGAGGCCGAGGTCGTGGACGTCGGCGACGGGCGGCCGGAGGACCTCACGCGCGCGGCCGGCAAGATCGCCCTGGCGCGGGGGCTGGCCTCGCCGGGCAAGGCGTGGGCGGCGCAGCAGGCGGGCACGGTGGGGCAGATCTTCGTCGTCACCGACCATCTGCACAACATGATCGTGACGACGATCTGGGGGACGCCGGCGCCAGAGACGGCGTGGCGGATCCCGACGACGCCGTGCCTGTCGGTTCTTGGCGCCGACGGTGAGCGGCTGCGCGCGCTCCTCGCCCGCGGGCCGCTGCGCCTGCGCATGACGACCCGCGTGCGCACGGGCTGGATGCCTATCCCTCACCTGGTCGGCGAGTTGGCCGGACGCCACGAGGACCGCTTCGTCCTCTTCTCCGGGCACGTCGACGCCTGGCACTACGGCGCCATGGACAACGGCACGGCCAACGCCACGATGCTGGAGGTGGCGCGCCTGCTGGCCGGGCGGCGCGATTCGCTCCGGCGGGGCATCCGCTTCGCGTTCTGGTCGGGGCACTCGCACGGGCGCTATGCGGGCTCGGCCTGGTATGCGGACCACGCCTGGCGCGAGCTGCACCAGCGCTGCGTCCTGCACCTCAACGTGGACTCGACCGGCGCGCGCGGCGCCACCGACTACTCCGGGCTCCACGCGACCGAGGACGCGCAGCGGTTCGCCGAAACGGTGGTCGCCGATGTCACCGGCCAGCGCAGCCGGGGGCGGCGCTTCTCGCGGGCGGGTGACCAATCTTTCTGGGGCGCTGGGGTTTCCTCGGCCTTCATGTCGCTCTCGGGGCTGCCCAAGCAGGACACCGACCTGTCGCGCGCGATGGAACGGCTGGTCGGCAGCGCGGGCTTCCCGTGGTGGTGGCACACCAAGGACGACACGGTCGACAAGATCGACGCCGACGTGCTGGTGCTGGACACCAAGGTCTATGTGGCCTCGGCGCTCCGCTGGTTGAACGCGCCGGTGCTGCCGCTGGACCACACACGCTCAGCCCAGAGCCTGCTGGCCGAGCTGGAGACGCTGCAGGCGGCGGCGGGCGCGCGATTCGATCTCGCGCCGGCGCTGGAGACGGCGCGAGCGCTGATCGAGCGGCTGGAGCGCGTGGCCACCGCGCTCACCAAAGCGCCGGAGAAGCGGCTCGACGCGATCAACCGCAGGCTCATGCGGCTCTCGCGCGTGCTCGTTCCCCTCGCCTACACCAGCGGCGATCGGTTCACTCACGACCTGGCGCTGCCGCTGCCGCCGCTCGCCGGGCTTCAGCGCGCGCGGGAGCTGGCCACGCTCGATCCGGACAGCGACGCATTCAAGTTCGCGCGAGCGGCGCTCGTACGCGAGCGCAACCGAGCAGTTCACGCTCTCGACTCGGCGGTCTCCGGGGCCGACGAGCTGCTCTCTCTGGCCGGCTGACTTGGAAAGGAGCCAGTGCATGCGCACCTTCGCCTCACGACCCCTGATCGGGCTGCTGGTGCTGGGGCTCGCCGTGGCGCTCGTCCCCTCGGCCGACGCCCAGAAGCGCGGCGGCACCCTGACGATCGTCCGGCCGACGGATCCCGTCTCGCTGGACCCGAACCTCGAGACGACCGCGCCCGGCGCGTGGGTCTACTTCAACATGCTCGAGGGGCTGCTGACGCTCGACGAGAAGATGCAGGTCAAGCCGGCGCTGGCCACCGCCTACGAGGTGATGTCGCCCACCAAGGTGCGCTTCAAGCTGCGCTCCGGGGTGAAGTTCCACGACGGCACGCCGTTCAACGCCGAGGCGGTGAAGTTCACCTTCGACCGTGCGCTGAAGGGCACGCCGCCGGCGCGCTGGGCCAGCCTGGCCGGCTCGCTGAGCCACGCCGAGGTGGTGGACGACCTCACGGTCGACGTCGTCACCAAGGAGCCGTACGGCCCGATCCTCCGCACGCTGGCCATGTACTGCATGGGGATCGTGTCGCCGACCGCGGTGCAGAAGATGGGCGCCGACTTCAGCCGGGCGCCGGTGGGCACCGGGCCGTTCAAGTTCGTGGAGTGGAAGACCAACACCCACGTGATCATCGAGCGGAACCCCGACTACTGGGGCGACAAGGCCCTGGTCGACCGCGTGATCTTCAAGGTCGTGCCCGAGGAGGGCGCCCGGATGATCGCGCTCCAGACCGGGGATGCGGACATGGTGCTCTTCCCCTCGCCTGCTCAGCTCCCGACCTTGCGCAAAGATTCGAAGTTCACGGTGCACGAGACGACGGGCATCCGCGTGGTCTTCGCGGGCTTGCACGCGGGGCAGCCGCCGTTGGACGACGTGCGCGTGCGCAGCGCCCTGCTCCACGCGGTCGATCGCCAGGCGATCCTCGACAACATCATGGAGGGCTCGGCGGGGCCGGCGCGCGGCGTCCTGGCCCCGGGCGTGTTCGGCTACAAAGACATGCAGCTCGAGAGCCGGTACCCGTTCGATCGATCCCGGGCCAAGGCCCTCCTGACCCAGGCCGGTTGGACGCCGGGGCCCGACGGCATCATGCAGAAGGGCGGGCAGCGGCTGTCGCTGTCGTGGCTGGCCGCGCGCGGCCGCTATCCCAAGGACGGCGAGATCACCGAGGCCATCCAGGCCATGTTCAAAGAGGTCGGGGTGGAGGCCAGGGTGCAGGTGCTGGAGTGGGCCGCGGTGTTCCAGCAGGTGCGGGGCAACCCGCTCAACCACCACATGTTCACGCTGGGCTGGGTGACCTCGAACGCCGACGCGGACTACTCGCTCTTCGCACTCTTCCACAGCAAGCAGGTGCCGCCGTCGGGGTGGAACACGTCGCGGTACGCCAACGCCAGGGTGGATGCGCTCGTGGAGCAAGCGCGCCGGAGCCTCAACCAGACCGAGCGCGAGAAGCTCTACGGCGAGGTGCAGGACATCCTGGCCAAGGAGATGGTGTGGATCCCGGTCTACACGACCAAGGAGATCATCGCCACGCGCGCCAGCGTGAAGGGCTTCCATATCCACCCGGTCGAGTACAACCTGGCCCTCGGGAAGACCTGGCTAGACAAGTAGTCGCGCGCGGGGGAGGCGGCGGATGCTGACGTTCGTCGTCCGCCGCCTCCTCCTCGCCGTGCCCGTGCTGCTCGGCGTGGTGTTCGTGGTCATGCTCACGATCGACCTGCTGCCGGGCGACGCGGTCACGCTCATGCTCGGCGAGCACGCCACCCAGGACGCTGTCGGCAAGCTGCGCGAGCACCTCGGCCTCGACCAGCCGTTCCTCGTCCGCTACCTCGACTACGTGGGCCGGCTGGCGCGCGGCGACCTCGGCCGCTCGATCCAGCAGAACCGGCCGGTGGCCTCTGAGCTGGCGGATACGTGGCCGGCCACGCTCCAGCTGACCGTGGCGGCGCTGCTGATCGCGGCCGCCGTGGGCATGGCCGCCGGCGTCGCCTCGGCCGTGTGGCCGAACTCGCTGTTCGATGACCTGGCACGCCTCGGCTCGCTCTTCGGGCTCTCGATGCCGATCTTCTGGACGGGTCTGGTGCTGATCGTGATCTTCTCGCTCTGGCTCAACTGGCTGCCGGTCGGCGGCGCCGGGTCGCTCCCGCACCTGGTGCTGCCGGCGGTGACGCTGGCGCTGCCGTCGGTGGCCATGATCGCGCGCATGACGCGCTCGGCCGTGCTCGACGTGCTGCGCGAGGATTACGTGCGCACGGCCCGGGCCAAGGGCGTAAGTGAGGTGTGGGTGCTCGGCCGGCACGCGCTGCGCAACGCGTTCATTCCGATCCTCACGCTGATCGGCCTGCAGTCGGGCCAGCTCATGGGTGGAGCCGTGCTCACCGAGACGGTCTTCGCGTGGCCGGGGCTCGGCCGGCTCATGGTCAAGGCGATCTTCGCGCGCGACTACATCCTGCTGCAGGGCGCCGTGCTCGTCTTCGCGCTGGCCTTCGTCGTCATCAACCTGCTGGTCGATCTCTCCTACGGGCTGCTCGACCCCCGCGTCGGGCGCCAGGGCTGAGGATGGGTGCCTGGGCACGCTTCCGCCGCAACCGCCTGGCCCTGATCGGCCTCGCGCTCATCGTCGTGCTGGCGATCAGCGCGGCGCTGGCGCCGTGGCTGGCGCCCTACGACCCGGCGCGCCAAAGCCTCATCGAGAAGCGCGCGAAGCCCGGCGCCAAGTACCTGCTCGGCGCCGACGAGTTCGGGCGCGACATCCTCTCCCGCGTGATCTACGGCTCGCGGGTGGCGCTCCTGGTGGGCGTGCTGTCGGTGACGATCGCCCTCGTGGGCGGGCTGCTGATGGGGACGACGGCCGGCTACGCGGGCGGCTGGTTCGACGCCGTGCTGATGCGCGGGATCGACATCCTCCTCGCCTTCCCCTATCTGTTGCTGGCGCTGGCCATCGTGGCCGTGCTCGGGCCGGGCGCGCTGAACACGACCATCGCCGTCGGAATCTGGGGCGTGCCGGCGGTGACGCGCATCGTCCGCGGCTCGGTGCTGGCGCTGCGCGAGACCGAGTACGTCGGCGCGGCCCGCGCGCTGGGCGCTCCGGCGCCGGCGCTCTTACGGCGTCACATCCTGCCCAACATCGTCCCCAGCCTGGTCGTCTATGCGACGCTCTTCATGGCCAACGCCATCCTGCTCGAGGCCGCGCTGTCGTTCCTGGGGCTCGGCGTCCAGCCGCCCACGGCCTCGTGGGGGCTCATGGTGTCGACCGGGCGCGACGTGCTGCTCGTCGCCCCGCACGTAGCCACGGTACCCGGCCTGGCCATCATGGTCGCCGTGCTCGCGTTCAACCTCGTCGGCGACGGGCTGCGCGATGCGCTGGATCCCCGTTTGCGCGGAGCTGTCTAGGAACTGGAAGGCCTGCGCGATCCCCAGCCCGATCCCGGCGGCGGCTCCGGTGACGAGGACCACGTCGTCCGGGAAGCCGAAGGGCGGCAACTCAGTCGACGTAGAGTTGGCCGGCGACCGAATGCGTGCCATCGGGGGCGCGGCGGAGGACGATGAATTCGCCCATCCGGATATTGCGCTCGGTCAGATCGCTGACCACGCTGCCGTGGGTGACCAGCACCAGCGGCAGGCTGCCGCGGTGCTCGGCGATCGTCCTCTTGATCTCAGCGACCAGGCGCTGCCGTAGCTCGACGTCCCGGAGCGAGCCCTGCAGGGGGTGCCACGACTGCGCCTGTCCGAAGGCGAGGCGGGCGGTGTCCAGGCAGCGGCACCGCGGACTGGACAGCACCGCGCCGACGGCAATGCCGTTCTGGCGAAACGCTTCACCGATGCGCCTCGCTTGGGCCCGGCCATTGTCGTCCAGGTTGCGTTGCGTCGAGCAGTCATCGAGCCGGGCGTCGGGCGGATCGAACGCGCCGGGCGCGTAGCTGTGACGCAGCACCACCACACTGCCCGGCGCTCGCAACGCCTCCCAGACCGACTCCGTGGCGTGCCCGACGGAAGCGGCCGCTGCGCACGACACCGCCACGATCGAACAACGGACCCAGCCCATGCCGCTCATGTCAAGCGCTGGCCTGGCCGCGGCATCACGCCGGCTTCGCGGCGCCGACATACAGAAACAGCCCGGCGTGGTCGCGCCACCCGCGCTGGCTCGGATGGGCCTGACAGTACTCTTCCGATGGGCGGGGCTCTTCGATCCGCCGCAGGGTGAACCCGGCGCCCATGACGGCGTTCAGGTAATCGGACAGCGTCCGGTCGAAGCGGGGTACCGTGTATTCCGGTGCCCCGGGCGGCGCGTCGGTGAAGCGCCATCGCTCCACCCAGTGGGCGGGGTTGAAATACTCGCCGACCACCCACTTGACCTTGACGCCCTGCTCGTTGCGGATCCAGTACGATCCCTTCGTGATGAAGCACGGATGCGTGATGCTGAAGGCGAGCATCCCGCCCGGCCGGAGCACGCGGAAGCATTCCTTCATCGCCAGGTCGAACCGCGGACCGTCCATCAGGGCCATGAACGAGACAACCGCATCGAACGTGGCCTCGGAGAACGTGCCCAGCTCCGCATACGACGTGCGCACATAGCGGATCCCGAGGGGGCGCGGCGTTCCTCTTCCCGGGCCAGCTCGATCATGCGCTCGGAGGTGTCGACGCCGATCATGGACGCGCCGCGACGGGCCAGGAGCCGCGTGTTGTAGCCCTCCCCGCATCCGGCGTCGAGCACCTGCTGGCCGCCCAGGTCGCCAATGAACCGCAGGAACGCGGGGTTGTTCAGCCATTCGCGGGCGACGTCATGGCCTTTGCGGACTTCCACGGCCCACGGGGCGGCATTCTCATTCCAGTAGCGGGCCACATCGTCCTCGGAAAACTCGTGCTCACCCATAGGAGAGGGTTTCGGGATCCGGTATTGTGGCCCGAACCGGGCCCGGGCGCTAGTGCCCTACCGCCAGCCAGTGGCTACAGGTACTGTCCGGTCGTCACGACGCGCTCGATGGCGGCGTCGGACTCAGCCCGGACCTCGCTGACGACGAGTTTGATGGCGACGATTCGCTCGCGTTTCCTGCCGGCGATCTTCGCCCAGTCGTCCGGGTTGCTGGTATTCGGCAGGTCCTCATTCTCCTTGAACTCCTCGCGCACGGCCATCACGAGGTCGCCGGCGGTGATGCCCTTCTCACCGCTCCCGATGTAGCGCTTGAGCGCGAGCTTCTTGGCCCGCCGAACGATCGACTCGATCATCGCGCCGGACGCGAAGTCCTTGAAGTAGAGGGTCTCGCGCTCGCCGTTGGCGTATGTCACCTCGAGGAATCGATTGTCGGCGCTGGGGCTGTACATGGCATCGACCACCGAGTCGATCATGGCCACGACGGCCGCCTCCGCGCCACCGGCGGCGCGCATCTCGGGCGCCGCAATCGGGAGATCCGCCGTCAGGTATTTCCCAAAGATGTCGGTGGCCGCCGCCCGGTCGGGCCGTTCGATTCTGATCTTCACGTCCAGACGGCCGGGGCGCAGCACGGCCGGATCGATCAGGTCCTGGCGGTTGCTGGCGCCGATCACGATGATATTCTTCAGCCCCTCCACGCCATCGATCTCGGCCAGGAGCTGCGGGACGATCGTGCTCTCCATGTCCGACGAGACGCCGGTACCGCGGGTGCGGAACAGCGCGTCCATCTCGTCGAAGAACACCACGACGGGGGCGTCCTCGCTGGCCTTTTCCTTGGCCTTGACGAAGATTTCCCGGATTTTGCGCTCCGTCTCGCCGACGTACTTGTTGAGGAGCTCCGGCCCCTTGATGTTGAGGAAATAGCCCTTGATCTTCTCGCCCCGCTTTTCCGAGATCTTGGCGGCGAGGTTGCTGGCCACCGCCTTGGCGATCATCGTCTTGCCGCACCCGGGAGGCCCGTAGAGCAGGACGCCCTTCGGCGGCGCGAGCTGGTGCTCCTTGTAGTAGTCCGCGTAGAGGTACGGCAGCTCGACCGCGTCCTTGATCGCCTCGATCTGGGTCCGGAGACCGCCGATGTCCTGATAGCCGATGTCCGGGATTTCCTCCAGCGAGAGGTCCTCGACCTCGCTCTTCGGCAGCTTCTCCAGGAGGTAACCCGACTTGGCGTCCATGAGGATGTGGTCGCCGATCGTCAACCGCTGGGTGCGGAGCGGATCGGCGATGATGCCGACCTTGTCCTCGTCGGCGCGGAGCGTGACGACGGCGCGCGCCTCGTCGAGCTGTTCCTTGAGAACGACGACCTCACCCTGGATCTCGTAGCCGGCCACATCCACGACGTTCAGCCCCTCGTTGAGAACCAGCTCCTGCCCGGGCCTCAGCGTGTCGACGACGATCGAGGGATGGGCATTGACCTTGACCTTGCGGCCCTGAGCGAGGACGTTGACCGTGGCGTCGTCGTTGGCTGAGAGGTAGACGCCGTACGTCGCCGGCGGCGCCGACAACTTGTCGACCTCGTCCCTCAGCGCCGTGATCTGCTCGCGCGCCTCCACGAGCGCTTGGGCCAGCTTCTCGTTCTGGCCGAGGGCCTCGGCCAGCTCGAGTGACCGAACGTAGTCAGGCGCGTCTGGATTCCTCTTGGCTGGGCCGCTCGCGTTCATGGGAGCCTCTGTTCTTGCGGTCGGTCTAGGCGGCGCGCGCGATTGGTAACGCCTCAGCGATGACGCGGGGCTGCGGCTGCGCCGCCTTCGACGGCATCACCCACGCCTCACCGACCAACACACGCTGGCCGGAGCCGTTGACGCATTCGGTGTGCAGGCACACGCGGTTGCGATCGTGAAGGACCTCGGCGACCTCGACGCGCGCCGTGATCGTGTCGTCGAGCCTCACCGGTCGAAGAAACTTCAGGGTCTGCGACAGGTACACCGCGCCTGGTCCGGGCAGGTCGCTGCCGATTACGGCCGCGACGAGCGCCGCCGTCAGGATGCCCGGCGCGATCGGCTCCCCGAAGGACGTGGACGCGGCGAACTCGGCGTCACGATGGAGCGGATTGCGATCGCCGCTGAGAGTCACGAAGCTCGCCACGAGCTCCGCGTTCAGCGAGCACGTCTTTTCGGCGCCATCACCGACAGCGAGCTGTTCGATCGTCTTGCCGACCATCCCACCCTCCCGCTGATGCCCCGCACAGGTGCAACAAGAGCGCCATGGCCCAAATCTGAGCGAAGACGCTAGGTTGCCACCACGCTCGCGGCAGGTGTCGCGACTTCTTGAAACTTTTTCAAGCAGCGTGCCTCGCTCTCGCACGCAATTGAAAAGAGTACAACCCTGCGGGCCAGGCCGCGAACCCTCACGAGCCAACGCCGGAGCCGCATGATTCTTCCGGCTGGCACCCCCCGACTTCACGGAGCTTGACGTCCCGATCGTCGACTGGACGGTCGACCGACCGGGCCATTGATTACGGGCTGGCCCCGGAGGACAGGGCGTGAGGCGCGTCTCGCGTGCCGGCGTACGAACCTGTGGCACGGACGGTAGTGCCTGGCGCACAGCCGTCCCAGCTCAAGCAGCGTTCTACGAGGAGAAAGCGGTCCGGATGTTGAGCAAGCGAGGATGGTTGCTCTACGACATGAGCTCGCCCACTTCGACGAACCCCGAGAGCACGTACATCGCTGGTATGCGCTCTTGCGCCGCCAAGCTCTCCGCCTGCTGCGCCTGAGTGAGTGGGGGGAGCGGGACGGAAAGGTTGAGGAGCAGGGTCAGGGCGGTAAGGGCGAGCACACGTGAAACCGGGCTGCTCGGCATCAGGCCCGCCGTTCAGCCTGCTCGGCGATCTCGGCGATCCGCCGGAACGTCTGCACGCGCTTTCGGTTGCCCTCCGGCAGCTTCGCAATGTCGGCATCGGTGAGAGCGATGGTGTTGCCGTAGGCCTGATACGTCGGGATCTCCTCGTCGGCCAGGGGCGGCATCGCCCGCTTGCGCGCGAACGCAGCCTCGACAGCCGGCCCCAGCTCCTCCAGCTTCCGGGCCTCCCGCTCCGCCGCCTTCTCGCGGAACTCGGGCATGACCTCGGCGGCGAACAACTCGAGCGCCTCGCAGATGTGGTCGTGCCGGTTCTTGCCGCCCTGCTGGATGAAGATCGTCTGATCGACGCCGGCGTCCTGGAACGTGTGGAGCGACTCGCGGAGCTGCGCTGGCGTGCCGATGCAGCCGGTGCCCCCGCCCAGGACCTCGGTGCCAATCTGGTCGCGCACCGCCAGGAATCGGGTCCAGATGTTGGTCAGCCCCGGCGTGTGCCGGCCGAAGACGTAGTGGTGGGCCAGCGCGAACTGGAAGAAGCGGAAGCCGTCGGCGCCGCGACGGCGGGCCTCGTCCGCGTCGGCGTGACAGGAGAAGCCGGTGACCATCGCGATGTTGGGGTTGACGGCGTGGCCGATTGGCACGCACTCGCGCTTGAAGGTCTCGTAGTAGTCCGCCACCCAGTGTCGGGCCTCAGCGGGGTCGATGAAGGCGAAGGTGAGGGCGCCGATCCCGAGCTGGGCGGCCAGGTGGATGGTCTCGCGATTCGAGCAGGCCACCCAGATCGGCGGATGAGGCTTCTGCACGGGCTTAGGGAGCACGTTGCGCACGGGCATCGAGAAGTATTTACCGGCGAAGCCCGGATAGGGGGCCAGCACCATCATGTTGGCGACCTGCTCGACGGTCTCCCGCCACATGGCGCGCCGCTCGGCCGGGTCGATGCCGAAGCCTTCTAGCTCCGCCCGGGACGCGGATTCGCCCGTCCCCCAGTCTACGCGGCCGCCGGACACGAGGTCCAGCGTGGCGATGCGCTCGGCGACGCGCGCCGGCGGATTGTACGCGGGCGGCATCAGCACGATGCCGTGCCCGAGGCGGATACGCCGGGAGCGCTGGGAGGCCGCGGCCAGGAACACCTCCGGGGCCGAGGAGTGTGAATACTCCTCGAGGAAGTGATGCTCGACCTCCCAGGCGTAGTCGATGCCCAGACGATCGGCCAACTCCACCTGGTCCAGCGCGTCCTGGAAGAGCCGAAGCTCGGCGCCGTCCTCCCAGGGGCGCGGTAGTTGGTGCTCGTAGAAGATCCCGAATTTCATGTGCGCTCCTCTCGCCCACCGCCAAGGTGGAGGGAGCCTAGCGCGTCAGTCAGAGGGGGTCAATCGCGGGGATCACCAGCAGACAAATCCATAACGAAACAGGTCGCGGGTGGCGCGCCGTCATGTCATCCGGTCGCGCTCGGCATCCCCATCCGTCGCAACCACCGGAAGTGCGACGCCATGGCGGCCCTGAATGACGTGTGCTCCGCGTACTTGATCCCGAAGTCGCGGCATGCCTCTTCCACGAGCCTGGACAGCGCAGGGTAATTGGCGTGGCAGATCCTGGGGAACAGGTGGTGTTCGATCTGAAAATTCAAACCGCCGAGGAGCCAGGCGGCGAGTCGGCTGCGCCGGGCGAAATTCACGGTGGTCTCCGCCTGGTGGACGGCCCAGGGTTGTGCGATGCGTCCGCTGTTCTCTTGGACCAGCGGAAACTCCGCCTCTTCCACACAGTGGGCCGCCTGAAACACCACGCTCAGCACGATTCCCGCCACCAGCGCGGCGACGCCGTAGTAGACGAGGACGGACCTGACGGGGTGGAACAGGAGCGGGATCCCAAACGCCAGGGTGAAGAACATCGCTTTGCCGGCAACGAAGATCGCCAGATCCCACCCCTTAGGGCGAGGAAATTGCTGGTTACTGATCCGGCCGGTGATGAGCTTTCGGAAATCATCCACGAGCTGCCACTTGATAGCCAGCAACCCGTAGAGCGGCCAGAGGTAGAAGTGCTGCCATCGGTGATAGGCGAGCCGCTTCTGGTGCGGGGTCAACCGACCCAGGATGCCGAGGTCGATGTCGGTGTCATGGCCCGTGATATTGACGTAGGTGTGGTGGAACACCGCGTGCTTCCAGCGCCACAGGTAACAGCTCCCTCCCATCAACTCCAACGTCATGGCCATCAGCTTGTTGACCCAGGGGGAGTTCGAATAGGCCTGATGGCCGCCGTCGTGCTGAATATTGAACCCGATCCCGGCCGCCGACAACCCGAGCACAATGGCCAGCAGGAGGCCCTGCCACCACGTGTCGGCCACGAACACCAGCAACACGTACAGAACCGCGAAGCCGGCAACGAGGATGGCCGTCTTCAAGTACATCTGCCAACAGTCGCGCTGCCGCCGGCCGGTGGTTCGGAAGTACTCTTCAATCCGTCGCCGGAGCTCCAGCTGGAAGGCCTGATCGTTCCCAAATTTCAGGCTCATCACCACACCCCCTCGAAGATGCCCAAGCTTCGCCTCCAGTGCGGCAGGCTTGCCTCAGAATCTGCACCGCGTGAGCCGCCTGGCCGCGCGCGCGGTCAGGTCGTGCTACTTCCCTACCATCGCGGATGCGCTCGGTGGCCGTCAAGGAAATTGGCACGTTCGGGCGACGTTCGAAGCCTGCACTTGGCTGAGACCTCGGGAATGGGCCGAAACACGCGGTCAGCCGGCCAGCGACTCGATCGCCCGCACCTCGTCGGCGGAGAGCGCCAGGTGGTGGCTGACCAGATCCTGCTTCATGTGCTCGGCGTCGGAGGTGCCGGTCAGCGGCAGCATCCCGACCGCCTGCGCGAAGCGGAACACAACCTGGGCCGGCGTGGCCTTGCCCCGCGCGGCGAGGCCGGCGACCAGCGGGTGGCGCAGCACCTCCGGGTTGGCAGTGAGCAGCGAGAAGCCCTGGTAGACGATCTTTCCGTCCATGCAGAAAGATCGAACATCGCGGTCCCAGCCAAAGCGGGCGAAGCAGCGGTTCTGGACGACCGCAGGGGCCTCAGCGCCGGCGGCCGCCATCTGCTCGAGGTGCCGCAGGGAGACGTTGCTCACGCCGAGGAGCCTCGTGCGCCCGGCGTCGCGCTCCTTCACCATCGCGGCCCAGACCTCGGCGTCGTCGTCGCTCCAGCCGTGGCCGGAGGCGGGCCCATGCAGCACATAGCTGTCGACGTGGTCCGTCCCCAGGTGCTCGAGCGAGCTGGCCATCGACTGGGCGACCTGCGTGGCAAAGTCGGCCGCGGGATCGTAGGGCAACCGGTGGTCCTGGCCGCCCTGGTAGGTGAATTTCGTCTGTAAGAAAAGGTCCGCGCGCGTAACCACGCCCGTGCGGTAGGCGGCGGCGAGCCCCTGGCCCACTCCGGCCTCGAAGTAGTGCCGTCGCTGGTTCGCCGTGTCGATGCCCCGGAAGCCCATCCGGAGCGCGAGTTCGGTGAGGGCCTGCGTCCGGTCTTGCTTCCAGGCGGTGCCGTAGAGGAAATCGGGAACGGGGGCGGGATGATGCGCGGGCATGCCTCATTCTGCCATGGCCGTGGCGTTGACGCGTCCCGGACGGCCGTCTATGCTCCTGCGACACATGCGGCTCTCGGGCAAGGTCGCGGTGATCACCGGCGGAGCGGCCGGCCTCGGCTTCGCGTACGCGCGACGCTTCCTGGCCGAGGGCGCGCGCGTCGTGGTGGCTGACATCGCCGACCCGGTCGCGGCGGTGGACAAGCTCGACGCCGCCGTGTTCGCCACGCTCAAGCCCCAGCCCTTCGACGAGATCCCGGAGGCAGAGTGGGACCGAGTCATGACCGTCAACGTCAAGGGCGTGTGGAACTGCGCCCGCGCCGTTGCCCCCATCATGCGCACTCAGGGTGGCTGGCGGATCGTCAACGTCGCCTCGGCCATCGTGGCCAAGGGCACGGCCTTACGCCTTCCCCGACGACGTCGAGGGTGCCGTGGTCTTCCTCGCCTCTGACGACAGCGCGTTCATGAGCGGCCAGACGCTGATCGTCGACGGCGGCTCGGTGTTCTCGACCCTCTGACCCATGACCGAGGTCCCCCTGATCGACCTCGCGCCCGCCCGCGGCGGCGGCCGGGCCGAGCGCCAGCACGTGGCCGGCGCCATCGACGGCGCCTGTCGCGAGATCGGGTTCTTCGCCATCACCGGCCACGGCGTGCCGGGTCGCCTCGTCGACGATCTGCGCCGGCTGGCCCACGGGTTCTTCGCGCTCCCGCTCGCCGACAAGCTTGCGGCCCGGCACCCCGTCACCGGCACGAACCGTGGCTACCACCCCGTCGGCGGGGAAGCGCTGGCCACGGCGAACGACGCAACGGCGCCACCGGATCTGAAGGAGTTCTTCCACGTCGGCCCGGTCGACACCACGGCCGACCCCTACTACACGGGTCCGCTCGGCCGCCGGCACTTCGAGCCGAACATCTGGCCGGTGGCCCCGGTCGGCTTCGCGCCGGCGGCGACCATGTACTACCGCGCCATGAGCCAGCTCGTCGTGTTCCTGATGCGGCTGGCCGCGCTCGCGTTGGAGGTGGACGAGCGCTTCTTCGACGACAAGGTCGACCGGTCGGTCGGGACCATGCGCCTCAACTACTACCCGGCGCAGGCGGTCCCCCCGAGCCCGGGCCAGCTCCGGGCCAGTGCCCACACGGACTACGGCGGCTTCACCATCCTGAGCGGCGAGGACGGGCCGGGCGGCCTTCAAGTGAGGATGCGCAGCGGCCGGTGGACCGACGTGTCGACGACGCCGACGACGTTCGTCGTGAATATCGGCGATCTCCTCATGCGCTGGACGAACGACCGCTGGCTGTCCACCATGCACCGTGTGGTAAACCCGCCGGTCGGCGATGGTCCGAGCCGTCCACGACTGTCCATCGCGTTCTTCAACCACCCGAACTACGATGCCCTCATCGAATGCCTTCCCTCCCAGGGACCGGCGAAACACCCGCGCGTGCTCTCCGGCGAATACCGCGATATGAAATATGGCAAGACGGGACTGACCGCTTCAGTCGCCTCATCCCAATCGACCGCCTGACGGACTCTGATGCTCTACCGAGGCATGGATCGTGCGGCACTGGACGCCGCCTACAACAACACGGCCGCCGTCGGCCTGGCCAAGCGCGAGCAGTACGTAGGCGGGTGGACGGCGCGCAGCGACGCGCTGCGGAAGGCGCGTGGCGGGCGGATCGATCTCCGCTACGGCGACGGCGCCCGGCAGCGCCTGGATCTCTTTCCGTGCGGGACGCCCGGCGCCCCGACGCTCGTCTACATCCATGGTGGCTACTGGCAGATGAACGACAAGGAGCCGTACGCCTTCCTCGGCGAGGGGTTGCTGCCCGCGGCCTTCAACCTGGCGCTGCTCGAGTACACGCTGGCGCCGGCGGCACGGCTCGACCAGATCGTCACCGAGGTGCGGAGGGCAGTCGACTGGGTGATCGGGCACGCCAAGGAGCTGGGCGGCGACCCCGGCCGCGTGTTCGTGGCGGGACACTCCGCGGGCGGGCACCTGACGGCCATGGCGATGAACGACGCTCGCGTCGCCGGCGGCATCGCCATAAGCGGCATCTACGACCTGGAGCCCATCCGTCTCAACTACCTCAACGACAAGCTCGGCCTCGACCACGCGGAGGCCGCACGCAACAGCCCCATCCGCCACTTGCCGTCCCGGGCGGCGCCGCTCGTCGTCACGGTCGGCCTCGGCGAGCTACCCGAGCTGATTCGCCAGTCGGAAGAGTACTCGGCCGCGTGGCAGCGCCACGGCCTCCGGGGCCGGTGCCTTCCGCTGGCCGGGCACGATCACTTCTCGATCCTGGAAGAGCTGGCGCAGCCGGAGGGAGCGATCCTCGGGGCGCTGAAGGAACTGGATCGCTCGCTCAGACGTCGAGCTTGAGAAGTGAGGGCGTCAGGGCGGCGAGCGTCCTCGCCGCCCTACTGGCCCCTCGATCTACCTCAGTAGAGGACCATCGGGTTGCCGGGCGAGCCGGTGGCGCCGATGATGCGCAGCGGTGCCCAGATGAAGGCACCCTCGAAGATCTTCGCGTCGACGAGGGACTTGGTGTCCACGTTTTCGAGATTCCAGAGGCCACGTCGCGTCTGAAGCTCGGTGTGGCACGGCACGGCATAGTCGGGACCCTGCTCGCCCGAGGGCTGAGCGTCGTTCGCGGAGGTGTCGCCCATGGTCAGGGCCACGTCGCGGGTGGCCATGTACTCGCAGGCGCTGATCCCGAAACCCGGCTCGCCTTGCGCGAAGATGTCGCGCGCTGCTTTCCGCTGTTCGGGCGTCATGGACTTGAACCGATCGTTGCTCCAGGTGTTGCCCTGCCCGGTATGCAGGGCCACGCAGTCGCCGGCCGCGATGTCGGCCAGGCCCTGCATCCTCAGGATGCCCTGGATGTCATCCGCGGTGACGATGCCGGGGTCGCCGGGCTTCTGTGGGATGGGCAACATCTCGGCGTTGGCCGGGATCAGGCCTCTGGACTTCTTGTAGGCGACGGCGTCCAGCACGACCAGGCGGCACACGAAGCCCAGCTCGCCGACGTGCTCCACGCCCAGGGGTCCCATGCCCATCACGCGGCCGCCGGGGCCACGCTCGTAGGCATCCCAGGAGATCACGCCGTTGTAGAACATCGGCCCCTTCGAGGTGTTCACCCCGATATGGCCGGGACCGTCGAACTGGGTCTGGATCTGGCCGATCTCAGTCATCACGAACTCGTCGTGGTAGACGAGGGCGTTCTTGCCGAAGGGACCGCCGGTCGGGGTGCCGGGGATGACCATCGTCCATCCCCGCGGGCCGAAAGCCGGCGCGTCACGGTGGTAGGCCTTGCCGATGGTGATGGCCTTGTTCTGCTTGATCGTGGCCAGCGCCCGCCTGATGTTGGCCGGGTTCTTGGTGTGGTTGGCCGAGCCGGCTCGGTCGGTCGCACCCCATTTGGACGGCGCCCAGTTCTCCCGCAAGGGCTTGTCGTCGACGGGGCCTTTCAGCGTCTGGGCCATGGCGTCGCCGGCGAACACGGCCAGGACCACTCCGGCAATGATGAAACGTTTCATGGGGACTCTCCTTGACCTCGCTGGGTTTTAGGCAGGACCGGGGCCGATGGCCGTCCTTCTGCTCCGAAGTCCGGCGGCGGGCGTCCCGTTGTCATCGGCGTGCACGTTGCGCGCAGACCATAGCGACGAGTCGGCCAACGTGTCAAGGTCGCGGGGCTCGTCGTCACCGGCGAACCCGGACCCTCCGGCCTGGCGGCGCGCTTTACATCGGCGGGTCTCTCGGTGTACGAGATAGGCTACGAGGTTTGCGATGGTGACACGGGCCCGAGCGGGCAGAAGCGCGGTGTGGCTGGCAGGCCTGCTGATGCTGGTCACCGGGGTCACGGCGCTGCCCCTCGCCGCCGCAGCGGACTCGGTCGGCGCCGGGCCGGCAGCGTGGGTGGAAGATCTGTCGCCGATCGGGCCCACCGACTGGAGCTACGACCGCGCGGCCCATCTTCTGGAGCGAGCGGGCTTCGGCGCCACGCCCGAGGAGATACGGCGGTTCGCGCAGATGACGCCCGCTGCCGCCGTCACTCACCTCGTCGACTATCAGGCGATCGATAGCCGCCACCTGAAGCCGTTCGACCACTCCGGCATCCACGATCCCGGGCTGGAGCCGTTCCCGGCAAGCCGCCCCGCCACGACGGATCAGGCGAAGGCCACCGGCGAGGCGCTCGGGGTACGGATCAAGCCGCAGGGCAACCGGCGCCTCCAGGCGGTGACCAACAAGTTCTTCTACTGGCTTCGCGCGAGCCGGCTCGAGACGAACCGGGTCGCGTACTGGTGGGCCGACCGGATGCTGACCACGAACCGCCCGCTGGAGGAGAAGATGGCGCTGTTCTGGCACGGCCACTTCGCCACCAGCGAGGAAAAGGTGCGCGACTATCGGAAGATGCTATCGCATCTGGAGCTCTTCCAGAAGCAGGCGACCGGGACCTTTCGCGACCTCTTGATCGGCGTGGCCCAAGACCCGGCGATGCTGGCGTTCCTCGACGCCGGGGTGAACGTGAAGGGGGCTCCGAACGAAAACTTCGCGCGCGAGATCATGGAGCTCTTCACGATGGGCGTTGGCCACTACAGTGAGGCCGACATCCGGGAGGCCGCCCGCGCCTTCACCGGCTGGAACTTCAGCGACCTGACCTTCGTGGTGAACCGGGCGCAGCACGACGACGGCGAGAAGACTGTGCTCGGACGCACCGGGCGGTTCGATGGCGTTGGTGTGATCGATGTCATTCTCGCCCAACCAGCGACCGCCGAGTTCATCGCCGGGAAGATCTACCGGTTCTTCGTCCGACAGGAGCTGTCGCCGGCGCTTCAGCATCAGCTGGGGACGGTGCTTCGCGATAACGGTTACGCGATCGCTCCGCTCCTCCGGACGATCTTCCTCTCCCGGGACTTCTACAGCCCGGCCTCGTACGCCACGCGCATCAAGAGTCCCGTGGAGCTCGCGGTGTCTACGTTCAAGAAGCTCGGACTGACCGAGATTCCCGGCGTGCCCGATTTCAACGAGGTGTCCTCCTCGCTGGGGCAGCAGCTGTTCCGTCCGCCGACGGTAGCCGGGTGGGCGCAGGGCCGGAGCTGGATCACGCCGGGCCTCTTGATCGCCCGGGGGAATTTCGCGCGGGACGTCCTGTTCCCGGACATCAACTTCATTCCACCTGACCGCTACCCTGCCGACGAGACGATCCGAATGGTGAGTGAGCGTATCGCCCAGGGGCTCGATATCACCAGCGCCACCAAGCCGGGCACCAGCAAGACCGGCGGCGAGATGGTGTCGATGTCCAACATGCAGGCCGACCGGGACGAGGACTTCAACACGCGCTATGCCAGCTACCGGGGCTGGCAGATGGCCATCGAGAAGGTGAAGCCCATCCCACGGCGAGCGGCGCCGATCGACCTGACCGCGATGGTCCTCGCCAATCGCCTCCAGACCACCGGGGAGGTCGTGGACTACTTCGCGCGCCGCTTCCTGCGCGTGCCCCTGGAGCCCGACATGCGGGCCCGTCTCATCGGCTTCCTGGACGCGGAGCTGGGGACGAGCCAGGTGAGTGCGGCGGAGACCTACATGGAGGAGTCGCTCCGGATGCTCCTCCATCTGATCATGAGCACGCCGGAGTATCAGCTCGGCTGACCGAACGCACGGAGGATGCGGATGGGACACCTGAGATCGCTCGGTGACGGGTGTTCTCGACGAGAGCTCGTGAAGGTCGGCCTCGGGGGGCTCGGGATGGGGCTGGCCGGCTCATTCGGGATGCCGGCGTTCTTCGCCAGAGCGGCGTCGGCCCTGGCCGCGGAGATCCCCGCCAACGATCGGATGCTCGTCGTACTCGAGCTCTCCGGTGGGAACGATGGCCTCAACACGCTCGTCCCCTACGGTGACGACGCCTACTATCGCCAGCGGCCGACGATCGGCCTCACGCCGCCGCGGCTCCGGAAGATCGACGACCACTTCGGTTTCAGCGCCGGGATGGCGGGCTTCGAGCGTCTGTACAAAGAGGGTCGCCTCGCCGTGGTCCACGGCTGCGGGTACGACAATCCTTCCTTCTCCCACTTCTCGTCGATGGCGTACTGGCATACCGCCGCCCCCAACCGTGGCGAGGAGTACGGATGGGTCGGCCGGCTCGCCGATGCGCTGCGTCCGGGCGGATCGCCGAACTTCGTGGTGAACATCGATACGACGCAATCGCTCGCGGTGCGAAGCCGGGACCACACCCCCGTCGTCTTCGACGACCCGGACAAGTTCACCCGCAAGGGATTCTTCCAGGAGCTCCCGCTCTTCCAGCATGTGGCGGAGGCCCACGGGGACTCGAACCCGTCGCGGAGGTATCTGCTCGAGGTCGCCCGGAGCGCCCGGGACGCCTCGGCGCTGGTGCGCGAGGCCTGGGCGCGCTACAGCTCGCCGGTCGACTACGGGATCTTCCCTGTGGATCTACCCAAGATCGCCGCGCTCATCGCCGCGGGGCTCCCGACGCGGCTCTACTACGCGGCCTATCGTCACAACGCCTTCGACACCCACGTCCATCAGGGCGATCTCCACGCCCGGCTTCTCACCTACGTATCCGACGCCGTCGCCGGGTTCATGCGCGATCTCGAGCGGCTCGGTCGCGCCGACCAGGTGGTGATGATGATCTTCTCCGAGTTCGGCCGGCGCGTCCCCGAGAACACGAGCCTGGGCACCGACCACGGAACCGCCAACCTCATGTTCGTCCTCGGCAAGCCGGTCAAGGGCGGCCACTACGGCCAGCGACCGAGCCTGACCCAGCTCGACGCGGGAGACAACCTGATCCATACGACCGACTTCCGCCGCGTCTACGCCACCGTCATCGACAGCTGGCTCGGCTACCAGAAGGCGGAGGAACTGCTCCGGGGGCGATTCGAGACCTTCCCGATCCTCCGCTGACCGGCCCAGATCAGCTGACCGGGAGACTGGCTGCCCCGTGGAAGGGCAGCGCGCGTTCGCTGACCGGTCAGGCGTCGAGCGCGTCCGCGAGGTCGCGGAGTTCGCGTCGCAGCCTCGGCGCCCGGGGAGCGAGCGGCGCAAGACCGGCGGCGGATTGACACCGATCGAATTTCTGCGCTAGAGTTCGCCCGGATTCTCAGCGCCCCACCGTCAACCAACGAGCGTGTGACCGCGGTCAAGGAGGTGCCCATGAAGCGGCTACTCATCTCCGGTCTCTGCATCGTCGCTCTGATCAGCGTCGCTGGCGCCCAGCAAACCGGCGATGACCAGGCGCTGCCGAAGGGCTTCAAGACCACACCGGTCCTCAAGAGCACCCAAACGGCAAGCAAGATGCCCATCGAATACCCGAAGGGCAAGGCCGAGATCATCTCGGTGATCGGCGAGCTCGAGCCGGGTGGTCGAACCGCGCTCCACCAGCACCCAGTCCCCGTGTTCGTCTACGTCTTGGACGGGACGCTGACGGTTCAGGCCCAGGGCGCGGAGCCGCGCGATTACAAGCCGGGGCAGGCCTTCCTCGAGGACGTGAACCACTGGCATCAGGCCTTCAACAAGACCAGCGCGCCCGTGAAGATCCTGGTCGTCTTCGCCGGTGAGGAAGGGAAGCCCACCACCATCACGGCCAAGTAGCGAGCCGGCCGCACCGGCGCCGCGGATGTCATCACCGCACCTCCAGGAACGCGTCGGCGGGCAGGCGGACGGTGATGGAGTCCCCGGCGCCGAGCGTCAGTCCGCCACGCGCCGTCGCGAGCAGGCGTGTGCCGCCCGCCAACTCCAGCCGGACCTCGGTGTGGTCGCCCAGGTACATCGCGCTCACGACGCGCGTCGGCAGCGCGCCGGCGCCGGTCGCGCCGAGCTCGACGCGCTCGGGCCGGATCAAGAGCTGGACGGCCTCCCCCGCCGCGAGCGGGCGCGCCAGGCGCACTTCGAGGCGCTGCCCGCCCGGCAGCTCCACCGCCCGCGCGCCGGTGGCGCGCGCCGACAGCACGCTGGAGGCGCCGATGAAGTCGGCCACGAAGCGGGTGGCCGGCTGCTCGTACACCTCGCGCGGGGTGGCGAGCTGCTCGATGCGGCCGGCGCTCATGACCGCGATCCGGTCCGAGAGGCCGAGCGCTTCGTGCTGGTCGTGGGTGACGAAGATCGTCGTAATCCCGACGGCGCGCTGGATCTCCCGCAGCTCCGCCCGCATCTGCTCGCGCAGCTTCCGGTCGAGCGCGGCCAGCGGCTCGTCCAGCAGCAGCACGCGCGGCCGGATGACGAGCGCGCGGGCCAGCGCCACACGCTGCTGCATCCCGCCCGAGAGCTGGGACGGCCGCAGGGGACTGGCCTCGGGGAGCCGGACGAGCCGCAGCGCCTCCGCCACCTGCGGCCCCACCCGGTGGCGCGGCAGGCCGCGCTCGCGCAGGCCGAAGGCGACGTTCTCGGCCACGGTCATGTGCGGGAACAGCGCGTAGGACTGGAAGACGACGCCGAGGCCACGCCGCCAGGCCGGGTGATGCGTGACGTCCTCGCCGTCGATCAGCACGCGGCCGCGGTCGGGCTCGACGAACCCCGCGATCACGTTGAGCGTGGAGGTCTTGCCGCACCCCGACGGCCCCAGCAGCGAGAGCAGCTCGCCCTCGTAGACGGCGAGGTCGACGCTGTCGAGCGCGCGCACGCTGCCATACGCCTTGCTCACGCCCTCGAGCGCGACGACCGTCTGGCCGGTCATTAGAGCGGGGTCCGTGAGGTCGGCGCGGTTCGTGGGTGGGCGGGGACAGATGCGCGGGGCTTCATTCGTAGCGGGATCCGCGAGCCCGCGACCGGCGTGGGTGGGCTGAGAGAGGTGCGCGTGGCGTCATTGATAGCGGGATCCGCGAGCCCGCGACCGGCGTGGGTGGGCTGAGAGAGATGCGCGTGGCGTCATTCGTAGCGGGATCCGCGAGCCCGCGACCGGCGTGGGTGGGCTGAGAGAGGTGCGCGTGGCGTCATTGGTGCTCGTCGATTTGGAAGACGCGCGAGAGGCGCAGGAAGCGGTCGGCCACGAACACGGTGACGAACGTGGCGGCGATGAAGAGCACGGACACGGCCGCCATGGTGGGGTCCGTGTAGTTCACCACGTAGGTGAACATCGCCACCGGCAGGATCTCGGTGACCCGGCTGGACACGAAGAGTGAGACGACGAACTCGTTGATGGAGACGATCACGGCGAAGAGCAGCGCGGCGAAGAGCCCAGGCCGGAGCAGCGGCAGCGTCACCCGGCGGAACACCCGCCAGGGGCTGGCCCCCAGGCTGGCGGCCGCCCGCTCGAGCATCGGATCGAGGTTGACGACGCTCACCATGACCGAGCGCACCACGAACGGCAGCACCAGCACCACGTGAGCGGCGATCAGCACCGCGCGGTTGGCGAGCAGGCCGAGCTTCGCGGCCAGGATGAGGAAGCCGAGCCCCGCCGCCACCCCTGGGATGACGAGTGGCGACAGGAGCACCGCCGCCCAGACGCCGCGGGCGGCGACGGGATGGCGCACGAGCGCCAGCGCCGCCGCCGTCCCGATCGGCAGCGCCAGGAGCGCGCTGGTGGCGGTAACGATCACGCTGTTGACGGCGGCCCGGCGGAACTGCGGGTAGGTGAGCGCGTTCTCGTACCAGCGGAGCGAGAGCCCGTCGGGCGGGAACGATAGGATCGCGGTCGGGTTGAACGACGCCAGCAGCACCACCACCGTGGGCAGCGTCATGAAGGCCAGGAGCGCGATCACCACGAGCCGCCCGATCACGCGTGCCCCCCACCGGCGGCGGCGCGCCCGAGGAAGCGGCTGACGGCCGCGAGCAGCACGAACGTCACCGCCAGCGCCACCACCGCGAAGGCCGCGCTGCCCGGCCAGTTGAAGGCGTCGAGCGCCAGGTCCTTGACCACGTTGGCGATCATCTTCACCCGCCCGCCGCCCAGCAGCTCTGGCGTGGGGAACGCGCTGAACGTCCACGCGAAGACGACGAGGGCGCCGGAGGCGATGCCGGGCATCGAGAGCGGCAGCGTCACGCGCCAGAAGACGCGCGCGGGGCGCGCCCCGAGGCTGGCGGCGGCGCGCTCGTAGACGGGATCGATGTGGCTGATGGCGGCGGCCAGGATGAGGATCATGGTCGGCATCGAGAAGTGCACCAGCCCGACCAGCACGCCCTCCGGCTCAAACAGGAGCTTCACCGGCCACCGGACGAACGAGTTGCCGAGCACGAGCATCCAGGCGTAGGTGCGGACGATGGCCCCCGTGAAGAACGGCGCCAGCGTGAGCACCAGCAGCAGCGAGCGGAGCCGCGCCGACCGGGCCCGGGCCAGCGCGTAGGCCACCGGGTAGGCGGCCACCAGCGTGAGCACGGTGGTGAGGACGCTGAGGACGATCGTGTCCCAGATGTAGCGCAGGTACTGGGGCGCCAGCACGGCCTGGAAATTCTTGCCCGTGAGGCCGCCGGTGCGGAGCGAGCCCGGGATGAACTCGAGCAGGCTGAACTGGAAGAGGGCGCCGAGGGCGACCGCGAAGAGCGCCATCGCGGCCAGCGACGGGGCCAGGAGCGCGAGCCCTAGAGCCCGGCCCCCGCGCGGCGCCTCGGCGGCCGCCACCGCTTACGCGCCCTCCACGAGGCCGAGCGCGCGGGCCACGCGCTCGGCGGTGATCGGCAAGCGCGTGACCCGCGCGCCGCACGCGGCCTCGATGGCGTTCGCGATGGCGGCCGCCGGCGGCCCGATGGGCGGCTCGCCGATGCCGCGCGCGTTGAAGGGACCCAACCCCTCGCCCGACTCGACCACGATCGGCGCCACGTCGGCCACGTCGGCCGCGCTCGGGATCAGGTAGCTCGCGAACGACGTCGTGAGGTTGATCCCCCGCTCGAGGATCACCTCCTCCATGAGCGCGTAGCCCAGCCCCTGCACCGCGCCACCCTGGATCTGGCCTTCCACCGACTGGGGGTTGATGGCGCGGCCCACGTCGTGGGCGGCCGCATATTTCATCACCCGCACCATGCCCGTCTCGGTGTCGACCTCCACCTCGACCGCGTGGGCGCCGAACGTGTAGTCGGGGAAGACCTTGCCGGACCCGCGCCCGAGGTCGACCGGCTCGCCGGCCGGCGCGTGATAGACGGCCAGGTGGCTGCGCGCCACGCCGGCCCGCGCGCACTGCCGGAGCACGTCGGGCAGCGGAAGCGAGCGCCCGTCCGGAGCGTGCACGGCGCCGTCGGCCAGGCTGAGGGCGCCGGCGTCGGCGTCGAGCGCGGCCGCGGCGATGCCGAGGATCTGCTCGCGCAGCTCGCGCGCGGCCTTGAGCACGGCGTTACCGGACATGTAGAGCTGGCGGCTGGCCGTCGTCGTCCCCGCCAGCGGCGTGAGCGCGCTGTCCGAGATGTGGACGGACACCGACTCGAGCCGGACGCCGAGCACCTCGGCCGCGATCTGGCAGAGCGAGGAAGCCTGGCCGCCGCCGACGTCGGGCACGCCCGAGCGCACCACGAGGCTGCCGTCCATCTCGAAGCCCACCCACGCGCTCGACCAGTCGTGGAGCCACACGATGCGTCCGTACGGCTGCAGGTTGCAGGCCAGGCCGCGCCCGACCTTTACATGGGGCGCGCGCGGCGGCGTGGCGGGGCCGAGGGCGTCCCACGCCTGCCGCGCCAGCTCGGGGACCGCCACGTGCGTCTCCATGACCTGACCGACCGGCAGCGTGTCGCCGCGGCGCAGCGCGTTCACCTGGCGGACGTGGACAGGCTCGAGCCCGAGCGCGCGGGTCACGCGTTCCATCTGCGACTCGTAGCCGAACGTGGTCTGCATGGCGCCGAACCCGCGCATGGCGCTGGTCGGCGGGTTGTTCGTGTAGGCCACGCGCGCCTCCACCTCCACCGCGGGGACGCGGTAAGGCCCGGCCGCCGTCACCGTGGAGTAGAGGAGCACGAGGGCCGAGAGGTACGCGTAGGCGCCGGCGTCCGCGAGCAGCTCCACCTGCTGGGCCACGATCTCGCCGCTGGCCAGCGCACCCGTCCGGTAGCGCATCCGGTAGGGGTGGCGCTTCGCGCGCGCGAGCAGCGACTCCTGGCGCGTCCACACCATCTTCACCGGCCGGCCGGTCTTCATCGCGAGCAGCCCCAGGTAGACCTCGACCGTCACGTCCTCCTTGCCGCCGAAGCCGCCGCCCAGGTAGGTGCCGATCACGCGCACGCGGTTCTGGGGCACGGTCAGGACCTCGGCGACGTCGCGGAAGTGCTCGATGACCTGGGTCGAGACGCGGATCGTGATCACGCCGTCGGAGTCGATCCACGCCACACCCGACTCGGGCTCGAGGTAGGCGGCGTCGACGAACTGGGTCTCGTACTCGCCCTCAACGATCACGGCCGCGCGCGCGAAGCCCGCCGCGAGGTCGCCGCGGACGACGCGCCAGTGGGCGAGCAGGTTGCCGGCCTCGTGCACGCGCGGCGCCCCGGCCGCGAGCGCCTCGGCCGCCGTGAAGACACCGGGCAGCGGCTCGTACTCGACCTCGATAGTCTCGGCGGCCGCCCGCGCGCCCTCGAGCGTCTCGGCCGCGACCAGCGCGACGGGCTCGCCCTGGTGGCGCACGCGCCCCTCGGCCAGCACGTGGAGCGTCGCGCGCAGGGGGCCGACGGCCGTCGTCTGGCCCGGCACGTCAGTGGAGAGCGTGTTGCGGGGGACGTCCTTCGCGGTCAGCACGCAGGCCACGCCCGGCATGGCGGCCGCGCGCGAGGTGTCGAGCTTGGCGATGCGGGCCGAGGGATGGGGCGAGCGCAGCGCCGTCGCGTGCAGCATGCCAGGCATCGCCCAGTCCGCGGCGTAGGCGGTGGCGGCGGCCACCTTGTCGCGCGCGTCGTGACGCACTACGGGCTGGCCCACCACGCGCAGCGCCGGCGTGACGGTCAGCGCGTCGGCCGCCGCCGGCTTCACCTGGCCGGAGGGCCGGTCAGCCACCGGTGCCCTCCTCGCGCGCGTACGCCTCGACGGCGTCCAGGATCTTCGCGTAGCCGGTGCAGCGGCACAGGTTGCCCTCGAGGGCCGTCCGGATCTGAGCGCGCGTCGCGCCGGGATGGCGCTCCAGGAACGCCAGCGCCGTGAGCAGCATGCCCGGCGTGCAAAAGCCGCACTGGACGGCCCCGTGTCGGACGAAGGCCTCCTGGAGCGGGTGGAGGCCGCCCCCGCGCTCCAGGCCGCGCACCGTCGTCACGCGCCGCTCGCGGACCGCCGGCGCCAGGAGCAGGCAGCTCGAGACCGGGCGCCCATCGAGCAGCACCGTGCAGGCGCCGCACACGCCCTCGTCACACCCTTCCTTGGCGTCGAAGATGCCGAGCCGGTCGCGCAGCACGGTGAGAAGCGTCTCGCTCGGGAGCACGTCCACGTCGCGCGGCCGGCCGTTGAGGACCAACGAGACGATCACAGGACCCCCATCGCGCGGACGACCGCGCGCGTGAGCGCGCGGCGGGCGAGGACGCGGGCCAGGAGCCGTCGGTACGCCGCCGACGCGAACGGGTCGGACTGCGGGTCGAGGCCCTCCGCGGCGAGCGCCGCGGCGTGCGCGAGCCGGTCGGCCGAGGGCTCCTGGCCGACGAGCGCCTCCTCCGCCGCCACCACGCGGGCCGGCGTCGGTCCGACGCCGGCGAAGGCCAGCCGCGCCGTCTCGACCCGGCCGCGGCGGTCGAGGCCCACGACGGCGAGCGCCGCCACGAGCGCGAAATCGCCGGCGCGGCGCGCCACCTCCTCGATCGCCGAGCCCGCGCCACGCATGACGGGGACCTCGACCTCGGTAAGCAGCTCGTCGGGCGCGAGCGCCGTGGAGAGGAAGCCGGTAAAGAAGCCGCGCGCCTCGATGGTGCGGCGGCCGCGCGCCGACCGCACGCCGATCCGCGCGCCGAGGGCGACCAGCGCCAGCGGCAACTCGGCCGCCGGATCGGCGTGGGCCACGCTCCCGCCCAGCGTCCCGAGCGAGCGCACCCGGACGTTGCCGACCAGCCCGGCCGCTTCCGTCAAGACGGGGCAGTGGCGGGCGACGTCGGCCGACTCCTCCAGGTGATGGTGACGCACGAGCGCACCAAGCGTCAGGCGCCCGTCCTCGACGCGGATGGCCGCCAGCGGCAGATCGTTGATGTCGACCACGATCCGCGGCTTGGCCAGCCGGTAGTTGAGGATCGGCACGAGGCTCTGGCCCCCCGCCAGCACCTTCGCCTCGGCGCCGTGCTCGACGAGCAGCCCGAGCGCGTCGTCGACCGTCGCCGGCGCCGCGTACTCGAATGGATGCATTGGGCTCCCGGCTACTCCGCAAACATCTCTTGCAGGCGCTGGAGAACGTCCGTGACCGTCTCCGCCGGAAGCCGTCCCAGTCGGCGCGCGAGCCGGTCTCTGTCGACCGTACGGAGCTGATCCAGCGCGACGAACCCTGATCGACGCTGAAATCGGCACGCCACACGCCACGGATAAACCCGACCGCCGGTCGTCATCGGGGCTATCCGCGCTCACACATCCCAGCCCCCATCCACCGTCACCGACTGCCCGGTCATGTTCTTCGACGCGTCGGAGGCGAGGAAGCAGACCATGTCGGCGATGTCCTGCGCAGTCGTCACCCGGCGCAGCGCCATCTCCTGGACGTACTCCTCGTAGACCTGCTCGTAGGTCCAGCCGCGCTGGCGCGCCTTCTCCCGACAGAGGCGGTCCATGCGGTCCCCGCCCACGATCCCGGGGTGCACGGCGTTGACGTTGATGTTGTAGGGGCCGACCTCGAGTGCGACGGTGCGCGTGAAGCCGCGCAGCGCCCACTTCGACGAGGAATACGCCGCGCGGTTCTTGTAGCCACGCAGCCCCGAGGTCCCGCTGATGTTGACGATCTTGCCGTAGCGCTGCGCGATCATCGTCGGCAGCACGTGCTTGGTCGGCAGGAACGTGCCCTTGAGGTTCACCGCGAGCACGTGGTCCCAGTCCTCCGTCTTGATGTCCCACACCGGCGTCTCGACGGGCCCGGTGACGCCCGCCGCGTTCACCAGGATGTCGATCCGGCCGCCGAACGTCTCGCGGGTCCGGTCGACGAGCGTCCGCACCGTGGCCTCGTCGGTGACGTCGGTCGGCAGGACGAGCGCGCGGCGGCCCACCATCTCGACCTCCGCCCCCAGGTCCTTCAGGGGGCCGGTCTCCCGCGCGGCGAGCGCCAGCTGCGCGCCTTCGCGCGCGAGGGTCAGGCAGATCTCGCGGCCCATGCCCTTGGCCGCGCCCGTGACGATGGCGATCCGGTTCTCCAGCCTCCGCGTCATAGATATCCTTCCCGGCGATCGCGGGCCCGCGCCTCGGCTGGCCGCGCGGCCGGCGGCCCGTAGCCGCCACCGCCGCACGTCTCGATGAGCACGAGATCGCCCTGCCTCAGCCTGACGCTCTCCTTGCCGCCGATCCGCCGCTGGCCGGGCCCGGGGTTCAGGGTGATCCTGAACGGGAGCGCGTCGCCGCCGCCGGCCACGCCCCAGGGCGGCACCACCGCGCGGTCCAGCATGGACGTCAGCGTGACCTCGGGCGCGAGCACCCGGTAGGCGCGACGAAAGCCGAGCCCGCCGCGGTATGTCCCGTCTCCCGCGGAGCCCGGCCGGAGCGCGTGCTCCTCGACGCGGAACGGGTACTCGGCCTCGATCACCTCGGTCGGCGTGTTCATCACGTTCGACATGTGGACGCGCACGCCCGAGGCGCCGTCCTTGCCGGCTGTCGCGCCCTCGCCGCCCCCGTGCACCTCGTAGAAGATCGCCCAGCGCCCCTCGGGCATCCGGGTCCCGAAGATGAGGACGCCCGACGTCGTCGGGCCACTCGCGGAGACGCGGTCAGGGAGCACGGGCGCCAGCGCCTTGAAGATCGCGTCCACCACCCGCTGCGACGTCTCGTGGTTGCCGCCCACCACCGGGCGGTCGGGATCCGGCCTGAGCACGGTCCCGGGCGGGACGACGACGCGCAGCGGACGATAGCAGCCGTCGTTGGGCGGCACCTCCGGCGCGACCAGCGCCTTCATCGCGTAGTACACGGCCGAGCACGCGATGAAGTAGGTCGTATTGACCGGCCCGCGGACCTGGAGGTCGGTTCCCGCGAAGTCGAAGATCGCCTCGTCGCCCCGGACCTCCACGCGCACGTAGATCCGGACGGGACGCGCGTCGACGCCGTCGTCGTCGAGCCAGTCCTCGCCCTCCCAGGCGCCGTCCGGCATCGCGCGGATGGCGGCGCGCATCTGGGCCTCGGAGTCGGCGTGCAGGCGCTCGAAGCAGGCCGTGAGCGTCTCGAACCCGTAGCGGTCGCCGAGCTCCGCGAGCCGGCGCGCGGCCACGTCGTTGGCCGCGTACTGGGCGAAGATGTCGCCCTCGCGCTCGTCGCGGCCGCGCAGGTTGGAGAGCAGGAACTCGAGCTTCTCGCGGTCGGGCCCCGCGGCCGAGAAGAGCCGGAGCGGCGCGATCCGGACGCCCTCCTGGTAGCACTCGGTGGCGGAGGGAACGTAGCTGCCCGGCAGCGCGCCGCCGATGTCGGCCCAGTGGGCCAGGTTGATCGCGAAGGCGAGCAGCCGGCCGCCGGCGAAAACGGGACGGATGGCCTTGACGTCGGGCAGGTGGTTGCCGCCGACCTCGGGGAGGTTCAGGAACCAGACGTCGCCCTCCCGCAGCCGGCTGGCCGGCACCCGCTTGAGGAACTCCTTCACCGTGAAGGCCATCACGCCCATGTGGATCGGGATGTCGCGTCCCTGCGCGATCAGCCGGCCCTCGGCGTCGGTCAGGGCCGAGGAGAGGTCACCCGCTTCCTTCAGCAGCGGCGAGCGCGCCGAGCGCATGACGATCACGCTCATCTCCTCGGCGATCGCGTAGAGCGCGTTGCGCACGACCTCGAGCGTGACGGGATGCACGGTGGCGCTCAGGCACCCGTCTCCAGCACGAGGTTGCCGTGGCGGTCCGCCGCGCAGCGCTGGTCCGGGTAGATCAGCGTCGTCGACCACTCGTCCTCGATCAGCGCCGGCCCGGCCACCTCGCGCCCGGGCGCGAGCGCCCCTCGATCGTAGCGTGGCAACGTCACCTCGCCCGTCTCCGGAAAGAACGCGCGCTGCTCCCCCGCCCCCTCGGCGCCGCCCCGCGGCGCGTAGGGTGGCAGCTCGGCAGGCGCGTCGGCCAGCCGCGCGGTCGCGCGCAGGTTCACGCACTCCACGCTCTCGCCGGTGGCGTAGCCGTAGAGCTGGCGGTGGCGCGCCTCGAACACCGCGCGGAGCGCGCCGACGTCGCCGTCCCAGGCGATCGCCAGCTCGTAGTTCTGCCCGGTGTAGCGGAGATCGAGGCCGCGCGCGACCGCGATCTGGCCCGCGCGGATGCGTTCCGCGAGTAGCGGCGCCGCGCAGCGCTCCTCCAGGTCCCGGAAGCGCTCCTCCACGGGCTTCGGATCCCACGCGTCCAGCCGCGCCCGGTAGGTCTGCACGGCGTCGTAGCGCAGCGGCGAGACGAGGCAGCCGAGCGCGGAGAAGGCGCCGGAGTGGACCGGCACGATGACGCGCCCGATCCCCGCCTGGCGCGCCAGCGCCCCCGCGTGGATCGGCCCCGCGCCGCCGTAGGCGATCAGCGCGAAGTCGCGCAGGTCGTAGCCGCGCTGGACGGACACCAGGCGCAGCGCGCGCAGCATGTTGGCGTTGGCGACCTCGAAGACGCCGCGCGCGAGCTCAAGCCCCGCGAGCCCGACGCGGCGGCCGAGCGCGGCCAGGGCCGCCTCCGCGCGCTTGCCGTCGAGGCGGATCGCGCCGCCGTAGACGCGCTCGGGGTTCAGGTAGCCCAGCATCAGATTCGCATCGCTGACCGTCGGCTCGGTCCCGCCCTGGCCGTAGCACGCGGGCCCCGGCACCGCGCCGGCGCTGCGCGGCCCGACCTTGAGCGCCCCCGCGCTGTCGGCGTAGGCGACGGAGCCGCCGCCGGCGCCGATCGACTCCACCGCAACCATGGGGAACCGGACAGGATAGCCGCCGAGCCGGCGCTGGGCCGCCGTCTCGGCGACGCCGTCGGCGATGAGGCCCACGTCGGTGGTCGTGCCGCCCATGTCGAACGCGAGCGCCCGCCGCAGGCCGAGCGCGCGGGCCACGTGGGCCGCGGCCGCCGCGCCCGCCGCCGGGCCCGAGGCGGCCATGGCCAGCGGCCGCGCCTTGGCCGCCGCCACCGACATCATGCCGCCCGCCGAGTGGAGCAGGCGGAGCGGCGTCCCCGCCGCCTCGAGGCCGAGCGCCGCCGTCAGCTCGTCGATGTAGCGCGTGGCCAGCGGCATCACGGAGGCGTTCAGGACCGTGGTGGACGTCCGCTCGTACTCGCGGAACTCCGCGTTGATCTCGCTCGAGATCGACACGTGGGGGAAGTGCGGCGCGAGCGCCTCGCGCAGCGCCCGCTCGTGCGCGGGGTTGGCATAGGCGTGGAGCAGGCAAACGGCGACGCTCTCCACGCCGTCGCGCCGGAAGGTCTCGACGAGCGCCGGCACCTCGTCGAGCGCGAGGGGGACGAGGACGCCGCCGTCGGCCCCGACGCGCTCGGCGACCTCGAGCCGGAGCCGCCGCGGCACCAGCGGCTCCGGCTTGGCCGGCGCCTTCAGATCGTAGAGATGCGCGCGGTTCTGCCGCGCGATCTCGAGCACGTCGCGGAAGCCACGGGTGGCGACGAGACCGACGACAGCGCCCCGGCGCTCCACGATCGCGTTGGTGACGATCGTGGTCCCGTGCGCGAGGGCGGCCGGCCGCGCGCCCGCCGGCCCGAGCGCGGCGAGCCCGTCGAGGACGCCGCGCGCGGGATTGGCGGGGGTCGTCGGCACCTTGAGCGTCGAGAGCCGGCCCGACGGCTCCCACGCCACCAGGTCGGTGAAGGTGCCGCCGACGTCGACCCCGACGCGCGCCGCCATGCCCTCGCCGGGAGCCCTACTTTGCGACGATGCTGGCGTTGAACCACTCCTTCCACGCCGCCAGCGTCTTGGCCCGCGCCTCGTCGTTCATGATGTAGCCTCGTTCCTTCCACTCCGCCGGGTTCGTGAAGACGCCGGCCTGGCCGCGCAGCTTGTCGGGCACGGAGGCCTTGAGGTTCGTCGGTCCCGCCTTGAACGTGGCCACCAGCTGCTCCTGGATCTCCTTGGAGAGCGCGAAGTTCACGAACTGGTGGGCGGCATCCGCCTTCTTCGTCCCCGCCATCACGGCCACCGTGTCGATGCCGACGATGCCGGGCTTGTCGCGCGGGGTGATGACCTTCACGTTCAGGCCCTGGTCGATCAGGTGGAAGGCGTTGATGGAGAGCATGACCTGCACCGGCGCCTCGCCGGTCTTCATGAGGTCCTGGCTGCGCGCGTCGGTCGAGAAGAACGCCGCCACGTTGGGCTTGAGGCGCTTCAGGCGCTCCTGCCCCTTCTGCCAGTTGATCTCGTCACCGCCCTCCAGGAGCGCGCTGATCGTGATGATGTGCGACGGGTCGAAGTCCGGCATCCCGACCTTGCCCTTGAGCCTCGGGTCCCAGAGGTCCTCCCACTTCGTGATCTCGAAGGGGACCATGTCCGGCCGGTAGGCGATCGTGTAGACGTAGGCCCACACGCCGAGGTGGTTGTCGCTGCGCAGCGCCTCCTTGGCCAGGTCGCGCGCGTTCGGGAGCTTGGCCATGTCGAGCTTCTCGAAGAGGCCGTCGGACATGTAGAGGCGCCCGACGTGCGTGGTGGTGAAGGTGATGTCGACCAGCGGCGCGGCCTTCGACACGCGCGCCTTGGCCAGGCGGTCGAGCGTCCCGCCCACCTCGAACTCGACCGGGATCCCGGTCTTCGCCGTGAACGGCTTGGCGACGACCTTCTCGACGGTGTCTTTCCAGTTACCGCCCCACACACTGACGACGAGCGGATCGGCCGCGAAGGACGGCAGGGGGACGGCGGCGGCGAGGAGCACGAGGCACAGCCATACGGTCAGCAATCGCCGGAGCATCGGGGGCCTCCTTTACTTGCTTCGTACCGCGCTCGAAAGCGGCGGATGCGAGACGCCGCCCTGTTCGCCGTGACGGTCCCGGAAGCGTAGAACCGGCGGGAGGGTTTGTCAAAGGATGCCTTCGTCACCGGTGTGGGCTATCATCGAGTTCTCCTGCGACTAGCTCCCCGTCTCGGGCACGGTCATGACTTCCAACAGGTGACCGTAAGGGTCCTCGAAATAGAAGCCGCGCCCACCCCGGCGGGTGTAGATCTGGCCGTCGGTGTGGTGGCTTGGCCCGCTGCCGTAGGAGATGCCCTTGGCCTTCACCCGGCTGAAGATCGCCTCGAACTCCGCCTCGCTGACATGGAAGGCGTAGTGATGGCTCTGGCCGGTCCTGGGGTCGAAACCCGGCCCACCCCAGGGTTCGGGCTCGTCGGCGAAGTCCAAGGTCAGGCTCTCGTTGACTTGCACTTGGGCGAAGTAGCCTGGGCCCGGCTTGACCGCCAAGCCGAAGATCTCGGCGAAGAACCTGGCGGAGGCGACCTTGTCTTTCGCTGGCACGATGGTGTGGTCCAAACGAACCGTCATTGCCCACCTCCAGATCGTTTAGTTTTCTCTTGCTCTCGCCCCCCGAATTGTCGCCGTTAGGATGCCCGGCCCGCCGGCCGGGATTCATCGGCCAAACTGCCCGGGTGCATGTTGAGAAACACGCACGTCGGGCGCAGATGATACTGGCCCGCGCCGTCCCCAGCGCACCGACCGACGCCCCATGGGGGCGACTCTTGTCGGCGGGCAGCCCTCCTCACGTTGCCCTGGGCGCCGTAGCCGCGTGCCATCAGTCGTCCCGTTCACATGTATGGTCCTCGGGTATCTAGACGATTGATCGTGCACCCTTCGGACAGAACAGTGCCGCTATCGAGGACGCGGCCGGAGGAGGACGTGGCGACCGTCGCCCGCCCCGATTTGAGAGCAAGAGTCGGAGTGCCTCACCATCGTCTCATCGACTTCGTCCAGCGCACACCCGAGACGCAGGTCAGGCGCGACACGCGCTTCCGTCGCCGCCTGCGACTCGATACGTACAGCCACTACCCGGAGCACGCCGAGGCGATACGGGAATGGCGGGAGCAGCGACTTTAGCTGTTGGTGATTCCCTAGCTGGTTTCGTGCGGATCGCCCCCCGGGCCTCGTGAGCCGCCCCAGGCGCTCGAGACCCGCTTGACCGCAGCGCTGGGGCGAGATCGGCAAGAGCCAGGGTTATACTTGCTGGAGGGTTCGACCCACGGTGACCACGCGAGCGCTGATCCTCGCCCGACTGTCCGCCACGCCCCGGTTGCTGCGTGAGTTAACGAGCGACGTGACGGCTGCGCAGGCGTGGACCGCGCCCGCGCCGGGCGAGTGGTCGATCGGCGAGATCGCGCGCCACCTGGTGGAGGGCGACCGCGACACGTTCCTGCCGCGGCTGCGCCGCATGCTGGCCGAGGCGCGGCCAGTGTTCGACGCGCGCGGCCCGACGACGGGCGAGGCCGGTGACCTGGCGACCCTCCTGGCGGCGTTCGCGGCCGCCCGCGAGCAGGTCGTGAAGACCTTGGCCGGGCTCGACGCCGGCGGCTGGAGCCGCGAGGGCGTGAGCCCGAGCCGCGGTCCGCTCACGGTCGAGACGTACGCGCAGAGCATGGCCGAGCACGACACCGAGCACCTCGGCCAAATCCACGAGGTCCGGGAGACGCTCCGGCTGCGGCCCAAGCGCTGAGAGGCGCGCATCGAGTCCCGGCCCTGGTGAGCTCGCCGCGAAACCAGTCTCGTGTATTATCGTCCGGCGATGCCGGGCTCGATTCCTTCGCACGCGCGTGGCGTCATTGTTGGTGGGGGGATCGTCGGGTGTAGTGTCGCGTACCACCTCACGAAGCTCGGGTGGCGCGATGTCGTGCTGCTCGAGCGGCGCGACCTCTCCTGTGGAACGACCTGGCATGCGGCGGGCCTCGTCGGGCAGCTTCGCTCCAGTCACAATCTGACCCGCCTGGCCAGTTACGGCGCCGTCCTCTACGAGCTCCTGGAAGCCGAGACCGGTCAGGCCACCGGCTTCCGGCGCTCGGGGAGCATCAGCGTCGCGCGGACGGCCGAGCGACTGATCGAGCTGAAGCGGGGCGCCTCGATGGCGCGGTGCTTCGGCGTCGACGTCGAGGTGATCTCTCCGAGCGACGCCGGCCGTCTCTGGCCGCTGATGAGGACCGACGACCTGGCCGGCGCCGTGTGGATTCCGGGGGACGGGCGGACGAATCCCATCGACACGACGCTGGCGCTGGCGCGGGGAGCGCGCAACGGCGGCGCCACCATCGTCGAGAACGTGACCGTGACGGGGATCCGGCGCGAGCACGGCGCCGCGACGGGCGTGAGCACGGACCGCGGCGACATCGCGTGTGACGTGGTCGTGAACTGCGCGGGGATGTGGGGGCGAGAGGTCGGAAGGATGGCCGGCGTCAACGTGCCGCTGCACGCGGCGGAGCACTTCTACATCGTCACCGAGCCCATGGCGGGAGTGACGCGCGACCTGCCCGTGCTTCGCGATACCGATGGGTACATCTATGCGCGGGAAGAGGTCGGTGGTCTGCTCATGGGCGGGTTCGAGCCGGCGGCGAAGCCGTGGGGCATGGAGGGGATTCCACCGGACTTCAAGTTTTCGCTGTTGCCGGAGGACTGGGAGCACTTCCGCGTGCTCATGGAGCAGGCGTGCGTCCGCATTCCGTCGTTGGAGACGGCGCCAGTGCGGCGGCACGTGAACGGGCCGGAGAGCTTCACGCCCGACAACCGCTACATGCTCGGCGAGGCGCCGGAGCTGCGGAACTTCTTCGTGGCGGTGGGCTTCAACTCCGTGGGGATCGCGTCGGCGGCGGGTGCCGGCAAGGCGCTCGCGGAGTGGATCGTCGGCGGCGAGCCCAGCGTCGATCTCTGGGACGTGGACATTCGGCGCTTCATGCCTTTTCAGGGCAACGCCCGCTACCTGCGCGACCGCACGGCCGAGGTCGTTGGGCTCCTCTACGCGATGCACTGGCCCTTCCGCCAGCCGGAGACGGCCCGCGGCGTGCGCCGCTCGGTGTTGCACGATCGCCTGGCCGCCCGCGGGGCCGGCTTCGGCGTGGTCGCCGGATGGGAGCGCGCGAACTGGTTCGCGACCGCCGGCGGCGAGCGGCGCTACGTCTATACGTACGGGCGCCAGAACTGGTTCCCCGGCGCCGCCGCGGAACACCGGGCCGTGCGCGATGCCGTCGGCCTCTTTGACCAGTCGTCGCTCGCCAAGTTCCTGCTCCAGGGACCGGACGCCACGGCGGTGCTGCAGCGCCTGTGCGCCAACGACGTCGACGTGGCCGCCGGGCGTATCGTCTACACGCAGATGCTCAACGCGCGGGGCGGCATCGAGTGCGACCTCACGGTCACGCGCCTCGCCGACGACGCCTACCTGGTGGTCACCGTGGCCGCGGCCGCCACCCACGATGCGGACTGGATCCGCCGGGGCATCGCGGATGCGCGGGTCACGCTCACCGACGTGACCTCGGCCTTCACCGTCCTCGCCATCATGGGCCCGCGCTCGCGTGATCTCCTGTCGCGCCTGACGGACGCCGATCTGTCGAACGCGACGTTCCCGTTCGGGACCACGCGCGAGATCGAGCTGGGCTACGCGAGGGTGCGGGCCACGCGGATCACGTACGTCGGCGAGCTGGGCTGGGAGCTGTACGTGCCGACTGACTTCGCGATGGGCGTCTACGAGGACGTGGTCGGCGCCGGTCAGGATCTCGGGCTGCGTCACGCCGGCTACCATGCGATGGACTCGCTGCGGCTCGAGAAGGGCTACCGCTCCTGGGGCCACGACATCGGCGGGGACGACACGCCGCTCGAGGCCGGCCTGGGCTTCGCCGTCGCCTTCAAGAAGGACGGGTTCGTGGGGCGCGAGGCGCTATTGCGCCAGCGCGGCAAACCGCTCACCCGCCGCCTCGTGATGTTCATGCTCGACGACCCAGCGCCGCTGCTGCTCGGCGACGAGCCGATCCTCCGCGACGGCACTCTCGTCGGACGGATCACCTCGGGCGCCTACGGACACACCCTCGGACGCTCGGTGGGCATGGGGTACGTCGCGCATGTGGACGGCGTCGACGCCGCGTTCGTGCGCGCCGGACGCTGGGAGCTGGAGATCGCGACCGAACGCTTCCCGGCGACCGCGCGGCTCGAGCCGCCGTACGATCCCAAGTCCGCGCGCGTGCGCGGGTAGCGCTCAGCCGCCGGGCGCGCGATAGCCGCCGCCCGTCCGCGTCGCCTCGTCCATCTCCTCGGCGCTCAGCAGCACCGCGGCCCGGCCGGGGGCTCAGGCGAACACGAACGCGCGGCGAGGATTGTCGACGAGCAGCCGCCGGAGCCCCGCGTCGTCCACGCCCTTGCGCCGCAGGCGCGGCACCACGTTCACGAGGAGGTGGTGGTAGCCGTAGCCTCCGTACCTCGTGAGCGAGCTTTTGTAGGCGATGTCATGAGACATGAGGATCTGATCCTGATGACCGCGCGCGATGAGCGTCAGGATGTGGGCCATGCGACCGCCGTCGTTCGGCATATCGAAGTCGGGATTGTATGGGTAGTACGAGTTTTCCAGGCCGAAGAGGTCGTACTCGAGCCAGATACCGGTGGCCGCGAGGTCGAACAGGTGTCGCTCGTCCGAGATGGTCCGGTCGATGTGACACATGACGGTACGCCGGAGGTCGCCGCCCTGCTTCCGAATCAGCTCGATGATCTGCATGGGCGCCATCTGGTCGCGGCCCGGGTGGATCATCAGCGGCGCTCCAGTCTGGCGCTGGGCCTCGACGGCAGCGCGGACGACCTTCTTCTCGTTCTCCGTCCACGGCCAGGTGTTGCCGATCTCCCCGATGAGGCCGGCCCGCACGCCGGTGTCGCCGACACCGACCGTGACTTCGCGGACGATCTCGCGGACGATGGAGTCCTCACTGCGCCGGTCCATGTCGGCGGGATGGGCTGCCGCCACGTAGTAGCCGGCGCCCATGACGATGTTGAGGCCGGTCGCCCGCGAGATACGCGCCAGCGCGAGGGGATCTCGGGAGAGGCTCACGTTGGTCGGATCGACGACCGTGTGGCCGCCCGCACGCTTGAACAGCATGATCTCGTCCACCGCCGTCTGCTCGTCGAGCAGCCGGAGGTTGTCGAGGTTCGCGTTGAAGTTCTGCCGTACCCAGCCGACGTTGGACAGGCTCACCGGCTGGTAGGCCAGTCCCTTCTCGCTCGCCGCCGCCGGCTCCTTGAACATCACCTCGAAGTCGATGAGCAGGTGCTCGTGCGGCAGCGTGACGCCCATGCGCTCGGCATCGACGACGCCGAGAACGGTCAACGCCTTCCCCGAGAGCGCGTTGGGCATGTTGTCCCCCCTTGTGCGGCGGGTCGATTATACGAGTCGACGGGCCGTGCCCGCGCCCGGCCCCCAGCCGCGGGCCTCGGCCGCGCCCACCTATAATAATGGCTCAGATCATGATGAGCCCCCGGCGGAGGCCGATGGTGACGGCCTCAGTGCGGCTGCCCGCGCCGAGCTTGGCAAAGATCGACGCGTTGTGGAACTTGACCGTGTGCTCGGAGATGCCAAGCCGGGCCGCGATGACCTTGTTGCCAAGCCCTTCGGCCATCATGGCCAGGATCTCGGTCTCCCGGGGCGTCAACGGCTGATCGGTCTGAGCGCGGGCGGCCGGCGAGCGCAGCGCGCGCGCCCGGTCGATCGCGTCGGGGTGGAGCACCACCAGGCCGGCCGCGGCCGCCTCGATCGCGGCGCCGATCTCGTCGGCGGTCGCGTCCCGGGGCAGCACGGCTCGCCCGGCGGAGCGCAGGCCGTCGACCTCAACGACGGGGCGCGCCTCGTCACTCAGGACCACGGCCGCCGGAGGGCGGGCGAGCCTCGAGAGCACGCGCAGCGCAGCGTCGAGCCGGTCGGGCGGTAGATCGATCAGGAGCACGTCGGGCCTCGAGGTCTCGACCTGTTGGGCCAGGGACAGGCCGGGGCTGCTCGAGACCACGCGGCGGTTCCTCCCCTCCGCGACGAGCGCCTCCAGCTCGGCCCGCGCGACCGCCGTCGCGGCCGTGACCAGGACCGTGATCACGGAGCGTCCAGGAATCGCATGACCGCGTGGCTGGGCACGGCCAGCGCGAGGCCTCCGTGGATCATCCCGTTGATGCCGACGACGCGGCCACGCGCGTCGGCCAGCGGACCGCCCGAGTTGCCGGGAGCCAGCCGCAGGTCGGCCACGATCCAGCGGCGGTCACGTGAGCGGCCCCGCAATCCGATCGCGTGGATGATGCCGGCAGTCAGCGCGCCGGTGAGCCCGAGCGGGCTGCCGACCGCGAACACCATCTCACCGACGCGGAGCGCCTCCGACTCGCCGACATCGGCCGCGGGCAGGTCCTCCGCTGCGATGCGCAGCGCGGCCACGTCACGCTCGGCATCCCACCGGAGGACGTGGGCGTCGAAGACCCGCCCGTCGGCCAGGGCGACGGACGCAGGGCCCCGGGCCACGTGAGCACTGGTGACGATCAGGCCACCGGAGTGCCAGATCACACCGGATCCGAAACCGTTGCGGCCGCGTACCTCGACGGTGACTCGGCGAAGCCGTTCGGCCAGATCGGCGAGGTCGGCGGCGATCGCCGGGGACGTCGCAGCCCGCGCGGCCTCGAACATCGGCATGTCACCGTCTGCGCGACGGCCGCTCGGCCACCGTCATCACGACTTCGGTGGATTGGCCGGCGCGGATGATCAGCGCGCTGACGCGTGAGCCGACGCGATCAGGTCCGAGGACGGCCTGGATGTCGTCCATGCTCGTGATTGGCGTGCCGTCGAGCGCGAGCAGGACGTCTCCAATGAGGAGGCCGGCCTGGCCCGCCGGCGCGTCCGGCTCGATGCTCACCACGATCAATCCGGTCTCGCCCGCCCCGCCAGCCTTCGGCTTGATGTTCTCCGGGAGCCTGACCGGCTGCAAGCCGACGCCGAGGTAGCCACGGGCGATGCGGCCCTTGCGCAGCAGCTCATCGGTGATCCGCGTCACCGTCGCGGCGGGAATTGCGATCGCGCCGGTGCGCGACAGTCCCGACGTGTTGATGCCCGTCACGCGTCCGGCGACGTCCACCAGCGGGCCGCCGGAGAACCCCGGGTACAGCACCAGATCCAGCCGTACGAGCTGGTCGGGCTCGCCGCGGCCACGCGCCCGTCCGACGCCACCGAGGGCACTCACTACGCCCCAGCTCACCCGGGGACCGTACCCGAGCGCGAGCACGATGTGGCCAGCCTTGAGCGAGCCCGGACCGTCAAGTTCGGCCGGCGGCGGCGCGGCGCCCGCGACCTTGAGGACGGCGAGATCCGTGCCCGGATCGCGGCCCGCCAGAGTCGCCGGCATGCGGCGTCCGTCCGCTTCGATGATCGTGATGTCCTCGTCGACCTGGACCGTGTGCTCGGCCGTCACGATCACACCCGGGCGCCAGTGGACGCCGCTGGACGGGATTCTCGGCCGTGCATTTACTGCGACGACAGCGCGGGCTGCGCGCTCGACGGCGGTGGCCAGATCACTCGACAGTGTCTGCAGTGCCTCCATGCATATCCTCCTGGGACGAGTGCGGACGGGTTCAGGATGCCCCAGGCAGGGAGCCTCGGGAATCGGCCAGATGGCTAGGTGGAGACCCGGAAGAGTGGCCAGGGGAAGCTCCCAAACTGGTTGGCGTTAGCCCCAGCCGGCCCTTCGCCGACTCTGGGACCCGCTGCCACCCGCAGCGGGGCGGACCGAAAGCAAGGGAGGAGCGGCTGGGGAGCCAGGGTGGACGTGAGAGGGTGAGCGCTCGAAGGGGGGTTCTGAAACGGTCACGGAAGAAAACCTAACGAAAGCCGTCAACTACCTCGTCCCGGCTGCGGACCTCTGAAGCTCTATCGGACGGCCAACGAAAGAACGGGTTCGAATCCACCGTAAGTAACTAGCGTGCGACGGAAAATCTGGTGGCCCCGACGGCTACCTATAGCTCAGGCTGCACGGCGGCCGAGATGGCCCTCCGCCGTGTCCGTCTGGTTGCCGGCATCGCGCGGTGGATCACCCGCAAGCGACGTCCTCGAGCTCAGGTTCGAGGTGAGCCGGCTCCACCGCCGTCATGGCGGGGGCAGTCTAGGCGGGGACGGCAGCCCCGGTCAACGCTTGAAGAGCCCCATGAGGGAAGCCTTCGCCAGCGTGTTGAAGTTGAGGTAGAAACCCACCACCGCTGCCGAAGTGTCGGCCGTCACTGGCAGCTTGTCCATGGACACGGCATGGGCGGTGAAGACATAGCGGTGGGGGTGGTCGCCCTCCGGCGGACACGGGCCGCCGTAGCCTGGCTTGCCGAAGTCGGTCCTTACCTGCAGCGCGCCTCCTGGAAGCTTCCCGCTGGCCGGGGCGCCGGCATCGAGTGGCAGCTCGGTCACGGTCGGTGGAATGTTCACCACCACCCAGTGCCAGAAGCCGCTTCCCGTCGGGGCATCGGGATCGAAGCACGTGATCGCGAAGCTCTTCGTCCCCACAGGTGCCCCTTCCCACCTCAAGTGGGGCGACTTGTTGCGGCCGCTGCAGCCGAAGCCATAGTCGGCCGACAGGAGGTGCTCTTGCCCTAGATAGTCACCGTCCCTGAAGCTGTCGCTCGTGAGCCTCATCGGCATCCGGCCTCCTACCTCAATTTTCGCCGTCACGGTCAGCCTAAGATTCACAGGCGGAGGCCAAAAGGCAAGGCCCGCGGCACGATCGATGATTACGGAGGGCCTGCAGGGTGCGAGCAACGAGATCTGGCGCACGGCTCTGGCGATCCCGAATCTAAGCGTGTTAGGAAGTACCGTCTGAAGCGAAGCGACTGGCAGTCAATCCACGGAGGGACGCACCGATCATGGCGCCCTTGACAGGCTGCATGAGCCGGGTCTAGATACGGTCCGAGGAGGACTGACCCATGGCGCAGGTGACCAGGCGAGAGTTCCTCAAGTCCACCGCGGCGGCCTCGGTGCTGGCCGCGTCCGTCGGCCCGCACGTCGCATCCGCCCAGGGCAAGGAGATCGTGATGCTCGGCATCTGGCCCTTCACGGGCCCCTTCGCCGACGTGGGACCCCTTCTCGACCGCGGGATGCGCTTCGCCATCGAGGAGTGGGGCAGCAAGGTCATCGGGCGGCCGATCAAGTACATCTCGCGGGACTCGGAGACCAAGGCGGGCGCGGCCACCCGGCGCGTCGAGGAGGCCATCGACTCCGAGGGCGCGACGTTCGTCATCGGGCCGTGGTCGAGCGGCGTGGCCCTCGCCGTCACCGAGGTCGCCAAGCGTCGCAAGGTCTTCTACTACTTCTCGGGAGGCACTGAGGAGATCGCCGGCAAGCGCTGCCACCGCTACGGGTTCAACTGGGCGGCCTCCCCTTACACCGCCATGCACGTGGTGATGGACAAGTTCATGGAGGCCAACCCGTCGGCGAAGAAGTGGTATCTCTTCGTCTCCGACTACGCCTTCGGCTGGTCCGTCGAAAAGTACCTGCGCTTGGCCGGCCAGAAGTACAACATCGACTTCGTCGGGGCCGACCGCGCCGTGCTGGGCACCCGCGAGTGGTCCGGGTTCGTGGGCAAGGCCGCCGCCGCCAAGCCGGACGTCCTCTGCCTGCTGAACGCCGGGCAGGACGTGATCCTCTCCATCCGCGAGGCCCACAACTTCGGCCTCGCCCCCAAGGTCCCCGTCGTGATCGGCTGGGGCGTTGGCACGGAGGACTTCGTCCAGCTCGACGCGAAGACGCGCGAGAACCTCTGGGTGGGGACCAACGCCTACTACACCGTCAACACCCCCGTCGCCAAGAAGTACGCCGAGGACTACCAGAAGAAATTCGGCGTCCCGCCCGGGTACGCCCCCAGCGCGGCGTACGGCATGACGCGCCTCGTCCTCCGCGGGATCGAGAAGGCCAAGAGCGCCGAGCCGGCCGACGTCGCCAAGGCCCTCGAGGGGTGGGAGACCGAGGACTGGCCGGGGAGGGTGTGGATCAACCCCAAGACCCACCAGACCGTCCGGGACTACTTTTTCATCCGCTGCAAGAAGTCTGACCAGATGAAGCACGCGCACGATTACGCCGACATCGTCGCCTCCAGCTCGCAGCCGCTGATGCCGGACGAGTTCAACGAGTGCAAGGACATCGGCTCCCTCTAGGAGGCGTAGCCCCGGGACGATCGGCTCGCTCTAGGTGAACGTCGCGCTCCTGGCCGGGGCCGTTCTGAACGGTCTGGTGACCGGGATGATCTATGCCCTCATCGGCATCGGTCTCTCGCTCATCCTGGGCTTGCTCAACATCCCAAACTTCGCCCACGGCGTCCTCTACGCCCTCGGCGCCTACGTCCTCTTCTCGGCCGCCGTGGGGCCGGTGGGGTTCTGGGGCGGGCTCCTCCTGGCCCTGGTGGCGGTGGCCGCCCTCGGCGGAGCCATCGAGTACCTCGCCGTGCGGCGCCTCTACCGCGTCCACCCGGACTATATCCTGCTCCTGACCTTCGGGCTCTCCCTCATCATGACAGAGGCGATCATCCTCGTCTGGGGCCCGGTCGGGATCACGTTCCAGCCGCCCGTCCTCCTGGCCGGCGGCGTCGACCTCGGCGTGACCTTCTATCCCAAGTACCGCCTGGCCGTCATGGTGGTCGCCGCCGCCGTCGTGCTGGCCTGCTGGCTCTTCATCGAGAAGACGAAATACGGGGCCATCATCCGCGCCGGGATCGAGGACCGCGACATGGTCAGCGTCCTCGGGATCAATGTCCGCCGGGTCTTCACGGTGACGTTCGCGGCGGGGGCGGGGCTGGCCGGCCTCGGCGGCGCCTTCATGGTGCCCGTGCGGGGGCTCATCCCCACCATGGGGATCGACATCCTGCCCTTCGCCTTCGTGGTGGTGGTGCTGGGCGGCCTCGGCAGCCTCCCCGGCGCCATCCTGGGCGGGCTCCTCGTCGGCGTGGTCCAGTCGCTGATGACCGCGATCTGGGCGCCCGGCGCCGACTTCTCGGTGTTCGCGCTGATGGCCCTGGGGCTCCTCGCCCGTCCCCAGGGCCTCCTCGGTCAGCGCTGATGGGGCGGCAGCGTCCGCTGCTGCGGCTGGCCGCGCTGATCGGCGCCACCATCCTCCTCCCCATCCTGGTGCGCCCAGTCGTGGCCGCCGAGATCTGGATCTTCGCCGTCGCCGCCATGGCGCTGAACCTCATCTTCGGCTACACGGGGATGCTCTCCTTCGGTCAGGCGACGTTCTTCGGCGTCGCCGCCTACACGGCGGGGCTCATGATGATCCACTGGAAGGCGGGCCTCCTCGTCTGCCTCCTGGCCGGCATTGTGGTGGGCGCGCTGACGGCCGCCGTGATCGGCTACTTCTGCATCCAGCGGCTCGGGATCTACTTCATCATGCTGACCTTCTGCTTCAACCAGATGTTCTTCTTCGTCGCCTACAAGTGGACCTCGGTCACCGGCGGCGACGACGGGCTTCCCGGCATCCCGCGGCCCCCCCTCGCCCTCGGCCCGCTCTCGATCCCGCTCAACACCTCGCTCCGCTACTACGTGTTCGTGGCGGTGGTGTTCCTCGTCCTCTTCTACGCGATGAAGCGCATCGTGGAGTCGCCGCTCGGGCTGATCTTCCAGTCCATCCGCGAGAACCCCTCCCGGGCCGCCGCCGTCGGCTACGACGTGAAGCGCTTCAAGTGGATCGCCTTCACCATCGCGGGCGCCTTCACAGGCCTGGCCGGGGTCCTCTACTCGATGATGTTCGGGATCGTCCCCCTCGAGGTCATCAGTTGGGTGACCTCGGGAGACATCGTCTTCATGGTGCTGATCGGCGGGATCGGCCACCTCTACGGCCCCCTCATCGGCGCCGCCGCCTTCAAGTGGCTGTCGGAGGCGGTCTCGGTCCTGTGGGAGCGCTGGCCGCTCATCCTCGGGGTGGCGCTCGTGCTCGTGGTCCTCTTCCTGCGCGGGGGGCTGGTGGAGGCCCTTGCGCGCCTTCGCCTGGCGCTCGCCCGCCGGCGGCTCGCCGCCGGCGCGGGAGCGGAGTCGGCGTGACCGGCAACGGCCTCCTCCGAACCGACGGGCTCACCTGCGACTTCGGCGGGCTGCGCGCCGTGGACTCGGTCTCCCTGTCCGTGGAGCGCGGCGCCGTGCACTCCCTGATCGGCCCCAACGCGGCGGGGAAGACGACGCTCTTCAACCTGCTCTCGGGCGAGTTCCCCCCGACGGCGGGCCGGGTCTACTTCGAGGGCCGGGACGTCACCGGCCTGCCCTCGCACCGCATCCCGCACCTCGGGATCGCCCGCTGCTTCCAGCGCAACAACCTCTTCCCGAAGCTCTCCGTGCTCGAGAACGTGTGGGTGGCCCGGTTCTCCCGCTCGCGCCCGGGCCCGCTCGGCTTCCTCAAGCGCGTCGCCGATTTCGGCGCGATCCGCGACCGCGCCCGCGAGATCATCAACGACGTAGGGCTCGAGGCCAAGGCGGGCGCCCCGGCGGAGACGCTCTCCCACGGCCAGCAGCGGGCGCTCGAGGTGGCCATCGCACTGGCCGGAGAGCCGGCCTTCCTGCTCCTCGACGAGCCCACCCAGGGGCTGGCCCCGGAGGCGACCGAGCGGATGACCCAACTCATCCAGGGGCTCGCCCGCCGCTACACGATCCTCCTCATCGAGCACAAGATGCACGTGGTCATGTCCATCTCCGACCGGATCTCGGTCATGCACTTCGGGCGGATCATCGCCGAGGGCCAGCCCGACGAGATCCGGCGCAACGCGGACGTCCAGCGGGCCTACCTCGGCGTCCGGCGATGATGCTCCGGGTGGAGGCGGTCGACACCTACTACGGGCTCGTGCCCATGCTGCAGTCGCTGAGCCTCCAGGTGGCGGAGGGGGAAGTCCTGGCCCTCCTCGGGCGGAACGGCGCCGGAAAGACGACCGTGCTCAAGACCATCATGGGGCTGGTGCCGCCCAGCGCCGGTCGCATCCTTTTCAAAGATGACGAGGTCACCGGGCTGCCCCCGCACGTGATCGCCCGCCGCGGCATCGCCTACGTCCCCGCCTCCCGTGGCATCTTCTCGGCGCTCACGGCCGAGGAAAATCTAGAGATCGCGCGCACCCGGCGGGCGCGCTGGGACACGGCCGAGGTCTTCCGGCGCTTCCCCAAGCTCGCCGACCTCCGGAAGCGACGGGGCCGCGTGTTGTCGGGCGGCGAGCAGCAGATGCTCGCCATCGGCCGCGCCCTCGTCACCGGCCCCTCGCTGATCCTGCTCGACGAGCCCTCACAGGGGCTCGCCCCCCTGGTGGTCGACGCGGTGCTCGAGATGCTGCGAGAGCTGAAGTCGGAGGGCATGAGCCTCGTCCTCGTCGAGCAGAGCGTCCCCATGGCCCTCGAGCTGGCCGACCGCGTCCACATCCTGGACCAGGGGGCGATCGTCTTCGAGGGTTCGGCGGCCGAGCTCAGCCGCGACGAGAGCGTCGCCCTGCGCTACCTCGGGGTCGGGGTCTAAGCTCGCCTCACGATCCGCTCGTCAGACTGGAGGTCGATCCGCGGGGCGCGAGTCGAGATCCGGTAGAGGTCCGGAGCGATCTCGGTGATCGATGTCACAGCGCGGGGGAGGACGCCCGACCCAGCACCTCCTCGCACCACGCGGCCGCCGCCAGCAAGGGCGCCTCCGCGAAGGGCCCCGCGATGAGCTGGAGTCCGAGGGGAAGGCCGGAGGCCGGGAGCCCGCAGGGCACGGTGGCCGTCGGCAGCCCGGAGACGCTCCACGGCATCTGGAACACGGGATCGCCCGTCGCCATCCCCGCCGGCGCCGGCGTCGGCGTGGTCGGGGTCATCAGGACGTTGAAGCGCCCGAGGATCACCGCCAGCTCCCGACGGAACCGTCGCCGGATGCGCAACGCCTTGAGATAGAGGTCCCCGGGAATGAGCGACCCGGTCTCGATGATTCCCCGGATGGCCGGCCCGTAGAGGTCGGCCTTGCCCGGGTAGAGCTCGGCGTGGCAGGCGGCCGTCTCCGCGCGCGTGATCGTCCAGCCCGCGGCGTGGGCGACGCCGAAGCTCGGCGGCAGCTTCGCCTCCTCTACGACGGCGCCGGCCCCGGTCAGCCGCCCGATGGCCTCGCGGGTGACGCGGGCCACCTCGGCGTCGCAGCGCTCGAGGAAAAACTCCCGCAGGAGCCCCACCCGCGGCGCCCGGCGTTGCGCGAGGGCGGCGCTGTAGTCGGGGACGGGATCGGCGGCGGTGCTCGGATCGCTCGGGTCCCGCCCGGCGATCACCCGGAGGACCAGCGCCAGATCCTCCACGCTCCGGGCCATCAGCCCCACGTGATCCTGGGTCCAGGAGAGAGGGATCACGCCGCGGACGCTGACGCGGCCGAAGGTGGGCTTGAGACCGGCGAGTCCGCAGTACGACGCGGGGCGAATGGCCGAGCCCGCGGTCTGGGAGCCGAGCGCGATGGGCACCATGCGGGCCGCCACCGCGGCTCCGGAGCCGCTGCTGGAGCCACCCGGCGTGTGGTCGAGGTTCCAGGGGTTGCGGGTCGGCGCCGGATCGAAGGTGGCGAACTCGGTGGTGTGGAGCTTGCCGAGGAGGATCGCCCCCGCGCCCTTGAGCCGGGCGACCGTGGTGGCGTCGTAGGCGGGGACGAAGCCGGCCAGGACCCGCGAGCCGGCCTCCGTCCTGAGCCCGGCGCCGTAGAAGATGTCCTTCACGGCGAAGGGCACTCCGTGGAGCGGTCCCCGGAACGTTCCCCGCGCCGCTTCCTCAGCGCAGCGACGGGCCTCAGCCCGCGCCCCGTCCCGGTCGACCAGCGCCCAGGCCTTCACCCGGGAGTCCAGCGCGTCGATGCGGGCGAGCAGGGCCTCCGCGAGGTCGACGGGGGAGCAGCGCTTCTCCCGGATCGCCGCCGCCGCTTCGCTGGCGGTCAGCTCGTGAAGGGTCGCGCCCGGCGCCGCGCTCATCGCTCGCCGGGGCCCGTGTAGAACGCGGGGCCCTCCTCGCGGTCAAGGGGAAAGCTCGCGACCTCGGCCAGGTGGCCGGCGGTGACCTCGATCATGGGCCCGAGCGCCTCCGCTCGCGCGGGGCCGAACCGGCGGACGGCCTCGGCGTGGAGACTCTCGAGGAAGGCGGTACGGCGCGCCTCTCGATCACTCATCGCATGACCTCCTCTGTAGGCGCGCCACAATCACGTGGCGTCGGCTCCCGAAGCTACGAACTGCATACGCCTAGCCAACATTGTCGCGGGACAGTCAGCGAGCGTGGTCTTGAGAACGAACTCGGCGCGGCGCGCGGCGGCTGTCATGAGCGCACGATAGCGAACGGGCCGAACGGGTGCAAGAAGGAGTGTTCTATACGGCGCCGCAATAGCCCTCGCCACCGAACTCGGCATGCGCCTGAGGTCCAGGGCCTGAGCGCCCTCCCGATTGGTGATCAGGCCCGCCAGAGCGGCCTGGACGAGCCCGGCACGGGACACATCCTTCCTGCTCATCGTGTAGGTCTCCATGAGAGGACGACACTTTCACGGAGCAGCTACCTCACGACATTTTCATGTAGCAGTAGCACGTCAAGGACGGCTCCTTGACCGCTGTCGACGCCACGGGCTACTCTCCCCGCACCGCTCCGACCTTCTGCGGCCGTCTGGTGGAGGGCCCGGTATGAAGTGCCCCCGGTGCCGGCACGAGAATCCGCCACAGTCGAAGTTCTGTTTTGACTGCGGCACCCGCCTGACGCTGACCTGCGAGAGCTGCGGTGCCGAGCTTCCCGGCGGGGTCAAGTTCTGCAACCAGTGTGGCAAACCGGTAGGTCAACCTGCTACTGAGTGGCGGTTCGGTGCCCCGGAGTCCTACACCCCCAAGCACCTCGCGGAGAAGATCCTCACGTCCAAGGCAGCGTTAGAAGGGGAGCGCAAGCAGGTCACCATCCTCTTCGCCGACATGAAGGGCTCGATGGAACTTCTCGCCGACCGTGACCCCGAGGAGGCCAGGAGGATCCTCGACCCGGTGCTTGAGCTGATGATGGACGCCGTGCACCGCTACGAGGGCACCGTCAACCAGGTGATGGGCGACGGCATCATGGCGCTGTTCGGGGCGCCGCTCGCACACGAGGATCATGCCGTACGGTCGTGCTACGCGGCGCTCCGCATGCAGGAGGCCGTGAATCGACACGCCGACGAGCTGCTTCGGTCCCAGGGAATTCGGGTGCAACTTCGAGTGGGACTTGACTCGGGCGAGGTCGTGGTTCGCGCCATCGGCAGTGATCTCCGCATGGACTACAGTGCAGTAGGACAGACCGCGCACCTGGCCGCGCGGATGGAGCAGATCGCAGGCCCGGGAAGCATTCTGCTGACCGCGGAAACGCTGCGGCTTGCCGAAGGGTTCGTTGAGGTGAGACTACGCGGCCGAGTGCTGGTCAAGGGCCTCGTGGAGCCAGTCGAGATCTACGACCTCGTCGGCGCCGGGCCCGCGCGGCGGCGCTTCGAAGCCACCGCCATGCGAGGCCTGACCCGGTTTGTGGGGCGCGACGCAGAGCTAGATCAGCTGGGGACGGCCCTGGACCTGGCCGCGAATGGCTACGGCCAAGTCGTCGCCGTCGTCGGCGATCCGGGGGTCGGGAAGTCACGCCTCTTTCACGAGTTCAGCCACTCGCATCGTACGCAGGGCTGGCTCATCCTCGAGAGCGGCTCAGTGTCATATTGGAAGGCCACGCCCTACCTGCCCGTGATCGACCTGCTCAAGGGGTACTTCGAGATCGAGACTGGGGATGACGGGCGCGCGATTCTCGAGAAGGTGACCTGCAAAATCCTCGCCCTGGACCAGGCCCTGGAGCCCACACTCCCCGCGATCCTCGCGCTTCTGGACGTGCCGGTGGAGGATCCACACTGGCAAGCACTCGATCCGTCCCAGCGTCGCCAGCACACGCTCGATGCCCTGAGGCGACTTCTGCTCCGGGAGAGCCAGATCCAGCCCCTCCTCCTCGTACTCGAGGACCTTCACTGGATGGACTCCGAGACGCAGGCCATGCTGGGCAGTCTCGTCGAGAGTCTGCCGGCTGCTCGCGTCTTGCTGCTCGTCAACTACCGCCCGGAGTATCAGCACGCCTGGAGCAGCAAGAGTCACTACCGCCAGCTTCGACTCGCTCCCTTGCCTCCTGAGAGCGCGCAGGTGGCGCTGGAAGCGCTCCTCGGGAGCGACCCCGGCCTCGCCGACCTCAAGCGGCTGCTCATCGAACGCACTGAGGGCAACCCGTTCTTTCTAGAGGAGAGCGTGCGAACCCTGCGAGAGACGAAGGTGCTCGCGGGTGACCGAGGAGCGTACCGCTCCACTCGACTCGTCGAGGGAGTCCAGGTGCCAGCGACCGTGCAGGCCGTTCTCGCCGCGCGCATCGACCGCCTTGCCCCCGAGGAGAAGCGCCTGCTCCAGGCGGCGGCGGTCATCGGCGAGGAGGTCCCCTTCGCCCTCCTACAGGCAATCGTCGACGAGTCGGAAGAAACCCTCCGCCAGGGGCTCACACATTTGCAGGCCGCCGAGTTCCTGTTCGAGATCAGTCTCTTCCCGGAGCTGCAATACCGCTTCAAGCACGCACTGACCCACGACGTGGCCTACGGCGGGATGCTGGCCGCTCACCGACGAGCGCTCCACCGGCGGATCGTGGCCGCGATCGAGCAGAGGTATGGGACAGGCGCTGTCGAGCACGTCGAGCGGCTGGGCGACCACGCCTTCCGCGGCGAGGACTGGGAACGGGCCGTCACCTATCTTAGAAAGGCAGCCAGGAAGGCCATCAGCCGGCCCGCCTATGGGGAAGCGGCATCGTACTTCACGCGTGCCTTGGCGGCCCTGGCTCACCTACCGGTCGAGCAATCGACTCTCGAAAACTCCGTCGACCTGAGGTTCGAGCTCCGTCATGCCCTGACAGTCCTGGGTGACTATCGACATGTGGCCGAGCATCTCAACGAAGCGGAGGCGGCCGCCGAAAGGCTGGGCGACCGGCACCGTCTCGGGCGAGTCTGCGCGTACATTGCGCAGTGTTCGTTCTCGATGGGCGCGCCGCAACGTGCCGTCCAGTATGGCCAACGGGCGCGGGCGCTGGCCCGAGAAATCGGCGACATCGCGCTCGAGGCGGCTTCGGCCGCTGTTCTCGGACAGGCTCACCACCTCATCGGCAAGTACCGTACAGCGGCCGAACTGCTGTGGGAGGCACGAGGACTCCTGAGAGCGGATGTTCGCCGCGGTGACTTCCCGGTCTTCCACACCGTCTTTTGCCTTAGCTGGTCAGCTTGGGCGCTGGCCGAGATCGGCGAGTTCGAGCGCGCTCTCGCGCACGCCGGTGAGGCGAAGGAGATTGCCCAGCTGGCCGATCGCCCATACTACTTGGCCACGGCATGCCTCGGCACCGGGGTGACGCACATGCTGCGTGGCGACTTCCGGCTCGCCATCGACGCCCTCGAGCGCGGTCTTCAACTCTGTCACCGACTTGACTTCCTCGTTCACGAGGACGCGTTCAAGTCGGTACTCGGCCGAGCCCTCGCGCTCGATGGCCGTCCCGGCGATGCCGTTCCCCTCTTGCTAGATTCGATGCACCGGGCGGCAGCAATGGGGGTCATGGGCCAGCTCGCGCTTCGAGCCGTCTGGCTGAGCGAGGCACACCTGCTCGCTGGGCGCGGTGCGGACGCCGAATCGATGGCGCGGCGAGCTCTGGAACTCGCAAGACAGCATGGGGAAAGAGGCCAAGAGGCGTGGGCACTTCGGGTACTCGCCGTGGTCCTTTCCGGGAAGGATCCTCCGGCCACCAGGCTTGCCGAGGAACACTATCTTCAAGCGATCTCGCTCGCCGGAGCCCTTGAGATGTGCCCCCTCATCGCCCACTGCCACCTCGGCCTCGGCACACTCTATCGACGGACGGGTAAGGAGCAGGAGACCGAAGAGCACCTCAGCACCGCCACGACGATGTACCGCGAGATGGACATGCGGTTCTGGTTGGAGAGGGCGGAGGCGGAGCTGAGGGAGTTGCCCTGACGAGGGTGTCCCAAAGCCCTTCTGTTCTTGCTGTCCGCTCCTGCGAGACCAGCAGCCGGAGAACCGAGACGCAGCCGGCAAGGGTAGACCACTCGCGCGGGACAGAATCCCCACGCGGCCTATCGGCGGATGCGCAGCGCCCTGGGGCAGACGCTGACTCGGAGCGGCGGTTCCCCTAGCGCTTCGCCGTCCACGTGCACGCGCATCGGCATCGCGGGGCGGACCATGACAGTGCGGCCACGGTGGACGACGACCTTGGGATTCAAAACGTGCCTGCCACGGTACACGGTGGGCAGCCAGCGAACGAGTTCGGCCCGACGCCAATCGCCGATGATCGTCACGTCCAGACCGCCGTCGGCAGGATCCGCGGCCGGCGCGATCATCATTCCGCCGGCGTAATACGCCCCGTTGGCAAGCATTCACCACGATGAACGCCCGCGTCATGGTGGCTTCTCGACGTGCAAGACCATTCGACTGTTCAAACTCCTGACATACCGCATGGGCCCCTGGGGCACCGAATTCTCTATCGCCAGAAACCCGGCATCCATGTACTCCCAAATCACCTGAAACGGCGCCTTTCCTTCGACCCATTTCTCCACGACCATGAGGCCGTGGCCGGGAAGTATGGTGAATACCACCTGGCGCGGATCCCTCGGACGTCGCAAAGCCGCCGACCCGGCGAATGCCCGGTTGACGCCAAGTGCCTGGGCCTCCGTCGCGCATGAGACGAGATAGTGGTGATAGCAGGCCTCGAGGGGGACGTATTCGACTCGGCGTGGATCATATGAAGGAACGCCACGATGGCCGTGGAGCTTCGAGCGAGCGACGGGGACCTCGCCGGCGACGCCCCAGGCCGGACCCAATTGGACTGTGGGCAAGCTCTGATCCATGCCGATCATCTCCACCGCTTCCGAGGACGGCGGCGAGTTGTCTCTACCTTCCACGTGGCGAATCAATGCCCCGCGGCCGTCCGGTCGAATTCCCACGATGACGGCCAGCGCGTCGTCCGTAACGTTCCCCTTATCGATGGGCCGCACGCTGCCTGTCGCCGTCGCGATGAGTGCGCGGAGCTCCGTATCCCACGTAGCGAAGCAGCCTTCGCTGTACTGGCGGGCCACGGTGTCCTCCATCGCCGGCACCCGAACCAGATCGGAAATGCGCAGCATCTGGGTGAAGAAGTTGCGTTCTCCAAATCGCTGACCGGCGACGCGCATCGCGTCGAGGGTACTGAGAGAGCGCCACTGGGAGCCCGGGATGGGATCGCCGAGGACCTGATGCTCGGTCACTTCTCTGGTACATATGGCAGTCACCATCCGGAGCACGACATCCCGATAGAATGATTCCTCGTCACCCGCTCGGGTGCGAGGATGGGCGCCGACAAGATCGAAGTGGTAAGCCTCGAGGGGACTCTCGTCGCCGACGACGAGGACGATCCTGATGCTCTTCGTCTGCGCTTGCAGCAGCCGCAGCAGCGCGAGCATAGGGCCTCCGCGGCGGCCTTGCTCATGAAGCACCCGGTAGGCCTCGGGGGCAAGACCGGCGAAGGCATACTCCCTCGAATCCGGGGAACCCTTGGCCAAGGCGGCCGCGAAGCGACTCAATGCCGTCTCGAGGGACCTCGCGGAGACGTGCATGAGCGTGAACACGCTCGGAAGGCGGGCCAGGCTGAAGCGCCTTCTCGCAGAGAAGAGAGGCGCCTCACGCCAGCTCACAACCTCGGCGAAGCGAGCCGTGGTCAGGATCGCGTCGGTAAATTCGGTCGGAGCGGTTTGGGTCCGATGTCCCAGTTCAAGGAAGCAGCGCAGCAGACGGTCCGCGAACCTCTCGAGCAGCGGGGTCGTCGGCCCAGGGACGAACGCGAGGCGGATGCTGCGCAGCCACGGGTGGGCGGATGCCGCCGTTCCAGCTCCCGCGAGGGTTCTGCTCATGTCCACACGCCTCCCCTTTGGGCGCCTGCCGTGGAGAAGGACAGGTTTCACGCCGTCTGACCCAACGTGCCCACGAGTCATTCCTGTCCGTAGTCGAACACCACTCTGATGGCGCCACTCTGCTTGTTTCTCGCCGTCCAGATCGCCCGGCGCCATTCGCTCAGAGGGAACCGGTGCGTGATGAGGCCGTCGACGGTCAACTTGCCCTGGCCCATAAGCTCGACGACAAGGTCGTACGTGCGCCGCGATGCACCGCCCCACGTCTCGCTCCCATGGGCCACGATGCCGGTGAGGTCGACCTCCTGGTGCCAGACCGGAGTCAGATCGACTTTGAGAGGGGTGAGAGTGATACCGACCATCACCACCGCTCCCCCGGCGCGGGCCCAGCGCAAACTATCGTGCAGCGTGCGCGCCGAGCCTATGCAGTCGAAGACGACGTCGAAGCCACCCAGAAGCATCCGGTTGCGAAGCCTCCCACGATACAGTCGGGCGCCAGTGATGCGGGCGGTCGCCGAGTACCCATCCTCCTTCACGATGACTTCGTCCGCCCCCAGGCGTCGGGCCATGGCGGCCTGATGCGGGTAGCGGGCAGTGGCCGTGATGTGACATTTGGGGGACACGGCGCGCAAGCATTGCAGGGTGTTGAGTCCAACCATGCCGCTGCCGAGTACGAGCGCATACTGATCGGCGGCCGGAGTGCGGCGCAGAACCGCTCGCAGCCCCACGCTGAAAGGCTCGATCATCATCGCCTGGTCGTCGCTGAGGTCAGCGGGGACGCGATAGACCTCGGTCTCGTGGGCGGTAAAGCCATCTCCCCACCCGCCGCCGATACCACGCGGCCAAACACCCGCCGAAGCGTTCTCGCACCGCGCGAAGTTGCCCTCGTGGCAGTGGCGGCATGGGGGATCGATTTCCTGGCTCAGACAGGTTGCGCCCTGGAAGCGGGTGTCCATGGTCACCCGGTCACCCACCCCAACGCGCGTGACGTCTGGACCTATCTCGGTCGTGTGGCCCACCACCTCGTGGCCAAGGTAGAAACGTCGCGTACCGGGGAGGGCGGCCGGTGCGATAAAGGGGTTGACGTCAGCGAACAGCAACGACAGATCGGTGGCGCAGATCCCGCACTGTACGTTCTTCACCCGCACCCAGCGGGCACCCGGCAGAGGTGGCTCGGGGATGTCAGCGTAGCGAGAGGGAGACAAGCTTGAGAAGACGATCTTTGGCCAGACCGCTCCGATCGCTCTGACCGCGAACATCTTGGGAATGTCCTTGTCGACGTAGACGGTGCGCACGGCCGGTCACACTCCGCGGGTCTGCGCGGGTGGCGGATGGAGGTAGCCGACCAGGAAGCCCACGGTGGGATACGCGAGAGCCACGGCCAGCAACAAGGTTGGAAACGTCTGGGTGGCGCCGAATCCATAAATCGCGACGGCGCCAAGCACCTGGAGCGCCAGCGATCGGCTCCCTTCACCCAGGGACCTGGGAAGCCACAGGTTCGAGACCATGAACACGGAGGCCACCAACAGGACGACCGGGCTCGCGACCACGACCCACGGTGGCAGCGATAGTTCCCACGCCGCCAGAACAAATGTGGCGACGATTCCGCCCGCGATCGGGACCGGGAGGCCCCGTGACCACTCCGGTCCGATGCGCTGAGTCTGGACGTTGAACCGCGCGAGGCGTGCGGCTCCGAGAATGACGTAGGCGCCAACCGCGGTCAGGAGAACGGCTCGCACCGGAAGCGGCTTCACCATCGGGAGATAACGCGGATCGTCGGACAGAAGGAAGTACACGAACGTCGCCGGAGCCACGCAGAAACCGAGCAAGTCGGCCAGACTATCGAACTGGACTCCGAAGTCCGATTGGGCATTGACGAGTCGTGCCAAAAAGCCGTCCGCCCGATCGAGTAGCGCGCACCAGACGATCAGCCAGGCGGCCGACTCGTGCGCTCCGCGGCTGGCCTGGATGATCGCGATCATGGCGATCATCAGACTAGCCCCGGTGACGGCGTTCGGAACCAGATACCTGGGGTGAAAGCGGTCGAACATCGACGTCCCGCTCCTCAGCCGCCGATGTGGTAGCAGGAACGGTCCTTCGAGCGCAAGTGTTATCATGCGCCCGCCGCTCGACCCGTGCGACGGACACGGGGAACCAACATGGGCACCCGGGAAGAGGCCACCCAGAGAGGGCTCCACTGGGCCAACGCGGCCTTCTTGACCCTCTCGCCGGTTGCCGCCCTCGCCGGGCTCGTGCTCTATTCGTTCGGCGGCCGCTTCCACGCGGCGGATCTACTGGTGTTTTTCGTCATGCTGATCACCACAGGCCTGGCGATCACGGCCGGCTATCACCGCTACTATTCCCATCGCAGCTACACCTGTCGTGGCATTGTGCAGATTTTCTATGTGTTATTCGGGGCGGCGGCGCTGCAGAACTCGGTGCTGCACTGGGTGTCCAATCACCGCCATCACCATCGTTTTGTGGACCGGGACGGCGACCCCCACAACATCACGAAGGGGAAGTTCTGGGCCTATATGGGGTGGGCCTTCTACCGGGAGGTGCCGGGGACCGGCTTCGAGAACGTCCCGGATCTCAAGACCAACCGGTTGGTCGCGTGGCAGCATCGCTATTACCTCCCACTGGGCATCGGGGTCGGCTTCGCGCTGCCTCTTCTGATCGGCCTGACCTATGGCCGCCCCTGGGAAGGGCTCCTGTGGGGAGGCCTTTTGCGCGTCGTCTTCTTCCACCACGTCACGTTCTTGTTCAACGTCCTCGGTCACGGGCGGAAATCTCAGCCCTATTCCGATCGGGATTCCTCCACCGACACCTGGTGGCTGAGCTTCTTGACGTTTGGAGAGGGCTACCATAACTTCCACCACGCGTTCCCGCGCGATTACCGGAGCGGCGTCGCCTGGTACCACTGGGATCCCACCAAATGGTGGATCTGGGGCCTAGGGCTGGTCGGCCTCACGAGTGGCCTGCAGCGGATCCCTCGACGCATGCTCGTAGCCGCGCGGAGCAGGACCAAGTCGAGGCACCGCTCACACTCGAGCGAAGCCCAAGGAGGTCAGGTCCCATGGCCGTGCAAGCGGTAGCTACGAGAGATCACGCCGCCCGGACCAGTCTCGGGTTTCTCCAGGCCCTGCTTGGCGGGTATCGACCCCGCGACTTCGAGGTCCGGTTCTGGGACGGGAGCACGTGGGGCGCCGAGGCCGACCAGCCGCCCCGCTTCACGCTGGTCCTCAACCATCCGGCCGCTCTTCGCCGAATGTTCTGGCCGGCGAATGAGGTCTCGTTATCCGAGGCGTATATTTACGGCGACTTCGACATCGAGGGCGACATCGAGGCTGCCTTCACCCTCGGCGACTACCTTCTCAACCACCGCCGGGGTCTCGTGGAGCGAGTCCGCTGGAGCAAGCACCTGCTGCGCCTGCCCGCCTCGAAACGGCGACGAGCCGGGCGTCAGGCCGCTGGACTGGACGGCCCCCTTCACTCACGAGAGCGGGATCGTCAGGCGGTGACCTACCACTATGATGTGTCGAATGACTTTTTCGCCCTCTGGCTCGACAAGCGCATGGTTTACACGTGCGCTTACTTCGCGTCGCCTGACGAGGATCTCGACTCGGCCCAAGAACGCAAGCTCGACTACCTCTGCCGTAAGCTGCGACTCCACCCGGGACAGCGACTCCTCGACATCGGATGCGGCTGGGGTGGGCTCGTCATGCACGCCGCCGAGCGCTACGGCGTCGACGCGCTGGGCATCACCCTCAGCCAACCGCAGGCCGGCCTGGCGCGCGAGCGCATTGACCAGGCCGGCCTGGCCAACCGTTGCCGCATCGAGGTCCGCGACTATCGGGACCTCGATGAGCCCGGAAGGTACGACAAGCTCGTCAGCGTGGGTATGTTCGAGCACCTCGGCGAGTCGTCGCTCGCCGAGTACTTCGCGCGGACGTACCGCCTCTTGCGGCCGGGCGGCGTCTTTCTCAACCACGGGATCGCGTGGTCACCGAGCGCGCCCGACCACGGCGGGCCCACCTTCAACGATCGTTACTTCTTCCCCGACAGCGGGGTGGTCCCGATCAACACCGCGCTCCGCTACGCCGAAGAGGCCGGCTTCGAGGTGCGAGACGTCGAGAGCCTGCGTGAGCATTACCTCCTCACGGCCCGACACTGGTTACGTCGCCTGGCAGCCCGGCAAAAGGAAGCTAGCCGGATCACCGACGACGTGACCTACCGTGTCTGGCGATTGGCCACCGCGGGCTTTGCCCATCGATTCAAGACCGGCCGGATCAATCTCTACCAGACGCTCCTGGTCAAGCCAGACCGCGGCCAGAGCGGACTGCCGCTGACCCGGGCCGATTGGTATGCCTAACCGGGGTAAGGCACCGCCTCACGAGAGCTCGTCGAGCCGTTCCTGCAGCGGCCACCATCGATTGCCGTCCCAGTCCACGCTCCACCTCTTTCCGTGGTGGGCCCGACGGACCCTAACTGCCAACTGCCCTGCTTCCAACCCCAGTCGAGCCTCTCCTGGCGTTCCCTTGGCCTGTCGCGAGAGCATCGGCCGTCGTCAAGCGAGTCGGATGAGGTTCTGGCGAAGGACAGGCAGAGCTTGCCCACGCCGAGGTGGCAATGGTCGACGAGCAGGCGCATGCTGCACTCACGCCGACGCTCACGACAACTCGTTCAGCAGCGTCTTCGCGGTTTTGAGGTCAGCGGTGTCGAAGCCCTCGGTGAACCAGCCGTAGATATCGGCGAGCAGGCGCCGCGCCTCTTCATGAGCGCCGCGGTGGGCGAGGAGCCGGGCGAGGCTCGTCGCGGCGCGCAGCTCCAGCGACCTCGCGCCCTGCCGCCGGGCGATGTCGATCGCCTGGCGAAAGTACCCCTCCGATTCCGACGCCGGGCTTTGGGCTTGAGACGGGGGAGGTTGACCCCCGGGCTGTAGAGCGAACTCCCCCTTGAGCCGATACAGCTCTGCGTCGTAGAAACGCTCCCCATTTTTGTTGGCGATCTCTAGGGCCTCGGCGAGGGCAGCCAGTCCCGCCTCCGGCTGTCCCATTCCTCTATACGCTTCGGCTAGCAGGCCGAGGTAGTACGGTCCTACGGCCACGGCCCCAATAGCCCGCCAGGCGGTGATGCCTCGGCGGATTTCTGCGATCGCCGCCTGTCCCTGTCCCCGTCCTTCGGACGAGCCGGCCTCCTCCGCCAGCGCCCAGCCCCGTAGGATGGTTCCAGCCGCCGCCCAGAACGGAAACCCTTGCTCCGTCGATAGGGTAACGGCTCGCTCGGCGATCGCTCGCGTTGCCTGTGCTTCCCGGCGGAGCTGGTGGAGCCACGCCCCATAGAAGAGAGCAATCGCGATACTGAGAGGGTGTGACAGCTCTGTGGCCAGGGCGAGAGCCTGGTGGTTGTTCTTGAGAGCCTGCTCCGGGTAGCCGAGAAACCAGAGCGCGCGGGCGACATTGGATAGGCACACCATCCTGGTGTCGGGAAACGTCAGCAAGCGGCGTTTTGGGGGGTCCTGTAGAGCAATTCCCTCCTCCAGGTGTGCCCGGGCCGAGGCCCACTCTCCCAGTAAGCACAAGGTCTGGCCCAGCGCGTGGTAGGCCTCCAGGAGAAAAGCCGGGTTTGGTCCGCGCTCAGCCAAGGTGAGGAGCTGCCCCGCGACTTCACGTGCCGTCTGCAACTCTCCGCGCGTGAAATAAAACGCCCACAGCCCTGCCAGAACCCGGAAAAGCTCAGGGGCTTCCCCTGCCTGTTGGCACAGCTCCCGGGCGCGCGCGTAGGCTTTTTCCACTTCTGGGGCCGCATAGCCCTTGGTGGCCATTAAGGCTGGTCCGAGGGTCGTCTGCAGAAGCAACTCCTGCTGGGCACGCTCTGGAGTATCCGGGAGAGTCCGGAGCAATTCCAGCCCCTTGGTGAGGTGATTGATGGCTTCAACATTGGCCGAATGCTGGACAGTTCTAAGGCCCGCCCTCTGCCAGAAGACAATAGCCTGCTCCTTAAGATCCGCCTCGGTATAGTGGTGAGCGAGCAGCTCGGGCTGGGTCTCTCGGGTCTCAGGGAACCGCGCCTCAATGGCTGCGGCGATTTGCTGGTGATATTGCTGTCGTTTTCTCTTGAGCAGGGACTGGTACGCCGCTTCTTGAACGAGGGCGTGCTTAAAGACGTACGTGGATTGGGGTGGGAATCCCCTTTGATAGAGGAGCTCAGCCTCTACCAGTTGGGCCAGCCCGGCTTGCAGCTTCGCCTCCTCCAGGGACGAGACAGCTCGGAGCAGCTCGAAGGAGAACTCCCGCCCCAGCGTGGCCCCGAGTTGCGCGACCTCCTTGACCGTAGCCAGACGGTCAAGCCTGGCCATCAGCGAGTCTTGCAGCGTCGCGGGGATGGCCAGCGGGGGGAGGGGGCCCCTCAGCGCGTAGCTGTCGCCTTGGTCGCCGAGCCACCCTGACTCCAGCACCATCTTCGTCAATTCTTCCACGAAGAGGGGGATCCCATCGGTCTTGGCCACGACCTGTTCGAGCACGTCGGCCGGCAGGGCCTTGCCCCCCGTCAGTCGGAGGATCATCAGCTCGGTCTGCGTGCGTGTGAAGCGGTTGAGGCTCAGAGGGGTCACGTGCGCGCGAAGGGGCCAGGGAGGACGAAAATCCGAGCGGAAGGTTAGGAGCGTCAGCATCGGCACCGTCGGGGTGTGGTCCACGATGAGGCTCAGCAGCTCCAGCGTGGAGGGATCGACCCAATGGAGGTCTTCGACGATCAGGAGGACCGGCTCCCGTTCTGTCCGGGTCAGCAATCCGCGCAGCAGGACCTCAAGGGTCTTCTCCTTCTGGCGCTGGGGGCTCAGGGAAAGGGGCGGGTAGCGGTCGGGAAGGGGGATGGAAAGAAGCGCGGCGCACAGCGGAACCGCTTGGGACAGATCCAGGATGAAAGGGGCGAGGCCTGCCTCCAGCTTCGCAAGCTTCTCCTCCTCGGGATCCTGCCGGTTCAGCTCGAAGGCGCGCCGCAGGAGTTCGACGACAGGAAAGAAGACGCTGTTCTGGTGATAGGCCGAGCAGCGGCACTCGAGCCGCCCGTAGGGCTCGCTGGCCAGGCGCTCCTTGAGCAGCCGCGCGAGGCGCGATTTGCCGATGCCGGCCTCACCGCTGAGCAGCACCACCTGGCCGAAGCCGTCCTTGGCCCGCCCCCAGCGTTCCAGGAGCAGCGCCACCTCCTGCTCCCGGCCCACGAAGAGGGTCAGGCCGGTCGTCACGGCCCCCTCGAGGAGGCTCCCGGCTCGGTTTTCACCCAGGACTCGGTACACCTGAAGGGGCATCGAGGCGCCCTTGAGGGTCCGGAGGCCGAGGTCGCGGCACGCAAAGAGCCCGCGCACGAGGCGATGGGTGGCGGCGCTGATCACGACCGTGTCGGGCTCGGCGAGCCCCTGTAGCCGAGCGGCGAGGTTCGGGGTCTCGCCCAGGGCGAGCTGCTCCGGCTTGGCTCTTCCGCCCACCTCTCCCACCACCACCGGCCCCGTGTGCACCCCCACGCGGACGGCCAGCTTGACGGCGCTCCGCCGGAGGCGCGCGTTGACCTTCCCCACGGCCTCGACGATCCCGAGCGCAGCGTAGACGGCCCGCGGGGCATCGTCCTCGTGGGCCGCGGGATATCCGAAGTAGACGAGCAGCCCGTCGCCCAGATACTGGGCGACGTGCCCCTCGAACCGGCCGATGACCTCCGTCGAGACTTCGTGATAGGCGCGGACCACCTCGTGGAGCTCTTCGGGGTCGAGATGCTCCGAGAGCGCCGTCGAACCGACGAGGTCGCAGAACATCACCGTCAGCTGCCGGCGCTCGGCGCTCGGGACCTTCTCGGAAAGGGTAGAGAGGGAAGCGCTCTCGGGGAGAGTCAGCGGGGTGGCGCACCCGCCGCAGAACTTCTCGCCTGGCTCATTGGAGAAACCGCACGAGGGGCACGCGAGCGCCAGCGACGCCCCGCACTCGGAGCAGAACTTGCGTCCGGCGCGGTTCTCCTGCTGGCACCGTGGACACTCCATGCCGGGCCTCCCTACAGGCGGAGCCGTGAAGGTCGGACAATGTGGCGAGAGTAGCCCCCGCGTCAACGGGTGGTCAAGGAGCAGCCCTTGACGAGTGGGGAGTGGCAGCGCAGAGTCCGGCCACCGTCCTGACCGCCCGGCCCTCGGGAGGCCCTCCATCTATCACTCAGGGGTTCACCCGCGGCGGTCGTGTGATCGCGGTCCGCCCGCCTGATCCACGTCGCACGACTCAGCTGCGACGTCCCTGCCCCAGATGGGTCAGCGATGAAGCGAAACCTGTCCTTCGCCAAAACCCCGGCCGGCGGGCAAGGGTTGATCTGACGGCTGTGATCCGTAGACACTCCCAGCTCGATGGTCGCCCTGGAGAACCTCGCCTTGCGCCACCAGCTCGCCGTCTACAAGAAGACGGTGAACCGGCCGAAGTTGCGCAGCAGCGATCGGCTCTTCGGGGTCGCCCTGTCGAGGGTGTGGGCCGGCTGGAGGCAGGCTCTCGTCATCGTGTCGCCCAACACCGTCCTGCGGTGGCAGCGCCGCCGCTTCCGCGACTACTGGACCAGACTCTCCGGTCACCCCCTGGTGGGACGGCCGCCCGTCAACCGCCAGATCAGAGCACTCGTCCTACGAATGGCTCAGGCCAATCCTCTCTGGGGCGCGCCCCGAATCCATGGCGAGCTGCCGAAGCTAGGAATCGAGGTGGCCGAGCGTACGGTCTCCCGGCTGCTCCCGAAGCGGCGCACACCGCCGTCCCAGACCTGGCGGACGTTCCTCGCCAACCATGTCCGGGACCTGGTCTCCATCGATTTCTTCACGGTCCCCACCGCGGGCTTGCGGGTGCTCTTCGTCCTCGTCGTGCTCGCTCACCATCGCCGCGTCGTCCACTTCACCGTCACCGAGCACCCCACCGCGCACTGGACGGCCCAGCAGATCGTGGACGCCTTCCCGGACGACACCGCGCCGTCATATCTCCTGCGCGATCGCGACCAGGTCTACGGCGAGCAGTTCCGGCACCGAGTAAGGGCGGGCGGATCGATGAAGTCCTCACGACGCCCCACAGTCCTTGGCAGAATCCGTTCGTGGATACGGCGCATCGGCTCAGTGCGGCGAGAGTGCCTCGACCATATCGCCGTTCTCGGCGAGCGGCACCTGCGTCGCATTCTGGCTGCGGACTTCGCGTACTATCACCGCGCCCGAACCCATCTCTCGCTCGACAAGGACGCGCCTGACCTGAGGCCCGTCGAAGGGCCGGAGGTGGGCAGGGTCGTGCCGCTTCGCGAAGTCGGTGGCCTCCACCATCGCTACGTCCGTCGAGCAGCATAGTCTCCCGGCCGACCCGCTGATCCGCACGCCCCGACCCCCACCGTTCTCCCCTCCAGGCCTCCATCCACCTGAGACTGAGAGCCGTCTACACGTGGCAGAGCCGATAGCCTCAGTCCAGCGCGGCGCGTGCCGTCCGTTGCAAGGAGTGGATCCCCACCAAGGGAGTCCGACGTCGTTTTGGCGAGGGACAGCTCGTGGACAGTGGTCAACACCCGCGTGGCGTCGTCCACGGCGCCCGCGGCGCGGGCCAACCCGGCAGGCCATTCTGTCGTGGTACCGCCGGACTGAGTCGGCTGCCGTTCCACATCCGCTCGGAGATGACGTTAGAATTCAGATCCCTGTCTCACCGATCCGCCACTGGCGTGGAGTTCCGCCCGGTGTGCGCCGACGCTCGAACACGGACGGCTTGACACTCTCTCGGGCCGGACATAGGATCACCGCGCTCCTGCGCTGCCCAGACCACCGAGTGAAGGAGGGCTCCATGCTGAGAGCGATCCGGTCCGTGGCGATGATCCTGGCCATTCTCGCGGCGACGGCCGGCGTCGGTCTCGCGGCGCGAGCTCAGGCGTGGGCGGCGGGCGAACGCGACGTCACCATCGCCCAGGGCATCGACGCCGAGTTCCTCGACGTGCAAATGACCAACAACATCGTGACGATGATCATCAACGGCTCGATCTACGACACGCTGCTGACCCGCGACAAGCAGCTGCAGATCGTGCCGCACCTGGCCACCTCCTACAAGCTCGTCGGCGAGAAGGTCTGGGAGGTGAAGCTCCGCCAGGGCGTGAAGTTCCACAACGGCGAGCCCTTCGACGCCGGCGCCGTGAAGTTCTCGTTCGAGCGCATCAACCGAGCCGACTTCAAGTCGCCGCAGAAGGGCTGGTTCGGCACCCTCGAGCGCGTGGAGATCGTCGACCCCTCCACGGTGCTCTTCCACACCAAGGTGCCGGATCCCGCGATGCCCGCCCGCATGACGCTCATGTATCAGATGGCGCCGAAGTACATCGGCCAGGCCGGCGACGTGCAGGCCAACCTCAAGCCGGTGGGCACGGGCCCGTTCAAGTTCGTGGAGTGGCAGAAGAACGAGCGCATCGTGGTCGAGGCCAACGACGCGCACTGGACCGGCAAGCCGGCGGTGCGCCGGGCCACCTGGCGGCCCATCCCGGAACTAGGCGCGCGGATCGCGGCGCTCCAGACGGGCCAGGCCGACCTGATCGTCAACGTGCCGCCCGACCAGGTCCCGGCGCTCGCTACGAGCAGGAGCGTCCGAATCGAGAAGACGCCGAGCTGCCGGATCATCTCGTTCGCCATCGCGCAGATCAAGGGCGGGCCGCTGGCCGACAAGCGGGTGCGCCAGGCGCTCAACCATGCCGTCGACATGCAGGGCATCCTCGACGCCGTGCTGCTCGGCAACGGCAAGCGCCTGAACTCCTGGATGCCGCCCAACGTGTGGGGACACGACCCGAGCATCCCGTTCTATGAGTACAACCCCAAGAAGGCGAAGGAGCTCCTGGCCGCGGCCGGGCAGACGAACCTCACGCTGACCATCCAGGCTCCCAACGGGCGCTGGGCGATGGACAAGGACATCGCGCAGGCGGTGGCCGGGCAGCTCAGCGAGAACGGCATCAAGACCAACGTGAAGGTCATCGGCGAGTGGGGCGCGTACGTGCGCACCATCCTCGACCACAAGACCGAGGACATTGCCATGTCCGGCTGGTGCCTGCCGAGCCTCGAACCCGACCACTGGGTGACGCCGAATCTGAAGACGGGGGAGCCCGTGTCGCAGTACTCGAACCCCGAGGTCGACAAGCTCATGGAGCAGGCCCGCGCGGAGATGAACCCGGACAAGCGCAAGCAGCTCTACAGCCACCTCCTCCGCGTGATCCGCGACGAGGCGCCGTACATCTTCGGCTACCAGCAGATGGACATCTACGGCGTCAACAACCGGCTCAAGTGGACGCCGCGGGGCGACGAGTCGATACGGCTGACCGAGATCGGCTTCTGATGATCGAGGCGCGCCACGGCTTTGCCGTGGCGCGACGAGCGCGGGGGGGTGTGGGGGGCCATTTCGGGGCCCCCCACGTGTAACGATTGCTCGGCTACGTCGGGCGGCGCCTCCTGCAGAGCCTGGGCGTGCTGTTCGGCGTGTCGGTCATCGTCTTTGGGCTCGTCCACCTTACCGGCGATCCGACACGCCTGCTGCTGCCGCTCGAGGCGCGCGAAGAAGACGTGCGGCAGATGCGCGCGCTGCTCGGCCTCGACGACCCGCTCTGGGTCCAGTACGCCCGGTTCCTGAGCCGCGCCGTCCGCGGCGACTTCGGGCTCTCGTTCAAGCACCAGCTGCCGGCCCTCACGCTGATCTTCCAGACGCTCCCCGCGACCCTGCAGCTGACGGCCGCCGGCCTCGGCCTAGCCCTCGTCGTGGCCGTTCCCGCCGGCATCCTGGCCGCGCTGAAGCGCAACTCCGTCCTCGACGCCGTCTGCTCGGTGGGCGTGCTGCTGGGTCAGGCGATGCCCGTGTACTGGCTCGGGCTCCTGCTGATCATGGTGTTCGCCGTCGGGCTCGGCTGGTTCCCGGCGGCCGGCCGCGACAGCCTCGCCTCGCTCGTGCTGCCGGCCACGACGCTCGGCGCCTTCTCCATGGCGCGCATCGCGCGCATGGCGCGCTCGGGCATGCTGGAGGTGCTGGCGCAGGACTACGTGCGCACCGCCCGCGCCGCCGGGATCCGCGCCTTCGTCGTCACCTACAAGTACGCGCTCAAGAACGCGGCGATCCCGCTCGTCACCATCATCGGGCTCGAGTTCGGCATCCTCCTCGGCGGCGCGGTGATCACCGAGACGATCTTCGCCTGGCCCGGGGTCGGGCGGCTCGCCGTGGACGCCATCTTCAGCCGCGACTATCCGCTGGTGCAGGCGATCGTGGCCGTCCTGGCCACGCTGTTCGTCGTCATCAACCTCGTCATCGACCTCGTCTACACGTACCTCGATCCGCGCATCGTGTACGTGCGGAGCGCGCGGTGAGCGTCCCGGCGGCCGCCGCGGCGGGCGCGATGCTTCCCGTCGCGGCGAGAACGCGGCGGCGCGTCAGCTTCCGCGCCGTGTTCGGCCTCAGCGTCCTGATCTTCATGGGCGGGGCGGCGGTGTTCGCGCCGCAGCTCGCCCCCTGGGATCCGGGAAAGCAGATGCTGCTCAAGCGCCTCAGGCCGCCAGCGTGGCAGGAGCGTGGCCTCCGCGAGCACCCGCTCGGCACCGATCACCTCGGCCGCGACATCCTGAGCCGCATCCTGCACGGTGGCCGCATCTCGCTCGGCGTCGGTCTCACCGCGGTGACGCTGTCGGCGCTGATCGGCGTGACGCTCGGTCTCGTCGCCGGCTTCTTCGGGGGACGCGCCGACGCCTTCATCATGCGGATCGTCGACGTGTTCCTGGCCATCCCGTACATCCTGCTCGCCATGGGCGTGGTCTTCGCGCTGGGACCAAGCTTGCTGAACGTGATCCTCGTGATGGGCGCGACACGCTGGGTGCAGTTCGCGCGGATCGTGCGCGCCGACGTGCTGTCCCTCCGCGAGCGTGAATTCGTCGCCGGGGCGCGCGCCCGCGGCAACCGTTCGCTGCGGCTGCTGCTCCGGCACGTCTTACCGAACGCGCTCACGCCGATCATCGTCGTGGCCACCCTCGAGCTGGCGTTCATGATCATCTACGAGTCGGCGCTGTCGTTCCTCGGTCTCGGCGTCCAGCCGCCCACGCCCACCTGGGGCTGGATGCTGGCGGACGGACGCAACTACCTCGCGACGGCGTGGTGGCTGGCGACGTTTCCGGGCCTTGCCATCATGCTCACCGTGCTGGCCGTGAACCTGCTCGGCGACTGGCTGCGCGACACGCTCGATCCGCGGCTCAAGGTGTAGGAGCGCTGCCGGTGGCGTTGCTTTCCGTGGAAGGTCTCCGCACGCACTTCGCCACGAGCGCGGGGCTGGTGCGTGCGGTCGACGGCGTGAGCTTCGCCATCGAGCGGGGCGAAGTGCTGGGGCTGGTCGGCGAGTCCGGCTGCGGCAAGAGCGTCACGTCGCTCTCGATCATGCGGCTCGTCCCCCCGCCCGGCCGCGTCACCGCCGGTCGCATCCTCCTCGAGGGCGAGGATCTGCTTGACAAGGACGCCGAGGCGATGCGTCGCGTGCGGGGCGCGCGCATCGCCATGGTGTTCCAGGAACCGATGACGTCGCTCAACCCGGTGTTCACCATCGGCGACCAGATCGCCGCCGCCGTGCTCGCGCACGCGGCAGGCAGCCGCCGCGCGGCGTGGGAGCGCGCGGTCGAGATGCTCGACCGGGTCCAGGTGCCCTCGCCGCGCGAGCGCGCCCGCGACTATCCGCACCGGCTCTCCGGCGGCCTGCGCCAGCGCGCCATGATCGCGCTCGCGCTCGCGCCGGGGCCGCAACTGCTGATCGCCGACGAGCCGACGACCGCGCTCGACGTGACCATCCAGGCCCAGATTCTCGACCTCCTGCGCCGGCTGCAGGCCGAGCGGGGCATGGCGGTGCTGCTGATCACGCACGACCTCGGCGTGGTGGCCGAGCTCTGCCACCGCGTCGCCATCATCTACGCCGGACGCATCGTCGAGATGGCGCCGGTAGCCAGCATCTTCCGCCAGCCACTGCATCCCTACACGCGAGGCCTGCTCCGCTGCCTGCCGCACCCGAGCCGATTCGGCCAGCCGCTGTCGTCCATCGACGGCGCGCCGCCGGACCTCCGTCAGGTCGACGGCGGATGCCGGTTCGCCCCGCGCTGCCCGCACGCGGTGGAAAGCTGTCGTCGGGACGAGCCCGCGCTCGCGGAGCGCAAGCCGGGACACTTCGTGGCCTGCCCCGTGGTCACCGTGTGATGACCGGGCCGTTCCTGGAGGTGCGGGGGCTGGAGAAGCGGTTCGATGTAGGCGGCGCCTGGCTTCGCGGCCGGCGGCGCGTCATCCGCGCGGTCGATGACGTGAGCTTCGCCATCGAGCGGGGCGAGGTCCTCGGGCTCGTCGGCGAGTCCGGCTGCGGCAAAACCACCACGGGACGCCTGATCCTGCGACTCATCGAGCCGTCGGCCGGGAGCATCCGCTTCGAGGGCCACGATCTGCTCGCGCTGTCGCCGCCGCGGCTGTGGGCCGCCCGCCAGCGGATGCAGATCGTCTTCCAGGACCCGTTTGCCTCGCTGAATCCCCGCATGCGCGTGGGCAGCATCATCGCCGAGCCGCTGGCCATCTACGATCGCGCCGACGCGGCCGGGCGGCGGCGCCAAGTGGCCGAGCTGCTGGAAGTGGTGGGGCTCGATCCCGCGTTCGCCGAGCGCTATCCCCACGAGCTGTCGGGAGGGCAGCGCCAGCGGATCGGGATCGCCGCCGCGCTCGCGCTACGGCCGAGCCTGATCGTGGCCGACGAGCCCGTCTCTGCGCTCGACGTCTCCGTGCAGGCCCAGGTGCTGAACCTCCTGATGGAGCTCCGCCGCCGCTTCGGCCTGACCTACCTGTTCATCTCGCACGACCTCCACGTCGTCCTGCACATGTCCGACCGCGTGGCCGTGATGTACCTCGGCGAGATCGTCGAGATCGGTCCCCGCGACGCCCTGCACCGCGAGCCCCGGCATCCGTATACCCAGGTGCTCCTGTCGGCCGTGCCGGTTGCAGATCCGCGGCTGAGACGCGAGCGCATCGTTCCGAAAGGCGAGGTGGCGAGTCCCCTCGCGGTGCCCAGCGGCTGCCGTTTCCACCCGCGCTGCCCGTTCGTGTTCGACCGGTGCCGGGTCGAGCGCCCGGCGCTGCGGAGGGTCGGCGCCGGGCACGACGCTGCCTGCCATCTCTACGATGAGCGTTGAGTCTCAGCCACGCTACCTTGCAGAACGACGGGCGCCGTCCATTCATCGCACGCGATCCAGAGCTTGGAGGCTTGCCCGGAACCGCTCGCCGCCGGGGAGTTGTCATCCCTAATCTCGTTCAGCGGAGCAGCCAAGGCAGCCTTCGCCTTGTTGGAGAACGTGACGGTCACCGCAGTCAGCGCCTCATGTTCCTCTGGGCTCAGCCAGAATCGCGCTCCCATGGCATCTCAAAACGGCTCCGAACCGACTTGCTTCGCTATTGCCACCGGGGTGCCTAGGGCCCGGTTGAACTCCTCGGACAGCTCAGGAAACTCGCCAGCATTACCTACCACCCCAGCGCCCTCGTGATCGGGAACGGAGCCCATACAAGCTTACCCTTGAAGAATCCAGTCAGCGGATCAGCGGGCGCGCAACCGCGCCGTGCCCTCCCGGCACTTCGCGAGGAGAGGCCGCATCTCGAGCTCTTCGGCCAGGGTCAGCGCACGCTGGTACTCCGCCTCGGCCGCTTCCGGTTCGGCACCCTCATCCCGGGCCAGGACGTCGGCGAGCAGACGGTGGGCGTAGGCCTGCTGGCCGCGCTCTTTGTGCTCCTCGGCGATGCGAAGCGCGCGGCGGGCCAGCTCGAGCGCTGCGTCGTGTCGGCCGCCGAGGAGCTGCGCCTGGCCGAGCCACACGAGTCGGAGCGCGTGATTAGCCACGAGGCGGATCGAGACCGCCTGATCCACCGTCTGCTCCAGCAGCGTGACGGCGCGATCGGCGCGTCCGTCCAGAGCGTACGCGGCGCCGAGTGGGCCGGTGAGAAACGGAACGAGGAAGGGAATATTCGCGACCCGCACGACGACCAGTCCCTGCTCCAGGATCGGAATCGCGCGCTCAGGCCGCGCCTGGATCACGTAGAGCATGCCGAGCCCGAAGGCCGCCTGACCGCGGCTGTACGCGTGGTCGCTGGCGTCGGCGATCTCGGCGGCTTCCTCCCCAACCGCTATGGCCTCGGCGAACTCGCCGCGCTCGGCGAGGCACCAGCACAGCCAGGAACGCGCCCACACCGATGGATAGGCGGCCATGCTGAACCGCTCCCGGACGAGGTCGCCGTGGAGCCAGCCCACGATCTGGCGGAACAACTCGATGGCCCGCCGATAATCGCCCATCGCGTGATGCGCCTGGGCGAGCCGGCAGCCTGACACGACCCGCATGCCGAAATTTCCGAACGAGGCGCCCACGGCGAGGTCGCGTTCGGCCGCTCGGATCGCTCGCTCGTGCTCGCCCGTCCACCACAGCTGACCGGGACTCTCGGGACCAGCGCCCATCACCTCTTCGATCTGGTCGGGCGACGCCACCACGCCGGTGTCGCGCAGGTACACGAGCGCCTTGGTCCACAGCTCCGCTCGGAACGCATGGTGAACGAGCCGGTCGCGGTGCTCGGCCAGGCGTCCGGCATGGAGGCGTTCGATCGCCTCAATGGTCTGGCGGTGCAACGCCCGCCGGCGCTCGTGCAGCAGACTCGCGTAGGCGACCTCATGCGTCAGCGCGTGCTTGAACGTGTACTCGACCTCGGGGAAGAGCCGCGCTTCGTAGAGGAATTCCGCCGATTGCAGCTGCTCAAGGCCGCGGCCCAGGTCATCCTCGGCCAGGCCGGCGATCGCCTGGAGCAGCGGCAGCGGCACGTCCTTGCCGATGACCGACGCCGCTTGCAGCAGATCCTTATCCCTCGGCGGCAGACGGTCGATGCGTGCCGCGAGCACCGCCTGGACGGTCGCCGGCACCTGCACGACGAATGCGGCCTGGGTCAGCCGGTAGGCGCCGCGCTCTCCAGCAAGCGCGCCCGTCTCTACCAAGACCCGAACGCTCTCTTCGAGGAAGAAGGGGTTGCCCTGCGCCCGCTCGATGAGGACGGACTTGAGCGGCGCCAACCCGGCATCCGCGCCGAGGACCGCCTCCAGAAGGGCCTCCGCGGTGTCCGGGGGCAGGGGGTCGAGGCGGATCTGAGCGTAGTAGGTCTTCCCGCCCCAGCCATGCCGGTACTCGGGACGATAGTTCACGAGCAGGAGCACCCGGTGGGACGGCACGCTCTCGACCAGGCTCTCAAGCAGCGCCTGGGTGTCGGCGTCGATCCAGTGCAGATCCTCGACGACGAGCAGCAGCGGCTGCTCCTGGCTCTCGCGCAGCAGCAGGCGCCGGACGGCGTCGACCACGCGCGCCCGCTGCTGTTCGCCGGGCAGGCGCGGCCAGGTGGCGTCCTCGACGGAGACGTCGAGCAGGCTCTGCAGCGCCGGCAGCGCAGGCCGGAGCACTTCGTCGAGCGTCAGCAGCTTCCCCGTCAATTTCTCGCGCACGCGCCGCGCGTCGTCCCGGTCCTCGAGGCCGAAGTACGCCTTCATGAGATCGATAACCGGAAGGAACGTCGTCGCCTTGCCGTAGGACACCGAGCTCGATTCCAGGACGAGCCAGCCGTCGGTCCGATGCGAATGCACAAGCTCCCAGACGAGACGCGACTTGCCCACTCCCGGCTCGCCGACGATGGCGACGACCTGGCCGTGCCCGGCGCGCGTGCGTTCCAGCGCTGCGCGCAGCTGCTCGAGCTCGGGTTCGCGGCCGACGAAGCGCGTGAGGCCGCGCGCGGCGGACACCTGGAGTCGCGTCCGGGCCGCCGCGACGCCGAGTAGCTCCCACACCTCGACCGGCTCGCCGAGCCCTTTGATGGGCACCGATCCGAGCGCGCGCACGCGCACGTAGCCCTCCGCGAGACGGAGCGTCCCCAACGTCAGCAGCGTGGAACCGGGCTTGGCCATCTGCTCCATGCGGGCGGTGAGGTGCGTGGTCTCACCGACGGCGGTGTAGTCCATGTGCAGGTCGTTGCCAATCGACCGCACGACCACGTCTCCGGAGTTCAGGCCCACCCGGATCTGCACGGGCACGCCGTGGGTGCGCTGGACCTCGTCGCCGTAGCGGCCTACCCGGTCCTGCATCCGCAGAGCCGCGAAGCAAGCCCGCACAGCGTGGTCTTCGTGGGCGAGCGGCGCGCCGAAGAGCGCCATGATCCCGTCGCCCAGCACCTGGTTGACCGTCCCCTCATAGTGGTGGACAGCTTCCATCATCCGGTCCAGGACGGGGTCGAGGAGCTGACGCGCTTCCTCGGGATCGCGGCCCGCGAGCAGCTCCATCGAGCCCTTGAGGTCGGCCAGCAGGATCGTGACGTGCTTGCGTTCCCCTTCGAGCGCGGCGCGCGAGGTGAGGATGCGCGCGGCCAGATGCGGGGGCGTGTAGCGGTCGGGCGTGCGGGTGGGCCCCTTCGGGCCCGGCGTCAGCGCTTCACCGCACGAGTTGCAGAAGCGACTGCCCGGCGCGTTGCCGTGACCACACCCCGGGCAGGCGACCACGAGCACGGTCCCGCACTGGCTGCAAAACCTCGCCGTCGGCGGGTTCGGCGACGCGCACTGCGGGCACGATATCGGACCCGGCGCGAGCGACGAGCTAGGAGCCCTCCTTGACCTCGATGATCTCGTCGGCCACGAGCCCATGCGCCTCGCGGTGGACCGCCGCCGCCGCTTCCTTGCTCGGAGCCTCGACAAGACAGAAAACTTTGCCCGTACCTTCGTCGTACCAGTATCGCAAGTACTTGACGTTGTGTTTGTGCTGGACCTGGAGATCCTTCTGATGGGCCTCGCCGACCGCTTGGCCGGTGAGTCCTTCAATCTTGTGGTGGACGTCGAGATACAGGGGCATCGGCGCCTCCTTGGGTAGATGAGGCAGGTTCCCCCCGAGCGTGCCCGGAGTCTATATCATCCGCGCCGGAGAAGGCAAGCGGCGTGGCGCGAGAATGCTCGGGGTGTGTGGCGTGGTGAGCCGTCAGGGGACTCGAGCGTCCGGAGAACTTCGGAGTGGTAACAGGAAGTGGTAACAGCCTGTGAGCGAGACCGCGGCTGAAACGGCAGATGCAGTCGAAGGCCGCTTCCGAACGTGCGTCTTAGGATGGTGGCTGGAGCAGGGATCGAACTGCGACCCCAGCTTTGTATGGGCGGAAGATCCTAGCCGCGCCCTTCTTCGCCAGGATTATATGCAAGAGCGCATCAAACTGCGTCCGACACGGTTCTCACGAATATCTAAACTCGTCGTAAACGAGCAGCGACCCTCGCAGCTGATCGACGATGTAGCGCTTGAAGTCGTGCGGCATCCACCAGAGGATTGCGTCCAGCTCGCTGTAGCTCCAGACGCCCTTCTCCGCGAGCGCGATCGCCCGGAGTGCCGCGGCCTTCTCCCGCATGTACTTCCCGGAAGTCAGCGACTGAAAAAGGCCGAGTGTCGGGAGAAGAGGATCGACTTCAGCCAGAGGAGTTTCAGACTACTCCGGGTATAGTGACCGAACAGCCTCTGGTGGCGGCGCCGGCTCACCGATATCGGCAGCCGAGCCGTCCTGTCCCTGTGGTAGCCGCGTCTCCATCGCCGCCTACGGGAGAGTCACCCTGTCCTGGCTGAGGCTCCCATGGAAGTGGCCGAGGCGGTAGGGGTCGACGGCGCGCTCGCTCCCGGCGCCGCGCGTGAACAAGTAGGAGCGCATTGGGATCGCTGCCCCACTCGCCTTGCTTGATTTCCTTGCCGCGAGGCCGTTATAGTAGGTACCAGGTACCACAAAATAAATGGCCGCGGGCCCAAGACGGCGCGACAAGCGGTACCTGGTGGCACTCCCGGTTCCCTTTCTCGATCGGCGCGGGCGCGAACTGAGCGGCGGTGCAGTCCAGCGTTGGGTCGCCCTCGCCCAGCAGGAACTGACCGAGTGCTTCGGAGGGGCGACGGCGGTCCCGGCGCCCGGCACGAATATCGTTCGGAGGAAGGATCCTCTACGAAGCCGGCCAGGTCCTCGTGGTGTCGGCCTGTGACAGCCGGGCGGAGTTTCTCGCCCACCGAGACCGTATCGAGGCGTTCGTCACGCGGATGGGTGAGGACCTGGACCAGGACGCGGTGTTCGTCTTGGCCTTCGACTCCGACTCGTTTCTGATCGAGCTGGAGGAGGGCGGGGAGTCATGAAAACGCGAAAGGTCACGTTCGTCGAAATCGTCCCGGATCCGGAGCTCAAGGCGCGAGAGGCCAAGGTCTCGAAGGCCGTCAATGAGCTCTACCCCGGATGCGGCCCCGTGAGGCTCTATCGGACGGCGGACGGCCAGATCGGTTTCGAGCTCCGTGTGGCGATTACCGCGGGTGACAAGAAGCGTCTCGATCAGCTGTACTCGACGGTCATGAAGGTCCTGGGGCAAAAGCGAGGCCGCCCGCCCGGCGTCAAGACAGTTCAGACCAAACTCCGCTTGCCTGAGCCTGTGTATGAGGACCTCAAGAAGGCCGCCGACGAGTCGCAGCAGAGCATGTCGCATGTCGTCGCCGAGTGCTTGGTGGCGAGATTCCGTGGGCCGAAGAGGAAGACGGCCGCCGTCAGCTGACGTGGACAAGAGCCCTCGAGAGCGGGCAAAAGCCGACGGAATCGTCCGGCCCAACCATCTGGCGCGTGATGCGCAAGCCCATCGATCTGCGGGCCTGGTTCGCCGAGATGGACAGCGCCCCGATGGGCCGACGGGCGGCGGTAGCGGTTGAGAGGCACATCACGCATCGGTCCCGCCCGGGACGCAGGCCGCGGTGCTGGCCTGCCTGGACCCGACGGTTCTCGTCGACGCCGGGCAGTAACGTCGACGATCGCGGTTTCCGGCCCAATCCGGTTGCAGCTTCGTTCAGTCGCCTCCGGTCGTAGTCGTATCCCGCCGTTCAATCACTCGACCCGGAGGCGCCCATGTCCGATACCTGGCTCATCCCGCCCCGCACTCGCTCTCGTGCCCTTCCCCGCCGGGGGACTCCTCATCTCGCGACGCTGTTCGAGGGGCTCACCGCGTACCTCGCGGTCGAGCGCCAGTGCTCTCGACGCGTAGAGGTTTCTCGACGCCGCTCTCGACGCGTCGGGTTTCTCAGTCCGCTCGACGCGTCGAGTTTCAGTCCCTCCCTCGCTGCCTTGGCCGCGCCTTCAATGCGTCGCGGTTCTCCCCGCCCTCTCGACACATCGGGCTAGCCCGCTCAACGCGTTCCGAGTTTTAGTCCCTTCCCTCGCTGGCCCGACTCGTCCACGCCCCGGAACGCTTCAAACTTTCGCACACTTATAGTGGTAGGGAACGAAAACGTCGATTCGAGTTCCGCTGGGGGACGAAAACCCCGTAAGTGGCTAAATATAAGAAAGAAAATGTGGTGGCCCCAACGGGATTCGAACCCGTGTTCCCACGCCGCCGCACGCTTTTGCCAGCGAATCAGGGACTTGCGGCGTGTTGAGTCAACGAGGATCTGGAAGGGACGGAAATCCGGCCCGTGATTCCGACGCTGCGGAGCGATGAAAACCCTCCACGGATCGAGTCGATTCGCGACGGCCTCAGCCCACCGGGAAGATGCTATCGTGGAGGACGGTTCGGACCGCCCCGCCCGGGCGACATCAGTGGATGTGTCAGATCGCTGGCCGGCGCGGTCTTCCTGTGAGGAGGTGAGACTGATGCGGTTCAAGCGAATCACCGTCGATCCCCGACAGATGGGCGGTGTCCCCTGCATCCGCGGTTTACGGATGCCAGTCGCCACCGTTGTCGGCATGGTCGCCGACGGCATGACTGTCGACGAGATCCTAAAGGAACACCCGACACTCGAGACTGAAGACATCACCGAGGCCTTGCAGTACGCTGCTGAGGCCGTCCGCGAGCGCATGATTCCGCTCTAGGTGTGAACTTCCTCATCGACAATGCGCTGTCACCCCGGCTGGCCGCGGGACTCCGCGCTGCCGGGCACGACGCGGCCCATGTTCTCGATTACGGAATGCAAGCCGCCACCGACGAAGCCGTCTTCGAACGCGCCGCACTCGAATCCCGCGTGGTTGTGTCGGCCGACACCGACTTCGGTACCCTGCTGGCCCTGCGCGAGACGACTTCGCCCTCCGTGATTTTGTTCCGGGCTGCCTCACTTAGGCGAGCTGATGATCAGCTGGCGTTGATCCTCAGGGCCTTGCCGTCCATCGACGCAGCCCTTGGACGTGGGGCGATCGTCATTCTCGAGCGTCATCGCCTTCGCCTTCGAGATCTGCCGATCGCGCGTCAGCGTGAGGAAAACGTCTAAGGCCTGCGGACATCTGAGTTCCATCCCTGGTCGGGCGGAGCGGTCAGCCGGAACAGGGTGTGGTCTCGATCGCGCGCAGAACGGCAGCCGCATCGACTCGACGCCGATATCGAATGACACGCACGCCTAGCGGAAGATCTGCCTCAGCGCAGTTCCGACCTTCATCGATGCAGAGGATCAGGCTGGACACGTGAACGCTTCGATAGAGAGCGAGCTTCCTCGCCACGTAGTCAGGTGTCCAGAAGCCCACGATCTCCAGGAGCCACCGGCGCGTTGGGTCGGACCGGTGCTGGAGGGCAAAGTCGGGAAAGATCAGCGTACCCGCGGCCACGATCGGCTCCGGCTCGCGGATCACATCCCACGCGGGGGCGAGCCGTCGGAACTCCTGAGCGAACCGCTCCTCCAAGAGGCTGTCGTATCGGCGCGGCGCACTGGAAGGAAAGATCGGGTCACCGGTTCCGAGCTGCAGCGTGAGACGGCGTCCGTTGAAGACGCATTCTGCCCGCAGGCGGAAGCGTGGACACCACACCAGGAGGGGCACGAGCTCGCCGAGGGCCCGACCATAGAGGCGGGTGTTGCGGAATAGCGCAAACGGTCCCGAGAGTTCCACCGTCGCGGCGACGCTTCCGGATCGCCTGGCGAGGGTGCAGATCAGCCCGCGCCACTTCGCATGGCGGACCAGCACGCGCGTGTTCCCCTCCACCTCGATCCTTACAACGGTCGCGCGGAAGAGCATCCCCTGGACCACGGCGAGATTGCATCGAAGTGCCAGCTCCACCGCCGACAGCGGCGGCGCCGGCGCCGCGACGAGTCGTTCGCCGGGCAGGTCCCCGAACAGCGACTCTTGAAGATCCTCTCGGCTCACGCCCAAGGAGGCGGCGACGGCGGCCCAGACGGCTTGTGGAGGCGCCGATGTGCGCGCCGCCTCCCCGAAGACGTGCGCTCGCGCTCGCCTGGGCGGCACCGCCGACTTCCGCTCGCGGGGCCGGAGTCTCCCGAGAACCTGGATGGCGAGTCTGAGCTTCTGCGGCGGGCTCTCGCACGGCAGTGGGTCACGCAGCCGCGCCTCCAGCTCACGTTGCGGCCGTCCGATGAACCGTTGATGCTCCTCGAGGAGAACCCGAAGCCAGGGGTGGTCATGTTCCCCGAGGAAGTGAGGCACCGCGAGGGTTCCGGCCACGCTATAGCTGAGCAGATCGGCGGATAACAAGGCCCTGGCGTCTCCGGCGCGCCTGACCGACTTCGATGGTATTCCGCGTAACAAGCTCATACACCGCGGCACGCTTGCCCTCGCTCGGCCGCAGCAACCGACCCACTCGCTGCACGTGCTCACGCTCCCCGAGCGCGCCCCCCACAACCACGGCGACGTCGGCGTCAGGGACGTCGAGGCCCTCGTTGAGCACCCGCGCCGACACGAGCGTCCGGAGGTCTCCGTGGCGGAAGCGCTCCAGCACGTCATCACGCTCTGGGCGGCTGATGTCGCACGTCAGCGGCATGACGAGGTGTTCGCGGGCGATGGCATACGCCGTTTCGTTGTCGGCGGTGAAGATCAGCACCCGGGAATGCCGATGGCGCACGAGCAGAGATTCCAGCGCTCGCCGTTTGGCATGTGTGAAGGCGAGAAGCCGTCGCATCTGCCGCCATGCTGAGAGAGCACGACGGCCCTCGGGGGTACGGGCAGCGTGGTGGGTGAAGTCCGCCCAGCTCCCGTCCGGAGCTAACCGGCGGAACTCAGCATGGGCGCTGGTGAACAGTGCTGACAGGCTCGTGTACGCACGGCGTTCCTCGGGAGTGAGGTCCAGATACAGCGTGATCGAATCAAAGCTAGCCAGAAATCCCCCCGCGAGATCAGCGATAGCGAGCTCGAAGACGGTCGCTCCCACGAGCTCGGCGAGGCGGGCCGTCACACCGGGGTCGCGTGTGGGTGTCGCCGTAAGACCGAGGCGAGCGTCCGCGATGGTCATCTCGAGCGTCTCATCACGAAGTCCACCGCCGAAGTGGTGAACTTCATCGACGATGACGAGCTCGAAGCGGTCCCCGAGCTGATCCATGTGCCGATACGCACTCTCGAACGTGGCGATCGTCAACGGCGCCCACCGGCGAACGCCATCGCCATAGCACCCGACAGGGCCCCGATACAGAGCCCCGATCTCCCGGAGCCATTGATCGAGCAGGACCCGCGTCGGAACCAGACACAAGGCACTCAGCCGCGTCCGGTGCATGGCGGCGAGAGCCAGCCGCGTCTTGCCGCTCCCAGTCGGGAGAGCGACGACGCCACGGCGTTGCCCCAGCTCCCACGCGGAGAGTGCGGCCTCCTGATAGGGCCGGAGGTCAACCTCCGACCACAGCTCCTGCGTCGGCGATACGGGCTCAGGAATATCTTGGAATCCCGTGCGGCTCTGAAGAAGCCAGCGCTTCAGGGCCGGATACTTGCTGGCGGGCGCCCTGTAGGCGTGGACACGAGGGTCCCAGAGGACGCCTGGGGCCGCGGCGAGGTCCAGATCCTTCGGCGGATCAGCCAGCACGATGGTCCCGCGGTCGAATTGCAGCCTCATGGCCAGCGCGTCTCCGGTCGATCTCCGGCTTGTCGGGTGGTCGTGTCGCCGAACCCTTTGATACCCACGACCACGACCCACGCCAATGCCCAAAGATGGATACGTCTGTGCGCCGATGTTGGGCCCGGGCATGGCGCGCCCGGTGATGCCGCGGCACCATCGGGGCTGCGTGCACTGGAGGCGAGGCGGGCGCCGTCGAGGTCGAGTTCGACTCTCAACGCGCTGTCGCCCTCTTACGGTTATGTTCTGTATGACGCCGAGCGCCGGGGCGGGAAAGGTGCTAGCCGAGCCCGATCCTCGGGGACTTTGGCCTGGTTGGCATCAGAGCCTTCGAGTACAAGGAGGCAGGCGGGCGCGAGCTCGCTCTCGACAGTCCCGACGCATGAGGAGATACGGATGCGCCCACGACGCCCTTACATCACCACGCTCGCAGACGTCACGATCAACCGCTCGGGCGAGAGCGCTGTCATCACATACCGCGATCCCGCCGTTCGCCCGGTGGTGTTCGCCATCGGCCCAGATATCGACCGATGCAGCGACGCCGAGATCCTGGCCCGATTCAACGACTCGCTCCATGCCGCTCGGGCTGAGACCGAGGGCCGCCAGCATGTGGTCGTCGAGATCCCACGAGGACACCCGCAGCTCGATTACTCCGCCCCGGCTGGCCAGTGGGTGCCCCGAGGCGCGGTCCTTCGTTGCCTCATCGACGAGAACCCAGAGGGCGAGCCCGTCATCTACATCGATGATCACGCGCTCTCGCTCCAAGAGTTCGGCGGACTATTGCGCACCTACGCGGGCTGGGGCATGCGAATCGTCTTCGTCGAAGAAGACAACTCCGATCCTCCGTTCATCGAGATACGAGACCTCGAGAACGGAGAGGCGGCTCACGATTGGCGCTGACCCGGGCCGACTCGCGCTCGGTTCCTTCGACGAACGACATCAGGACTGGTTCCGCTGTTTCCGTCCCGTCCCCATGCGAGCGCTCCACCTTCGCGTCAAGATCGCGTGATTGTTCGACGCAACGACGGGTCGCCCACGATACTCCGGAGGAGTACTGGCGCGCCAAGCGGAGGGGGACGGAAACCTATTCGCCGTAAGTGCGCGTGATTCAATTGGTGGCCCCAACGGGATTCGAACCCGTGTTTGGGCGCTGCCGCGCTTTCGCCAGCGTTGTCGCGCTGTTGGGGCGTGTTTAGCACACGGGAAGGAGGCCGGTCCTTAAACGTGCAGGCCGATTCGTCCTCTAAAACTCGCCGCCAGCCGCCTGAACGTTCGCGCTCGTCCGCTCCGGGGCGACCCGCTCTCGACCCATCCTTAAACGTGCAGGCCCGATTTCGGCGCGAGCTGCCTGAGGTTCGCGCTCCTCAAGGCCTGGACTAGGTACCGGTGGCCATGGGATACGCCGTCTGGCACTTCGTCGTCGATGAAGCTGAGGGCGATCTCAAGCGCGTACCGGCCGTCCGCTGGTCGGCCTTTCGGAACGGGGAGATCCCCATGCCGGAGTGGGCTGGAACGGAAGTGCGAGCGATCGAGCTGATGCTGGAAGTCAACCGCCGACGCGTCCAGCGTGTTCTCAGAGCCCTCGCGCACCGGATGATCGTGAGAAGTGACGGCCTTCCTGACGTGGACGGAGAACTGCGCCGAGCCATGGAGGGGCTGTCGGCGGCGCACGACCCCGTCGACCCAATCCGCGCGCTCGAGCTCGATGCCAATCGATTTTGGGTGCCCATCGACGCGCACCTGGTCAGGTTAGCGGCCGCGACCGATCTTCCTGTCCATGAGATCAAGGCAACCCTCGTTCCATGAATCGCATGAGCCGGAGGCCGACGTTCGACGGGGCAGTTGCACGCCCAACGGCGAGCTCGTCGGCGCTGGGTTGCCTGGCCGTCTTCTCAAGAAGCAGCGCCGCGAGCTGTATCGATTCGAGGTTGAGCCTCTCCCGAGCGAGGGGCACGTGTCGCCGCTCCGTCCATCGGGGGATCCGTCGGCCGTCCTCCCGCCCGCGGTACACGGAACTTCGCTTTGACATCCGCGAGGAGCTGCATCGCGCCGAAGTAGCCCCCCGTCGCGGACACCTTGCCCGTCCGCGCGGCGCCAAGTTCCCTGGCGATCTTGTCCATGTCAAGCGGCCTCTTCATCCTCTACTCCTCCCCGAAGTTCCGGATGGCGAAGTACTCGCTTGGCCCTGTCGGTCGCCGGATCGAGAAGGCCTCAGGTACTTGGCCAACAGCCGCTCGGGAAGGTACCAGAGCACCGTCGCCCCGACGAGGGTAGCCAGTCCAAGCCACGTCCAGCCGGTCGGACCCAGAGCCACGACGCTGGCACCATGCAGCCCGGCGCCTACCGCGAGTAGCCCGAAGAAGGGGCCAGTGAGGTAGCAATGTGTCCGTCCACAGCGCGCGGCGTTTACCAAACACGCAATCCCCATCCACGCCAGCGCCGGCGGCCAGATCGCCGCCTTCCACGAGAAGGACAGCCCGCCCGAGGCAACCATCGCGGCAACAGGCACGCCCCAGGCGAACAGGGTCCACCAAGGGCGATCAAGGAGATCGCTGGCGCTTCCACCCGGACGCAGATGGCGCGTCAAAGAGTCCATCCAATGCCGGGCCGAGTCAGGAACGGGCATGAGTCTGGTGACCGTCCACGTCTTCGATCCAGAGAAGCCCGACGAGCACACCGTCGGACGTCGTCACGAGAGCCCGCGGTATCTGCTGCTTCGTCCCGTACTCCGGCATCTCCCCGAGTCCGAGATTCGGGCGGAACGTCACCGGGGCCGGTTGCATCACGTCCTCGACAGGAGAGTCCGGATCAACGCCCAGCGCCTCCACGCGAACCAGGCCCAGCACGACGCCCTGCTCATTGACAACGCCGCACACGTCCCAGCTGCCCTCGCGGACGCGGTCGTGGACGGCGCCGACACGCTCCTCCAGACGGCATGTCGGGACGTCCCGCCGGGCCATATCGGCGACGCCCGGCGTATGGGCCTCGGTCCCTTCTCGGGGCAGGCCGGCGGCGAACCAGTCGGCCTTGCCTGGCTGATAGCGATACACCTGCCGGAACCTGAGCGTCTCGAGCCGCGACGCGGCCCGGGCGCTCATGTCTCACTGGTAATCGTGGCAGTACACCATCACAGGCCGCCCGGAATCGAGCTGCCGAACCGTTTCGCGGCCGAGGCTCTTCAGCGGGATGTTGATCGCGCCAGGAATATGTTCAGCCTCGTAGTCCTTCGCAGCCAGCACGTCGACTAGCTGTCCGCCATCGGCAAGAAGTTTTTGGACCCCGTTCCGGTCGATCTGCGTTGCCATCGATCACTCCTTCACGTCCGCTTGGCCGTCGATCTGAGATCTCCGTTTGCTCCAGCTGCCCCGGGGGCCGCTCGGGAAGTCACGCACAGGTGGAGATGCTTACACCTTCTCGGCGGCAAACGCTCCGGACTCGACCGTGAGTATGTAGGTCTGTCCGCAGCACGACACCGTGTCGCCGGCCTTGGCATTCTCCGGCAAGGTCATCGTCTCGTCGCAGTCCGGACAGCTCACCCGGTAGGCGAGGGTCGCCGACCAGTGGCCGTTCTGCTCGCGAACGCGGAGCGCGTGTCCGGCGCAGTCAGGGCAGTCGACGAGATCTCCCGGTCGGAGGCCGGGAGGCAACGCGATCACGGCTCCGCAGTCCGGACAGTGGACGGCCGGCATGCTCACACTCCGAGGAGCCGCTGGAGTCGGCCCCGGTCGAAGCCGATGACGATTTCGTCATCGATGGTGATCACCGGGACGGCCAGGCGGCCCGTCTTGGCGATCAGCTCCTCACGGGCCTCTGCATCTTCCGCGACGTTCTTGGCCGTGAAGTCGACGCCCCGTGACGAAAGAAACTCTTTCGCTGCGTGACAGGACTGTCAGGTCGAGGACCAGTAGACCGTGATGGTTCGATTTGTCATCGTCAGGCTCGGGTGGTGAGCAGGCCCCCGAAGATGCGGCGGCCGAGCTTGAAGCCCTCGGCCGCCGTCGTTCCCGCGCCCGCGACCGTGAGGCTCGCATCGCGCCACTCGGCGAGGTGTTCTTCCGACCGGAAGAAGTTGATGGTCGTTCAGAGGGAATCGGCGACCTTGCCACAGGCCGCCGTTCGTTCTCCCACCCAGACCATCACGCCGGCCGCTTCCGGCCCCGGGCCCTCCGGCGTGGCAGAGAGCGCGAGGGGCGCGCCGCAATGGTGGCAGCGCGTCCGGATCTCGATCCGCTGGCCGATCATTGGCGCCATGCCGAGCGCATCGATCGCACAGCAGGCATACCGCTCCCGGCCGTCCTCGAGGCGCACGAGGAACGCCGTTGGCAGGGCCGAAAATGGATAGGCCAGGCGGATCTCCTCCTCGTGGAGCAGGATGAGATCCTCCTGGTCGAGGGCCCGCAGCTCCTCCCGGATGCCCTCGGGCGGCCAGTCCGCAAAGGCATGCTGAACCTCAGCGACCAGGATCGGTCCACCACGATCGGCGAAGGCGGGCAAGATGGAGCGCAGGACGTCGCCCTGCCGTGACTCCCGCCGCCTAGTCCAGCGGGCTTCCAGTTCGGGGTCCACCAACTCCTCAGCCGTCTTGATCTCGAAGTCCACGCTCTCTCCTCCTCCTGTGGGCGACGGCGTACGCCGTCAGTCCGACGAAGACGACCAAGGCCGGGATACGCACGTAATCTGACCATCCCAACCACGCGCCGAGCCCCAGGGCGCCGAGGACCACGCCCAGCGCCGGCGTCGCGCAGCAGATCGCCGTAATGATGGTGCCGGCAAGGCCAGTCTTCAGGAGCTTCCGATCGTCCACCGGCCGCCTCTACTCCGCGCTCCGCTTCACCGTGGCCCGGAACCCGAGCCTGCCCACCGTCTCGACCAGCTGATCGACGCTCACCTGCGCCGCATCAAACGTCACGCGCGCCTCTTTCTCGCGGAAGCTCACCTCCGCCCGACTCACACCCTTGAGCCCCTCCAGGGCCCGCTTGACCGCCAGGGGTCATGTCCCTCACGTCATCCCCTCGACGGCCAGTACGATGGTCGATGGGGCGCCGACGACGACCTGCACCGTCAGAAGGAGCAAGAGGATGGCGAGCCAGAGGGCCCTGGGCCTCATCGTGAGACCTTCCCGCCCATGTCGTTCATGTCGTGGCCGGCGCCACCGTGGCCGCTTCCGTCGCTGAGTCGCGCCAGGAGGTCCGAGGTCACCTCGGGGAAGCGATCGAGCGCGATGGAGGTCGCCACCACCAGCAACGCCAGCGTGATCCGGCTCCCGGCCATCCGGCAGGCCACCGCGTCGCACCGCCTCCGCTCACGGACATACAAGGCGAAGCCAGCCAGCACGCCGGCCACCCCGGCCGGGATCAAGATCCAGCGGTACTGCATGGTCACGGCCATGAAGGCCCCGCTCCCGAGGCCGAGCACGATGATGGCCAAGGGCAGCAGGCAGCAAAGCGACGACAGGAGGGCCCCAATCCACTCGACTACGCTTGCACTAACCGCTCCGTTCCTCATGGTGTTGTCCCCTTTGGGGGAATCCGGGCGAGTCTGCCTTCAGCCGGTGCCGTCGGATGGGCGCTGGCGGTGCTGCGGTTTCGCCCACGCGGACGTATCTGGATCACCTCGACCGGGCGGGCCACGTTCTTGAGCCGGCGCGGCCCGAGTGACCGGCAGCGGCACCGGTGCAGCAGGAGCTCGGCGGTCTTCCGTGTCGTCAGGATCTGCCCGTGGCGCGCCAGGGCACACAAGCGCGCGGCCACGTTGGTCACCGGCCCGCTCGCCGCATAGATCCACCGTTCGCCCGAGCCTCCCCGAAGCCGGGTGAACCCGGTGAGCGCGCGGCCAGCCTCGAGCCCCATGTTCACCACGATCGGGTCGTGCCGCTGGCGGCGGCGTCTGTTGAGAGTGCGCGTTCGGGCCTTGATGGCCAGAGCCGCCTCCAGCGCTCCCCGGACGGCCTGCTGGAGCTTCGGCGCCTCGAACAGGGCCACCAGCCCGTCACCGAGCACCTCGGTGACCTCCCCCTCCGCCGCGCGCACCGCGTCCAGATATCCACTGAAGTAGATCTCAATGACCTCGTTCATCCGGCGGGGTGGCAGATCCTCACACAGGCGAGCGCACCCCTCGATATCGACAAAGAGCGCGGCCACGTCGCGCATCTCCTTCCCGGGGACGGCCCCAGTGTGAGCCAGGTGTCGAAGCGCAGGCCGCGGGACGAGCCACTGCCAGAGCGGCGTAGAGTCAGGGCGCGTTTCCTCCGCACCCCGGGGTCGACGCGCGGCGCCCATCTCATCCCCGTGGTCGAGGGCTTCGGGTCTCAGCGCCGTCTCGCTCAGGCCGCTGTCCGCGTGGCGACAACCGGGGGCGTTCCCCGGCGCCGTCCCTCGGCGTACAGCACCCCGGAGCCTGGCGCCCAGCGTTGCATGACCACGCCCAGGGCCACACCCATCGCAACGTGGGCCAGGAGCGTAGTGATGAACATCCCGTTCCATATGGTCCCGTACGTGCCGGTCCCGAAAGGTCCCATCATCTTCGCCATGGGCGGCAGCGTCATCATCCCCAGCTCCACGAAGAACACGCTGTAGAGCGCGGCGCCCCACCAGGGCGTGCGCCCCGAAGATCACCGAGTACACCACGCCGAAAGCGATGCCGCTCGCGAAGTGGTAGAGCACGCCCAGCCCGTACACGACGGGCGTGACCGGCGCCTGCATGCCGCCGCCGGTGATCAGCCGGCCGAAGAGGGAGATCGAGTCCGAGAAGTACCCGATCTGCACGCCCGCGCCCCTGACCACGTCCAGCGCCATGGTGAGCAGGATCCCAGCCACGACCCCGATCCAGAGCCGCCGGTAGAGACAGTCGAGGTTCCGGGCCCTGGCGTACAGCAGGATGGTCCAGAAGACGACCTGCCCGGGAACGAGGGCGCCCCAGAACAACAGCGGCATCGGAACCACGCCGGCGGACCCGAGCACGATGAGCAGCGGCGAGACCCCTGCCATGGCCAGGGCCAGCAATGTCAGGATCGTTTCGCGTGTACCCACCGTTGCCTCCCCCTCCGGGGCCCTGCTTTTGGCGGCCCTGGCGATCCTCTCGCGCTGGGGGTAGGATGAACCCTGTAGCGACTACAGGCTCAAGAGGTTCTTGATGGGTACCCAGAACGCGATCTCGCCCGCTCGCCTGGCGATCGGCACGCTATCCCTGCGCACCGGTTGCAACATCGAGACGATCCGGTACTACGAGCGCATCGGGCTCATGCCCCACCCCGCCCGGACCGATGGCGGCCACCGGCTCTACGGCCAAGACCACGTCAAGCGGCTGGGCTTCATCCGCCGGAGCCGCGAGCTCGGCTTCACGCTGGATCAGATCCGGACGCTCCTCGGGCTCGTGGATGGGCGGCGCTACACGTGTGCGCAGGTGAAGCGCATCACCGTCGAGCACCTGGACGAGGTTCGGCGGAAGTTGGCGGACCTCAGGAAGATCGAGCGCGTGCTGACGGACATGGCCGCCCAGTGTGATGGGGGTACGGTCCCCTTGTGCCCAGTGATTGATGCGCTGTTCGACGAGGCGCGCAGCAGCGTTCCGGAAGGGGCCCGCCCAGGACTGACACGCACGCGAGCGATCGCAAAGCAGGGAGCCTCGACAGGGCGCCGGTGACGCCGCGCGCGCGGGCCGACTGGAGCGCCCTGCCGACTGGCCTGAGCGGGCTCGTTCTTGCTACACGGCCCCCAGTCGGCCCGACCGGATCAGCTCCACGAGGACGTTCCACTCCTCCTTCTTCAGCACGACCACGTTCCCCTGCTCACCGATGCGAACCTCATCGCCGCGGATCTCGACCTCGGGACAGGCGGTGCACGCGATACCCGCCCGGCGTCCGAGTGGAGGGCGCGAGAAGACCTGCGGCCTCGTAGACACGAAGCGCCTTGCGCGTCACTCCACCCGTCTTGCAGAGCTCGGCTGCCCTCATGCGGCGAACGTAAACCTGGCCCCAAGGGCCGAGTCAAGATGACTTCCGGTTGCATCACGGCCTGGGCCTCACAATCGCCTGCTCAGCGGCATGGCGAGTCGCTCTCACGTCGCCCAACTAGCGGTGCCGCCGTCGATCTCGCCGTGCGAGCGATGGGATTCGCGACCTGGCGATGAGTCGCGCGGCCACCACAAGGTCCTTGAACGGCCGGGCGTCGTAGAGCGAATCCGTCCTGAGGTTCGATTTGATCGCCCCGGCAGCCTTCTTCAGATCCCGGAAGATCTGCTCGAGCTCGGCGACCGTGGGCCGGTGGCGGCTGCGCGCGAGCACGTTCGCCAGCGCCCGCATCACGCCACGAGGCTTTCCGCCGTGCACGTGCTCGTCCGTTCCTCCCAGATCGCTGAGCGACTTCTTCATGCGGTGGGCCCGGGCCTCGAAGACGAACCATGCATGGCGCCGCGCCCGCGTCTGTTCAAGCGCGACGGCGAGGCCCAGTTCGAACGGCATGTTGAACCGCGGGGTCTCCGGCGGGCGCGGATCGAGCTCGACGCGCGATAGATCGTGGAAGGAGTACCGGCACCGGCGCAGCAGTCCCACGATGCGGTTCAACCGCCTGGCGCTCGTCGGTATCTCAAGCGTCGCGCGGGGGATCAGACCGAACCCGCTCAGTCCGGCGATGAAGGCGAGGAAGAGATCCTCGTAGTCAGCATCATAGGGGACGTTCAGGAAGGCGGTGCTTGCGGGGGGTCTGCGCCGCTGTCTCGTTTGACGGCGGCGCGTGGCCCTCGGCGCCAATGACCTCAGCGACGGGCCGTCTGCTTGCGCTTCGCTACTCGGAGTCTCGCTCTTGCTTTCCGCGCACCCGGAGTGGCCGTCTCGCTTACCGCGAGAACCCTGGCGATCCGTCCGTCACGGCCATGGACGATCGCTGTCACGAGCCGCCGGAGCTGGCGCACTCGTCTCTTTCCGACACCCATCTCCCTGGCGGTCTCGTCGACCGTCGGAACCGGTGCGGTTATCACTGCCTTGCTCGCCACGACCCTACCCTACTCAGCCCGGGGCGGCCGTGTCAACGTACACCGCCGCCTCCGACCGCCTCCCGCCGGACCTCAGATTTCCCGGTGCGATCGCGGCCGCCGTGGCATCTTCCTGCCCAGGAGAAGCATTCCTTGCGGGCCCAAGGCTCGCGCAGCCGCTCCGCGCCTCCATCAGCTCGTTAGCGTTCGCCCGGCCCTCCAGTCGTAGTGGTTCCCGCGGTCCAATCACACGACTCGGAGGTGGCCCATGTCCGACCACTGGCTCATCCCGCCCCGCCCTCGTTCCGGCGTAGTTCCGCCTCGGGGGGCTCCACCTCATCTCGCAACGCTCTTCGAGAGGTTCACCGCGTACCTCGTGGTCGAGCGCCAGTGCCGTCCCGGAACCGTCGCAACCTACCGCTGGTGCTTCGCCGATTTCCTGCGCTTTGCCGAGGGTACTCCGAGAACGCCCGTCGCCGTCGCCCGCTTCACCGCCGATCTCGTCCGAGCGTACCGGTACCACCTCGCCGAGCGCGGACTGGGTGCGACGACGGTCCGGCTTCGGCTGGCCGTCCTCGCCGGCTTCGCGCGGTGGGCGGTCCGGAGCGGCAAGCTCGTCGCAAATCCCGTGGAGTCGCTGGTGCGGCCCCCGAGGCGGACTACCCTCCCCACGACCCTCCGCTGGGACGCGGTACAGGAACTCCTGAACCGCTGCAGGACTCGACGCGATCGCGCCATCGTCGCGCTCCTGGCGTACGGCGGGCTGCGCCGGAGCGAGGTCGTCGCGTTCGACGTCGCCGACTTCGATCCTGGATTCGGATTGCGAAGGGTTCACGGTAAGCGCGCTCACGACGCGGCCGCCCCACTGCCCGGGTCGGCCCGCGCCATGGTCAGCGATTACCTCCGGGCCGATCGTCCTGACGCGGCCACGTCCGAACGCTGTTCTTCGTCAATTATTCGACCGTCGCAAGCAAGCTGATCGTGAAGCGGATGGGCGGCCGTCGCGTCTGGACGCTCGTGAGGGATCTCGGCGAGCGGTCGGGCATCAAGCGGCTCCATCCTCACGTGCGCGCTCGAGCTGCTGAAGCGAACGAAGAATCTCCGCGCCGTGCAGCAGCACCTGCGCCATCGCGATATACAGAGCACCACGGTGTACGCGAGGTTGATGCCCGACCAACTTGCGGAAGCGGTGAGCGCCCTCGACGGCTAGGAATTCTTCGTGCTCTCTCGACGCGTCGAGTTTTCGCCCGCTCGACGCGTCGGTGTTTAGTCCTTCTCCGCGCCTTCGGTGTCGTCCGAGCGATGCTGTGGCACCGCCACAGGGAAAGCACGACCTTGAGTCTCCGGACGCGTCCGTGTTTTAGTTCGTTTCCACGCTTTCGACCTCGTCTGCGCGCAAGAACGCTCAGAACTTTCAGGCAGTTATTAAGGACGGAAACAAAAATCCTAATTCGCGCTCGGCCGGGGAACTCAGTAAGTAGCTAACTTTGCGGGAGAAAATCTGGTGACCCCAACGGGATTCGAACCCGCGTTTGAGTCCGGCCACGTTTTCGCCAGATCATCAAGGGGGCTGTAAGACAGCAATGACAGAAAAGGCTGACGCGATTCAAACACCGGCGTGGATCACTCCTCGAACTCCGCTAGCGGTATCCGTTGACGGAACCTTTGAACACACGCCTCAGCCACGCGTTCGCCGCGAGCCAGTTCCGCCGGCGCGCTCAATCATCCAGACAGTGGTCAGCACCGCGGTGCCGATCATGGCTCCGGATCTGACAGCGTAAAAAACCCTAGGCCGGCTTCGGCAGCCCAGTCCTCAACCGAGCTCACCGACAGGCGAAGGCTGTCTCGCCGTAGCTCCCGAAGGGAACGAAGGCGGACCTCCCATAGCACTCCGAAGCCGGCACTCTCTTAACCGGTCAGATTGAAGTTATCGCCACTACGTCGGCCTCACGAGTGACGTCGCTTCGGTCGCCAGCCGCGCAGGTCCCGCTGCCAGTGCAAACCCTCGTCAAAAGCAAAGCGCGGGTGACCGCAGAGGGTCCCCGCGCTTGCTGCCACGCTATCGGTAACGAACCTACGCGCCGGCCTTGCCTCCTTGCCGTCTTGCGCCCACGCCCTGTCGCCTGAGGTCGAAGCGATCGTTGTTCATGACCTTGGTCCAGGCCGCCACGAAGTCCCGCACGAACTTCTCCTTCGAGTCCTCCTGGGCGTACACCTCGGCAAGGGCCCGGAGCTGGGAATTGTAGCCGAACACGAGGTCGACGGCGGTGCCGGTCCACTTCAGCTCGCCGGTAGCGCGGTCGCGACCCTCGTACACGTTCTTGTCCGAACCGGATGCCTTCCACTCCGTGCTCATGTCGAGCAGGTTCACGAAGAAGTCATTGGTCAACGTCCCCGGCCGCTTGGTGAGGACACCGTGCTTGGACTGCCGGGAGTTGGCATTCAGGGCGCGCATGCCGCCGACGAGCACCGTCATCTCGGGAGCAGTGAGATCCAGCATGAATGCCCGCTCCACCAGCAGCGTCGGCGCCGGCAGCTGCTCGCCGGGACGGATGTAGTTGCGGAACCCGTCGAAAGTCGGTTCGAGCACGGCGAACGACTCCACGTCGGTTTGCTCCTGCGACGCGTCCGTGCGCCCCGGCGCGAACGGGACCGTGACGTTGTGCCCGGCGTTCTTGGCCGCTTGCTCGATGGCCGCGCACCCGCCCAGGACGATCAGGTCGGCCAGCGAGACCTTTTTTCCGCCGGACTGTGAGCGGTTGAAGTCTTGCTGGATCTTCTCGAGTGTCTGCAGCACCTTCGACAGCTCGGCCGGGTTGTTCACTTCCCAGTTCTTCTGTGGCGCGAGGCGGATCCGGGCCCCGTTGGCGCCGCCACGCTTGTCGGTGCCGCGGAAGCTGGCCGCCGACGCCCACGCGGTGGAGACCCGCTGAGGAATGGACAGTCCCGATGCGAGGAGCTTGCCCTTGAGATCTGCGATGTCCCGCTCCGAGATCAGCTCATGATCCACCGCGGGGACGGGGTCCTGCCACAGCTGGGGCTTCGGAACCCACGGCCCGAGGTAGCGCGAGACGGGTCCCATGTCGCGGTGCAACAGCTTGTACCAGGCCTTACCGAACGCATCTGCGAGCTGGTCGGGATTCTGGTGGAACCGCTTCGCGATCGGCCCGTAGATGGGATCCACCTTCAACGCCAGGTCCGTCGTCAGCATCATGGTGGTCTGCCGCTTCGACGGATCATGAGGATGGGGCGCGGTGGGCACCACGCCAGCGGCATTCGGCTTGGGCGCGTACTGCTTCCCGCCGGCCGGGGTCGTCGTCAGCTCGTAGTCGTGGTTGTAGAGGTTGTCGAGGAACCCGTTGTCCCACTTCGTCGGGTTGCTGGTCCAGGGGCCCTCGAGCCCGCTGGTGATCGCGTCGGCGCCCTTGCCGCTGCCAAATCGGGTCGTCCAGCCGAGACCTTGCTCCTCCAGGCTGGCGCCCTCCGGTTCGGCACCGACGTACTTGGGGGCTGGCGCAGCACCGTGGGCCTTGCCGACCGTGTGACCGCCGACGATGAGGGCAACCGTCTCCTCGTCGTTCATCGCCATGCGGGCGAACGTTTGCCGGATGAACTTCGCGGCGAGGGCCGGGTCCGGCTTGCCGCCCGGGCCCTCCGGGTTGACGTAGATGAGGCCCATGTGGTCTGCGCCGAAGGGCCCCTGGATGTCACCCTCGGTGGCGTGGCGCTCATCGCCCGTCCCGCCGCCGCTGAACCAGGCGCTTTCTGGGCCCCAGAAGATCTCGTCGGGCTCCCAGCGGTCCTCGCGCCCGAAGCCGAAGCCGAACGTCTTGAAGCCCATGGACTCATACGCCGCGTTGCCGGCGAAGACGAGCAGATCGGCCCAGGAGATCTTGTTGCCGTATTTTTGCTTCACCGGCGAGAGCAACCGGCGCGCCTTGTCCAGGTTCGCGTTGTCGGGCCAGCTGTTGAGGGGAGCAAAGCGCTGCATGCCGCTGCCGCCGCCGCCCCGGCCGTCGGCGATGCGGTACGTGCCCGCGGCGTGCCAGGTCATCCGGATGAAGAGCGGCCCGTAGTGGCCGTAGTCGGCCGGCCACCAGTCCTGCGACGTCGTCATGACCGTGACGAGGTCCCGCTTCAGCGCTTCGACGTCGAGCTTCTTGAACTCTTCCGCGTAGTTGAAGCTCTCTCCCATCGGATTGACTCGGGGAGAGTGCGCGTGGAGAATCGAGAGGTCCAGCTGATTCGGCCACCAGTCCTTGTTGGTCCTCGGTCGATCCCGCTTGGGAGTCGGCGAGGGGATTGCTGGGTTCTCGCTTTCGCTGCCTTGACTAGCCATTGTCGTTCCTTCTCCTTTCTGACATCCGCGGTCTCCTTTAAGTCGGGTGACGCCGAGCCCGCAGTCGCCTTCGGCAAGCGGTGTCGCGAGGCCGGCATCCGGCGGTCCATGGGCCCCGGTGGACCAGGCTGTACGCCGAGTCGGGTGTCCTTCGATTACGGGCCATTGGCCGGCGACTCCCCTGCGAAACCTCCTTCCCCTCTCGAATCTTCCTTGCGAGGTCGGGGGTTGGCGACGCGGTATCGCGGCGAAGCGGCGCGCGACGGCGGCGGACGGCGCGCGGCCTTCCCGCGGCCCTTCTTGCGGCAGGCGGCGCAGCGCCCGTAGAACTCGATTCGGTGATGCGTCACGCTGAAGCCCCCCGACGACGCGACTTGGCTCACCATGGCGCGCGAGTGGCGCTCCGTGAGCGGCCCCGGCACGTCGACGATGCGCCCACAGGCCAGACAGGTGAAGTGATGGTGCTCGCTCAGGTTGCAGTCGAAGCGCGCTTGAGGTCCGGCCAACTCCTTGAGCAGTCCCTGGGCGACGAGGAGCCGCAGATTCCGATACACGGTGCCGAGGCTCACCCGCGGCAGCCGGCTCCGCACCATCTGGTGCACGGCCTCGGCCGTGGGATGGGCGTCGCTCGCACGGACCACCTCCAGCACCAGCCGGCGCGGACCGGTAAGCCGGAGGCCGACGCCGCGGAGGGCCGCCGCCGCCACGTCCTCCCTCCGTTCGACCTCGTCATTATCAGGAGTGATTCTCATAAGCGAATGCAGCCTGAACCCGCTGCGCCCTCTTGTCAAGCGGAAGGCGCGGAGCGTGGGCTCCCCGCTCTTTGCGGGGATGGCCCTCGGATCCGGCGGTGTTCGAGGAATGCGCCACGCCTTGGCGTAGCGCGTGCTCGGGGGGCGCCAGGTAGGTTCGCTACGTGTGGGCCGCCGGGAAGGTGCGGAGCGCGTGTTCGGTCAACAGACCATCCCGGCAGGCCAGTGCTGAGACAGCGACTCGCCGACAAGATCGATTTGGAGCCGGTCGGCAGCGGGCCTCAGCGAGGCTACAGATTCCCGGGCGCGCTCACCATCGAGCGGCTCATCGCGGCGTGGCGATGAATAACACGTCCGACGATGGTGGCCCCAACGGGATTCGAACCCGTGTTTGAGTCACGAGCGCTTTTTCGCTAACGAGTGTAGCGAGTTGCACGCTGTTTAGTTCTTCGGAAATCGACGCGACTCAAACACGAGTCCGTTCTCCGCGCTAACTGCTCACGCGACGAGGCGCTTCTTCCAGCAGCAGCGTCGCGCTCAAGGGTACATCTTCACTGGTGCGCCGACCGCCCGCCAGCCCGAGTGGCCGACGTTCATGTACTTGGCGTCGAACCCGGCCTCGCGCAGGACGATCGCGGTCCTGCAGCCGACGTGGAAGCCATAGGCGCAGTACACGACGACAGGCTTCTCCTTGGAGAGATCGCCCATCCACTGCTGCACCCGCTCCGGGTCACGCCATTCGACGCCCTCGGCGATGTCCTTGTCGCGCGAGACGAAGTGCTTCGGCCGCGTGTCGACGAGCTGCACCTTGCCTTCGGCGAGCAGCGCCCGCACCTCCTCTACGCCGACGCCGGGTACGTCGCCGAACTCCGGCTGTACCAGCGGCCGCGGTGGCAGGGCCTTGGTCGCGTCCTCGAAGCGGCCCTCGACCGCCTGCCAGTCGACATTGCGCAGGAATGTGTCGACGTAGCCCCGCACGTTCGCCCCGAAATCGATGTGGTAGGCGTGCTCGTACATGTCGAGCGCGAGGATCGGAATGGCGCCCGCGATCGACTGGCTGTGGTCCGAAGCGTACTGGTTGATGAGCCTGCCGTTGCGCGGCACCCAGGAGAGCAGCACCCAGCCCGAGCCACCGCCGAGCGCGTAGCCCATCGCGGAGAATTGGGTGCGCCAGTTCTGCACCGAGCCGAAGTCGCGCGTGAGCGCCTCCGCCATCGTTTTGGTCGGTCTGCCCTCGCCGCCCAGGCTCGCAAAATAGAGCTCGTGCAAAAGCGTGGAATTCAGCGCGATCAGTTCCTCGCGCTTGAGGCCATTGATCACGTGGCCGGGCCTCTTCGCCCAGTCGAGCGACTCGAGCTGCTCGGTGATGGCGTTCAGGCGCCTGAGCGCCCCGCCGTAGTTGTTCTCGTAATGGCTCTCCATCAGCTTGAGCGAGAGCCCGCTCAGCAGCCAGGGACGGCAGTAGATCTGTTTCAGCTGGTAACGCATGGCAGAGCCTCCATTGATTGAAGTTAGTCCTGGACCCGGCGCAGAGGCACTCACGGAAGCACCGTCCTTTCGATGCGCCGCTTGGGCCACAACCTGGATGCCGCGCGAGCGATGCGCAGTCGCAGCGCGGGTCCGTGAGTATCGGCGTGGTTCGCGGACTTCGCCTGCCGCGCCAGGCCGCGTAGCTCGGCTTCCCGGTACGCCTCGGCGATCCGACACTTGACCAGTGCGGCCTCGGGATCCATGTCCATCCACATGGCGACTTCTCCTTCTCAGGTTCCTTTTTGACGGCCTGCGTCTCTTATGTTTCTGTATGAAACGTTAGTTTCTATAGCTTGTCAAGCAGCCATTGAGATGCGGGACGTTTCAGGCATTTACTTGAGCTATTTCAATCTGTTATGAGGCGACTCTAGGTTCTGAGGAGCGGGGCACGCCAGAGCCTGCGGAGATGTGGCGCTTGACATCGATATGAAACCTATGTTTCTCCTATGGCCATGCCAGAGCAACATCTCCTGCTCCTCCTAGTCGGCTTGCCGCCCCACCCGTCCAGCCTTCGCGTCCGGGTGTGGCGGCGCTTGCGGTCCCTGGGCGCTGTGCCGCTCAAGCGCTCGGCGTACCTGCTGCCCGATACGGCCGAGCGATATGAGGACTTCCAGTGGCTCGCGCAGGAGATCGAGCGCGACGGGGGCGAGGCGACGCTCATCCGCGTTCAGAAGATCGAGAACGTCAGCCCCGGTGAGGTGCTCCGTTTATTTCACGAGCCGCGTGATCACGACTACAAGCAGCTCGCCGCACGCTACCGCAAGCTGCTCCAAGAGCTCGAGCGCGCGAAAACAGACGCGGCGCGCGCGCGTATCCAAGAAGACATCGCCCGTCTCACCAAGGACCATCAACGCGTCCGGGACATCGACTTCTTCGATGCCCCCGGGGGTGCCGAGGTGAGGCGGCTCCAGGAGGCCATCGCCATGCGCAGCAGACGTCCGGAAACGCCACGCCGCGAGGAGCCGGCCACGCTCGACCTGACGAAGCTGCGGGGTCGACGGTGGGTCACCCGGCCGCGGCCGCACATCGACCGCATCGCCTCGGCGTGGCTCATCAAGCGGTTCATCGATCCCGACGCGACCTTCATCTTTGCGCCGCCGGAAGAGTTCCCTCAGGACGCGGTCGCCTTCGACGCGCCGGGGGTCGAGCTGACTCATCACGGCGAGGACTGCACGTTCGAGACGCTGGTCAAGCGTGCGCGTCTGCGCGACCGCCGGCTCTCCCGCCTCGCCGAGCTGGTGCACGAGGCCGACCTTCGCGACGGCAAGTTTCCCAACGACGAGGCGCGCGGCATCGACCTGGCGATCCGGGCGCTCCTCGCCGCCTCGCCCGATGACCAACAGGTACTGACGCAAGGCATGGCGCTGTTCGAAGGCTTGTATGCCACCACCTCCAAGAAAGGCGCGTGAGTCATGCTGATCCTGTCGCGCGGAGACGTGATGGACCTCCTCACGCTCGATACCTGCATCGATGCCGTCGAGCGCGCGTTCCGACTCCATGCCGCGCAGCGGACCTTCGGCCCTCGCGTGATGGGCCTGCCGACTGAGGACGGCAGCTTCCACATCAAGGTCGCCGGTCTGCGGGGCGCGCGAAGCTACTTCGCTGCGAAGACCAACGGCAATTTTCCGAACAACACGCGCCGCTTCGAACTGCCGACCATACAGGGGACGGTGTTCCTCGCAGACGCGACCAACGGCACTCCGTTGGCCGTGATGGAGTCGGGGAGCATCACCATGTTGCGGACAGGCGCCGCCACGGCCGTGGCCGCGAAGTTCCTGGCGCGCCCCGAGTCGCGGACCGCGACCGTCGTGGGGTGTGGCGTGCAGGGAGAGATTCAGCTCGCCGCCATCAAAGCCGTCCTGCCCCTGGAGCGTGCCCTGATGCTCGATACCGATCAGGACCGGGCTGAGGAGGCGGCGGCCCGGGCGACGACGCGCCTCGCGTTGCGCGCGGAGGCCGCGAAGGATCTGCGTCAGGCCTTGCGGGAGAGCGACGTCCTGATTACGTGTACGCCGGCGCGGCATGCGTTCGTGATGGCTGCGGACGTGGCTCCGGGCACATTCATTGGCGCCGTCGGCGCGGACAGCCAGGGCAAGCAAGAGATCGAGCCGAAGCTCCTCGCGACCGCGACGCTCGTCGTCGACGTCGTCGAGCAGTGTGCCGAGATCGGTGAGCTTCAGCACGCCCTGGCCGGCGGACTGATGACGCGCGAGCAGGTGCACGCGGAGCTCGCTGACGTCGTGGCGGGACGTCGGCCGGGCCGGACGCGTCGCGACGAAATCACGATCTTCGACAGCAGCGGAACAGCGCTCCAAGACGTCGCCGCCGCCATCGCGGTCTACGAGAAGGCGCGCGCCACAGGGCGCGGAACAGAGGTGAAGCTCGATGCGTGAGATCCTCACAACCTTTCTCAAGATCGGTCTCACGGCGTACGGCGGACCCGCGATCCTGGGCGTGATGCAGGCCGAGTTTCAAGAACGGCGACAGTGGCTCACGAAACCGCAGTTCGTCGAAGCTCTGGCCTTCGTCAATATGCTCCCGGGCGCCACGGCGACGCAGCTCGGGATCTTTCTCGGATATCACCGTGCCGGCTGGCTCGGCGGGCTGCTCGCCGGTGTTGGGTTCTGCGCTCCGGCGTTTGCAATCCTGCTCGCGCTCACGATGGTCTACACCGCGCTCGGCGTGACTCCATTGCTCCGTAGTGCGCTGTACGGCTTGGGTCCGGCCGTCGTTGCAGTGTTCGCCGTCGCGGTGTACCGGCTCGGCGGTAACGCGCTGCGATCGAGGATGCACGTTGTGCTCGCCGTCGGTGCGGCGGCAGCCGCGTTGTTCGTGCCGATCGCAACGGTGTGGATCCTGCTCTTCGCCGCGGGTCTTGGGCTGCTCCTCTTCTACAACCGACGTGTCGGCCTGTTTGTACTGCTCGGCGTGGCGCTCGTGCTGATCGCCACCCGCGTCGTCAGTTGGACGCCGCGGTTCGCCACGCCGACGGCCGGAAGCGCGCCCGGGCTGGTCGATATCGCGGTCCAGTTCGCCATCGTCGGCGCTTTCACGTTCGGCGGCTCTCTCAGCATCCTCGCGCTGATCCAGGACCAATTCGTGCACCACCTCGGGTGGCTGACGATGCAGGAGTTCATCGACGGTCTCGCTCTCGGACAGCTCACGCCGGGCCCAACGGTCATGCTGGCCACGTATGTCGGCTACAAGACGGTCGGGGTCGCGGGCGCAATCGTCGGCGCGATGGCGATCTTCCTACCCTCGTTCGTCATGATGTTTGCCCTGTTGCCCGTGTTCGAGCGTGTACGCGCAATCACCTGGGCGAAGGCAGCGTTGCACGGCATGGTCGCCGGCGTGATTGGGGTGCTCGCGATCACGCTCACACGCCTCGCGCCGCACGCCATCGTCGATACGTTCTCCGGCGTGATCTTTGTCGGTGCCGTGACGGCGCTGCTGTTCTGGCGTGTGCCACCACTGCCAATGGTTGGCAGCGGTGCGGCCCTTGGTATCGTGCGACTTCGCCTCATCGCTGCGTTAGGAATCTGACAGACTCCAAGGAGACAAGCTCATGAAATGGATTACTCGCGAGCGTGCTCGAGTCGACCGCATCGCCTGCCCGTGGCTGATCAGTCGCTTCATCGACCCGAAACCTGAATTCTTGTTCGTCCCGGCCAAAGAGGTGGTGGCGGCCGCGAAGCGCGAGAATGCGATTCCCTACGACATTCCGGATGTCGAGCTCGGGCACCGGGGGCCGCTGTGCTCGTTCGATGGTTTCATCGACCGGTACGAGCTCGCCGATCCGGCACTGGCCTCGCTCGCGAAGATCGTCCGCGGCGCGGATACCGACGATCGCGCCCTTACCGCCGAGTCCCCTGGCCTGTATGCCGCCGCGACCGGTTTTCAGGCGATCAGCCGGGACGACTTCGACAACATGGGTCGACAGTTTCCGATGTACGACGCGCTCTACGAGTACTGCCGCATCCAGACGTCGTCGGCAACGCAGCCATCGCGGGTGCTGTTCGTTTGCCTCCACGGGGCCGCGAAGAGCGTGATCGGGGCTGCGCATTTCCGACGCCTCGCGGCCGCACGCGGCCTGTCGATCGGCGCCGTCGCGGCCGGAACGGAGCCGGACCCGCAGCTAGCCCCGGGTGCAGTAAAGGGTCTCACCGGCGACGAGCTCCAGCCGACAACCGCCCGTCCGCGTCCCGTGACGCTGTACGACCTCCAGAGCGCCACGCGCGTCGTGAGCTTCGGCTGCGACGTCGCGCCTCGGCAGGGACAGCGCGTCGATCAATGGGACGTTCCGGCCGTCAGTGAGGGCTACGAGGCGGCGCGTGATCGCATCGTGGCGAATGTCGAGCGCCTGGTGGCCGAGCTGGCAGGCGGACGCTGACGTGGCGCTGCGGCATCTCGGTTACGTCGATCTGCCACCGAACGCGAAAGCCGGCGGATTCGATCACGCGGCGGTGCACGAGCCGACGGGACGGATCTACGTCGCCCACACGGCCAACGATGCCGTCGACGTGATCGACATCAACACTCAGCGATACGTGCGGTCGATTCCCGACCTCCCTGCTGTCGCGGGAGCGTTGGTCGCCGCGCCGGATCTTGTGTTCACGTCGAACCGCGGAGAGAACACCGTCGGTCTTCTCACGACCGCCGACGTTCCCCGAGTCGAAAAGGTCGCGGTCGGGATTCGACCGAACGGCCTGGCCTACGATCCACGCCGTTCGCGGCTGCTCGTCGCGCATGTCGGCGACCCTACGATCGCCGGCTCCTTCACGGTGTCGATCGTCGACGTGCGCGCTCGCAAGCGGGTCGCGGATGTCACCGTTCCGGGACGCACTCGCTGGGCCGTCTACGACCCGGAGAGCGACGCTTTCCACGTCAACATCGCGGACCCGCCGCAGATCATAGTGGTCGAGTCCGACGACCCGGTCCGCATCCGCCGACATGTCGCGATCCCGCATGCCGGCCCGCATGGTCTCGACATCGATCTCGTCAGCCGCCGGTTGTTCTGCGCGTGTGATGCCGGCATGCTCGTGGCCGTTGATGCGAATACCGGCAAACTCCTGGAGACGCATTCGATCGGCGGGGCACCGGACGTCGTCTTCTTCAACCCCCGCCTTGCCCGGCTCTATGTCGCCATCGGCGACCCGGGCGTCATCGAAGTTTTCGACACGACGCGTCTCCGTCGCGTCGAAACCGTCCCAGCCGAAGCCGGCGCCCATACGCTCTCATTCGATGCCGCTCGAAACATCGTCTGCGCGTTTCTGCCAGAGAGCCACCGCGCCGCGGTTTACGAAGACGGCGCGTAACAACGTAACGAGGCACGGCCGCTTGACGTCGTAAAGGAAGAGCAGCACGCCATGCAACAAATGAAGGACGCTGTGATGAAGCACCTGCGTATCGTTCTCAGGTTGTTCATCGTCGCAGCTCTCGCCATCGCGACCTTACCGGGAGCGACCACTGCTGCGGCTCCCGACTGGAAAGCGGTCAAGCAAGCGCTCGGCAAATCGGGTCAACTTCAAGACGGTGACGTGTTCCGGATCGGCATGCCGCGTACGGATCTGTCGGTCACCGTGAAAGGCGTCCCCGTGAGGGCAGGATTCGCGCTCGGGTCGTACGCCGCGTTCAAGCAGGTCGGCGACCACACAATGGTCCTGGGCGACCTCGTCCTGCTCGATCAGGAAGTCCCCGCGGTGATGTCCGGGCTTTTCAGCGGCGGGCTGAATGTGACCGCAGTCCACAATCATCTCAACGAAATGTCGCCGCACGTGATGTACATGCACTACGAGGGCCATGGCGACGCCGTGCAGCTTGCAAAGGCGTTACGCCAGGCACTTTCCGCGAGCGCTACGCCGTTCGGCGCCCCAACCGGAGCGGCGCCTCCCGAATCCAGTCTCGACACGAAAGAAATCGAACGCAATCTGGGGCGTAGCGGTCGCGACGTCGGCACCGGCGTCTTCCAGATTAGCGTCCCGCGCGCCGAAACCATGACGGAGAATGGTGTTACGTTGCTGCCCGCGATGGGGGTCACCACCGTTCTCAACTTCCAGGCCGGGGCGGACGGGAAAGCGGCGATCACCGGCGACTTCGTCCTTATCGACAAGGAAGTGAATCCTGTCGCGCGAATGCTTCGACAGCACGGCATCGATGTGACGGCGATTCACAATCACCCTCTCTCCGATACTCCCCGGCTCTTCTACATGCACTTCTGGGCGGTCGATGCACCGGCCAAGGTGGCGCAGGGCCTGAAGGCCGCCCTCGACCAGACTAACAGCCGGAGGTGAGGCGATGATGCCGCGGCGCCAGTGGTTGAGAACTGTTCTCGCAGGTGTCACCGCGCTCGGCAGCGGTCTCCACGCGGACGCGCACGCCGCTCCGACGGAGCTGAAGCTGCCTGAGGGGACACCGACACAGACGTTCGACTTCGAGGGCAAAGGAATCGAAGGATGGACGACCGTCGCCGGCCAGTGGGCCGTCGAGGACATGGCCGGGGCGCCGAGCGGCACCAAAGTCCTCGTCCAGCGGGCCACCAAGAATGACTTCAACGTGATCGTGGCGCCGGCCGTGTACAGCGACGTCGACGTGACGATGAAGTTCAAGCCCATTTCCGGTCGCGAGGACGCATCCGGCGGGATCGTGTTTCGCTTCACGGACGGCAAGTACTACGTCGTGCGAGCGAACGCGCTCGAGAAGAACTTCCGGCTTTATTCCTACGACCGAGGCCGCCGTCAGCTTGCGTCGGCCAGCGTACAGGCGCCGCCGCTCGGTCAGTGGCACACCATACGCATCGCAGCGGTCGGCGATCACATCCAAGCGTGGCTCCATGGGCGCCTGTACCTCGATCACCGCGATTCACGCTTCAAGTCTGGAGCTGTCGGGCTCTGGACGAAGGCGGACTCCGTCACCGCCTTCGATGACCTCGCTGTCGGCGGCAAGGCCTTGTAATACATGAGATCGCGATGAGCACAGTCGAGCGTGCATTGGCCGGAAATCCAGCAGGCCTCGGCGCCTTCGTCCGGTACTTCCTCTATCTCGGTAGCCTCGGGTTCGGTGGCCCGGTCGCCCTCGCCGGCTTCATGCACCGAGATCTCGTGGAAAAGCGCCGGTGGGTTTCCGAGGAGGAGTATCGGCTCGGGATGGCGCTCGCGCAGATCATGCCCGGCCCGCTGGCCGCGCAACTCGCCATCGCCCTCGGATACTTCCGCCATGGAGTGATCGGCGCAACAGCGGTAGGGCTGGCGTTCACCGTGCCGTCGTTCGTGATGGTGGTCGCAATCTCGATGGCGTACGTCCGGTTCGGCGGGCTATGGTGGATGCAGGCGCTGTTCTATGGCATCGGCGCCGCCGTGATTGCGATCATCGCGATCGCCGCCTACAAGCTTTCGCGCTCCACCAACAAGCGCGACCCGATGCTGTGGGCCATCTTCGGCGCGCTCGCGATCGTGACCGTCTGGGCGCAGGCCGAGCTTGCCGAATTCTTCGTGATCGCGGGCATGGTCGTGCTCTTCGCACGGGCCTGGCCGGGTAGACGGCACGCGGTCCTCATGGCCCTGAGTGGTGGCGCCGTCGTTGGGGCGATCTGGCTGATCGAGCGTTGGTTCCTGAGCGTCGGCGTCAGCGGCCAGCACGTCGTACTGCAGATCCTCCTCTTTTTCACCAAGGCCGGCGCCTTCGTGTTCGGCAGCGGCCTCGCCATCGTGCCCTTCCTCCATCAGGGCGTGGTCCAGCAATTCGGCTGGCTGAACGAGCAGCAGTTCCTCGACGCCGTCGCGGTCGCGATGATCACACCCGGGCCGGTAGTAATCACCGTCGTCTTCATCGGCTTCCTCGTCGCCGGCATGCTGGGCGCGATCGCTGCCGCAATCGGGATCTTTTTCCCCGTGTACGTGTTCACGGTCATTCCCGCGCCGTGGTTCAGTCGCAACCGTGACAACGCGCAGCTGAAGGCGTTCGTTCAGGCGGCGACAGCGGCCGCGACGGGCGCGCTGAGCGGTGCCGTTGTCGTCATCGCGGTGCGCGCGATCTACGACATCCCGACCGTGCTCATCGCGCTCGTGAGCTTCGGCATTCTTTGGCGCTACAAGGTTCCCGAGCCCATTCTGGTGGTCGCGGCCGCGGTCGTCGGGCTCGTCGTATGGCCACTGATGAGAGGCGCCTGATGTGCGGCACCTATGATGCGATCCTATCTCTGACCCTATCCCCCTACCTACCCCATACCTATCCGCTACCCTATCTAGACTGTCCCGGGTCGTATTAGTGTTGACACTTTCGATGACAAGCAAAGAGGGCCAACGGCCCTATCGTTCCCAGAGTGACAACCCCCTGCAAGGGACCACTTTGGGAGGATCGGCCGATGACCCTCGACGACAGCGTACACGGAATGCGCCTGCGGGTCATGCAGCGCGCGCAAGCACTCGGCAACGTCAGCGCGGTGTGCCGGGAACTGGGGATCTCGCGCACCCTGTTCTACCGGTGGCGGAAGCGCTTCGACCGGTACGGAGTCGACGGTGTCCATCCTCGCCGTCCACGCGCCGGCCGGGGTCGCCCCGTTCAAGTGCCGGCCGAGGTCGAGCGATTGGTGCTGAGCGTGGCGATCAGTACGGGGACGTGGGGCTGCGGGCGGATCGCCGCCTACCTCACGCGGGCCTGGCAGCTGCGCGTGGCGCCCAGCACCGTGCAGCGGGTCCTTCGCCGGGCCGGTTTAGCCACACGCCGCGCGCGCCTTACGGTGCTCGAGCGCACTTTACCGATCGCGCTCTCGGCCGTCGGCCGCCCAGTGGGCAGATGACCGCTCGGCGGAGCCTGCCATCGGGTTGACTACCAACTGATAATGATTCCCGGTGTTTCTCATCCCTTTGCCGCTCGTGCCCATGGCGCCCACGCTGATGCGTCCGTCGTTTCATCGGGACGGCTGGGTCTACGAGGAGAAAGTCGACGGCTGGCGAATGCTGGTGTACAAACAGCGTGGACGCACTCGGCTAATCTCGCGCAACGCCGTCGACCACACCCGCCGCTTCCCTGACGTCGCGAGCGCGTTCGCCGCGTTTGAAACCAGACACAGCCGTGCTCGACGGTGAGCTAGCAGTCTTTGACGAGAAGCTCGTTAGCCGCTTTCATCTGATAGGCGACAACGAAAGCCGTGTCCTATCTACGCCACCCGTGTTCATCGCCTTTGATGTCCTCCAGGTTGACGCAGAAGACGTACGGCGCCGGCCGCTTGCCGATCGTCGAAAGATGCTCGAAGACATGATCGCCGACGTCCCGATGGTGCTGCCTTGCAGGCGCCTCCCTGAGGAGGGCGGTGAGGCGTGGGACGTCGTCCGGGCTCGCGGGTACGAAGGGATGGTTGCGAAGGACCCGCGCTCCACGTACCGAGCCGGCGCAACACGCGCCTGGATCAAAGTAAAGGTGCGCCACGATTCGGTATTCGCAATCGGCGGTATCCGCGACGCCAACGCCTTCGACGGCGTCCTCATCGGCGAGCGAGTCGGCGAGAACCTTCACTATCGCGGAGTCGTGGAGTGGGGTTTCCGGGCCGCCGATGTCCTTGAACTGATCCGAACGGTACGGACCGCCCGCACGCCGAACTCGCCGTTCTGCGATCATCGGTCGATGCGCGGTGCTGTATGGCTCACGCCACATCTCCGCGCCGAGGTAAGTTACGCGGAACTCGTTGAGGGCCGACTGCGCGCGCCCTCCTGGCGCCGTCTCGTCAGCGGGTGACTGCGGTCTAGGCATTCTGCAGCGACGCGAGCTACCGGGAGGCGACGTGACATCAGACAAGCGGGAGTGGTGTGTCTGGATTGCCAGCACTTCTGCTCGGCGGGTGGCTGGAACTGGTCCTGTACGATCACCGGGCACCGCTACGAACGGCTCAAGCCAGCCGGTGCAGCCGTGTTCGCGCTAGCTAGTCGCCCGGGCCCTGGCCCAGGTGACCGATCCAGAGGAGGCCGCGCTCCTGTCGCGGCAGACGGCCCTCAAGCTCGGCTTCGATCCGACACAGCTCTGGATCGAGGCGCAATATCTCGCGGCGCTGCGCCGGCATTCATAAGGCTAGGGCGAAGCGCCCGTAGACGGCAGCCATAAGCCCTGTCTAGGGCCACGAAGCCGCGAAAACCTCCAGCCTTTATCCACCCATTACTCCACCCATCACTCCACCCATACACGGGCCGAGGTCCACCGTCACACCCACCGTCCAATCCACCGTGTGATCCACCACCCTACGGCGGCTGTTACGCTAGAGAGCCGATGCCAGAGACATCGCAATCGCGAGAAGTAGCTCCCGGCGAACCGGCCTTCATCCGTCGTCTGCCGGAAGGCGTGGAATACACGCGTATCATGATGATTATCTGGGATCTGCCCTCGGGCTGACGACGCTTCTCTGGACTTCGGGACCTCAGGCTGATCCGCTAACCCGAAGTTCCCCCTCCCGCACGCTAGTAAGTCCGCACCACCGTGTCGAAAACTGTCGATTCGGGCCAAGATTCGTAGCCAAGATTTTAAGGCGATATGGCGTGGTTTGTGCCTCCTGTATTC
>Ga0187892_10000156_pt1 | contig 172678 bp, 143 predicted proteins | sample MA1701073metaG_FD_139345 | JGI IMG/M metagenome (GOLD analysis project Ga0187892, IMG submission 139345) | Bio-ooze microbial communities from a basaltic lava cave in the Kipuka Kanohina Cave System on the Island of Hawaii, USA - MA170107-3 metaG ...
AACGCGCGCCGAACGGGCCGCGGGAGGCCCCGGCGTCGGCCGGATCGCGCTCGATCCAGCGCCAGCTTGGCGGCCGCCCGCTCCAGAAAACTGCGCGCTACGCAGCGCTGCCGGAAGGACACGTTGCAGTTCCGATCGAGAAGGCGGAGGGCCTTCGCGACCCTCGCCTCGTGAGCGGCGGCGCTGACCGCGGGGGCGTTTCCGTTGGGGACATCGGTCTTTGGTGGGCGCCGGCGGCGCTTTCCTCGAGCTGCTTCGGTTCGAGCCAATCCGTCTCTCCTGGTCGGATCCGCGCTCGATGCTCTCTCGCGCGTCAACCGAACGCGCCACCTTCGCTCGGCTGCCGGCGTCATCGAGGGGAATCGCCCGGGTTCTTCGCCGGGGCGGTGGGCCTTGGTCGCTGCGGAGAAGGGCGGGCCGGAACGGAGGCGCGACCCAGATGGCGAGACGCGGCCAGAAGCCGCCACGAGGGCCTCCCGCGCGCGCAGGGCGCGCCCTCGTTCAGCCGGGCGACCCTTGGGACGTTCGGCGCGTCCAGCGCGAACGTGGCGCGCCCTGACCGCCTCGCCACGTGTCCCCGCGAGCGCGCCCGCAGCTCTTCGAATCGCGCGAGTTCGAAAACGGTTGCACTTGGGGACCCCAAGTGAAACGGGTCCGTTTAGCGAATCGCGGCCGTCAACCGAATCCGCCGTCAACGGCGAGAGTTCGAGATCGGGTTACGCTTGGGGTCCAAGTGATACCCCGGGGTTTCACTTGGGGGGCCGATCTCGGGACTCGAACTCGAGAGCACGGCGTGCGAGCGCGCGGCGCCCGAACTGCGCGCGTGATCGCGAGATGCGGCGCCGCGCGGAAACGTCGCTCTCCGCGCGGCCGTCAACCGATTCGGAGCGCGTGGGCCGCGGCTGTAAGTCGTTGGCAGGCCAAGTGAGACTCGAACCGTCCGTTGCCCGCATCTCCGAGGCCTCCCCAAGCCGAAGCACGCCTTGGCCTTCCACCAAGACAGGCTCGGGACTCCCCGCCTCGCCAGTGTCCCACAGTCCTTACTGCCGTATTCGTTCAAGCGGTCGAAGCCCCGTTCACGATAAGCCCTTCGGCTCGACATCCGCATGAACCCCACTCCGCGACGCCCCCGCGTCCTCATCATCGACGACGTCGCGACCGTCGCGAAGTCGGCGGCGGCGCACCTCGAGGCGGCCGGCTTCGAGACGCGCGTCACCGAGAACGGGGCCCAGGGGCTCTCCGAGGGCCGGCGCTTCGCGCCCGACCTCGTCATCGCCGACATCCTCATGCCGGTCGTCGACGGGTTCGAGTTCCTCCGGCGCGCCAAGGCCAGCGCGGCGCTCCGCTCCGTCCCGGTCATCATGCTCTCGTCGGTGAACGAGCGGGACCGCGTCATGCAGTGCCTCCTCCTCGGCGCCGTCGACTACCTTCTCAAGCCGTTCGATCCGGCGACGCTCGTCAAGAAGGCCTTGAAACACGTGCGCGTCGCCGAGGAAGAGTCCGAGGATCGACCCGAACCGCCGCCGCCCGCGCCCGTCGCGGCGGACGGGCGGCCATCGGCCATCGTCGCCGTCCGCGCCGCCGGCGCCGGCGCCGCCATCACCGAGGCGCTCGCGGAGAAGCTCGAGACTCTCCCGGCCTCGGACGGCGCGCTCGTGCTCGACCTCGCCATCCGGCACACGCCGGGGGCCGTCGTCCTTGACGCCCGGCTCCCCGTCTTCGACGCGTTCGAGGTAATCGCGAGCCTCCGCTCGACCGAGTCGGGCCGGCAGGTCGCCTTCGCCGTGGTCGCGCCGAAAGAGGACCTCGACGCGGCGTCGAGAGCGAAGAAGCTCGGCGACGTCGACCTCCTCCTCACGCCGCTCGACCCGGAAGCGCTGGCGGCGTTCGTCGCGAAGGCGGCGGGGTCGGGAGACGAGGAGGAGGGCGCGTCCGCGGCGAAGTCCGATGCCGTCTTTGAGCCCGCCCTTCTCGAGGCGCTCCGATCCGTGCCTTCGGACGGCGGGCGGTCGCCGCTCGACGAGGTCCTCGAGGCGTTCCTCACCGACGCTCCGGAGCGCATCGCGGCGATGAAAGAGGCTCTCGAGAAGGGCGACAAGGCGGCAGCAGGCGTGGTGGCTCACGCGCTCAAGGGCGGCTCCTCTGCGGTCGGAGCGAACGCTCTCGCGGCCCTCTGCGCCTCGCTCGAGACGGAGGCCGCGGCCGGGTCGATCGCGGCGACGAACGAGGTGATTCCACGGCTCGAGAGCCTCCTCGCGACGACCCGCGAGTCGATCGACGCGTGGCGCCGCGGGTCGGCCGAGACCCAAGGCTGACCCCGAGCTTCACCGCCCCCAGAGCTCGAGCACTCGCTTCGCGATCGCGTCCCGCGAATAGGGCTTCGAGACGATGTGCTCGACCCCGATCCGCGCGAGGCGCGTCACGAGCGACCGCGTCGCGCGCCCGAGCGTCGCGACGACCGGCGGCTTCGCCGCGAGCTTGCGGAGCGCCGCGATCTCGTCCATGGCGCGCCGGTCGTCGGGCGCGACGTCGACGACGAGCGCCGCCCGCGGGCTCACCTTGAGGAGCTGCCGAAGCTGCTGGAGCGTCGTGGCCGCGACGACCTGGCCGTGCGGCCCGAGCGCGGTGACGAGGAGCTTCAGGTAGAAGTCGTCCGGCTCGTACACGATCACCGTGTGCGCGGGCGGGCCCGACGGCTGTGGCTCCGCGACGGAAGCGACCGCCGCCGCCGACGTCGCGTGCGCCGGCGGCGCGGCCTTCTCCGTCATTCGGGCGAGGTCGAGCTCGGGATCCGCGGCGCGCGCGACGCGCTCGGCGACGAAGAGTACGAGCTGGCCGGCGCCGTGTCCCGCGATGTCGATCCGTCCCTTCGCGACGAGACACCGCGGCCAGGCCGCCGCTCGGTCGCGGACGAGCGGCTCGAAGAGGCCCACGGCCCCCGCGGAGACGTGGAGGCTTTCGTTCGAGTGGAGCCGGAGCGTCTCCTCGATCGCGCCGCGGAGGAGATTCCCGATCTCGCGGAGGGACTCGCCGTCGGAGTTTTCGAGCCGGGGAGACGCAAGCCTCTCCTCGAGCTGCTTCGCGGTCAGCATGCAGAGGAGGCCCGCGAGCGTCACGGCCTCGCGGAGCGCGACGAGGAGGAGGATCGGCCCGCCGAACGGCCCCTCGATGCGGAACTCGAACGCCACGCGATCCGGTCCCTCCGCGGCGAGCGGAGGCATCTCGGCCTCGTACTCGTCGAAGAGGCACCGGATCTCGCGGACGACGACGAGCGCGAGGCTCGACGCGACGCGGTCGGCGGCGGCCGCCGCGAACTCGACGCTGCGGCGCTTCAGCGCTCCCGGGGCGAGGACGACGCGTGCCATCCTTATCCGGTCTTTCGCGACATTGTCGTCGTGGGTTCGCGTCCGACGGCGTGGCGCAGGCGCGCCGCGGCCGGCGATCCACTTCGCCGCCGACTCAGATTGCTCCTCCCGTCGCTCTTACCCGAAGCTCCGCTTGGCCCTATCGGCGGCCGGGCCGGGAGCGCTTGAGGGAGGAGGAATCGCCCGGTTCGGCCCGTCATGCGGGGTTCCCGGCGCCGGGCGTTCGGCCCGGGCCGCCGTCCGCAGCGCCGTCGAGGATCGTCGTGATCCGGACGCCGAGCGTGTCGCCGAGATCGACGATCTCCCCCTCGGCGATCGGGCGTCCGTTCACGCGGACGATGACCGGCTGCTCGACCGTCTGAGTGAGCTTCACGACGTGCCCGGGCACGAACCGCAGCACCTCCTCGAGCGACACCGTGGTCTCGCCCACCTCGACGGTGACGTCGACCGGCACCTCGAGGAGGAGGTCCATCGTGGGCCGCTCTCCTCCGCCGGCCGGGCGGACGTCGGGCGCGATCTCCTCGAGGCGGTGAGGCCGGACCTCGACCTCGCCGGGAACGTCCGACTCGCGCGGGGCGGCGCCTTCTTCGCTCGGCGCGTCCGTGGTCATGACTCTTTCCTCTTCGGTGGTTCGACGGCGGGGACGGGCCTGGCCGGAGCGGGCGGCGCCGCGGCCTTGACGGGCGAAGGAGCGGGCTTGTCCGAGCGGGGAGGCGCGGGCGCCGGCTGAGATGGCTGCACTCGCTGCTGCTGAAGTTGCTGCTGCGCGATCGCGCCCGCGTCGGTCCGCCGCTTCGGTCCGATCACCTGGTTGATGCGCACCGCGAGATGGCGACCCTGGCGGCCGATCCGGGCCGAGAAGCGCGCGGATCGCCCCATCCGCACTTCGACGGCGCCCGCGGGGCCCGAGTCGAGGGCGATGACGTCGCCCGCTTCGAGGGCCGAGATCTCGTCGACGCCGCAGCTCGCGCGTCCAACGACGACGGAGATCGCGATCGGCACTCGCTGGATCGCGGCCTGGAGCCGCCTCCGGTCGTCCGGCGTGGCCGTTCGCGCTTTTCCGATCGAGAGGGCCTGCCGCGCGGGCGGATCGGGCAAGAAGCCCCTGAGCTCGCCCGGCGGGACGGCGCCGCCGACGCTGAGGAGGAAATGGACGCCGTGCGCGGCCTCGTCCTCCGGCTCGGCCTCGGCTTTCTTCGCGTCGGGACCGGCGACGCGGAATCGTCCGGCCGCCGTGAACGCGGGCGAGTCGAAGAACGCCTCGAGCCCGCGCCGCAGGAAGCCGTCGAGGATCTCCTCCTCGACGGGAGTGAGCGTCTTTCTCTCGGGAATCTCGGGCTCGCCGCAGGAGAGCGCCCGATCGACGAGCGCGAGCGCGAGCACGGGCTCGAGGGCGACGTGCGCGCGCGCGCCGCCGGCCCCCGGGATCGCGAGCGGGACGCGCACGAACCCCGCGGTCGCGTCGAGGAACGCTCGCTCGGACACCGGGATCACCTCGACCAGCTCGATGCGGACCGTGGACTTGAGCGCCGCGGACATCGCCGCCTGCATCGCCTGGCTCGCGGTCGAGAGGCGCTCGCGGACGACCTCCCTCTCGGGACGCGTGAGGTCGCGCGGCGCGGGGTATCGGATCCGCCGCGCGGTCGCGAGGTCGACGACCGGGTCCGAGCCGTCGTCGCGCAGTTGCCGGACGAGTGCTTCGATGTCCTCCGGTGACAGGATGTCGTCCATCGCGGCCGCTCCGTTCCTCGCTCGTGTCCCGTGGCTACTGAATGACGAATTCCTGGTAGTAGAGGTTCGCGATCCGGCCTCCGGTCGCCGCGGCGAGGATCGGCTCGAGCTGCGTCCGGAGCTCGGTCTTGAGCGCGACCTTGGCCTCCCGACCCTCGAGGGAAGCGACGGTCCGGGCCGAGAGAAGCTCGATCGCGCGGTCCTGGAGCTTGCTCTTGAGCGAGTCGATCTTGAGCCGCATCTCGTCCTCGGTCCCCTTCGCCGGCACCTCGCAGTCAATCGCGAGCGAGATCTTGAGGAACCGCTTGGCGCCGGTGTTCGCGAGGTTCACGAGGATGTTCTGGAGGAGATACGTGATGTTGCGGACGGGGCCGGCCGTCGCGGCCGGGGTGGAGGCCGCCTTCTGCGCGTCGCCGCCGCCCGGAGCGGCGCCGTAGGCCGACGAAGGCGCGCCCGCGCCCGACCCCTCGCCGCCCGTCGCCAGAGGCGGCAAGAGGAAATGGGTCGCCCCCACGCCCGCGACGACCGCCACGAGCGGGACGATTAGCGCGCGCAGGAGGCCCGATTTCGTCTTCTTCGGGGCCGGGTCCTTCTCGTCGGTGTTCGGTTTCTCTTTGGTGTCCATCGTCAGGGTCCTTCGTCCCTATCGGCCGAATCGGCTGAATCGCCTAATACATATGTAGAAGCATCCTCCCGCGGCGCCGGCGCGACGAGCCACGCGCCGCCGCCGCCGTCGGAAGAGGTCCGCGCGACCCGCGCGGCCACTCCGAGTCGGTCGGGCGCGAACCCGCCCCGGCGCGCGAGCGCGTCGGCGAGCGTTCGGGCCCGGGCGAGCGCGAGCCGGAAGTCGAGCGCGGATTTCGCTTCGGGCGAGTCGGCGGGGAGGACCACCTCGACGCGCGCGTGCGGAGGCGGCAGAAGTCCGGCGATGCGCGAGGCTTCCTCGAGAGCGGCCTCGAACCCCGGCCGGAGAGCGGCCGAGCCGGGCTCGAAGAGTCCCTCGGGAAGCGCGAACGCTGGCGCGGCGCCGGGCTCCGCGTCCGTCGCTTCGGGCGGAACCGCCGCCCCCCACGCCGCCGAGGTCGCCGCGCGCGAAAGAGCCGGCCGCGTCGGCGACGGCCGCGCCCCGTCCGACGCGGGGAAGATCGCGAGGAAGCAGAGGATCTGCGTCAGCGTGTCGGCAAACGTGATGGTCGCGGGAGCGGGCCACTTCACGGGGCACCGCGCTCCGCGCCGGCGGCGAAGCCGCGCTCGTCGACGACGACGACGAGGAGGAGGAGCCCGGCCGCCGGCCCCGCGCCGGGGGACGCGGCGATCGAGAGGCGCGAGCCGTCGACGCCCGCGTCGAGGAGCGCCGCCGCGGCGGCAAGCGCCCGGCGGCTCGAGATCTCGACGCCTTCCTCCTCTCGCACCGCGGCAGCCTCGATCGCGACCGATTCAATCCGTCCCGCGATCAGACGGCCGATCCCGGAGAGGAGCGCGTCGAGCTCTACGGGGAGCGCCGCCTCGCCCGGCGCGAAACCGAGCGAAGGGTCGAAGCGGATCGCGATTGAGGACCCGCTCCGGTAGACGTCGAGCAAGTCCGCGCGCTCCCCGAGCCCGCGCCGGAGCGTTTCCGTGAGCGTCGCCGGCGGCGGCGCCGGGCGGGGGGCCGCGACTCGGTCGCCCGCTTCCGCGCCGCGGACGCTGCGCGCCGCGAGCGCCGCGAAGAACGCGAGGAGGACGGCGAAGAGGTTTGCGAGCCCGCTCGCCGGGCAGAATGCGGGCGAGGCCGGCTTTGCGCCGGTCAGGTGCGGGATCACGTGACGGCCTCCCGCGATCCGGGCTCGCGGTCCGGCGCCGGCGGCTCGAAGAACGCGGCGAGCCTCTCCTCGACCAGGATCGGCGCCTCGCGGGCCTCGAGCGAGAGAACGCCCGCGATCGCGAGATCGCGGAACGCCGCCTCGTCGCGGCCCCGCGCCTCGAGCTTTCCGGCGAGCGGCAGGAAAACGAGGTTCGAGGCGAGCGCGCCGTAGAGCGTCGTGAGGAGCGCCGTCGCCATCCCGGCTCCGAGCGCGCCCGTGTCGCCGATCGACCGCAGGAGCTGAACGAGGCCGATGAGCGTGCCGATCATCCCGAAGGCGGGCGCGTAGGCCGCCATCGACTCGAGCACTCTCTGCGACGCGGCGCTCTTTTCGCGGAGCCTCCTGTGCTCGTTTTCCAGGATCTCGAGGATCGTCCCCCGGGGAGCGCCGTCGAGGACGAGCCGGAGGCCCTTCGCGAGGAACGGGTCCTCGACCCCGAGCGCCTCCGCCTCGATCGCGAGCAGACCCTCGCGCCGCGCGCGGGCGACGAAGCGCGTGAGGCGCTTTACTTCCTCCTCGGCGGACGGCGCCGTCCGGGACAGCGCGGCTCGGCAGGCCCTAAACGCCGCGGCGACGCTCGAGAGGGGGTGCTGGATCAGCGTCGCGGCCATCGTCCCCCCAAGCGTAATCGCGAGGCTCGGAAGGTGGAGGAAGAGCGTCCCCGCGAAGCCGGCGGCCTCGATCGGCGTCCCGGCCGCGGCGAGCGCCGCGACGTCGCCGAAGGAGAAGGGGAGGGCCATGTCTACTTCTCTCCCGGCTCGACGGGAGCCGATTCGCGGTCGTCGATGAACTTCGACATCCGGGCGCTCAGGTCGGCGGCGAGCGCAGGCGGCATCGCGCCGAGGACCTTTCCCGCCTTCCTCTTCTGCATGGCGGAGAGGACCTTGGCGGCGGTCTGCGGATCGAGCTCCGCGAGCGCGGCCGCCGCGGCGGGCTCCGCCATTCCCTCGTAGAGCCCGGCGAGACGCTTCACGTTTGCCTGCTCCGACTCCTTGAGCTTCACGACGTCCTTGTCGAAGCGCGCCCGGCTGGCCGACATCGCCGTCTGCGTCTCGGTCACCTTCGCCATGATGTCCTCGAGCTCCCGCCGCCTCGCCTCGAGGTCGCGGGAGGCCTGCGCCAGCGCGCGCTCGCGCTCCTCGAGACCCGCCATGCGCGTTTCGTAGTCGGATCGCGCTTGGCCCGAGGCCCGGAGCATCTCGTTCAGGTCGGTCGTCGTGAGGTTCTCCGAGATCGTGATCGGCGCCGGGCCGCCCGGCGTCTTCACCCCGGGAGACGGCGGCGGCGGCGCTCCCGTGCCGGCCCCCGTGGCCGCGGTCCCCGCCCCCGCGCCGGCGGGCGCGGCGCCGGCGCCCGTCGCGCCGTCCGGCCCAGCGGGCGGAAGGCCGCCCGGAGTTTCGGGCGGCGGCGGTTGCTCGTTCGTCCGCAGGAACGAGAGGCCCGGCACGCGGGCGATCTCAGCGGTCGTGAGGCGGCCCTGCATCGCGAGCCAGCCCGCGCCGGCCCCGACGAAGATGCCGGTTCCGCCGACCGCGTTGACGAGGATCGAGATGAGCTTCATCGTCGTCCGTCCTCCTTCTCCTCCGAGTGCGTGTCCGCCGGACCCGAGGGCGCCGCATCGGCGCGGGACCCGGTCTCGGCGCGAGCGATCCCCGCGAGGTGCCGGAGGATCGCCGCCTCGTCCATCGACTTCCGCTCCTCGAGCGCTGACGCGGCGTCGTGCTCGGTTCGGCGCCGCGCGCGGAGCGAGCGGAGCGCTTCGACGGCCGCCCGCGCGGCGCGGTATTCCGCCGTCGCGCGCTCGAGCTCCGCCGTCCTGTCGGCGAGCTCGAGCCTCCGCTCGCCGGCGCGGCGAGCGAACCACTCGATCTCGCTCTCGGCGGGCCGGAGGAGCATGAGCGTCGAGGGGATCCGCGCGACGAGCGAGGCGAGCCGCGCGATCGCGGCGCGCCCGCTTGCCTCCTCGGCCTCGAGCGCCGCGCGCGCCGTCTCGACGCGCGCGCCCGCGGACTTGAGCGCCGCGCGGGCGAGGCGCTCCTCTGTCCGCCGGATGCGGAGGACGCGCTCGAGCCGGAACCGGAAGCGTCTCACGTGGCGGCCCCTCCGACCGCGGCCGAGAGGGCGCGGAGAGTTTCGTCGAACGTCGAGCGCTCGCTCGACGACTGGCGCAGGAAAGCCGAGAGCTTCGGAGCGCTCTCGAGCGCGGCGTCGAGAGCAGGGTCGGCGCCTTTCCTGTACGCGCCGATCTGCACGAGGTCGCGGTTCTCGACGAGCGTCGCCCAGAGCTCGCGGAAACGGCGCGCCGACTCGAGGTGCTCGGTCGACACGACCTCGTGGAACGCCCGCGAGACGCTCGCCAGGATGTCGATCGCGGGGAAGTGGCCGCGGTTCGCGAGGTCGCGCGAGAGCACGACGTGCCCGTCGAGCAGGGAGCGCATCGTGTCGGCGACCGGGTCGTTGAGGTCGTCGCCCTCGACGAGGACGGTGAGGAACCCGGTGATGCTGCCGCGGTCGCTGTTGCCCAGCCGCTCGACGAGCTTCGGCAGCGTCGAGAAGAGCGAGGGCGGATAGCCCTTCGCGGCCGGCGGCTCGCCGCGCGCGAGGCCGATCTCGCGCAGCGCGGCCGCGAACCGCGTGACGGAGTCCATCATGAAGAGGACGGAGAGGCCGCGGTCGCGGAAGTGCTCGGCGATCGACGTCGCGAGGAACGTGCCGCGGAACCTAAGCTGCGCGGGGGTGTCCGACGTCGCCACGACGATGACCGATCGCTTGAGACCCTCCGGACCGAGCGGCCCGTCGATGAACGCCTTCACCTCGGCGCCGCGCTCGCCGATGAGCGCGATGACGTTGACGTCGGCGTCGGACTCGCGCGCCATCGTCGAGAGGAGGCTCGACTTGCCCACTCCGCTTCCCGCGAAGAAGCCAATTCTCTGGCCGCGCCCGACCGCGAGGAGGCCGTCCACCGCGCGGACCCCGGTCGAGAGCGGGCGCTCCACCTTCGGCCGCGAGAGGGGGAGGGGCGAGGGGCCGTGGATCGCGCGCTCGGGCGCGTCCGCTGGGAGGGGCGGGCCGCCGTCGATCGGCGAGCCGAGGCCGTTCAAGACCCGCCCGAGGAGGAAATCGCCGACGGCCACGCCGCCCGCGCGGGCGGCGAGAGTCACCTCGCTCCCGGGCTCGATGCCTTCCGTCTCCGCGAGCGGCATGAGGACGAGACGCCCGTCGCGGAAGCCCACGACCTCCGCCGCGACCGGCGGGCCGCTCCGCGGGCGGACGTGGCAGAGGTCGCCCACGGCGGCCGGGAGGCGGGAGGACTCGAGCGTCGTCCCGACGATCCGCTCGATCCGGGCGCGGAATCGCGCCCGCGGCATCCCGCGGAGGCTCTCGCGGAGACGGCTCGCCTCGATGGGGGCATCGCTCACGGAGAGCCTCCGTCGCCGCCCCCGGCCGATCCGCCGCCTTTCGGCCGCGCGCGCCTGAGCCGCTCGAGGGCCGCGTCGAACGCCTCGCGCGAGTCGGAGAGCACGCTCCCGACGGGCGTCTCGACGACGCAGCTCGCCTTCTCCACCGACGCGTCCGCGCGGAAGGCGACGTCCGGACCGAAGGACGGGATCTCGCCGCTCGCCTCGAGCGCGAGGAGATCGGAGGGATGGAGGCGGACCGTCACCTCGCCTTTCGGGACGCCGTGCGAGGAGAGGACGTCGATTGCGGGCCGGACGATCTCCGCCACCCGGTAGTCGCCGCGCTCGATCCGCTCTCCGAGCACCCAGTCGGCCACGACCGAGGCAAGCTCGACGACGCGCGTCTCCATGTCGCGCAAGAACTCCTCGCGGAGAGTCCGGAGCCGCGCCGTCTCTTGCTCGAGAGACCGCGCGAGCGAGCGAAGAAGACCGAGCTCCTTCGCCTGCGCCTCGCCGCGGGCGCGAAAGGCCGCCTCGAGCGACTCCGCGGACGGCGCCGCCGCGGCGGGGGCGGGCGGCGGCTTCTCCCCGGCCGGGACCCGGAGCCGGAACGCGACCGGGCGCCGCCGGAAGCGGACGGGGATCGTCGCCCGGGCGGAGCGCTCGGCGTCGGCGTTCTTCATGGCGCGCTCAGCTTTCCGCCCGGTCCCGGGCCATGAGGTCCACCTGTCCCGCGTCGGCGAGCGAGATGATCGTCTTCACGATCTCGCGCTGGGCGGCGATCCGCTCGCGCTGCGACGGCTCCGCCGTGGACTCCATCTCCTCCTCGATGCGCTCGCGCACGCGCCGGCTCACGTTTCCGAGGATGCGCTCCTTCAGCTCGGGAGACGTCGAGTGCAGCGCCCGCGTGAGGAGAGCCATGTCGATCGAGCCCAGCGCCTTCTGGAGGTTCTTGCGCTCGAGAAGGATGAGGTCGTCGAAGACGAACCGCAGCTCCTTCAGCTTCTCGGCGAGCCCGGCGTCGCGCTCCGCCAAGCTCGCGAGCGTCTTCTTTCCCTCGCCGCCGGGGATCCGGTTCAAAAGCTCCGCGAGCCTCTTCAGCCGCCGCGGATCGGCTGCCGCCTCCTCGGGCTTCGCGCGCCGGCGGAGCGAACGGACGATCCGCGCGACGACGTCCGGCGAGGCGGGCGGGCGGCTCGCCATGCGGAGGAGGAGCTCGGTCCTGAGCTCGTCCGAGAGGATCGCGAGGATCTCCGCCGCCTTGGTCGAGTCGAGCTCGCGGAGGAAGATCGCCGCCACCTGGGGCTGCTCGTAGCGGAGGGCCTCCGCGATCGCCGCCGGCTCGAGGTCCTCGAGGAGCGCGATTTCGGACCACGGGGAGCCCGAGTTCCGGATCCGCTCGAGGAGCGGCTCCGCCCGCTCGTTCCCGTGCGAGGCCTCGATCAGGCCTCGGATCCTCTGGACCGGATCGGGCCGCCCGGTCTCCTCGTCGATTTCGCGGCGGAACTCGGTCAGGATCCGGATCTGCTCCTCCTCGGGGAGCGGGCACACGGCGAGGTCGAGCATCTCGCGGCCGATCTCGGGGAGGCGCTCCTCGGGGACGCCCTGGAGGAGGCGCGACGCGGCGGTCCTCTCGAGCATCAGGACGAGCGCGGCGAGCTTTCGCGTTCCCTTGAGTTCCATGTCGGTGTCGATCGCCGCGTCAGGCGGAGGCCTCCTCGGCCATCCATCGCGCCGCGAGGCGCGAGGCCGCCGACGGGTTCACCTGGATCGTGCGCGCGATCTCCTCGCGGAGCGCGGCTCCGGCCTGAACCGGCGCTCCCGCCCCGAACGCGGGCCCGACGGCCTCGGCCCGCGCGGCTGCGGCCGCGGCCTGAGCCGCGGCCGGGGCGCCCTCCTCCGCCTCCTCAGCGCCGGCCGCGGCCTCCTCGGGCTTAGGCGCCCGCCCCGCGCGGCGGAGGAACGACCGGAGGAAGAACGCGAGCACGAGCGTCACGAGCGCGATCGTCGCGTACTCGACGCTCGTCACGATGAGATCGACCCTGTCGAGGGGCGAGATGCCGTCGTCCTGCCCGGAGATCGTCGTCGACGAGAACGGCGCGGTCGTGCTCTCGATCGTGTCGCCGCGCGCCTCGTCGAACCCGACCGCCGTCTTGACGATCCCCTCGAGCTTCGCGACCGCGGCCGCGAGCGACTCGTCGACGAGGAGGCTCACGGTCAGCTTCTCGAGCTTCGCGCCGCCGCGGAGGATCTTCTCCGACGTGCGGTTGATCTCGTAGTTGGTCTCGGTGACCTCGGTCGTGTCCGACGAGGTGCCCGGGGCGGCAGAGCCGGGAGCGGCCGCGCCGCTCGCGACGCTCGACGGGGCGCCCGACGACGGCTCCGAGGACTTGTTCTGGACCGACTCGATCCTCTCCATCCGCGCGACCTGGCTGTCCGGGTCGAACTTCTCGCTCGACGTCTCGCGCGTCTCGAAGTCGAGCCGCGCGCTCACCGTGAGCGCCACGCGGTCGGGGCCGTAGACCTTCTCGAGGAGCTTCTGCGCCTTCTCGGTGAGGTAGCGCTCGAGGTCCTTCCGCATGGAGAGCTGGTCGCCCGCGACGGCGAGGTCGCCCGCGCCCTGCGGGTTCAGGACGAAGCCGCGCCCGTCGAGGACGCTCACGTTCTCGGGCTTCAGTCCCTCGACCGACCCCGCCACGAGGTGGGCGATCCCGGCGACTTGGCGCTCGGTCAGGCTCGATCCGGGCCTCAGGCGGACGACGACCGAGGACGTGGCCACGCGGTCGCGCTCGGTGAAGACCGACGGCTTCGGACGCGCGATGTGGACGGTCGCGCCCTCGATCGCGTCGATGCGCGCGATCGTGCGGGCGAGCTCGCCCTGGAGCGCTCGCGTGTAGTTCACGTCCTGGAGGAAGTCCGTCATCCCGAACGCGGACTTGTCGAAGATCTCGAAGCCCATCCCCTGGCCGCGGGGGAGGCCCTTCGCGGCGAGGTCCATGCGCGTCTTGTAGACGTGCTGGGAGGGGACGAGGATCGACGTGCCGCCGGCCTCGAGCTTCCACGGGATCTTCTGGTCCTCGAGCGCCGCGACGACCTCGGAGGCCTCGTCGGGCTCGAGGCGCGCGAAGAGGAGGCGGTAGTCCGGCCGCCCGGCCCACACGACGACCGTCGCGACGCCGCCCACGGCCGCGAGGAGCCCGAGAACGAGGGCGATGCGCGCGCCCACGCTCGCGCCGGCGAAGATCCCCGCGACCTGCGACCAGAGGGCTTTCAGGAAGTCCATGACTCAACGTGCGGTGGCGCCGCTACACCGGCGTCCGCATCACCTCCTGGTACGCCTCCACGAGCTTGTTCCGGACCTCGACGAGGAGGCGGAACGACAGCTCGGCCTTGTTGACCGCGAGCAGCATGTCGTGGATCTCCTCGGGCTCCCCGGTCGCGCCCTTCCGGACCGAGGCGTCGACGTCCTTCTGGAGGTCGCTCACCTCGTCCACGAAGCGGCCGAGCAGGCGCTCGAAGCTCGGCGAGCCGGGCTTCGCCGCCGGCGCGAACGGCTTCGACGGAGAGCCGTCGGGGGCCGAGAGCGGGTTCGAGAGCGATCGGATGTCCATGGCAGCGGCTCCTAACGCGGGTCAGCTTCGACCGGGCTTCCCCGTCGCGAGATCGCGGGACGCCCGGCGAACGTCATCGAGAGTGGCGAGAGGGAACTCACGGCTTTTCAAGTTCGGGAAGACGTCGGCTCGAGGACCTATCGGAGGATGTTGAGCGCGTTCTCCGCCATCTCGCGGAAGGCCTTCGACGCGGAGAGGTTCGCCTCGTACGTGCGCGTGGCGAGGATCATGTCGACGAGCTCGAACGCGACGTTCACGTTCGGGAGGAGGAGCCTCCCGTCCGCGTCGGCGTCGGGGTGGCCCGGCCGGTGGACGGACTCGAACGGCGTCGGGTCCTCCGCCACTCCGGAGACCTTGACGCCGGCGAGCACACGGTCGAACGGGACCGACTCGAGGAACACCTCGCGGCGCCGGTAGGGGCCGATGCCGGGCTTCCCGGTTCGGTTCGCGTTCGCGATGTTGGACGCGATGACGTCCATGCGCGTCCGCTCCGCGCGGAGGCCCGACGAGCTGATCTCGAGCGCCCTGAAGAGGCCGCCGCCGGAGTCGATCTTCTGTGCGTTCATGCGTCATCTCCCCGTGATCGCGGTTCGGATGATGGCGAGCTTCCGGGCGAGGACCTCCGCCCAGGTCTTGTAGGCGAGCGAGTTCTGCGCCAGCCGGCCCATCTCGGTCTCGAGCTCGACCCGCTCGCCCGTCTCGAACACCTCGGGGCGGACGCGCGAGACGTCCTTTCCCGAGGCGATCGCCTTCGAGAGCGCCTCGTCGAAGCGGACGTCCTTCCGCTTGAAATCGGGATTGCTCGCGTTGGCGAGGTTCGACGCGATGACCCGGTGCCGGATGGTCGCCGCGTCGAGGAGCTTCGCGAGAAGGCGCGCCTCGCCTCCCACGATGGGGCCGATGCCTTTCCCTTCGCTCATGTTCGCTCCTCCGGCACGGGCGGGGCCGGGCGCCGCCGCTCGCGCGGCCGCCCGACGACGATGTGGCCCTGGTTCTCGTAGAGCCGGATCTTGTTGAAGAGGGTCCGCGGGGTGAGGCCCAGGAGCCGCGCGGCCTCTGTGCGGTTGAAGCGAGTCCGGTCGAGCGTCTTCAGGATGAGGTCCCGCTCCACGTCGCCGACCGTCCGGCCGACGAGCTCGCCGTCGGAGCCGCCCTCGGAGCGCGGCGGTAGGATCTCGCGGGCCACGTCCTCGGCCTCGAGGACTCCGCCCCGGTTCATCACGACGGCGCGGAGGACGGAGTTCCTGAGCTCGCGGACGTTTCCCGGCCACGGATGCGCGACCATGACGTGCATCGCGTCGGGAGTGAACGTCGGCTCCTCGACGCCGTGCTCCGCGGCGAAGGCCGAGGCGTAGTGCCGCGTGAGGGCCCGGACGTCGTCCTTCCGCTCGCGGAGCGGCGGGATCCGGACCGGCATCACGTGGACCCGGAAGAAGAGGTCCTCCCGGAAGCGGCCGAGCGCGGTCTCGGCGACGAGGTCGCGGTGCGTCGTCGCCACGATCCGGACGTCCGTCCGGACCGGGCGCACGCCGCCCAGCCGCTCGACGACCTTCGTCTCGATCACGCGGAGGAGCTTCGCCTGGAGGCCCTTCGGCAGCTCGGCGATCTCGTCGAGGACGAGCGTGCCGCCGCTCGCGATCTCGAACCGGCCCGGGCGCTTTCGAGTCGCGCCGTCGATCGCGCCGCGCTCGGCGCCGAAGAGCTCCGACGCGAGGAGCGTCTCGGACACGGAGGCGCACGAGACGCGGACGAACGGACCGTCGCTCCGCGGGCTCTTCCGGTGGATCCTCCACGCGAGGAGCTCCTTCCCGGTTCCGGTCTCGCCCTGAAGGAGGACCGTCTCGGACGTCTCGGCGACGCGGTCGATCTTTTTCAGAACAGCGCGCATCGCGGCGCTTTCCGCGACGATCTCGTCGTCGCCGCGGTTCGCGGCCAGCTCGGATCGGAGGAAGTCGTTCTCCTCTTCGAGCCGGAGGCGCGCGCCGAGGCGCGCGAGGAGAGCGTCTATCGCCTCGGGCGAGAAGGGCTTCTGGAGGAAGTCGGCCGCGCCGAGGCGCATCGCGCGGACCGCGACGTCGACGCTGCCGTGGGCCGTGACGAGGACGACGGGCACGCCGGGCGAGCGCTCGCGGATCTCCTTCAGGACCGACAGCCCGTCGAGGCCCGGCAGGCGGAAGTCCGTGAGGACGAGGTCGAAGTCGCCGTCCGCGAAGAGGCGCGTCGCCTCCTCGCCGTCCGGCGCCGTGACGACCTCGAGGCCGTGGGCGGAGAGCGCCTCGGCGAGGAAGTCCCGGGCGAGCGGCTCGTCGTCGGCGACGAGGACCCTGTCGATGCTCATGAGGCCGCCGCCTTTCGCGCTCGCGGCCGCCCGCTCCGGCCCGCGGTCCGGCCGCCCGGTGCGGGCGCCGCCTCGAGCTCGACGCGGAACGACGCGCCGGGAGCGCGCGGCTCGAGCGCGATCGCGCCGCCGTGCAGGTCGACCACCATCCGCGCGAACGCGAGCCCGAGCCCCGTCCCGCCCGCGCGGCCGGTGACGAACGGCTCGAAGAGCCGCGCGCGCACCTCGAGGGGGACTCCGGGCCCCGAGTCCGCGAGGCGGATCACGACCTTGTCGCCCGCCCGGCGCGCCTCGGCGCGGAGCGTGCCGCCGGCCGGCGTCATCGCCTCGATGGCGTTCCGGACGAGGTTCAGGAGCGCTTGCTTCATCTGCGACCGGTCCGCGAGCGCCGTCGGGCCCGTCCCGGGCCGCGGGGCCTCGATCGCGATGGCGCGCCGGCGCTCGTCCGGGAGATCGGAGAGCGCCTCCTCGAGAGTCTCCGCGAGGAGGTCGGCGGCTCGGACGGGCGCGATCGCGAGCGGTCCGCGGCGCGCGAGCGCGAGCGTTCCGGTCACGACGGCGTCGGCCTTCTTTACGCCGTCGAGGAGGCGGTCGAGGAACCGGCGCGCCGGATCCGTGCCCGGGAGCCGGTCGGCGAGCGAGCGCCGGAGGAGGCCTCCGAAACCGACCACGCCGAGAAGGGGATTTCGGACCTGGTGCGCGATCGACGCGGCCACCTCGCCCAGGAACGCGAGACGGTCGAGGGAGCGGACGCGCTCCGTGAGCGCCCGGACCTCGGTCACGTCGTCCAGGATCTCGAGCGATCCGAGCGCCGCGCGTCCGGCGCCCCGGAGCGGGACGACGCGGCTCGTGACCGTGATCTCTCGCCCCGCGACGGTGAGCGTGCGCTCCAGGCCGTCGGCGCGGCCGCGCCCGATCGCGAGGACCGGCCGACCGCCGTCGTCGAGCAGATCCTCCGGGCGGCGGCCCTCCGCCCCGTCGAGAGCGGTCCCGAGGATCGTCCTCGCGGCGCGGTTGAAGGTGGCGATCCGTCCCGAGGAGTCCGTGGCGACGACGCCGCTCGGCATCGAGTCGAGCACGCTCGCGAGGCGGGCGTTCGTCTCCGCGAGCGCCCGGTCGATCGCGCGGCTGCGCTCGCGGAGCGCGTCGTAGGCGGCCTCGAGGGAGCGCGCCGCCCGCGTGAACTCCTCGAACGTCGCGCGGAGCTTCGCGCGCGCCGACGCCTTCTCCCGGGTCTTCATTCCTTCTCCTCGAGGAGGGCTCGCATCGCCGCAGCGTGCTCCACCTTGAACCGGATGTGGCGCGCGGCGAACGCGGACTCGGCCCCCAGAGCGCCCGACCGGGGGTCGTTCGCGATCTGCTCGAACGCCGCGATCGCCTCGTCGTTCCGGCCGAGCTTCTCGAGGCAGAGAGCGCGGCGGAACCGGATCGATTCCGTCGCGGTCTTCGGGCTCGCGGCGAGGACGTCGTAGATCGAGATCGCCTCCGCGCACCGGCCCGTCGCGAGGAGGATGTCGGCCGCCCCCGGGCCGCCGATCGCGAGAAGCGTGTCGGTGGCGAGCATCGGGTCCTCCGCCGGCGGCGCCGGGGCCGCCTCGCGAGGGGGAGGCGCGGCCGGGGCGGCCTCGGACCCCCCGTCCGGGGCCGGCGGCGGCGCGGCCGGGGCCGGCGCCTTCTCGCGGGCGGCGGCCCGCTCGCGCCCCTCCTTCCGGATCGCGTCGAGGAGCTCGAGCTCCGAGGCGATCTCGGCCTCGGTGACGCTCTCCTCCGCGGAGGGCGTCGCGAGGAGCAGCACCTGGTAGAGCGGGATCTCGGCGCCCCTCTCGATCTCGGCGAGGAGAGAGGCGAGCGCCGCCTCGCGCTCGGCCAGCCGGCCGAGGCGGCCTTCGAGGGTCCGCTCCGCCGCGGTCGACGGCGGGGGAGTCTCGCCGCCTCCCCGTTCCGAGAAGAAGGGGAGGATCGAGAAGAAGAGGCAGAGCTCGCGAGCGCTCATCGGTCGGGATCCTCACGGGCGGCGGTCGCGGACCGCGGCTCGGACATGCGCGAGAGCGCGCTCGCGAGGAGGACCGCGACCGCGTCCCGCTCGACTCCGACGAGCGCCGGCTTCTGAAGAAGCGAGAGAAGCGACTCGCGCGCCCGAGCCGGCTCTCCGAGCCTCAGGTGGCACGCCGCCTCCCCGTAGAGCGCGCGGTCGGTGAACGGGCTCTCGCGCTTCAACTCCGTGAAGAGCTGGCGCGCCCGCTCGCACTCGCCCGAGCGCAGGAGCGACTCGGCGAGCGCGAACTCGAGCTCGGCGCGAGCCGAGCGGTATCCCTTCATCCCCTGGATCTCCGATTCGTAGAGCTCCTTCGCGAGGCGGTCGAGGCACGCATCCTCGTACGCCCGGCCGAGCTCGAGGGTCGCGGCGATCGACTCGGCCGGATCGCGCGCGAAACGGCGGGCGTCGCGCAGGGTCGAGATGGCGCCGAGCGGGTCGCCGCGGAGCCGGATCGAGCGCCCGGCGAGGAGCTTCGCGCGGCTCGCCTCTGGCGCGCCCGAGGGGATCGAGAGCAGAAGAGGAATCGCCGCGTCGGCGTTCCCCGCCTCGAGGAGCACCTGCGAGCGGAGGAGGACGAGCCGGTGCGGCGGCGCGGCGTCCGCTCCGATCGCGCGCTGGCCGTCGTCGAGCGCGGCGAGCGCCGAGTCGGGCTCCCCGTGCTCGAGCAGGAGGCGAACGAGCCGCTCGAGCGCGCGCTCGAGGACGTTGCCCGGCGCGCGGACCCCGTTGACGACGCTCCGGAGGAGGTCGATCGCGCGGAGGACCTCGCCGGCCCGATCGAACGACTCCGCGACCTCGAGCGCCGCTTCCGGGGCGAAGGCGCTCGCGGGGTGGAACTCGATGAGCGTGAGGAGCTGCGCGCGCGCCTCCTGCTCGCGGCCGAGGTGGGCGTAGATACGGCCCAGCCGGAGCCGCGCCTCGGGAGCCCCGTCGTCGGCGGGGTACTCGCGCAGGTAGGCGGCATACTCCTCGGCGGCGGCCTCGGAGCTCCCGTCCGTGTCGAGGAGCTTCCCGATCTCGAGGTGGGCCCGGCGCGTGGCGGGGTGGCCGGTCAGGGAGACGATCGCCTTCCGGTAGGCCTCGATCGCGCGGTTGCGAAGCCTCGGGAACGAGCCGGAGGCGCCGCCCGCGCTCTCGTCGAGGAGGACGATCGTCCCGTTCTCGATCTGCACCGACCGGCCGGCCGCCCCGGCGACGATCTCGATCGCCTCGGGGAGCGATCGCCGGACGAGGTCGACCGTGAGAAGCGGTCCCTCCGACGCGCCCGTCGGGTCCGCGTCGTCGCGGAAACCGAGCCCGGCCCGCCGCGCGACCTCGCGGAGGAGCGGAATCGCCGGATGGCGGTCGCAGCCGATGGAGACCCGCGGGTAGCCGAGGCGCACCGCGACCATGTCGATCTCGGGGGGCGTTCCCGGTTCTCCGGCGAGAGCGGAGAAGAGGAGGGCGATCGCGAGGAGCGCGCTCATTTCTTCTCCTCCGCGGACTTTGGCTCGACGATCCGAGCGTCGGGCGGCGTGTCGGAGCCCTTCTCGCCCTCTCGCGCGAGGAGGGCCTCGTCGCGATAGGAGTCCGCGATCGCCATCATGATGTCGGGGGCGATCGAGCCGATGCGGCCGGAGAGGTCGCCCGAGCGCGAGAGCATCGACCAGAGGATCACGCGAGTCCGGGGGAAGTCGGGAGCGTCCCGTCCGGCGGTGGCGGCCGCGAGCGTGGTTTCCATCGGGCCGAGGCCCGCGACGTCGATCTCCGAGGCCGCCTTCCGCATCTCGTCGGCGAACGCCTCGCTCGCGAGTCTCTTCTCGGCCAGCGCTTCGCGGCGGCGGCGGGCCTCGCCGGCGCGTTCGTCGCGGCCGAGGGCCCGCTCGATCTCCTCGATGTAGAGCCACGCCTCCTCGGGGTCGTCCTTGAGCGCCCGCTCGATCTCGCGCCTCCCCGCCGCTCGGAGCGCCTCTTCGGACGGAGCGGGGTCCGCGACCCTCGGCCCCGGCTCGCGAGGCGCCGGCGCGGGATCGCTCACGGGAGCCGCCGCGGCGGGACCGGGCGGCTCCTCCGTCCCGGACCTCGATCCGCTCCACGCGGCGAAGGACACGATCGAGAGGACGAGCGCAATCGCCGTGAGCGCGATCGGGAGGAGGGTCCCGCGGACACGGGGCGGCCGGCCGGAGGAGGCGCCGGAGCCGGGCTCTTTTTTCGGAGCGGGCCCGTCGGGACGCGCGGCCGCCGGGGCAGGCGCGGCGTCGGCCGGGCCGGCCTCGCTCGGGCTCGCTCTCTCGGGGTCGCTCATCCGTCGCCTCCGCGTCTCGGGCGCCGCCGCGGCGCCCGGGCATCCGATTCCGATCGACAGGAAAATCCTGCCGGACAGAATCGGCGGCGATCCGCGTTCAACTTGAGACCGCGGAAGTGCCGATCAGGGATGCGTTCGACGACGGAGGCTCGGGCATGGCCGCGAAAAAAGTTCCGCGTGGTGCGGAACGGCCCGCGCCCCGGAGCGATCCCTCGGAGGATCGGGACGAGTGGAACCGCGCATCTCGCTCTGCATGATCGTGCGCGACGAGGCCGACGTGCTGGGCGCGTGCCTCGACGCCGCGCGCGAAGCCGCGGACGAGATCGTCGTCGTCGACACGGGCTCGACGGACCGAAGCGCCGAGATCGCGCGGTCGCGCGGCGCGCTCGTCGTCCACGAGCCGTGGCGCGACGATTTCTCCGCCGCCCGGAACGCGGGGCTCGAGCGCGCGACGGGCGACTGGATCCTCGTCCTCGACGCGGACGAGATCCTCGCGCCGGGCGGGGCGGAGAAGATCCGGGCCGCGGCGAAGGCGCCGGGCTGCGTCGGCTACTACCTCCCGATCGTCAACGTCTTCGACGGGGGCGAGCGCGTGACGGCGCTCATCGTGCGGCTCTTCCGCAACCATCCGACGGTCCGTTACGTCAACCGGATCCACGAGCAGGTGCTGGAGCCCCTCCTCGCGCTCGCCGGAGAGCGCGGAGAGACGTTCGCGGTCGTGCAGGCTCCGGTCGCGCACGACGGCTACCGCGAGTCGGTGGTCGCGCTCCGCGGGAAGGACGAGCGGAACCGGCGCCTCTTCGAGCTCCAGGTGGGAGAGCGGCCCGACGATCCGTACTCCTGGTACAAGTTCGCCGACTTTCTCAGGCGGGCGGGCACGGCGGGAGAGGCGGCGGCGGCCCTGCGCCGGGCGCTCGAGCTCGTGCGCCGCTCGTCCGAGGACCGGCGCCGGCGGCTGCCCTACGCGGCGGAGGTCTTCGCGCTCCTCGCTCTCGGGGAGGTCGAGGCCGGCCGGAAGGCGGAGGCGCGGGCGCTCGTCGACGAGGGGTTCGCGACGACGACCGCGACCGCGCACCTTCATTTCGCGCGCGGCGTCGTGGCGCTGAAGGACGGTGACGCCGCGCTCGCCGAGGCTTCGTTCTCCGAGTGCGTCCGGAACCGCGATCTCGCGGCCATCATGCCGGCGCAGCCGGGCGTCACCGGCTACCGCTCGCTCCACGGCATGGGCGCGGCGCGGTACGCGCGCGGCGACCGTGAAGGCGCCCGGCGCGCGTTCCTCGACGCCGTCGCCGACAACCCGAGAAACAGGGACTCGCTCGTCGCGCTCGTCCACCTCGCGCGCGAGCGGAACGACGCGAAGGAAGCGATGACGAGGCTGCACCAGATCGTCCGCGAGGACCCTCGCGACGCGGAGGCGTGGACGCTCGGAGGGGAGATCCTCCTCCGGCTCGGCCTCCTCGCGCGCGCGGAACAGTGGCTCTCGCGCGCGGACGGGCCGCGCGCGGCCTTCCTCGAGGGCGTCGCGCGCCTCCGGAGCGGGGACCCCGCGGGAGCGCTCGAGCGCTTCCGCCTCCACGCGGACGACCGGCTCTGCCGCGCGGGCATCGAGTTCGTGACGGCCGGACCGGACGGCGCGAGAGTCGGGAGCGCGCCGGCCGAGGCGGTGGCCTGGCTCTCCGCACCGCGGGGCGGGACGGGATCGAACGGGCAAGGAATCGGAGCATGAACATGGCGTCGAACGACCACGGATCGGATCGGACGGACGGCGGCCGCAGGGGCGGCTTCTCGGAGGCGGCGTTAGCGGACCTCTTCCGCGGGCGGCGCGCGGTCCTCGTCGTTGGCTGCGGGGAGGGGAGCTTCCTCGGTCTCCTGCGCGACCGCGGCGTCGCAGCGGTCGGCATCGACGAGAGGCCGCTCCCAGTTCTCGCGGCGCGGCGTGAGGGGTTCGAGGCGGAGACGCTCGACCCGCGGCGCGTGGCCAACCTTCCCGGGCTCTTCGACGGGATCCACGTGTCGAACGTGGTCGAGCGCATGGACGGGCTCACCGCGGCGCGGTTCCTCGAGGACTGCGTCCGAAAGCTCGAGCCGGGCGGAATCCTCGTCCTCCGGTCGTCGAATGCGGCCGACGCCACTGCCTTCTGGGACGATCCGGGGCGCGTCCGCCCGTATCCGCCGGGCGCGCTCGAAACGATGGTCCTGTCGGCGGGCCTCTCGATCGTGAGGACCGGATCGGGGGACGAGCCGTTCGTCGTCGCGGAGAGCGCGGCGGCGCCCGAGCCCGCGACCACGGGCGGCGCCGCATGCGCCCCGGCCGTCCCGTCGCCAATCACCGCCGGCCCCGGGCGAAAGGGCGGGAAGACGCCGGTCGTCTTCGAGGGCGCGTTCTTCGCGACGCACAGCTTCGCGATCGTGAACCGCGAGATGGCCTCGGGCCTCCTCGCTTCGGGCCGCGTCGATCTCTCGCTCGCGCCCGTCTCGGCGCACGACTTCGGACCCGAGAGGGACCCGAAGAAGCTCGGGCCCGTCTGGGACGCGCTCGGCGCTCCGCTCCGCGGCCCGGCCGCCGTCCACGTCCGCCACCGGTTCCCGCCCGATTTCTCGGCGCCGCCGTCGGGGGCGCTCGTCGTCTGGCAGCCGTGGGAGTTCGGGGCGGTCCCGAAGGCGTGGATCGGGCCGATCCGGACGACCGTGGACGAGGTCTGGGCGCCGAGCGAGTACGTCGCCCGCTGCTTCGAGCGGAGCGGCGTGCCGCGCGAGCGCATCGCGTTCGTCCCGTACGGCGTCGATCTCGAGCGGTTCGCCCCGGGGATCCGCCCGGCCGCGCTCGCGACCAAGAAGCGCTTCAAGTTCCTGTTCGTCGGCGGATCGCTCTGGCGGAAGGGCGTCGATCTACTGCTCCGGGCCTACCGGACGACGTTCCACCGCGACGACGACGTGTGCCTCGTCGTGAAGGAACTCGGCGCCGATTCGTTCTATCGGGGACAGAACCTCCTGGGCGAGATCGAGGCGATGTCGCGCGACGAGGCGGCTCCCGAGATCCTCGTCCTCCGGGAGCCCCGGGACCACTCGGACATGCCAGCGCTCTACGCCGCGGCGGACTGCCTCGTCCACCCGTACCGCGGCGAAGGGTTCGCTCTTCCGGTCGCCGAGGCCATGGCGTGCGGAAAGCCCGCGATCGTCACCCGCGGCGGCGCGACCGACGATTTCGTGGGGGACGATTGCGGCTTCCGGATTCCCGGCCGCCCGATCGCCGTCAACGTCGAGCTCGAGCTCGCCGGCAACGGCGAGGTGATCGAGCCCGATCTCGACGCGCTCGTCCGCGCGCTGCGCGAGGCGTACGCGCGACCCGACGAGGTCGCGCGGCGCGGCCAGGCTGCGCGGCGGCGGGCGGAGGAGACTCTCTCGTGGAAGCGCGCGGCGGAGATCGCCGCGCGGCGCATCGAGGCCCTCGCTTCCCGCGCGCCGGTGCGCGCGACGAGCCCGGCCGGAGCGACCGTCCCCGCGGCGGCCGCCGCGGCGGCGCGGCCCGACCCGATGGAGGAGATGGAGACGCGGCTCCGCGAGATCTACGCGGGCGGGACCGCGGCGGACGCGAAGGACCCGGCGGTGGCCGACGCTCACCGGACGCTCGCCCGCTACTACGCCGACCGGGGCGAGTACGAATCGGCGCGGCGGCACTTCGAGCGGCTCACCGACCTCGAGCCCGCGTCGTGGGAGTGGCACAACTCCCTCGGACTCCTCGCCGTCCTGGGAGGGCTCAATACCGAGGCCGAGGCGCGCTTCCGGAAGGCCCTCGAGCTCAACCCGGACTCCGCGTCGGTTCACTACAACTTGGGCGTCCTCCATCACAATCTCGACCGGAAGCGAGACGCCATCGCCTCGTTCCGGCGCGCGCTCGCTCTCGGCGCGGAGGACGCGGAGATCCTGAACAACCTCGGCGTCCTCCTCTTCGAGACCGGGGACCCCGCGGAGGCGGAGCGCTGGCTCAAGCGGGCCGTCGAGCTCGACGGCGCATACTCCGAGGCCCGCATCAACCTCGCCACCGTGCTCGACAGGGCCGGGCGCACCGAGGAGGCGCGGCGACACGCCGAGGCCGTGCTCCAGATCGAGCCGGGCCACGCCGAGGCGCTCGCGTTCGTGTCGGAAAAATAGGCGCGCAATCGACTCAACTCGCCGCGCCCCCGGCCGACAATGAAGGTTGATCGGGGGCGCTTGTTCGGCGTTGCGCACGCGACGCGGGAGCGGAGGAGCATCGGGACCGAGTCCCGGCTTCCGGAGAGAGGCCCCGTCGTCGTTTTCCTCGCGCATCACGCGTGGACGCACCCGTCCACGGCCGGCGCCCCGTCCCTTCGAGAGGAGCGCCGTGCGGATACTCATCGTCGACGACAGCCGGGCCATGCGCGCCATCATCATGCGCACGCTCCGCCAGGCCGGCCTCGGCGGCCACGACCTCGTCGAGGCGTCGAACGGCGTCGAGGCTTTGAGCGCCTGCCGCAGCTCGTCCCCCGACCTCGTCCTCTCGGACTGGAACATGCCCGAGATGAACGGAATGGAGCTCCTCCTCGCCTTGCGCCGGATGGGCTCGCCCGTCAAGTTCGGCTTCGTGACGTCGGAAGGCTCCCCGGAGATGAGGAGGACGGCCGCCGAGGCCGGAGCCCTCTTCCTGATCGCGAAGCCGTTCACGACCGACGCGTTCCGCTTCGCCCTCGAGCGAGCGATGCCGTGAGCGGCGCCCCGCCAGCGTGGGCGGGAGACTGGATGTGGGTCTCCCTGGGCGCGGTCCGCGCCGTGGCCGCCTGCGCGCTCGGATTCGAGGACGTGAGAGCGATCGAGGTCCGCCAGGACCTTCCCTCAGGCGTCGTCGGCGCCCACGTCGCCCTCGTGGGCGAGCGGACGTGCTGCCAGATCGGGCTCGTCTCGACTCCGAACGGCTGCCAGAGGCTCGCGAAGGCGTTTCTCGAGATCCACGCGGCGACGCCGGGGCTGCTCCCGGGCGACCTTGTCGACGCCGTCGGGGAAATCGTGAACATCGTCGCGGGCTGCGTGAAGACGAGGATGGCCCCGTCCGACCCCACGCTCAGGATCGGCCTTCCGGTCTTCGTGAGCGGCGTTCTCGAGCCGTCGGGCGCGTTCGTCACAGAGGTCGCGCGCCTCCTGATCGGCGACGTGGACGCTCACCTCGTGGTCGCGCGCGCCGTTCGGTGACGCGGGGCGCGAGCGAGCGCCGGAGCTCACGCCGTGCGGTCGTGAAACGGCGCCGGCGAGGCCTTGAGGTTTGAACCGATCCGCCTCGCGCGCGCAATGGACGCGATCGACTCGCCCACGCGGCGCCGCTCCAGCCCGATCGCCTCGGCGATCGCCGCGTTCAAGCGGGCGGCCCGCTCGAGCGCCGCTCGCACGCGAGGTTCTCCCCGCGAGTCCCGCGCGCAATCCGCCGCAGCGGCGGTGTCCCGGGCGACGCCGTCGAGGTCGGCCGGCCGGCCGGCCGCGAGGTCCGCGAGAAGGCATTCCTGCCGGCGCGCCAGAGCCTCGAGGGCGGCGATCGCCGCGTTCTCAGGCGCCGGTCCGTGCGAGCGCATCGAATCCTTCCTTGAGCGGCGTGAGCACGCGGATGGCGTCGCCGATCGCGGCCGCGTCCTTCTTGATCCGCGCGTCGGCCAGCCGGCGGACGGCGAAGTCGTAGAGCCTCGCGAGGTCGCGGGCGATCTCGCCGCCGCGGCGGACGTCGAGGGCGGCGTTCAGCTCGGCGATGATGTCCTGCGCGCGCGTGAGGAAGCGGGCTGACTCGGCGGCGTTCTTCGCCTCCGAAGCGGCCTTCGCGCGGCCGAGAAACCGGATCGCCCCGTCGAACAGCATCGCCACGAGCTTCACGGGCGAGGCAGCGAACACGGCGCTTTCGAGGTACTGGTCCGCGGGCTTCGAGTTCATGGCGGAGTCTCTTTCGATCCTGGTTCCTTCGAACGTCACCTGTTGAGGCTGTCGAGCCGGCTCTGGAGAAGCGCGCCGAGGCCCTGGAAGCTCGAAGCGAACTTCTCGAGCTCGGCGAACCGGATCGTGAGCTGCTGTTCCGTCCTCTCGAGGCGGCGCTCGAGCCGCTCGATCTGGGCGTCGAAGATCTTGATGCCCGACTTGAGCGCGTTCTGGCGCGAGACGATGTCCCCGGTCGCCGACGCGATCGCCGACGCGACGCTCGCGAAGGACCCGGCGAGGCCGCCGTCGCCGTCGAGGAATAGCGCGATCACCGAGTCGGGCGAATCCTCGAGCGCCTCGGTGAGATCGGCGTCGTCGATCGTCAGCTTGCCGTTCCGGTCGGAGCTGATCCCGATCGAAGCGAGGGAGTTGAAGACGCCGTCATCGGTCGAGATCGTGGACGAGACGAGGGAGGAAATCCGGCGCTTGATCGAGTTCGCCGTGAAGTCGCCGAAGAGGATCCCCGTCTCGCCGGTCGCGGCGTTCCGCGAGCCGTTCTGCGCGATCTGGTCGACGACCGCGTTGTAGGCTCCCACGAAGTCCTGGATCTTCTTCTTGAGTGCCCCGACGTCGGGATTGACGGTGACGTTGATCGGGAAGCCCGCCTCCGTCTCCTTCCTCAACGTGAACGTCACGCCCTCGATCGCCGCGGACACGACGTTCGACGTGGCCTCGATGGCGAGGCCGTTGACGGTCAAGAGGGCGCTCTGCGCCGTCCGGGTCTCCGAAAAGGACAGGGCCTGGCCGCCGCCCGTCAGCCCCGACGCGTCGACGAGGATCGTGTTCGCGTCTCCCGCCTCGTCGGCCGTGATCACGAGCTTGAAGGGCTCAGCGCCGCCGACGTTCACGATGCTCGCGCTCACCTTCGCGTCCGAGTCGTTGACGGCGTTCGCGACGCCCTGGAGCGTGTTGTTCGCGGAGGTGATCGGGATCTGCGTGAGAACGCCCCCGACGGTGATCGAAAGCGTTCCTGTCCCGACGGTGGTCGTGCTCTTGTCGGCGTAGCCGGCCGACGACTCGATCTCGTTCTGCGCGAGCTGCGAGACGACGATCTCGTAGACACCGGAGACGGCCTTCCCGGTGGCCGAGGCCCCGACGAACGTCTCGTCGCTCGACGTGGCGGAGAAGCTCCGGAACGACGTGGCCGAGGCGAGCTCCTTCGCCTTCGTCTCGAGGGTCGAGACCTTCGGACGGAGCGCCGCGAAGGCGTCGATGCGGCGCTGCGTGAGGAGCCTCCGCCCCTCGAGGCGCGTGACCGGTACGCGCTCGGCCGCGAGGAGGCCCTCGATGAGGGTCTTCGTGTCGAGCCCGGTCGCGAGACCGCCGAACGTGATCGCCATTCAGCCTTGTCCTTCCGTCGCGCCGCGGACGAGCCGGACGGGTCGCCGAGGCTCGCCGTCCACGGCGGCCGGCGCGGGGGGCCTCGGCCTTCAACGCCCCGCCGCCGCGCCGGCCGGCCACGTCGTGCATTGCGATGTCGTCGAGTGAGTGCGAGTCTTGGGCATCAGCCTCTGAGCAGCGCGAGCGCCGACTGGGGCGCCGCGTTCGCCTGGGCCAGGATCGCGATGGCCGCCTGCTGGAGGATCGAGTTCCTCGTGAGACGGGCGGTCTCCGCCGCGACGTCGACGTCGCGGATCCGGGCCTCGGCGGCCTGGAGGTTGTTCGCCGTGTTGGACACGTTCGAGATCGTCGATTCGAGGCGGTTCTGGGCCGCGCCGAGATTCCCCCGGATGCGGGCCACGACGTTGATCGCCTCGTCGATGTTCGTGATCGCCGTCGTCGTGTCGCCGCCCGACCCGATGTCGAGCGAGTCGATCGTGAGCGCGGTCGCGCGAATGGAGTCGAGCGTCACGGAGATGCTGTCGACGGAGGTGACGCCGTCGGACACCCGTATCGAGACGCTTCCCTGGGAGCCGTCGAGCAGCGAGATTCCGTTGAACGCCGTCACCTGCGAGATCCGATCGACCTCGCCGACGAGCGACTGGAACTCGGTGTCGAGCGTCTCCTTGTCGTCGTTGGAAACCGTGCCGCTCGACGACTGGATCGCGAGCTCGCGAAGCCGGACGAGGATGTTGCTGACTTCGCTCAGCGCACCTTCGGCCGTTTGCACGAGACTCACGCCGTCGTTGGCATTGCGCGTCGCCTGGTTCAAGCTGCGAATGCGAGACCGCAGCCGCTCCGAGATCGCGAGGCCGGCGACGTCGTCGCTGGCGCGGGTGATCCGGAGTCCCGATGAGAGTCTTTCGAAGCTTCGTCCAAGGTCGTCCTGGGAACGCTGCAGGTTCCGCTGAGCGTTCAAGGACGCGATGTTGTTATTGATCCTCAAGCCCATGGGCCTGCTCCTCTCTCAGACTGCCGTGCACGACGCGGCCATGGCGGAGCGGGACATGCGGGCCGGCTCGACGGTCCGGATTCTGAGACCCACGTAGGACATCGTGCGGTCCCGCACGGCGCACCTAGGGACGATCCATGTCCGCCTTCTTCCAAACCGGATTATGGAGAGAGGTGCGCCGGGCTTGAGGGAATTCCGAGACCGGCTGCCGGCGGGGCGGGCGAGTGCCCGTCCCGCCGGGGTTTGCGTGCGAGACCGACCACGGCTTTTCGCTTACCGGAGGAGGCTCAAGGCGACCTGCGGCGCGGCGTTGGCCTGCGCGAGGATCGACACGGCGGCCTGCTGGAGGATCGAGTTCCTCGTGAGGATGGCGGTCTCGGAGGCGACGTCGACGTCGCGGATCCGGGACTCGGCGGCCTGCAGGTTCGCGGCCGTGTTCGCGATGCTCGCGATCGCGGTCTCGAGGCGGTTCTGCGACGCGCCGAGGTTGCCGCGGATGCGCGCGACCGCGTTGATGGCCGCGTCGAGGTTCGTGATCGCGGTCGTCGTGTTACCGCCCGAGCCGATGTCGAGCGAGTTGATCGTGAGAGCCGACGTGCGGATCGACTCGAGCGTCACCGCGATGCTGTCGACGGAGGCGGTGCCTTCGGCGACGCGGACCGAGACGCTCGTGTCCGAGCCGTCGAGAAGGCTCGTGCCATTGAAGGCCGTGACCTGCGCGATGCGGTCGATCTCGCCGACGAGGGACTGGAACTCCGTGTCCAGCGTTTCCTTGTCGTCGTTCGAGACGGTGTCGCTCGACGACTGGATGGCGAGCTCGCGAAGGCGGACGAGGATGTTGCTGACCTCGTCGAGGGCGCCCTCGGCCGTCTGCACGAGGCTCACGCCGTCGTTGGCGTTGCGGCCGGCCTGGTTGAGGCTTCGGATGCGGGAGCGGAGCCGCTCGGAAATGGCGAGACCCGCCGCGTCGTCGCTCGCCCGCGTGATGCGAAGGCCGGACGAAAGCCGCTCGAACGTCCGCCCGAGGCTCTCCTGAGACCGTGAGAGGTTCCTCTGCGCGTTCAGCGACGCGATGTTGTTGTTGATCCTGAGACCCATGTCATTCCTCTCCTTGGATAGCGCGCGTCCGGGGACGCGCGATGGTCACTTAATCTCTTGAAGGCACGACGGTCTCGGGAGTTTGCACGTCCGTCACGGCATGACCGTCACTGGCCGTCCGTGTTTATAGGCAACGGACCGCGCGGCTTGAGATAAATCCGAAACGCGAGTCCCGCGGGGGCGCGCGGGTAAACCCGGAAAAGAAGGGCCGGCGTGACGGAGGGGATCCGCCACGTCGGCGAGGTCGGAAGGCGTGAGCGACGGACTGGCCGTCGCGGATGGCTTTACCTGAGAAGGCTGAGCGCGACCTGGGGCGCGGCGTTGGCCTGCGCCAGGATGGAGACGGCGGCCTGCTGGAGGATCGAGTTCCTCGTGAGAACGGCGGTCTCGGCGGCGACGTCGACGTCGCGGATCCGGGACTCTGCGGCCTGCAGGTTCGCGGCCGTGTTGGCGATGGTCGAGATCGCGGTCTCGAGGCGGTTCTGCGACGCGCCGAGGTTGCCGCGGATGCGCGCGACGGCGTTGATGGCCGCGTCGAGGTTCGTGATCGCGGTCGTCGTGTTGCCGCCCGAGCCGATGTCGAGCGAGTTGATCGTCAGAGCCGACGTGCGGATCGACTCGAGCGTCACCGCGATGCTGTCGACGGAGGCGGTGCCTTCGGCGACGCGGACCGAGACGCTCGTGTCCGAGCCGTCGAGAAGGCTCGTGCCGTTGAAGGCCGTGACCTGCGCGATGCGGTCGATCTCGCCGACGAGGGACTGGAACTCCGTGTCCAGCGTGTCCTTGTCGTCGTTCGAGACCGTCTCGCTCGACGACTGGACGGCCAGCTCGCGAAGGCGGACGAGGATGTTGCTGACCTCGTCGAGGGCGCCCTCGGCCGTCTGCACGAGGCTCACACCGTCGTTGGCGTTGCGGCCGGCCTGGTTGAGGCTTCGGATGCGGGCGCGCAGCCGCTCGGAAATGGCGAGTCCGGCGGCGTCGTCTCCGGCTCGCACGATGCGGAGACCGGACGAAAGTCGCTCGAAGGTTCGCCCGAGGCTCTGCTCCGAGCGAGAGAGGTTCCTCTGCGCGTTGAGAGAGGCGATGTTGTTGTTGATCCTGAGACCCATTTAAGTGGCTTCCTTGTTCTTCGACGGATTGTCGAGTCCTACGGGGGGACTCTCGCCTACCGGAAGGCGCCCTGGGGCGTCGGCCCGAAAGCAAGAGACCAATGGGTTTATAGGCAACTCCGTCGGCCGCTTGAACGAAAACCCGGATGGGCGCCGGCAGAGGCGGGAATGTCGCAGCGGCCTCTCAATTCGAGAAACGCGGGCCCGGGCGCCCGGGGCCCGTCGCCTCGGTCCCGCCGCTCGCGGTGGGGACGGGCCGAGGGGGCGTCGCAATCTGAGGAGATCTCGGGTCCAAGATCCGGCGCGCGTTCAAGTTCCTCCGAGGTCGGCCCACAATCCGGGGATGAGAACAGGGAGGCGGCGGGGCCCATTCCCCGGGCCCGCTCCGCCTCTCGCGTTGCCGCCCCACCGTCCGGGAGACGGAGATGATCGAGCTGACGCGCCTCAACTCGCAGCGCTTCTTCCTCAACAGCGACCTCATCCAGACGATCGAGGTCACTCCCAACACGGTCGTTCACCTCACGACCGGGGAGTCGATCGTCGTCCTCGAGACTCCCGAGGAGGTCGTCGATCGGGTCGCCTCCTTCCGCGGCCGGTGCTACGTCGTTCGACGCTCGGAGGACTGATTCCCGATGGACATCCTGACCATCGTCGGCCTCGTCATCGCCGTCGCGTCCATCGTCGGCGGCATGATCCTCGAGGGCGGACACGTCGGCTCGATCGTGCAGCCGACGGCGGCGATCATCGTGTTCGGCGGGACGTTCGGCGCGATCTGCGTCTCGTTCCCCCTGTCGATCGTCAAGGCTGCGATGAAGGACGCCGTCAAGGCGTTCCGGAACGTCCCCGCGCACGATTCTTCCGAGCTGATCAAGCAGATCATCAAGTTCGCGCAGGTCGCGCGGAAGGAAGGCCTGCTCGCGCTCGAGGAGGCGAGCCGCGCGATCAACGATCCCTTCATGAAGAAATCGCTGAACCTCGTCGTGGACGGCGTCGACGCGAAGGTCATCCGGTCGATCCTCGAGTCGGACATCGCGCACGACGAGGAGTTCGGCCACCGGAGCGCGAAGGTCTTCGAGTCGGCCGGCGCCTACTGCCCGACGGTCGGAATCTTGGGCGCCGTGCTCGGCCTCATCCACGTCATGGAGAACCTGTCGGATCCGAGCAAGCTGGGCGGCGGCATCGCGGTCGCGTTCGTCGCGACCGTCTACGGAGTCGCCGCCGCGAACCTCGTCTTCCTGCCGCTCGGTTCGAAGCTCAAGGTCAAGCACCGCATCGAGATCGTGCAGCACGAGCTCGTCATGGAGGGAGTCCTCGGCATCCAGACCGGCGAGCAGCCGAACATCATCGAGGAACGCCTGCGCTCGCTGCTCACCGAGCGCGAGAAGCACGCGCTCCAGGCCGAGCAGAAGGCCTGAGTCGGGAGCGATGGCGATCCGCCGGCCCCCCGAGGAGCACGAGAATCACGAGCGGTGGCTCGTCTCGTACGCCGACTTCATCACGCTGCTCTTCGCGTTCTTCGTGGTCATGTACGCCGTGTCGCAGGTCGACGTCGACAAGCTGCGGAAGCTCGCGGGGTCGCTCTCCTCGTCCTTCGAGTCGCCGGGCGGCGACCCGAGGCCGGGCGGCGGCGCGGGACCGAACCTCAACGCGCACGCCGACGGCGGATCGATGCGCCCGGCGCCGGCGAAGTCCGGCCCCGAGGAGGCGGGCGGCGGCCTCGAGCAGGGGCTCATGCTGCAGCAGATCCTCGACGAGGTGAACAACTTCCGGCGCGAGAACGCGCTCGAAGACTCCATCCGGCTCCAGATCGAGGGCGACGAGCTCCTCATCGCGATTCGTGACAACCAGGTGTTCCGGCCGGGGACGGCCGAGATCTCGCCGTCGGGCACCGCGGCGCTCTCGCGCTTCGGCTCGATCCTCGCGCCCCTCCGGAACCCGATCAAGCTCCGGGCGCGCGCCTCGGCGTCGTCCGTGGGCGCGGTCCGAACGACGCCGTTCGGCCTCGCCGGCGAACGCCTCGAGGCGATCGTCGGCTTCGTCGCCGGACGGCTCCGGCTGTCGCCGATCCGGTGCTCGATCCTCGTCTACGGCGACCTCGGGGGCGACCCGAACGACTTCGGCGAAATGACGCTGCCGCTCCCGCAGCCGGGTTGGCTCGAGTTCGTCGTGAGCCCGGCGCGGCACGATCCCGACATCTCGCTCGCTCTCGAGCCCGACCGCTAGGCGCGCGGCGGGAAACGGGAAACGGTACCTGGTACCGTTTCCGAGATGATCCTCACGGCGGAAGTCATCCGGGACCTCGAGCGCCGCTTCGGCCGGCCGGTCGAGGGCGCCTTCGCGTTCGAGTTCCACGCGGCGGAGTTCGACGTGCTGAAGTGGAGCCAGCGCGGCTGGCGCGCCCACGACATCACGCTCTTCATCCGGAAGGGCGACGCCTTCGCCGCGATCCGCAAGCCCGGCTACCCTCCGGGGATCTTCCGCGCTCCGAGCGGAGGCGTCGAGCCGGGCGAAACCGTCGACGACGGCGCCCTCCGCGAGGCGCGCGAGGAGACCGGCCTCGAGATCCGCCTCGGCCGCTACGTCTTCCGGGCCCGCGCGCGTTTCACGCGCGGCCCCGAGTCCGTCGACTGGGTCTCGCACGTCTTCGCCGCCGACTGGGTCTCGGGCGAGATCGCGCCGGTCGACACCGGCGAGATCGTCGAGGCGTTCTGGGTGTCGCGCGACGAGATGGCCGCGAGCCTGTTGCGGCTCCGGGCCGCCGGAACCGGCGGCCTCGCCTATCGCGCGGCGCTGGCGGAGGCGGTGCTGCCGCTTCTCTGACGAATGATCGATCCCGCCTCGACCCGGATCCTCGTCGTCGGCGCCGGCATCGGAGGCCTCACCTCCGCGATCGCCTTGAACCGTGCGGGATTCTCCGCGGTCGACGTGGTCGAGCGCGCTCAGACGCTGCGCGAAGTCGGAGCCGCGCTGACGCTTTGGTCCAACGCCCTGAAGGCGCTCGCCTTCCTCGGCCTCGACGGCGCCGTCCGCGCGGCGGGCTCCGAGGTCGAGATCGGCCGGCTCCTCTCGCCGTCGGGCCGCGTTCTCGTGGAAACGCGCGTGGGAGACGTGGGCCGCGCCCTTGGCGCACCGAGCGTCTGCCTCCACCGCGCCGACCTCCAGAGAATCCTCGCCGCCGCGCTCGGCCCCGTTCCGCTCCGTCTCGGGGAGGAGTGCGTTCGGGTCCGCGACGACGGCGTCCGCCCCGTCACGCAGTTCGCGAGCGGACAGGAGATTCCCGCCGACGTGATCGTCGGAGCGGACGGCCTGCGCTCGGCCGCGCGGGCTGAGATCCTCGGCGACGCGCCGCCGCGCTACTCGGGATACACGTGCTGGCGCGCCGTGGCCGCGGCTCCGCTCGACGCCCTGCCGGCCGGACACGCGTTCGAGACGTGGGGACGCGGAGCACGGTTCGGTGCGATCCGGATCGACGCCGCGCGCGCCTATTGGTTCGCGTCCGAGAACGCGCCGCCGGGCGGGCGCGACGCCGCGTGCCGCCCCCGCCTCCTCGATCGGTTCGGTCGCTGGCACGCCCCGATCGCCGAGCTCGTCGAGGCGACCCCCGAGGACGCGATCCAGCGCCTCGACATCCTCGATCGCCCGCCCGTCCGCCGCACAGGGCGGGGGCGCGTGACTCTCCTCGGCGACGCGGCGCACCCTTCGACCCCGAACCTCGGGCAGGGCGCGTGCCTCGCGATCGAGGACGCGGTCGTCCTCGCGTCGCGCCTCCGGGCGGAGAGCTCCGTGGAGGCGGCGCTCCGCGAGTACGAGTCCCGCCGGCGTCCGCGCACCGCAGCGATCGTCCGCCGGTCGCGGCGCCTCGGGGCGATCGGGCAGATCGAGAGCCCGGTTCTCCGGGGCCTCCGCGACGCCGCGATGCGTCTCGCGCCGCGGGGCCTCATGCTCCGCGCGTTCGCGGTCAACCTCGCTTTCGCATGCGAGCTCGAATGACGCGCAATCGGGCGAAGAAGCGCCCGGCGGCGGTCACCGTCGATCGCGCGCGCCGGTTCTGACGCTTAGAGCCGCGCAGTGACCGGCCTCGGCGCGTGCGCGCGAGGAGGGGGGCGCTCGGGCTTTTTCTTGCCCGAGGCGACGGGGACGAAGCCCCGGACAAGAAAAAAGGGCGGCGCGGGAGGTCCGATCCGGGCTTCTCCGCGGGGCCGTCGCGGCGTGAGGTCGATGAACGGCGCGCGCGCTTTCAGTTCGTCCCGATCCAGTCCGCGGTGCGAACGACGATCTTCACCGGCTCGACGTCGAGCGAGTCGCCCACCTCGGTGCCCGATGCGCGCACCGTGCCCGCCGGAAGCTCGACCACGCTCGAGGCGCGCGGCACGGGTCGGACGAGGCTTCCGGGCGGAATGCACTCGCGCGTCTCGATCACGCGAAGCTTGTCGTCGAGGAAGATCGCGTCGATCGGGAAGCGGAGGCCGAGCGTGTGGATCGCGCGGCAGGGGGAGAGCCAGAGCGCCACGCCGATCGGAAACTTGCGGCGGAGAGTGAGGTGGCGGAGCCGCCGCGAGGACTCGGCCGACGGGTGCAGCTCGTGCGCGAGGATGGTGCCCCGACGTGAGTTGACGAGGCGCTGGAGCTGGGCCATGGGGAATCGATGCCTCGGTCAGTCGAGGTCGGCGGGCGCCCGCGGAATCTTCGGCGCTTCGCCGCGACGAGCCGCGGCCGCGGCGCCCCGCCCCCCTCTTCGGGCCCAAGAGGCGCTCGCGGTCTGCGGCATCGACGGCGTGACGATCTCGGACGGAAAGACGGCGGACGATCCCGGGCATCCGGGCCACGCGCCGGCCGTGCATCGGCCGGGGCGTCGCGGGGGGCGGGGGCTCGGGACCGGAAAAACGGTCGAAGGGAGTGGACTTCTGACGTGCGTCCCGGGCGCGAAAAGCGTCGCGCCCGGCGCGCCGGCCGTTCCCGCAGCCACCCTGCGGAAACGGCGGAAGCGAGGAGACGAGTCGGCGCGCCGGGAGCGACCGGGTGCGACGGGCTCAGGAGGTACGAGAGCCCGAGACTCGACGGCGGTCGGAGGAGAGGAACCCGGCGAGGAGGTCGCCGGAAGAGACTCGCGGCCGGGCGCGGCGAGTTCCCCTCCTCCGGCGAGAAGGGCGGCCGTCATCGCGAGCGCGCCGAGCGCCGGCACGAGCACCGATCCCTTCTCCTGGCCCGGAAACGGCGGCCGCGTGCCGCGCGTCGCGAGGTCGGGGATTCCCGGCCTCGGACCTTTGTCCGACACCGGCATGAGGATCACCGAGAGCGGGATCGCGGGCGGTTTCGGCGCGATCCGCTCGGCGCCGCCTCGTCCTCGTCCGGTGCGGAAAGTCGTCATGGTGATCCTCGTTCGCGTCGTCGTCTCGGAGCGGCGGGGCGCGAGCGGCGCCGCCGCTCTTTCTTTTCACGCGCCGGCGGCGCGCTCGCGTCTGACCTCGTCCCGAGGCCCGCGCGGGCGGGCCGTTGAGAATCGCTCCACGCAGGGCTTCGGGATCCGGATTTCAACTAATAGTGTGATTCGCTGAAATAAACCCAATTCTTGGAATTCAGAAACTTTCCGTAAAACCGGGGCCATCCTCGCGAGGGGAGCAAAAGGCTGTCAAAAGAAAAAACTTTTCGGGCCCGGAGGGGCGCCGCGCGGCCGCTCGGAAGTGCTTGGCGCGCTTGGCCCTGCTCGTTCGGGGGGCGGCTTCGCCGCCGCCGGCGCCGAAGCGCCGCCGGATAGGGAAACTATTTCTCGGCTGCTATGACGACCGGATCCGCCTTGGCCAGATTGTCCGCTTGAGCGGACTTTTCGGACACGGGCGACCGACGCGCCCTTCTACGGTCTGCGCACTTGGCCCAGAGTGGCGCGCGTCGGCCGGACGGGGTCCGGGAGTTAGCATCCCTCCCCATGCGCGAACGGATCCGCGACCTCCTCGTCCGCAATGCCGCCGTCGAGGGCAATCGCGCGCCCGATTTCGGGGCGGGCCACGAGTGGCTGAACGTCTCCCGGCCTCTCACGCTCGAGAAGGACCTCCGCGGCCGGCTCGTGCTCGTCGACTTCTGGACCTACTGCTGCATCAACTGCCTCCACGTGCTGCCCGACCTCGAGCACCTCGAAGAGAAGTTCCGCGCCGCTCCGTTCGCCGTCGTCGGCTGCCACTCCGCGAAGTTCGCGAACGAGGCGGACGCCAATCACGTCCGGGAGGCGGTCCTCCGCCACGGCATCCGGCATCCGGTCGTTGTCGACCGCGACTTCGCGATCTGGCGGAATTACGGCATCCGGGGCTGGCCGGGGATGGCGGTGATCGGACCGGATCTCAAGATCCTGGGATTCCTCTCGGGCGAGGGAAACCGCGAGGTGCTCGAGGTCCTGATCGAGGAGGCGATCGCGCTCTACGACCGCGAATCGTTCGCGTGGAACCGCGAGCCGCTCCCCGTCCGGCTCGAAAGCGCGAGCGTCGCTCCGCGCGAGCTCCTTTTCCCTGGGAAGATCGCCGCGTCTCCGCTCGGCTCGTCGCTCTTCGTTGCGGACACGGGCCACCACCGGATCGTCCAGGTCGCGCTCGACGGGAAGTTCCTGCTCGCGATCGGCACAGGGGAGGCGGGCGCGAAGGACGGCCGCCTTTGCGAGGCGAGCTTCCGGGAGCCGCAGGGGCTCGCATTCCACGGGCGGAGCCTTCTCGTCGCGGACCGGGGCAACCATCTCGTGCGCCGCGTCGACCTCGAGACGGGGCGGGTCGAGACCGTCGCCGGGACGGGCGAACGGGGCCGCGAAAGGCAGGGCTCGTTTCGCGCGCGCGAGGCGGCGCTCAATTCGCCGTGGGACCTCTGCGCCGTCGGCGATTCGGTCTTCGTCGCGATGGCGGGGCCGCACCAGATCTGGCGGCTCGACCTTTCGCGCGGCGCCGTCGAGCCGTGGGCGGGCGACGGCACCGAGCGGATTCTCGACGGTCCCCGGCGAGAGAGCGCGTTCGCGCAGCCCTCGGGCCTGTCGACGGACGGCGAGCGGCTCTTCGTGGCCGACTCGGAATCGAGCGCGATCCGAGCGATCGACCTCCTCACCGAGGAGGTGGCGACGCTCGCGGGGGCGCGCGACGAGCCGCGCGACCTCTTCCACTTCGGCGACGAGGACGGGGCGGGACCCGGCCGCCGCTTCCAGCACCCGCTCGGAGTCCTCTTCGCGAACCGGATGCTCCACGTCGCGGACACGTTCAACCACAAGCTCAAGACGCTCGACCCGGCGACGCGCCGCGTGAAGACCCTCTCCGGCGACGGCGAGAGCGGGAGCGACGACGGCGCGCGGCCGCGCTTCTTCGAGCCGGCGGGCCTCGCCTATGCCTCCGGGAAGTTGTACGTCGCCGACACGGGCAACCATCGCGTTCGCGTCGTCGACCCGGCGAGCGGTGCGGCGGCGACGCTCGTCCTTTCGGGCGTGCCGATCCCCATGGCCAGCGCGGCCGGGCGCGCCCTGGACGTCGCGGCGATCCCCGATCTGCCGGGTGAGGAGACGTTTCCCGAGCGGCGGGCGCCGGTCGCTCCGGGACGCGGCGTCCTCGCCGTGCGGCTCCCGCTCGAGACGGGCCGGAAGCTCGCTCTCGGGGCCCCGCACCTCTTCGTGGTCGAGTCCAAGGGCGACGCGGTTCGGTTCGAGACCTCGCGCGGCCCGGTCGCCGCGACCGTTTTCGAGATCCCGTTCCTGGCCGCGGGATCCGGCGAGGCGCGCTTCACCGTGCGCGTCCTCTACTACCACTGCGGCTCTGACGGCGCGTCTTGCGAGATCGGCAGCGCCGCGTTTCCGATCGCGCTCACGGTCGCGCGGACGGGACGGACGAGGGTCGAAATCGGCTAATCTTCGGGGAGCTTCGAGGCGAGCGCCTCGAAGCGAGGGTCGCCCCGGAGGCTCTCGAGGTCGGGGTCGCCCGTCATCCACTCGCGGTTCGACCATCCGGCCTCGACCGCCTTCTCGAGAAAGTCGAGCGCCCGCGTCTTCTCGCCCTTCAGCGCGTAGGCGCAGCCGAGGTTGTAGAGGGCGCGCTGCGCTCGGTCGGGAAACGTCGCGGCCTTCTCGTGCGCGGGGATCGCGCGGTCGAGGTCGCCCGACATGTGGAGCGCGAGGCCGAGGAGGTACCACGCCTCGCCGTCGGCGGGGTCCTTCCGCGCGAGCGACTCGTAGATCGCGGCCGCCTTGGCCCAGTCCTTCTTGTCGCGGTGGATCTGCGCTTCCTGCAGCTCCTTCCCCCGCGCGTCGAGCGAGGGATTGAGATAGGAGTACCCCTCCGCGATCGAGGGCTCGGGGCGCCAGTCGTACTCCATGTAGCGAGCGGTCGCGTCGGCGGCGGCGCGGCCGAGGAGCCGCGCCACGACGTGGAGCGCTCCGTCGATTCCGGCGGAGACGCCTGCGGTCGTGACGGCGCGGCCGTTGTCGACGAATCGGCGGCCGGCGACGACTCGGGTCTTCGGCGCCTCGCGGCGAAGCTCCTCGATCGCGTTGTAGTGCGACGTCGCCTCGAGGCCGTCGAGGAGGCCCGCCCTCGCGAGGACGAACGCGCCGGTGCAGACCGAGAACGCGATCTCCGTCTTCGGCGCGACGGCGCTCACCCAGGCCATGAACTTCGGGTCGTCGAGGATGACGTTGGTCGCGCCGCCCGGGACGACGAGGATGTCGGGCTGCGGCGCGTTCTCGATCGAGTACTTCGGCGTCACGGTGAGGAAGCGCTGGCTCGTGACCGGGCCGGGTCCGGGCGCCACCGTGTAGACCTCGAACCACGGCCGCCCGGGAGGCGCCGATCTCCGGGCGGCGGCCTCGAAGACCTCTCCGGGGCCGGCGAAATCGAGGAGCTCGACGCCCTCGTGGACGACGATCGCGACGCGGCGGGTCTTCGGGGCGGACGGCGTGTCCTGCGCGAACGACGGGGGGACGAGCGCGAGCGTGATGAAAAGCGCGAGTGGGGCGTGTCTCATGGGGACGGCCTCCCGGCTGGCCGGTCGCGGCGGCCCCGCGGCGGCCGGCTCCCGACTACTCTACTACAAGACGTCGGAGAACGTCAGGGCGTGAGCAGCTCCGTCGCCATCGCGTCGAACGCGGCCGGCGAGAGCCCGTCCATCTGCGCGACCGGGCCCTTCCCGCCCCCGCGGCCGCCGTGGCGAAGGACGAGGCCGCGGACGGCCTCGCCCGCGTCGCGGCCACCCGCCGGAAAGGCGAGGACGGCGGCGATCTTTCCCGCCTCGGCGGGGGAGGGCCCGCCGACGAGGGCGAGCCGGCGGCCGCGCCGCGCGAGATCGGTCGCGAGCGCGCGGCAGAAAGCGGGCGGCGCGGACTCGAAGCGCCGGCAATACGGCGCCTCGCCCGCCGTCGCTTCGGCGAGCGCCGCGGCGATCTCGGCCGAGAAGCCCTTCGCCGCTTTCTCGGCGTCCTTCAGTGCCGCGATCTTCGCGCCGAGGAGCCGCGGCACTTCCGTCCAGGCGGACGTCGCGACGCGGGCCGCCTCGGCGAGCGCGTCGTAGCGCGCGGCCAAGTCCTTGAGCGCGCGGTCGCCGCAGAGGAATGCGACGCGCGTCTGCCCGCTCTTTCCTCTTTCGACGCCGATCACCTTCACGAGGCGGATCTCGGCCGTGCGGTGGCAGTGCGTGCCGCCGCAGTGGCTCCGGTCGACGTCGCCGATCGCGACGATGCGCACGACGTCCACGTCCTCCGGGACGTTGATCTTCCTCAAGCGCTGCGACTCGAGGTCGGCGCGGCTCGCGTGCGTCACGTCGACGAGAAGGTCGCGCTCGACGACGTCGTTCGCGGCGTTCTCGGCGCGTGCGGCATCCTCCGCCGAGACCGGCTTGTCGAGATCGATGGTCGAGTGGTCGGCGCCGAGGTGGAACGACGCGGTGTGCGCGCCGCACTCGGAGGCGAAGACGGCCGAGAGGACGTGCTGGCCCGTGTGCTGCTGGCGGTGGTCGCGGCGGCGCGCGGCGTCGACGCGGCCCGCGACCGCGCCCGAGAGCGGGCCGCCCTCGACCGCGTGAACGACCGTCTTCCCGTCGAGCGTCACGTCCACGACGCGCGCGGAGCCGAGCGTGCCGGTGTCGTGCGGCTGCCCGCCGCCCGTGGGGTAGAAGGCGCTTCGGTCGAGAACGACCTTGTGCCGCCCGCTGTCCGCGGGCTCGCACGAGAGCACGTTCGCCGTGAACTCGACGAGCCCCGGATCTTCGAGCTCGAGCCGGATGGTCATCGCGAAATGGTACCAGGTACCGTTTCCGTCGTTTGAAACGGTACCTGGTACCGTTTCTAGCGCCACCAGGCGCCGGTCGCGCGGCGGGTCGCGCGGTCGGTGAAGCGGTATTTCTCGACGCGGATGCGGACCTCTTTCGGCGGCGCGTCGGGGAAGGGGTTCACCGAGAAGAGCGGCGCCACGGTCTCCGGGTCGTCGCGGATCTTCTCGACGAGGCGCGCGAACCACGGCTCGCGCGGGCGCCGGCCGCGGAGCGCGAGGAACCACATCTGGAAGTCGACCCGCGGCTGGTGCGGCGCCACGAACGGCGGCGGCCTCATCGGATCGCCCGGCTTGTAGCGGAACTCGTACGCCTTCCACGTCGAGCCGCCGTCGTCCGAGCCCTCGATCACGACCTCGTACCGGTCGATCGTCATCGACGCGAAGAGGTGGTACGCGTTGATGGATCGATAGGCCCAGAGGACGCGCGCGATCGGCAGCGTCTCGCGGACGAGACCGCCCGAGCGGTCGAGGAACCCGAGGAACGGGACGACCGAAAGCGGCACCGCGGCGAACGCGACGATCGCGAGCCCCGCGGTGCGCGCATCGCTCCGTCTCGCCGGCGCGCGCGGCGCGAGCGGCTTCCGGAACCGCCGCGCGATCCAATCGAGATGCCCGTCGTCGAGGACGAAGAGGAGGAGCGCCGCCGAGAGCCAGTTGAAGAACCCGTAGTTCGCCGTGAGCGCGATCGACGCCTGCATCCCGAGCATCGCCACGAAGACCGCGAGCCGCGCGCGCCGCCACGGCAGGAAGACGCACGGCGCGAGCCCGATCTCGACCACAAACGTCGAGAGCGACGACGCCTCGTGGAAGCCGCGCGGGAGCTGGTGCGCCCACCAGGCGAGCCGCGTGGGGATGGGCGCCGTCTCGTAGTAGGTCGCCATCGCGGAGAGGTCGCGCCACGTCGGGTCGCCCGTCAAGAGCTTCGACGTGCCCGACTCGACGTGGAGCCGGAACACGAGAAAGAGCATGAGGAAGACCGCGACCGGGTGAGGCGCCGGCGCGCGGCGCGGCCGGACGCCTCCGGGCGCGACGAAGAGCGCGAAGAACGCCGACTCGAGGAGGAGGTTGTCCCACTGGAACGAGAGGAAGTCCTGCCCGATCGTCGCGAACGAAAGATAAAGGGCCCAGAGCAGAAGGAGGCAGGGGCGCGGCAGGACGAGGAAGACGAGCCCGAGCGAGAGCACGGCCCCGAGAAGCGACATCGCGCGGAGCACGCCGTCGCCCGCGCCCACGAGCCAGAAGATCGTCGGCACGCGGAAGAAGCTCGCCCCGCTCATCCGCACCGAGTCGAGCCACTCTCCCGCGGGAAGGAGGCCCTTCTCGCCGACGAGGAGCGTCACCTGCGAGTGGAGCGAAAGGAACGCGACGACGAAGACGAGGCCCAGAACGCGGAGGAAGAGGTCGCGCACCGCCGCGCGCGGGAGCGTCAACGCGTCCCAGGGCGAGGTCATCGCGTGAGAGTTTATCCCGCGCGCGAGTCTCGACATCGGCCGCGGGCGCGGATAAAACCGCCGCGCATGAGGATGGCGAGCGTCGGCCGGAGCGTCCCGCGGAAGGAAGGCCGGTCGAAGGCGACCGGCGCGGCGCGCTACGTCGACGACCTCGCTTTCCCGGGGATGATCTTCGGCCGGACGATTCGCTCGCCCGTGCCGCGCGGCGAGATCCGCCGCGTCTCCCTCGACTTCGTCCGCCGCGGCTTCACGGTCGTGGATCACCAGGACATCCCGGGAAAAAACGCCGTCTCGCTCATCGAGGACGACCAGCCGTTCCTCGCCGAGCGCGAAGTCCGCCACGCCGAGGAGCCCGTGCTGCTCCTCGCGCACGAGGACCGGGACAAGCTCCTCGAGGCGCGCGTCCGGGTCGACGTGCGCGAGAAGAGGCCCGTCCTCGATCCCGAGCGCTCGACCCGCGTCTTCAAGAAGATCCGCGTCGAGAAGGGCGAAGCGCGGCGCGCGCTCGCTCTGGCGCACCGCGTCATCGAGGGCGAGTACCGGACGGGCCACCAGGAGCAGCTCTACGTCGAGACGAACGGCGTCATCGCCGTCCCCGAGAAGGGCGGCGGCGTCACGGTCTACGGCTCGCTCCAGTGCCCCTACTACGTCGTCAAGGCGCTGAAGACGCTCCTCGCCCTCCCCGAGGAGAAGATCCGCGTCGTCCAGGTCGAGACGGGCGGCGGATTCGGCGGGAAGGAGGAGTACCCGTCGATGATCGCCGGCCACGCGTGCCTCCTCGCGCTTACGAGCGGGCGCCCCGTGAAGATCGTCTACGACCGCGCGGAAGACATGGCGGCGACGACGAAGCGACACCCGTCGATCGTGAAGCACCGGACCGGCGTCGCGCGCGACGGATCGCTCGTCGCGATGGAGATCGACGTCCTCATGGACGGCGGCGCGTACGTGACGCTATCGCCGGTCGTCCTCTCGCGCGGCGTCCTCCACGCCGCGGGACCGTACCGGTGCGAAAACGTCCGGATCGACGGGCGCGCGGTCATGACGCACACGCCTCCGAACGGCGCGTTCCGCGGGTTCGGCGCGCCGCAGACGATCTTCGCGGGCGAGGTCCAGATGGACCGCGTCGCGGAGGCGCTGGAGCTCGACCCGGTCGAGTTCCGGAAGAGGAACGCGATCGGCCCCGGCGACACGATGGCGACCGGGCAGAGGCTCGGGCCCGACGCGTGCGCGGCGATCGTCCTGAAGGAGGCGGCGCGCCGCTCGGGCTGGACGCGGAAGCGCCGCGCGTTCGCGGGCACGCACCGCGGCATCGGCGTCGCGCTCTACTATCACGGCTCGGGCTTCACGGGCGGCGGCGAGGTGAAGCTCGCGTCGAAGGCCTCGCTCGAGTTGACGCCGCACGGCGCGCGCGTCCTCGTCGCCTCGACCGAGATCGGCCAGGGAACACGCACGATGCACGCGCAGATCGTCGCGGACGCGCTCCGGATCCCCTACGAGGCCGTCGAGGTCGCCGACGCCGACACGGGCATCGTCCCCGATTCGGGCCCGACGGTCGCCTCGCGGACGTGCATGGTCGTGGGAAAGATCCTCGAGCGCTGCGCGCGCGAGATGCGCAGAAAGCTCGGGCGCCTCACGCCGCGCGAGTACCTGAAGCGCCACGGCCCGCTCGTCGTCACGAAGGCGTACGAGAAGCCGAAAGACATCGCGTGGGACGAGGAGACGTACCGCGGCGACGCGTACGGCGCCTACGCGTGGGCGTGCGACGTGGCCGAGGTCGAGGTCGATCCCGCGACGCTCGCCGTGCGGCCGGTCCGCATCACGGTCGTCGCCGACGTCGGGAAGGCGATCCACCCCGTGCAGGTGCGCGGCCAGATCGAGGGCGGGACCGCGCAGGGCGTCGGTTTCGCGCTCCTCGAAGAAGTGGCGATGCGCGGCGGCCGCATGGCGAACGCGGAACTCACGAACTACCTCGTGCCGACGACCGCCGACACGCCCGCGATCGACGTCACGCTCCTCGAGCGCCCGTACCGCCACGGCCCGTTCGGCGCGAAGGGGGTGGGGGAACTTCCGATCGACGGCCCCGCGCCCGCGATCGCGAACGCGCTCCGGCACTGTGGGCTCGACGTGCGCGAGATCCCGGCGACGCCGGAGAGGCTCATGGCGCTCGCGCAGCGACCTGGCGGGCGAGGCCGCGGTAGAACTCGACGGCGCTCGCGGGGGGAGTGATCTCCATCGCTTCCCGATGCGGAAAAGGCGGATACGTAGCGTGCGGAGCCAGGAGCAGGTCGAATCGGTCCGTGAGAGGCTGAGGCACCGTGCGCTGGACTCGTGCGAATTCGAGCCAGCCGAGCCTGAGGGAGACGACGACCGACTCGAACAGCGCCACCGCCCACTCGCCGCCCTCCCTCACGAGGATGAGCTCCCAGTGTCGCTCGAGCGGCCAGGAGGACGGCACGCCAAGTAGTTCCACGCGTGCGGTACCGTTGCCGGCGCTTTCCCGAGCGACCGTCCACCTGCGCCCGACTGGCTCCCGCAGCGCGAGCAGCGCTCCCTCGCCGACCTCGGCGAGCGCGAGACGGTCACCCGACGAGAGAAACCGCGCCGCCGCGGCGGCGTCCCGCCCCTGCAGCGTCCGCGCGAACTCGACCGCGACGCGGCCGGGCGAGAGAGGCGGACCGGCGTCGCAGGCCGAGAGCCCGACGAGCGCCAGCGCGAGACCGGCCGTCCATCGCTCGTTCACGTTGTCGCCTCCCGCCTGACGCCCCCGACCGCGCCCGCTATCATCGCGCGCTCCGGGCGGCGCGGGAAGCGCCGCCCCGTTCCGTGAGCGCCCGGCCTAACTCGGGCTCCACCGCTCCTCGTCGAGCCGGACGGATCCGCAGAAGACCCTGTACAGAGCCGGCAGCACGATCAGCGTGAGGATCGTGCTGGAGATGAGTCCGCCGATGACGACCGTCGCGAGGGGCCGCTGGACCTCGGCTCCGGTCCCTGTCGCCGTCGCCATGGGCACGAATCCGAGGGAGGCGACGAGCGCCGTCATGAGGACCGGGCGCAGCCGCGTGAGCGCGCCCTTCCGGATCGCCTGTTCCAGCTCCATCCCTTCCTTCCGGAGCTGGTTGATGAAAGTGACGAGCACGAGCCCGTTCAGGACGGCGATGCCCGAGAGCGCGATGAACCCGACCGCGGCGGAGATCGAGAACGGCATGTCGCGATGGAAGAGCGCGGCCACGCCTCCGCACAATCCGAGCGGAATGCCGCTGTAAACGAGGAGAGCGTGTCGGACGGAATGGAACGTGCCGTAGAGAAGAAGAAAGATGAGGAGGAAGCACGCGGGAACGACGATGGAAAGCCGCCGTTTCGCCTCGATCAGATTCTCGAACTGCCCGCCCCACTCGAGCCACTGCCCGGCCGGCATGCTCAGCGAGGCGAGCCGGCCTTGCGCGTCCTCCACGAAGCTCCCGAGATCGCGCCCGCGCACGTTGGCCTGGACCACGACGCGCCGCTTTCCGTTCTCGCGGCTGATCTGATTGGGGCCTTCGGCGACGTCGAGCCGCGCCACGGAGCCGAGCGGGACGAAACCGTGTTCGGGAGGCGGAGGACCCGAGCGCCCGATCGAGAGCCGGGATCGGCTGTCGGAGCGAGCGCCCGGTGGAAGCGGGATCGGCAGGTTCGCGATCGCGTCCACGTCTCGCCGCATCTCGTCCGGCAGGCGGACCACGAGGTCGAACCTCCGGTCGCCCTCGTACACCTGGCCGACCTCTCGCCCGCCCACGGCGGCCGCGACGACGTCCTGGACGTCCTTGACGCTGAATCCGTAGCGCGCGGCGGCCGAGCGGTCGATGTCGATGCGCATGACCGGCAGCCCTCGCGTCTGCTCGACCTTGACGTCGGCGGAGCCGGGCACGGATCGAACGACTCTCGCGATGTCCTCCGCGGTCGCCGTCATGGACTCGAAGTCGTCGCCGTAGACCTTGACCGCGACGTCGCTCCGCACTCCCGCGATCAGCTCGTTGAAGCGCATCTGGATCGGCTGCGTGAACTCCAGAGCGTTTCCCGGAAGCAGGCCGATCGCCCCCTCGAGCCTCGCGACGAGCGCCTCTTTCGGCTCCGACGGACTCGGCCACGACGCGCGGGGCTTCAAGACGATGAAGGTGTCGGATACGTTGACCGGCATCGGGTCCGTCGCGATCTCGGCGGTGCCCGTCTTCGAGTAGGCGAACGCCACCTCGGGGAACCGGGAGACGACGCGCTCGATCTCGGCTTGCATCTCCGTCGACTGGGAGAGACTCGCGCTCGGAATGCGCACCGCGTGCATGGCGATGTTCTGCTCGTCGAGCGTCGGCACGAACTCCTGGCCCAGGCGCGAGAAGATCGCCGCCGAGACCGCGAAGGCGGCGACCGCGGCGGGGATCACGAGCCAGCGAAAGCGGACGGCGCCGCGGAGGACGGGCTCGTAGGCGCGACGGGCCCACCGGACGAGGAAGACTTCCTTTTCCCTGACGCGGCCGCCGAGGCCGATGGCCACCATCGCGGGGATGAACGTGAGCGAGAGGACGAACGCCGCCGAGAGAGCGAGGACGACCGTCGCCGCCATGGGCCGGAACATCTTCCCCTCGATGCCGGTGAGCGCGAGGATCGGGATGTACACGGTGATGATGATGGCCTCGCCGAACGCCGTCGCCGTTCGCACCTGCTTGCTGGCCGCGAAGACGGTCGAGAGCCGTTCGGGCAACGTCAAGGTCCGTCCGAGCTCGTGCTGGCGCTCGGCGAGCCGCCGCAGGCAGTTCTCGACAATGATCACCGCGCCGTCGACGATGAGTCCGAAGTCGATCGCCCCGAGGCTCATCAGGTTCCCGCTGATGCCGGCCTTGACCATCCCGGTCGCGGTGATGAGCATCGCGAGCGGAATCGCGAGAGCGGTGATGATCGCCGCCCGCACGTTGCCGAGGAGGACGAACAGCACGACGATCACGAGGATCGCCCCTTCGGCGAGGTTCTTCTCGACGGTCCGGATCGTCGCGTCCACGAGCACTTCTCGATCGAGAAGGGGCTCGGCGACGACATCCGGGGGGAGCGATCTCTTTATGTCTCTCAACTTGGCGCCCACGTCGGCCGCGACCGTCCGACTGTTGGCCCCGAGCAGCATGAGGACCGTTCCGACGACGATCTCCTCCCCTCCGAGACTCGCGCTGCCCAGTCGGAGCTCCCGGCCGATGTCGACGTCCGCGACGTCGCGGATCCGGATCGGCACTCCTTCCCTGGCGCCGATGGAGACGTCTCCGATCTGGTCTTCGCTTTCGATGCGTCCCGTCGCGCGGACGACGTAGGCTTCGCCCTTGTGCTCGATGTAGCCGGCGCCCGTGCTCACGTTGTTCTTCTCGAGCGCCTCGATGACGTCGGCGAAGGTCAGTCCGTACGCGACGAGCTTCATCGGGTGCGGCGCCACGTGGTACTGCTTCTCGAATCCGCCGATCGAATCGACTCCGGCGACGTTCCGGACGTTCCGGAGCTGGGGCCCGATGATCCAGTCCTGCACTTCGCGCAGGTACGCCGCGCGCTCGAGCGCCGTCACGAGACGCCGGCCGCTCTCGGTGCGATAGGATCCGTCGGGCTCGAGGCCGGCGCCGCCCGCGGCGGGCTCGGCGGCGCGCGAATCGTCTCGGGAGTACCGGACGGCGTACATCATGACCTCGCCGAGCCCCGTCGTGACGGGGCCGAGCGTCGGCTCCACGCCGCTCGGCAGCGCCTCGCGGGCGGAGAAGAGCCGCTCGCTCACCTGGTTGCGCGCGAAGTAGACGTCGGTCGAGTCGTCGAAGATCGCCGTGATCTGCGCGAACCCGTTGCGGGAAATCGAGCGCGTCTCGGCGAGTCCCGGAATGCCGATGATCGCCGTCTCGAGCGGGAACGTCACCTGCCTCTCGATCTCGACCGGCGAGAGGGACGGCGCCAGCACGTTGACCTGCACCTGCTTGTTCGTGATGTCCGGAACGGCGTCGATCGGGAGCCGGAGGAGCGAGTCCACGCCGATCGCCGCGGCGAGAATCGTGACGAGGACCACGGCCGCCCGGAATCGGATGGAGAACGCGAGGATTCGTTCGAGCATGGCTAGCCCGTCCTATTCATGAGAACAAGCCATCTTCAATTGCATGGGTCGCGGACGCCGCGGCGCTTTTCGGCCTGGATCTGCGTCGTAGCTCGTCGGAGACCCTTTATTTGTGTCGCCGTCGTCGCTCCTCCTTGACCAGTCCGAAAATCGCTCGCACGGAACGGCACTTCGCTTTTCCGCCGCGGAACGGCGGATCGTTGCGGTTCGTGAATCGCTTGACTTGCCCTCATGAATAGGCCGGGCTAGTGCACGTGCTCGGCTTCCGACTTGCCGAGCTCCGCTTTGAGGATGAAAGAGCCCCGGACGACGACCAGTTCCCCCTCGGCCAGCCCGGAGAGAATCGGGACGAGATCTCCGACGGCCGGGCCCCGTTCGATCGGACGCACGGCGAACGTGCCTTCCTCGCCCTCGACGGGGACGAAGACGACCGGCCGTCCCGCCATGGTCTGGATGGCCCCGTCGAGGACGACGAGCGTGGGCTCGCGATGCCCGTGCGACGTCGCGGTGATCTCGGCCCGGGCGAAGCTGCCGGGTCGAAGAACGCAATGGACGTGCTGAACCTCGATGCGCACCTCGCTCGATCGCGTCGACGGTTCGCTCGTGGGGGAGATGTAGGAAACGACTCCCTCGAACCGCTCGCCCTCGCCGAGTCCCATCTCGACGAGGACGCGCGCGCCGACTTCGACGTCCGGCAGCCGGGATTCGGGCACGCTCGCGAGTACCCAGAGCGTCTCCATGTTCGCGAGAACGAGGAGCGCGTCGCGATCGGGCCCCACGAGCTCGCCGATCGTCACTTCCCGCTCGATGATGGTGCCGTCGATCGGAGCACGGACGACGGCCTTGGGATCGATGGTGCGAGTCGTCTCGAGGGCCGAGATGGAGGCTTCGTCCTGGCCGAAGAGCCGGAGTCGGTTCTTCGCGACGCTCGCGGCCGACTCCGCGGCGATGAGAGCCGCTTCCGCGGCGCGGAGCTCTGCTTCCCGCCGCTTCACCTCCGCGAGCGCGATTCCCTGAATCCCCTCGTGCACCGCCTTGGCCCGCTCGTGGGCGGCGCGGGCGAGCGCCACCGCCGGCCGGGCGCTCTCCACGGCCGAGAGCCGGGCGAGGAGCTCGCTCTGAGCTTCTCCGAGATCGGGGCTTTCGACCACGAGGAGCACGTCTCCCTTGCGGACTTCCTGCCCGAGCTTCGCGGCGAGCTCCGAAACGCGTCCCCGGAGCTGCGAGCCCACGTGCGCCGTCCGCTCGAGGTTGAAGGAGATGCGCGCCGGCGCCGTGAACGACGGCTCGAGGGCGACTCGCCGCACCGCCTCGACGACGATCCCGCTCGCGGTGATCGCTTCCGGCGACAGGACGACCTCGCCTTCGTGCATCTCCGGCGCGTCGTCGCTGGTCGTCTCGGTTTCCCCATTGAATGGGGATGCCCGGTTGCAGCCGAGGAACACGAGGCACACGGGGATCGAGAGAAGGCTCGCAACAGAAGCGGCCCGGCGCGCTCGATCGTGCGGCGGATTCACTCGCGAATCGTTCATGGTTGACCCGCACTTTCCGGAAGCGCTGCGCTACCGCCGACGGCCCTTTCGAGGCGCGAACGAGCGATCGACGCCTCGAGTTCGAGTTCGACGCGCATCGTCGCCGCCCTTTGCAGATCCTGCTCGGCGAGAAGGACGGGCGTGACGTCGGACTCACCGGCGCGGAAGAGCGCCTCGGCATCCCGCCGCCGCCGCCGCTCCTGTGAGGGGATCAGCTCGTCTCGCACGCGGGCCAGGCTCCCGACCGAATACCGCAGCGCCTCGTGCGCGCCGCGAACGTCCTCGACGATGCGCCTCTCGGCGAGCGTGATCTCGTGCCAGTGCTCGGCCCGCTCGGCCGCGATCCGGGCCCGCTCGGGCGTGCCCGGATCGAAGACAGGAAATGGGAGGCTGGCGGCGGGTCCCGCAGACCAATCGCCGTCTCGCTCGGCGTCGATTCCGAATGACGCGCCGGCGAGCCAGGACGATTCGGCAAGCCCCGATTCCTCGTCCAGAGCTAGAAGGGCGAGGCGCCGGGCTCGGATTTCGGGCCTTCGCTCGAGCGCTTCTCTGACGCATTCTGACTCGGCGAGCACCGCGGATTCCGGCGCTCGCCACGGTTCGAGCGCGAACTCCGTACCGCTCGACGGCCGTCCGACGAGCCGCAGGAGGCGGAGACGAGTCTCGAGCTGCTTTCTTTTCGCCGCCTCGGTTTCGATTTCGACCTCGATGCGCCGCGATTCGATCGCGGTCCGTTCCGGGCGGCTGCCCTCGCCCGCGGCGAGGCGCGCCCGGGACAGCTCCTCGAGCCGCGTCACGATCGCGAGTCGCCGCTCGAGCGAGGGAATCGCCGCGTCCGACGCCTGAGCTTGCGCGTAGGTTTCCTCCGTTTCCGCGACGACGTCCAAAGCCGTCGCCACGGCATCGGCGGACGCCCGAGACATACGATGATCAGCCGCGCGAACTCGGCGGGGACGACGGAGGAGCGCGATCAGCTCGGCCGCGAGTTCCGCTTCGACTCTCGGCGTCGCGCCCCCCTCCGGAAGTCGGAAGGCGATGCTCAGGATCGGATTCGGCCAGATCCGGGCCCGCTCGGATTCTGCGAGCGCGATCCGGACCCGCGCCAGGGCGGATTGGATGCGCGGATCGCAGCGGAGCGCGGCGCCGATGGCTTCTTCGCGCCCGAGCACGCCGGCCGAGAGCAGGATTCCGTCATCGTCGAGCGGCGCGCCGCTCCAGCGGAATGCGATGTCCGACTCTCGACCCGTGGCGACCGCGATCTCGCGGGATGTATCGGGAATGACCGGAGGCGCGGCGCAGCTCGAAGCGGCCGCCGACGAGATGGCGAGAGCGAACACGGCGAAGCGGGACCATCGAGAGTGGTTTCGGAGCACGGAAGCGTCTCCTCGTCGAAGAGTGGGCCGTGGCGCCACGACCGGAGCGCTTTTCGGTCCGGCGTGACGACGGCGATCGAGGGAGACGCTCGCCTAGATGAGGAGGACGACCGTGCGCTGGTGGAGGAGGGAGGCCGCCGGCGCCGTCTCGGCGCATCGCCGCGGATCCGGCGAACGCCCGGCGAGGAAAAGGCGCGGCGTCGAAGGCGGATTCGGGGAGACGTCGACGGTCCCAGGCGTGAGCCGCTTCTGTGGATTCAGGCCGGTGAGGAGACCGTTCGACGAAAGCGTGACGTCGAGACACGCGCAATCGGCGGTTAGGAGCGAGCCCGACGTGGAGTCGTCAGGGGTCGCGATCGCTCCGGTCGCGCATCCTCCACAGTCGTCCGCGGCGTTTTTCAGCTCGAGCGCGAAATGATCGTTCGGCCCGACGCAAAGCACGAGTCCGGCGCCTGGAAAGTTCGAGCCCAGAATCGCGCAGAGTAGAAGCCACCGGGCGATGACGTAGAGGTTCCGCATGACGGTGGAAGTCTATACTCCCGCCAGCGCGGATTGCAAACGGCTAAAAGCGGCGCCGGCCGGTGATGATCCCGCCACAAAACGATCGAGGCCGCCAACATCTTGCGGGAGGGACCCCGCGTGAGATTCACGCTCAACGGACGCCGCCGCGACGTCCGCGCGCACTCGATGAAGCGGCTCCTCGACGTCATTCGCGAGGAGTGCGGGCTCACCGGCACGAAGGAAGGGTGCGGCGAGGGGGAGTGCGGGGCGTGCACGGTTCTCCTCGACGGCGAGCCGGTCTGCGCGTGCCTCGTGCCGTTCGCGCAGGCGCGCGGCGCGCGCGTGACGACGATCGAGGGGCTCCGGGGAAAGAAGGCGCGTGCTCTCTTCGAGGCGTTCGTCGTCGAGGGGGGCGCGCAGTGCGGGATCTGCACGCCGGGGATGATCCTTGCGGCGTCGGTCCTGCCACGGCGCGCGTCGAAGGAAGACGTCCGCGAGGGGCTCGCCGGGAACCTCTGCCGCTGCACTGGGTACGAGGCGATCTACCGCGCGGTGAAGAAGGCCTCGCGGCGGCGATGAGGACCGCGGTTTCGCGTCTCGCGCTTCTCTCGCCGCGCTCGCTCCGCGACGCCCTGACGATGCTCCGCGACGAGGCGCCGCTCGAGCCGATCGCCGGATGCACGGACGTCTACGTCGCGCTCAACGCCGGGACGCTCAAGTCGCGGCGCTTCCTCGACCTCTGGCCGATGGAGGAGCTGCGCGCGATCGAGGTGAGAGACGGCGTCCTCTCGATCGGCGCGCTCGCGACGTACGCTGCGGTCCGCCGATCGAGGCTCGTCGCGCGGCGGCTCCCGATGCTGGCGCTCGCCGCTCGCGAGGTGGGGGGTGCCCAGGTGCAGAACCGGGGCACGATCGGCGGCAACGTCGCGAACGCGTCGCCCGCGGGCGACACACTGCCCGTCTTCCTCGCGGCGGAGGCCGCTGTCGTGCTCATGAGCAGCGTGCGCGGCGAGCGGCGCGTCGCGTTCACCGAGTTCTACACGGGATATCGGACCACCGTCCGGCGCCCGGACGAATTGATCGCCGCGATCGAGGTGCCGCGCGTCCCGGGCGCGCAGTGGTTCCGGAAGGTCGGGACGCGCGCGGCGCAGGCGATCTCGAAGGTCGTCGTCGCCGCCGTGCGCGCGCCCGGTGCGCCGCCGCGGATCGCGCTCGGGAGCGTCGCGCCGACCGCCGTCCGCGCGCGGCGTGCGGAGAGCCTCCTCGCCGCGGGCGCGCCGATCGCGGAGGCCCGCGCGGCGCTCGAGCGGGAGATCCGGCCGATCGACGACCTCCGCTCGACCGCGGCTTATCGAAGGCGGGTGGCGGGGAACCTCCTCGAACTCTTCTGGCGCGAGACGGAGCGCACGGCATGAGCCTTCTCGTCATTCTCACGGTCGCGTTCGTCCTCGTCGCGGGCGGGGCGTCGTCGCTCCAGGGCGCCGCCAATGCCGGGCTCGCGTCGCGGATCGGCCTCGGCACGGCGCTCCTCGTGAACGCGGTCGTGGTGTTCGTCGGCGCCGCTGCTCTCTGGCTCGCGGAAGGGGCGAAGACGACGTTCGTCGCGCGCGGCGCGTCGCCCGTCCACTACGCGGGCGGCCTCTGCGGGATCGTCATCCTCGCAGCCGCGGCGCTCGCGTTTCCGAAGATCGGCGCGTCGCGCGCGATCGCGGTCCTCGTCCTCGGCCAGTGCCTGGTCGCGGTCGCGCTCGATCACTTCGGCGTCTTGGGCCTCCCGCGCGACCCGGTGACCGCGCGCCGCGCGATCGGGATCGGGCTCGTGGTCGTGGGCGTCGCCGTGCTCCGGTGGTGAGGGGAGAACACTTCCCGGGGTTGGCAGATTTCTGCACATGAGATACACTTTTCCGTATGCGAACGACACTCGATTTCGAGGACGCCCTGTTGCGCTCCGCCAAGGCCCGCGCCGCACGGGAAGGGAAAAGCCTCACTCGCCTCATCGAGGACGCTTTGCGGAGGTACCTCGCCCCGGAGCGGCGGCGTGACCGGGCCTTTCGGTTGAAGCTCGTCACGAAGAAGGGACGCATCCTTCCGGGGGTCGACCTCGATGACCGCGATTCCCTCTACGATCGGATGGAAGGCCGATCGTGATCGCGGTCGACACCAATATCCTCGTCCACGCGCATCGGCTCGAGTCTCCGCGCCACGCCGCCGCGAAGCAGCGACTCGAGTCGCTCGCGCGAGGCCCCGCCGACTGGGCGATACCGGCGGCCTGCCTCGTCGAGTTCGTCCGGGTCATCACGCACCCGCGCGTGTTCGATCCGCCGCACACCGAAGCAGAAGCGCGGTCAGCCGTGGAGGCCCTCCTCGAGGCCCCGAACGTTCGCGTGCTCTGCCCGGCGGAGCGATTCGTGCGGCTCTTCCTCGAGGCCGTCTCCGAGGGCGGCGCGAGGGGGAACCTCGTCTTCGACGCCGCGATCGTCGCGGTCTGCCGGGAGTGGGGGGCGCGATCCTTCCTCACCGAGGACCGCGACTTCGACCGGTTCCGCGGCTTCAGGACGGAACGCCTCGGCTGATCGCGGCGCCAATGCGGCCAAACTCCCGCCGCCTGAAGTTCGCGCGTTGCATCGGCGTCCTCGGCCTCCCGCGCGACCCCGTGACGGCGCGTCGCGCGATCGGGATCGGGCTCGTGGACCTCGGCGTGGCGGTGCCCCGGTGGTGAGGCGCGGTTCGCGGAGTGGCCGTCTTGCGGAGGATGCGGCGGTTCTACTCCTGCGCAAGGGTCCGGCGTAGGGATCCGGCCAGCACCTCCGTTGCTGACTTGGCTGCCATCCTGTCGGTCGCACGCCACTCGCCGAGGATGAGGTGGAAAGCGGCGAAAGCGCGACGAGCGCAATCCTCCCCTAAGAGAAGAGGCGTCCCGACAATGACCGCTCCCTCCAGTCTCGCCCTCGGCGCGGGCGGCGTGCCGGAGCCGGGGGCGGGGGCGGGGGCGGCGCCCGACTTCCGGGTGACGGCGCTCGCCGGCCGCGAGCGCCATCCCCTGTTTGCTCGTCCCTTTGAAAGTGAGATCGAGGAGGGATAGGATGGCGTCGGGGTCGTGCGGCGCTGGTTGGCGGCAGTCTCTCGAAAGCGCGCTCGGACTCCATGCACGCCCGCAACACTCGCTCGGCAACGGCGACCGGCGACGCCGGCTCCCGCCGGGCGCCCTCCTCGCCGCGCGCCGTCTCGGGGGCCGACCTCGACAACGACTCTCACGGCGGCATTCCGCTCGCCGCGGAGTCCTCGATCGTCGACGTCGGCTCGAAGCTCATCCTCGCCGACCCGATCCGCCGAGTCGCTTCGGATATCGTCGTCTCGTCTCCCGGGGGATTCGGCGTCCTGCCGTTCGATCCCTCCGCAGGGAAGTTCGAATCGCCGAACGAGTATTCCGCTGGCGCTCCCCCCGACTTCGATGGCGATCGCCGACTCGACGCCGTGACCACGAACGTCGTCGGCAGTACGATCGGGTTCTTCGTCGGACACGGGCGCTGCGGTCTTCCGAGCGGCGCCCCCGCGGTGACGAGCGGCATCCTCATCGACTCGAGGTGACACTCCATCATGCTCTTCGCTCTCGTCATCTCCGCGTGCGCCCAGACGGGGCCCGTCGAGTTCGACGCCGCCCGCTCGTTTCCGGCGGCGGTCGAGCCGCGCGTTCCAGCGACTGCCGATTTCGACGAGGACGGCGCGCTCGACGTCGCGACGTCGCACCGCGAGTCCTTCCTCGTGCGACCGTCCTCTTCGGCGACGGCGCCGGCGGCTTCCGGGGGTCGGTTCGCCTCGCCACCGGCGGTGACAACTACGGCGTCGCGCTCCACGCGGGCGATCTCGACGGCGACGGCCACGCGGACATCGCGGTCGGGCACGGGACTTCCACCAGCGCGTCCATCTTCCTCGGGAACGGATCCGGCGGCTTTGCGCCGCCGACGAGATACTCGCTCGGTTTCGGCCGATGGCCGGTCGACGCGGCGGCGGCGGACTTCGACGAGGACTCGATCCCCGATCTGGCGTTCGCCTGCGAGCAGAGCGACACCGTGTCGATCCTCCTCGGAACCGGCGGGGGCGCGTTTGCGTCCGGTCTTGGATTCAGCACGTCGGAGAGCCCATCGCAGGTCGCGGTCGCCGACTTCGACCTCGACGGCCATCTGGACTTCGCCACGCCGGGCGCCGCAGGGAGCCTCATCACGTTCCGGTTCGGCGACGGGACCGGTCTTTTCCCGGCCAGGCGATTCCTCGCGACCGCCGGACCGACGAACGGCATGGCGACGGCCGATTTCGATCGCGACGGCGTCGCCGATCTCGCCGTCTCGCGCGAGAGCGCCGGCGAGATCCAGATCTTCCTCGGCGACGGGACCGGCGGCTTCGAGCCGGCCGACGTGTTCTTGACCGGCCGATGCACGCGGCTCCTCGTCGCGGACGTGAATCGCGACCGAGAGCCGGACCTCCTCGCGGCCTCGGGGAACTCGATCGTCCTCCTGCTGAACGATTCCGCCGCGGGCGGCTTCCTCCCGCCGCGGGCGTTCGGCGCGGGCGAGACCGTGTTCGACCTCGCCGCGGGCGACTTCGACGGCGACGGCCGCCTCGACGTCGTGACCGCGAACTGGTTCGCCGGCACGGTCGCCGTCCTGCGCGGCGACGGTTGCGGCGGATTCCCGAGCGGCGGACAGGTGCCGCTCGCGGAGAACGGCATCGATGTGGCACTCGCCGATTTCGGCGGAGACGGCGCGCTCGACGTCGCCCTCATCGACTCGTACGCGGGCGCGCTCGTCGCCGCACCAGGCGACGGGACGGGCGGCTTCGTGGCCCCCGCCGCCGTCGCCGAGGGCCTCGTCGACCCGAGAGGGATCGCCGCCGCCGACCTCGACGGCGATCACGCGCCGGACGTGGTCGCGGCCGTCGCGGGATCGGAGGACGGAGCGGGCGGCGGAGTCGTTCTCGTCCGCGGGACCGAAACCGGCGGGTTCGAGCCGCCCGCATTCGTCGGCGTCGCCGGAAGGCCCTGGTCCGTCGAGGTCGCCGACATGAACGCCGACGGCGTGGCCGACGTCCTGTCGGCGAACTCGGCCGGCGACACCGTGGCCATCCTGCTCGGCTCGGGCGGCGGCGTTCTCGGCGCGCCGGCGCACTTTCCGGCGGGAGACGGTCCGCAGGCGCTCGCCGCGACGGACTTCGACGAAGTCGGGGCGCTCGACGTCGCGGTCGCGCTCCAGTTCGCGGACGGCGTCGGGTGGCTCGCCGGCGACGCTCTCGGCGGGCTCGGCGCTCCCGTCTTCTTCCCGACCGGTAACGCACCCGCGAGGATCGTCGCCGGGGATTGGAACGGCGATGCCCACGCCGATCTCGCGGTGGCGCATCTGCGGGCGGGGATCGTCGTTCTTTCGGGCGACGGGGCGGGCGGCTTCCAGGCCGCGCCGGCGATCGTGCCCGGCGGGCTCGTTCAAGGGCTCGCGAGCGCGGATCTCGACGGCGACGGCGCTTCCGATCTCGCGGTCACGCACCCAGACCAGAGCGACGTCACGGTGCTCGTCGGAAACGGCGGCGGCGGGTTCGCGGTCGCGCGCCGATTCGTCGCGCCGCGGGTGCCGCAAGGCCTAGCGGCGGGCGACCTCGACGCCGACGGCCGCGAGGACCTCGTTGCGGCGCGTCTAGCGGGCGTCGTGGCGCTCCGTAACCTCACGTCCGCCGCGACGAGCGCCGTCCTCGGGAACGTGAACGCCGCCCTCGGCCCGATCGAGAACGTCCTCTTCGTGAACGGCGTGAAGGGGAGCGGCCCCGAGCGGCGCGTGACGGTCGATCCGTTCGTTCTCTTCCAGATCCGGATGAAACTCCCTTCGTCCGACCTCGACGGCTCCGCGCGCTTCGCCTTGAACGCGTGGGTCGGCGACTCGCGGATCTCGACGGTCACGCGGACGCCGTTCGGAACGATCGGGCTCCCGCCCGCCTGCGCGAGGAAGACGTGGAACAACACGGGCGACCCGCGGTTCGGCGCCCCCGATCTCCCGTCGCGCCCCGCGCCGAGCGTCGTCATCCGGCGCGAAGGCGGCGTCCGGAAGCGCGGGCTCTTCTTCGTCCAGGGCTTCGTCGAGGACGCGGCCTCGCCGAGCGGCGCCTACGCGGTGACGAACGGCATCCTAATCGACTCGAGGTGATCGCCGGCCCGTACTTCGTCCGCGACCGCGCGACGGCCCTGTTCATGACGCTCGCGCGGATCGGGCTCGCCGAACCGGCGTCGTTCACAACGCCGGACGCGGTGATCGTCCCCTCGAGCAAGGTCGCGCCGGACGCGGTCGGCGCTGTTTCGACGCGCGGCGCGTCGCGAGCGATCGGGATGGGGCTCGTTGTGCTCGGCGTCGCCGTGTACCGGTGGTGAGGGTCGACTCGGTCGTGAGGTCGCGTCCGGTATGATGTGGGCGCTCGACACCGCACCCGGGGGACTCGCATGCCGCCTCGCCGACCGCTTTTCTGCGCCGTCCTCGTCCTCGCGTGTCTCTCGACAGGGTTCGCCGCTCCGCCGGACCTGACCGTTCCGCGCCGACTCATCGACGAGTCGAACGCCGCGCGCGCGGCGGGCGATCACGCCATCGCGCGAGCCAAGGCGGCCGAGGCGGTCGCCGATCTCCTCGCGCGACCGGAGCCCGAGCAGGACGGGGCGTGGCTCGACCACCTGGAGAAGGCGGCCTTCGCGGCCGCGGACGCGCAGGACCCGACGACCGCGAGCCGCGCGTGGCAGAGGACGTACGCGGTACGACTGGCGACTCGTCCCGACGACCATCCCGACCTGCAACGGGCGCGACACCATCTCGCCTGGACGCTCGGCCAGTTGGGCGAGATCGAGCCGCCCGGGCCCGCCGGGGGCCCGGCGCTTCTTCGCGGCACGGTCTGGGAGCGCGGCTTCTCGCCGCTCACGCACTCGGGCCCCGAGGCGCGCGGGATCGGCGCGCTCTACGAGGAGATCCACGACGGCGAGCGGCCGGTGATCGTGCTCGAGAAGAAAAAGGCCTCGCGCGCGGCGCTCGAAGAGCTGGCGCCGCGGGCGCGCTACCTCCACGTCGCCACGCACGGCTGGTTCGCGCCGGAGTCGATCCGCTCGTGGAGCGATCCCGCGCCGATCGACACGAGGAGCGGGCTCGGCTCGCGCCCGAGCGGCGTCGAGCAAGTCCGCGGCACGAGCCCGATGCTGCTCTGCGGATTGGCGCTGGCGGGCGCGAACCTTCCCGAAGACGCCCTCGGCCGCACGCCGGGGCTCGTGACGGCGGAAGAGCTCTCGACGCTCGACCTCTCGAACTGCGAGCTCGTGGTTCTCTCCGCCTGCGACACGAACGTCGGCGAGCGCCGCATCGGCCAGGGCGTCGCGAGCCTCCAGAAAGCGCTCCAGATGGCCGGCGCCCGGAGCGTCATCACCTCGCTCCGGAAGGTGCCCGACGAGGCGACGAAGGAGCTGATGCTCGATTTCTACCGGAGGCTCTGGGTCGAGAAGAAGCCGAAGCGTGAGGCTCTCTGGGAAGCGAAGAAGAAGCTCCGCGACGCGAAGGACGAGCGCGGGGACCCGATCTACACGACGCGCGACTGGGCCGCTTGGGTGCTGACGGGGGAGCCGGATTGAGCGTGTTTCGAGCTCGGATCGCCGGCAGCGAGCGTCCGGTATAATCGCGCGCGCTCGAGCGCCGGTGCTCTCGCTTCGCAGCGCGGCCCGGCAACGATCATCGGGGGGCCTCGCATGTCGCTCGCTCGACGGAGTCTCTGCATCGCCATCGTCATCGCGTGGTGCTCTCCGCGTCTCGTGGCGCAACCGGCGTCCGCACCGCCGACGCGCGTCGGCGAGCCGCCCGCCCGGTTGGAGCTCACGGTCCCGCGCCGACTGGTCGACGAGTCGATCGCCGCGAGCGAGGCGGGAGACTATTTCTCCGCGCGAGCCAAGGCGGCCGAGGCGGTCGCCGGCCTTCTCGCCCGACCCGAAGCCGAGCAAGACGCGGCATGGCTCGGAGTTTTGGCAATGGCCGGCTTTGCGGCGAAGGTCGCGCAGGACTCGCGAACGGCGAGGAGCGCGTGGCAGAGAACCTACGAAGTCCGCCTGGCCACGAGTCCCGAAGACGACCGCTTCCTGCAGCAGGTGAGGGTCAACCTCGCCGCGACGCTGGCGGACCTAGGAGACCTTTCGGGCGCGAGAGCTTTGGAGGAGAAGGCGATCGAGGTCCTCTCCCGCACGCTCCCCGCCGACGACCGCGAACTCCAAGTGGCGCGGATGAACCTCGCCTTGACGATGAAGGAGCAGGGAGACATCGAGGGGGCCAGAGCATTGTTGGAACAGGTGCTCGAAGTCCTCTCGCGCACGCTGCCGGACGATCACGCCGACCTGCAACGTGCGCGGACAAACGTTGCCAGCAGCCGGAGGGCGCTGGGAGACGTCGCGGGCGCCAGGGCGCTGCAGGAACAGGTGCTCGAGGTCCTCACCCGCAAGCTCTCCGAGGACCACCCGGATCTTCAACGGGCACGGGGGAATCTCGCCCGCACGATGAAGGAGCTGGGAGATACCAAGGGCGCCAAGGCGTTGCAGCAACAGGCGCTCGAGGCTTTCTCGCGCACGCTCCCGGACGACCACCCCGAACTTCAACTCGCGCGGATGAACCTCGCGGAGTCGCTGCTCGAGCTGGGCGACCACGAACGCGCCAGGGCGATCGGGGAGCAGGTGCTCGAGATCCGCTCCCGCACGCTGCCCGACGACCACCCCGACGTCCAGCGGGCACGGATGCTGATCGCCGCTTCGCTCCGGGACGCGGGCGACCTTTCCGGCGCCAAGGCGATGTTCCAGAGGATCATAGAGGTCCGCTCCCGCACGCTTCCGGCCGAGCACCCCGATCTGCTGGCGGCGCAGGGGAATCTCGCGTTGACGATCAAGGCGCTGGGCGACCTCGAGGGCGCGCGAGCCCTGGAAGAGAAGGTGTTCGAAATCCGCGCCCGCACCCTCCCCGACGATCACCCCGACTTGCAGACGTCGCGGCTGAACTTCGGCGGGACGCTGTTCAAGTACGGCGACCTGACCGGCGCCCGAGCGATGTTCGAGAAGGCGATCGAAGTGCTCTCCCGCACGCTTCCAGACGATCATCGTGAATTGCAATTGGTGCGGCAGAGCCTCGCCTCGACGCTCAGCGAGATGGGCGAGTTCGAGGCCGCGCGGGTCCTTCAGGAAAAGGCCCTGCGGAACATCGCCCGCACGCTCCCCGACGACCATCCCGAGCTGCAGATCCTTCGGCTAAACCTCGCGTTGATGCTGATGGGACTCGGCGACCTCGAAGGCGCCAGGGCCTTCGAGGAGAAGGTCATCGGGATCTACTCACGGACGCTCCCCAACGACCACCCCTACTTGCTGGCGGCACGCGCGAACCTCGCGTGGACGATCAGGGAACAGGGCGACCTGACGAGCGCCAGGGCCATTCAGGAGATCGTCCTCGAAGCCTACTCTCGCACGCTCGACGAAGACCACCCCAGCCTGCAACTGGCGCGTCACAACCTCGCCGTGACGCTTTCGGACTCGGGCGACCTCGAGCGCGCCAAGGCGCTGCAGGAAGCGGTGCTCGAGGTCTACTCCCGCACTCGCGAGGAGAGCCATCTCGAACTGCAGATGGCGCGGATGAATCTCGCTCGGACGCTCAGGCTCATGGGCGATCTCGAGGGGGCCCGCGCCTTGGGGGAGAAGCTGCTCGAGGTCGTTTCCCGCACGCTCCCCGACGACCACCCCGACCTACAGCGGGCGCGGCAGAACCTCGCCTGGACGATCATGATGCAGCTCGCTCGCTCGGGTGGTACCGCGCAAGACGAAAGACGGTTCGCGACGGAGCGATCCGCGGCGCTGCTCGCTTCGGTGTGCCGCGCCCAGACGCATGCGGCTCGCGCCGCGATCGTCGGAAGTCCGACTCGGGAAGCGGAGGAGCGGTGCGTGCGCCTGGCGCAGACGTTGGACACGCCGCTGTCGTTTTGCCGGGGCTTCGGCGTGTTCGAGTCCACGGCCGCGATCGTGCCGGATCTCGCCGTTCTTTCGGAGACGACTCGCGGGGCCGCGCTCGCCTCGGCGGCGCTCACGCGCCGAGCCGCGCGCTCTCCGAGATACGCGGAAGGGCGACGGGCGCTGCGAGCGGCGACCGAGGAGCTCGCGGGCCTCGCGCACGGCGGCACGACGAGCGAGGAGTTCGATCGCGCGCGCGCGAAGCGAGAGGCCATCGAGCGCGATCTCGTGACGTTGGCGCGCGAGCATGCGGGCGCCCAGGATGCGGGAACGGAGTTCGACGTGGCGTCATTCGCCGACGAGCTCGGAGAGGGGGCGGCGGCGGTGGGCTTCCGGCGTATCCCGAATTGGCGGTGGGAACCCCGGTCCGAGCCCAACTCGACGGGTCGAATGTCGTTCCGCGCGACGGCGACCGACACCCTCTTCGCGTTCGTCGTGCGCGGTGCCAAGGGTCGAGCAGCGGGGCAACCGCCGCTGACGCTCGTCGATCTCGGGCCGATCGCGCCGATCGAAGTAGCGGCACGAGCCTGGAGGGAGTCGATCGGCGTCGGGCTCGAGCGCGGCGCGAGCGTCGTCGACTCGGCGGACGATCTGACTCGCGAGCGCGGCGATGCGCTGCGTCGGCTCGTCTTCGACCCGCTGATCCCGGCGCTCGGCGACTCGAAACGCGTCGTGGTCGCCCTCGACGACGTCCTGCACCTCGTGCCGCTCGACGCTCTGCCGCTCGCGCCGTCGCCTGAGGGCCGAAGTGCCGCGCCGCCACTCGTCGGCGACCGCTGGCGCGTCGAGACCCGCGCCACGTTGACGGAACTCTCGATCGACGCGGGCCCGCCGAGCGGCACCGCGCTCGTGGCGATCGGCGGCGCGTCGTTCAACGTGCCCGCCGTGCCGCTCGCGCCAGCGGAACTCTCTTCCATCGAAGGGCGCGTTGGCGACGAAACTCTCGCCCTCGCGGAGGAGAGCGAGCCCTCGATGCCGGGCGATCCGCCGGCGCTCCTCCGCGGCACGGTCTGGGAACGCGGGTTCTCCCCTCTCACGCACTCGGGTTCCGAGGCACGCGGCATCGGCGCGCTCTACGAGGAGATCCACGACGGCGAGCGGCCGGTGCTCGTGCTCGAGAAGAAAAAGGCCTCGCGCGCGGCGCTCGAAGCTCTGGCGCCGCAAGCGCGCTACCTTCACGTCGCCACGCACGGGTGGTACGCGCCAGAGTCAATCCGCTCGTGGAGCGACCTCGAGCCGATTGACCAGCTCTCGCGGCTCGGCTCGCGGCCGAGCGGCGCGGAACGGGTCCGCGGCATGAGCCCGATGCTGCTCTGCGGCTTGGCGCTCGCGGGCGCGAACCTGCCGGAGGACGCCGTCGGCCGCACGCCGGGCCTCGTCACGGCGGAAGAGCTCTCGACGCTCGACCTCTCGAACTGCGAACTGGTCGTGCTGAGCGCCTGCGACACGAACGTCGGCGAGCGCCGCGCGGGCCAAGGCGTCGCGAGCCTCCAGAAAGCGCTCCAGATGGCCGGCGCCCGGAGCGTCATCACCTCGCTCTGGAAGGTGCCCGACGAGGCGACGAAGGAGCTGATGCTCGATTTCTACCGGAGGCTCTGGGTCGAGAAGAAGCCGAAGCGTGAGGCGCTCTGGGAAGCGAAGAAGAAGCTCCGCGAGGCGAAGGACGAGCGCGGGAACCCGCTCTACACGACGCGCGACTGGGCCGCGTGGGTGCTGACGGGGGCGCCGGATTGAGGGCGTGAGGTTCAGGCGTCCGGGCTGACCGAGGCTCCGGCGTTGCCGAACCCTCGCCGGCCGAGGATCGCGTCGAGCATCGGCGTCGTGAGGAACGTCGTCACGAGCGCCATCAGGACGAGCATCGTGAAGAGCTTCGGCCCGATGATGCCGAGCTCGAGGCCGAGGTTCAGCGCCACGAGCTCCATGAGGCCGCGGGCGTTCAAGAGGACGCCGAGGGCGGCGGCGTCGCGCGGCGGAAAGCCGCGGAGGCGCGCTGCGGCGAACGTGCCGCCGACCTTTCCCAGAGTCGCTAGGAGGACGATCGCGGCGAGAACGAGCCAGTCCGTAGCGCTCTCGAGGAGGCCGACCTCGGTCCGGAGGCCGGTCAGGACGAAGAACGACGGAAGGAGCAGGACGACGACCGCGTCCTCGAGCTTCGCGCGGATCTCGCGCGCGAGGCGCCCGTCCGACTCGAGGATCGCGCCGATGAAAAAGGCGCCGAAGAGCGCGTGAACGCCGATCGCCTCGGTCGCGAACGCAGAGCCGAGGAACGCGACGCAAACGACGGCGAGCGCGGTGCGCGAGAGGGGGCCGCTTTTCTCTTCCTCCCGGCGCGCGAAGCGCTCGAGCAGCGGCCGCGCGCCGGCGAGCATGAGGAGCGCGTACGCGGCGAGGAGCCCGACGGTCACGAGCGCGCTCGAGAGCCCGCCCGCGACCGCGGCGCCGGCGACGAACGCGAGGAGCGTCCACGCGGTGACGTCGACGACGGCCGCGCAGGCGAGCGCGGTCGAGCCGAGCGGCGTCCTCTGCTCGCCGCGGTCCTGGAGGATCCGCGCGAGCACGGGGAACGCGGTCACGGAGAACGCGAGGCCGACGAAGAGCGAGAAGACGCCGAACGAGACGCCGGTCCCCGCGTGGCCCTCGTGGAGGAAGAGCGCGAGTAGGGCGCCGAGGAGGAACGGCGCGATCACGCTCGCGTGCGACACGAAGAGCGTCGCGCCCGACGTGCCGCGGAGCGACCGCGCGTCGAGCTCGAGGCCGACGAGGAACATGAAGATGACCACGCCGACCTTCGCCACGGTCTCGAGCGCCGCGGCGGTGTGGCCGGGGAGAAGGAATCCCGACGCCGCGGGGAAAAGAGCGCCAAGGACCGAGGGCCCGAGAACGAGCCCCGCCACGATCTCGCCGATGACCGCGGGCTGGCGGAGATAGGTCTTGAACGCGCCCCCCGCGAACCGCGCGAGGAGCGTGATGCCCGCGAGCGCGAGGAGGACGTGCGCGAGCGCGGTCAGGCGGAAGGGCGGCGCCGCCTCGGGCGGCGGCGCGGGCTTCGCCGGGCTGGCGCTCGGACCGGCGAGCCAGATGCCGAGGTAGAGGGCGGCCCCGAGGGCGACGAGGGACGCGTAGGGGACGAGAAAGCGGCCCCGGTGGGGGGGCGCATTCGACGTCGCCGGCGACGCTCGTTCGGTCGCGGCGGATCCGGCCTCGGTCGGCATCGATCGATCGTTGCTGGGGCGCGGCGGGAGGCGCCCGGCCGGGAGACGATCTTACGATGAGGCTGGCCCTGTTCGCTGGCTCGCCCTACGATGCCTCCGCGGCGACGCGGAACGCCCGGAGCCCGGTCATCGCTTTCAGCACGTCGAACCTGAAGACCGTGGCCGAACGCTTGTCCGACCACGGAGTCAAGTTCCGCGGGCCGACCGACCATGGCTTCGGGCACGCCGTCTCGTTTCGGGATCCCGACGGGAATCACGTCTCGATCTTCGAGTACGGGCCGGAGTACTGGTGATTCGTCGGCCCGACGAGGGACGGTGAACGAGACGGCGGCAAGGCCTCCGGGGGCTGCCGCGCGAGGAAGGCTCGCTCGACCGGCGGAGTTGCGAAAGACCCGCTTCCCTCCGCGGCGGATCACGACGTCGTCGCTCTACGACGCGAGGAGCTTCGCGATCGGCTTCCCGGCCGCGTCCACGATCCGGATCGGGCGGCCCTCGGGCGTCCGGTTCTCGAATTCGCCGTCGACGCCGAGCCGCGCGCAGAACGTCGCGATGAGATCGGGGATCGTCACCGGGTCGGAGACGACCTTTTCGCCGTTCTCGTCCGTCGCGCCGACGACCACGCCGCGGCGGAGCCCGCCGCCGGCGAGGATCGCGCCGAACGCGCGCGGGTAGTGGTCGCGCCCCTCGTTCGCGTTGATCCGCGGCGTGCGGCCGAACTCGCCCATCGCGACGACGAGCGTCGAGTCGAGGAGCTTCCGCTTCTCGAGATCCGTGACGAGCGCCGAGAGCGCGGGATCGAGCTTCTCGAGGAGAGTCTTCGACCGGCCGAAGTTGTCTTGGTGCGTGTCCCAACCGGGGAGAGTGACCTCGACGCATCGGACTCCCGCCTCCACGAGCCGCCGCGCGAGGAGGCAGCCCTGGCCGAAGTCGTTCCGCCCGTAGGCGTCCCGGAGCGCCGCCGGCTCCTTCTCGAGGTCGAACCGCTCGAGCTTCGGCGACCGCATGAAGGCGACCGCGCCGTCGCGCACCGCACGCTGGCCCTCGACCTCGGGGAGCGGATGCGCCCTCGCGAACTCGGCCTCCGAGGCGCGGAGGAGCTCGAGCCGACGGTCGAACCGCTTCCGGTCGACGCCGCCCGCGGGGCTCACGTTGTCGACGGGGCGTCCGGGCCGCCTCACCTCGAGCGCCGCGTGCGCCGCGCCGAGGAAGCCGGGGCCGATCGACGACCCGGAGACGGAGACGTACGCCGGGAGCGCGCTTGTCTCCTCGCCCTTCTGCTGCGAGAGGATCGAGCCGAACGACGGATGGCGCACGGTGCCCATCGGCTTGTAGCCGGTGAGCGCGTAGTAGCGCGCGCGCTGGTGGTTCCCCTCGTTCGAGGTGATCGAGCGGACGATCGCGAGCCTGTCGGCGATCGCGGCGGTGCGCGGGAGGTGCTCGGAGAGATGGACGCCCTGAATCGCGGTCGGGATCGCGCGGAACGGCCCTCCGGTCGGCCGGCCCGGCTTCGGGTCGAACGTGTCGAGGTGGCTCGGGCCTCCCGCGAGCCAGAGGACGATCATCGAATTCACGTTCGGCGCGGCGGGCGCGGCCGCCGCGGCCTCGAGGACGCGGAGCTTCGGCGCGAGGAGGAGCGCCATGAGCGAGCCCAAGGACCCGCCGAGGAAGGCGCGGCGCGAGAGCGCCTCCGCCTCGCAGTCGCAATGGTGGTCGAGGAGTCCCATGACGATCGCTCCTAACGCAGGCGAGCCGCAACCGAACTCGAACGTCGCGCCTGCACGCGGCGCCCGACAAGTGTCATCGAAGGCCCTACGAAGGGCTCCGACTTCATCGCAAGATCAAGAGAGGTTCGTCCGGGGTTCAAGACTCTAATGGTTGAAGGTGAACTCGGACGAGTTGAGGAGCGCCCAGAAAAGGTCCTCGAACGCGAGCGCCGCCCGCTTCTCCGCGTCGATGGCCTTCGCGGCCCGCGCGGCCTCGGCGCTCGACGGCGGCCGCGACAGCGCGGCGAAGTAGACCTCCTCGACCTTCTCCTTCTCGCCGCCGCCGCCCGAGAGGATCCGCTCGAGAGTGCGGAGAGGGACGTCGCGCCGGGCGGCCGCCACGGCTCGGCCCGCGCGGCGGACGCGGATGCTCTCGTTCAGGAGCCCCCCGTTCAAGAGAAGGAGCATCTTCGGGATGCTCTCGGAGAATCCGGCCTCCGGTTCCTCCTCGGCCTGCGCAGCGCGGACGGCCTGGACGAAGCGCCGCCTCAAGAGCTCGCGCGCGTCGCGCTCTCCCAAGTCCTCCGCGTCCATGGCGGGAGCCATCGGCTCCTCGGGCGACATCGATGCGCCATCGCCCGCTCCGGCCTGGCGCCCGCGCGGCGCCGGTGTTTCTCCAGCGGGTCGTCTCGAGGGCGCGGTCGCCCGCGGGGCGGGCGCCGGGGGCGGCCCGACCCCGGTCGCCGCGACGAGCGACGAGAAGAGCTGGTCGGCGTCGAGCGGCCGGAGCCGTGCGCGCGCGAAGCCTTCGTTCATGTGGTCCTCGCGGTTTCCGGGCGCGGGCGCGGACGAGAGCGCGTACGCACGCGAGCCGGGGAGGATGCGGAGCGTGCGGCGCACGTCGTACCCCGACGCCTCGAAGTCGCTCGCGAGGAGCGAGAGCGCCTCCGGGTGGCTCGGCGGATTCTTCGAATTGAAGTCGTCGACCGGCTCGACGAAGCCGCGCCCGAAGAGGAGGCCCACGAGCCGGTTCACGGTCGCGCGCGCGAGCTGCCCATTCGCGGGGGACGCGAGCCAACTCGCGAGCTCCGCGCGGCGGTCGGCCCTCCGCCCGCGCGCGAGCGGCGTGCCGTCGAGGAGGCGCGGCTCGATCCGGCGTCTCTTCGACTGCTCCTCCTCGAGAAAAACCTCGCCGCGCGGGACGTCGAGGACGTTGAAGTCGCGGTCGCGGGGGTTGTCCGCCGGAATCGCGCGCCGCTTGGTCCGGGCGAAGAACGCGGCGATGCCGTAAAAGTCGTCGCGCGTCCATTTCTCGTACGGGTGAGCGTGGCACTGCGCGCACTGGATCTGGGTCCCTAGGAATAGGCGTGCCGTCGCGCCCGCGAGGTCCTCCGGAGTCGCGACCCAGCGGAGGATGAAGTTCGCGGGCCCGCTCTCGCTCCGGAGGCCCGCTCCGGCGACGAGGTCGCGGGCGACGCCGTTCCAGGGTCGGTTTCGCGCGAACGAGTCCTCGAGCCAGTCCTTCAGGACCTCGGGACGGAGCTCGCGGTTCAGGTCGCCTCCGCCGATCAGGACCTCGGTGAAAACGCGCGCGAAGTACTCGGCGTGATCGGCGCTTGCGAGGAACTCGTCGATCTTCCGCGCGCGCTTGTCGTCCAAGCGGTCGGAGAGGAACGCCTTCGCCTCACCGGGAGTGGGGATCGTGCCGCGGAGATCGAGGGAGAGCCGGCGGAAGATCTCCGCGTCCGTGGCCGGCGGCGAGGGGGTGAGCTTCCGCTCGGCCCAGCCTTTCTCGAGGATCGCGTCGAGACGCGCCGCGACCGCCTCGGGAGGGGCAAGCCCCGGGTGGTCGGACGACGGGCCGGCGGCGATCGACGCGAACGCGACGAACAAAAGGCTCGCTGTGGTCATGAGATCGATCCCGTGGACGGTTCGAACGAGTGGGTCTCCGGGGCCGCGAACGCGTCGCGGACGCCGGTCGGGACGGCTCCCCGACAGCGGACCGAGCCTCGCGCCGGCGCCGCCTCGATTCGGCCGACGTTCGGGTGAAACACGGCACGGGCGCGCGGGTTTCGCCCAAGGGCCGGAGAATTCTTCCTTCCGGCAGGAGACCTCGGGCGAGCCGCTCGCCGCTAGCCCGCACTATTCACGAAGCCGAGCGGTTCTGGGCGGGTCTCGACGCCGATCTCTGCGTCGAGCCTCCTTGTCGACCACCTGGTCGACTTCGTCGCCTCTCCTTGATCTCGACGTCGATCCCTCGCCCAGAAACACGTTGTGCCGTTCGCTGATCTCTTCACTTCGCATCCGCGCCGCGAATTGTCCTCGTTCGGCGCGACTCGGCCGCTGACCTCATGAATAGTGCGGGCTAGCGCCGCGAGCCGGCTTTCCCGCGCCCCTTGGACTTGGGCTTGGTCTTGGGCTTCCGGGCTTTCGCGGATTTCGCGCCACGCGCCGCGGGCCGCTTCGCCTTCGCCTTCGCTTTGCGTGTCGCCGGAGCGGGCCGGGCCGACTCGCGCGCCGCCGGTTTTCCGCGCTGCGGAATGCGGGCGAGGAGGTCGAGCGACGTCACGATCCCCACGACGCTCGGTCCTTCCGTGACGACGACGCGGTGGATGCGGTCTTGCGACATGATCGCCGCGATCCGCTCGATCGTCTCGCTCGGAGAGACCGTCACGACCTCCGACTCCATGATGTCCTCGACCGTCCCGAGATCCTCGTTCTCTGCGGACTCGGCCATCTCGGGCATCCAGTCGAGCGATTCGTCGGTCGCGCTCGACCCGATCTCCTCCTCGGCGAGGTTGAAGAGCCTCCGGAAGTCCGGGTTCGACGTGTAGGCCGTCGTCTCGGTGAGGAGGCGCTCGAGGAGGTCGGTCTTGCTCACGATTCCCACGAGGCGCGAGCCGACGTCGAGCACCGGCACGCCCGAGATCTGGTCCTCGGTGAGGATGCGGGCCAGCTCGGCGAGAGGCGTCGACGGCGACACGGTCGTCACGGGGGACGTCATCACGTCGCGCGCGGTGAGACTCATTCGGGCCTCCTCGTCGGGTCGGCGCTTCGCCTTCGTCCGGGCCTGAATCGCCCGGAGACGGCTCGGCTCGCGACCCATTTACATCATGAAAGGATCCCGTCCTGCAAGAGAGCGCCCGCGAGCACCCGGCGGCCCGGCACGCTCCGAGGCGAGGGACTGAGCGAGGGAAAGAGGGAGAGACGACCGTCCTCTCGTCGCGGGCGGGGCCGGGAAGGGTACACTCGGCCGCCACCGGAGACGCTGCAATCGCGATGCCCCTGACGACGGGGAGAATTCCCCGAACCTCCCTCCTCACGGCCTATCTCGCGCTTCCGTTCTGCGCGCTGCTCTTCGCCGCTCCCGGCGTCCTCGAGCGGCACGAGACGGGCGTCATTCTCAGGGGGAGTCCGCTCGCGCCGGATCCGGCGCGCATGCTCGCGGACGTCCAGGCGCTCGCGGGATCGATCGGCCCACGCGTTCGCGGCACGCCGGAGCACGAGGCGGCGCTCCGGTACCTCGAGGACCGGTTCCGCGAGCTGGAGCTCGTTCCGCTCGGCAACGTGGGGGCGTCGAGCTACCGCTTCGCCTCGCCCGCGCCGGACGGCGGTCCGCCGCTCAAGAGCGTCGTCGGGGCTCGCAGCGGGTCGCGGCCGAGTCGCGGGTATCGCCTCCTCTCGGCGCACTACGACACGGTGCCCGGCAGCCCGGGAGCGGAGGACGACGCCTCCGGCGTCGCGGTCGTGCTCGAGGTCGCGCGCCTCGCGCACGAGCGGCGGCTCGCCGACGATCTCCTCTTCGCGGTGTTCGACGGCGAGGAGGACGGTCTTCTTGGCTCGGAGGCGTTCGCGGCCGCGCTCGGCTCGTTTCCAATGGGGCGGCCCGAGGCGATGCTGAGCCTCGAGATGTGCGGCTGGGAGCGGGGCTCGCCCACGCTCCACACGTTCTCGTACGCGGACGTCGACACCGGGAGGCGGCGCGTCGCGCCGGACTCGCTCACCCGTGCGCTCCGCGCGTGGGCGAGCGCGACGGAGACGCCGCTCGCGCTCGGCGACCCGTGGCTCGCGCCGTTCTATCCGATCGTCGTTCGGACGCTGCGCGCGCCGCACGGCAGCGACGACGGCCCGTTCACCCGGCGCGGGATCCCGGCGGCGATGCTCGCCACGTCGAGCTTCACGCGGTTCTATCCGCACTATCACCGCGCGACCGACACGGAGGAGCGCGTCGCGGCGGAGACGCTCGAGGCCTCGGCGCGGATCGCGGGGAGCTTCACGCTTCACGGCGCGCCGTCGCTCGGCCGGATGCGCGAGGCGATCGGGCCGCTCGAGCTTCCGTTGCTCGGGCTCGCGGCCGCGCTCCCGGCGCTCCTCGCGTCGCGGCGGCGGCGGTCGGGCGGGCGAACGGGGAAGATCGGGCTCACGGTCCTCTTCGCGGCGCACGTCCTTGCGTTCCCCGCGGCGCTCGCGGGAGCGACGCTCGGGCTACTGCTCTGGCCCGCGGCGGCGGGGCGGCCGCTCTCGCGGCGGCTCGCGCTGCTCGCGGTCGCGGCGCTCCCGCTCGTCGCCCTCCTCGCGACGCTCGGGGCGGTCGTCAACTTCTACGGATCGCGCGTCGTGACCGCGCAGTCGGCCTGGCCGCTTGCGCAGCTCGCGGCGATCGCGGCCGGGCTCGTCCTCGCGTACGCCGGCGCGCCGAATCCCGAAGTGGACGGGTAACGGTACGGACGGGTAACGGTACCAGGTACCGTTTTCATCCGGAGATGACGGCGAGGGCGTTCGTCACGGCGGCGCGGCCGTTCGGGGCGGCGGAGTCGATGACGAAGCCTTGCAGAAAGAAGATCGCGGTCTTCCCGAGCGCCGGGACCGAGAGGACGATGCTCGGCGCGGGGCTCGACGGGCTCGTCGCGGCGCCGAGGAACGCCGGCTTTCCGACGTTGTTCCAGATCCGCTGCGGCGCCGGCGCGCCGCCCGTGAGCGGCGTCGGCAGGCACGAGCGCCCGAGCGAGAACGGGAGGTCGCGCTCGGTCGACGCGTCGGGCCAGCGCGCCCACGCGTAGAGGACGAACCGCGACGTGCCCGACGCCTTCGACGGAGGCCGTTCCATCCGGATCTCGAACGGCGCCGTCCGGTCGACCGCGAGCCGCCGCTCGGCGCCCTCTCCCGGCGATCCATTCACGAAGAGGACGTCCGCGGCCGGGCCCGCGCCCGCGTTCACGTTTCCGCGCCGGCACGCGAACGGATCCGCCGGCGCGAACGGCGTTTCGCTTGACCACTCGGGCCCCGCGGGCGAACCGCCGAACCGCCGCTCGCCCGGACTCGGACCGCCCGCGGCGCCCGAGGAGTCGCCGATCGCGTCACCCGTCCCCTCGTCGAAGTGGTAGAGCGCCGCGGTCGCCGAGTCGGGCGCGAAGGGCGCGGCGGGCGGCGCGAAGTCGGCCGCGTAGCGGAGGGTCGTCGAGAGGCGGAGCTCGTCGACCCACCCCGAGAACGAGGGGAACTGCGGGCCCGCGTCGTGCTTCTCGGCGCCGACGACGAGGAACGGGTCGCTCTCCACGCACGGGCCGCCGCAAAAGTCGCCGGGGACGCCGCCGTCGGGATACGAGACGTCGCCGTCCGGCCCGTCGGCCTCGGCCTCGAGCGTCCCGTCGACGAAGAGGGTGAGCCTCCCGTCGGAGCGCCGCCGGGCGACCGCGACGTGGTGCCAGGCGCCGTCGAGCACGTTCGTCGTGCCGCAGATCGTGCGGTCGCCCGTGGACTCGCCGCTCACGCCGAAGACGACGGCGCCGCCCGCGATCGAGACTCCGAACTTCCGGTCCTGGTTGTACCGGTCGCGGTCGAGGACGATGTTGCCGTAGATCCACTCGATGTTCGCGCCGCACGCGACCGCGGGCGCCGTGTTCTCGGCGGCGCTCGCGCGGAGGAAGAACTCGATCGTGAAGTCGGTCGCGCCGACGTCGGCGGCCGGCCCGGGAAGCGTCGTGGCCGGGTCGTCGACGCGGATCTTCACGCGATCGACGTCGCCGACGCCGTTCCCGTGGAAGCGGAGCGACTGCGCCCCGGCCGCAGGCCCGAGGACGATCGCGATCGCGAGGAAAACCGTGCCTGGCACCGTTTTTCGTTCGTTCATTGGCCGTCCTCGCGGGGATCGAGGCCGATCCGCTTCGTGCCGACCCGCGCGTACACCACCTGATGCTCGCTCGAGCGGCCCGACCGGTCGACGCCGCGGAACCGGATCGGCCCCACGTCCCGCGCGTACCAGACCTCCATCGTCGCCGACGGCTTCTCCGCGTCGGCCGAGGCGAGCTCCTCCGTGCGCACGATGATGCAGTCGGCGAACGTGCCGAGGACCGTCCCGACCGGGCGGCGCTCGACGATCGTCACGCGGCGGAAGTAGACCCTCGGCTCGGGGCCGCCCGTCCTTTCCGACACCTCGACGGTCTCGCTCTCGCCGACCTTCCCCGAGAACGGCGCCCAGAGGACGGCGGGCGAGTACTCGATCGAGGTCCCCACCGGGAAGCGGATGGCGGCGCGGTGGATCCGCCCGTTCTCGAGGACCATCTCGTCCCAGAACTCGACGTCGCCCGACTTCGTCCGGGCCTCGATGGTGATCTCCTCGCGGCCTCCCTCGCCTCGCGAGCCGGTCACGGTCCGCACCGAGAAGCCGCGCCTCTCGCCGTCCCAGATCCAGGTGTTGCCGATCTCGGTCGGGAAGTAGGCCTTGACGTCGAAGGGGGGCGAGAGCGGCTCTTGTCCGGCGAGCGCGGCCGCGACGGCGAACGTCAGCGCGTGAAGAGGCATCGGTGCTCCTCCGGGACGAACGACTCGAGCTCCTCGAACGTGCGGAAGGGCGGCACGGCGCCGAGCGCCGTGACGCACGCGGCGCCCGCGGCGTTGCCGAGGACGGCCGACGCCTTGAGGCCGAGGCCGCGCGCGCGCGCCGCGAGGAATCCGCCGGCGAACGCGTCGCCCGCGCCGGTCGCGTCGACGACTCCGACCGGGAACGCCTTGAGGTCGATCGTCTCCCGCCCGTCGGTCACGTAGGCGCCGAGCGGGCCGCGCTTCAGCGCGACGGCCCCCACGCCGCGGTCGAGGAAGAACCGCGCGACGTCCTCGGGCCGCTTCCGCCCGGAGATCATTTCGGCTTCCGCGGCGCTCGGCATGAAGACGTCGACGTGCGCGAGCATCGGCTCGAGAAGGCCGAGCCAGCGCCCGCGCGCGTCCCAGACCGTGTCGAGCGAGGTCGCGAGCCCTTCTATTCTCGCGCGTCGGAGCGCCTCCGCCCCGGGCCGGCCGTCGAGCGCGTCCATGACGAACGCCCCGGCCAGGTGGAAGAAGCGGGCGCCGGCGAGATCCTCGAACGGGATGTCCTCGAGCGCGAAGCGCGCGTTGGCCCCCGCGTGGTGGAGAAACGAGCGCTCTCCGTCCGGCGAGACGAGGACGACCGAGGCGCTCGTCGCCGCGCCCGGGTCGCGGCGCACGCGGAGATCGATCCCCTCCGCGCGTGCCGCGCCGAGGAGGAAGTCCGCGAAAGGATCGTCGCCGACGCGGCCGACGAGCGCCGACCGCGCGCCCGCGCGGGCGAGCGTGATCGCGGCGTTGAGCGCGCAACCGCCCGTCTTCAGGACGATCCCGTCGACGAGCGCGAGCTTCCCCGGGCCGGGCAGCTCGCGAACGCCCCGGCAGATCGCGTCGGCGACGAGGAGCCCGGCGCAGACGACCTCGGCGTGAGGCATGGCGATCGACGATGATATCGCGCGCGGGGCTCGCTTCAGTGCGACGTGCCCGCGAGCGCGCGGAGCCCGAGGTCGACGTACTGGCCGCCGCCGGTCTGGCGGCACCGCACGGCCACGACGTTCTCGCCGGGCCGGAAGAGGGCGGCGGCCCTCGGTCCGAGCGCGACCTCGCGGTAGCGGGTCGAGTAGCCCCGCTCCGAGAAGAGGGGCTGTCCGTTCACGAAGACCTCGACGTCCTCGTCGTGGTGGATCGAGAGGAAGAGGAAGCGCGGCGGCGCATCGACGCGGACGCGCGTCCGGAGCCAGATCTCGTCCGTCGTCCATTCGGTCCCGATCGAGGCGCCGGGAGTGCCCGCGCGCCCGAAGCCGGATCGGCCCGCGGCCCACGCCGAGTCGTCGAAGGCGGGATCGGCGTAGGCCGGTCCCGGGTCCGCGGTCGTCCACTTCCACTCGGCGCCGCCCGCGGGCGCCGTGGCGAGGACGGTCTTGAACCCCGCGCCTTGCGCCGCGCTCCCGCTCGCGACCGAGGGCAGGGCCGCGCCCGACTCGAGCGCGAAGCGGAGCGTGGGGTCGACGACGGTCGCGCCGCGGCCGTCGCCGAAGACGGCGAGCCCCCCGTGGTGCGGAGCGAGCGTCTCGATGCGGAGGCGGAAGGCGCCGTCCCGCCGCACCGCCTCGATCCAGGCCCCTGCCGCGGCCTCCCGGCGGACGAGGAAGCCGTGAGAGCCGGGATGGTGGGCGAGAACGGGCGAGAGGACGCCGCGCGCGTCCGCGGGATCGTCGGGAAGATCCGCGGGCTCGCCGAGGGGCACCCCGTTGAGCGAGACGCGAACCGTGCTCCGCGTCTTCCGCGCCCGCTCGGTCTGCGGGTGGTCGAACGCCGTCCGCCGCGCCGGCCAGTCGACGCGCGAATCGAGGCCGGCGCGGGCGGAGAGTTCGGCGGTGAAAGAGACCGACGCGATCGCGTCGAGGTCGAGCCCGGCGGGGATCCGGAGCCGGTACTCGAACGCGCCCTCGCCCGGCGCGGAGAGCTTCTCGTCGTCGAGCTCGATCGTCTCGAACGTCAGGTCCGAGACCTCGCTCGGGTCGAAGCGGAGGTAGACCGCGCCGTCCTTCGCCTCCGCGCGCGGAAGGGAGCCGCGGCCCGAGTCGATGGCCGCGACGTTGCGCGCGAGAACGCGCCCGTCCGGCGCCTCGGCCCACGCCCGGACGAGGACGAGGCGGCGGCCCGGCGGCAGCCTCACGCGCGCCGCGCCCGCCGGCACGACCCGGAATCGCGAGGCCGCGAACTCCGCCCGCTCGGGCGGGTGAAGCGGCGATTCGTTCCCGTCCTCGTCGCGGGCGACCGCCTGCCACGCGAAGACGGCCTTGTCGCCGAACCGCTTCGACCAGCCCGAGAAGCTCGCGGCGATCGTCACCTCGTCGCCCGGGGACGCGGCGCGCACCGGGGGCCCGTCGAGCACCAGGAAGTCCTCGCCGAAGACGTCGCGCAGCGTCATTCCGGGGAAAAGGCCGCCGTAGCCGAACTCCTTCTCGGCGCGGTCGTAGTCGACGAGCCCGTTGTGCTCCCACTCGATGTCGCAGAGCTCGGTGTAGACGTAGCCCACGATCTTCTCGTGGCGCCGGAGCTCGTTCGTGAGGTAGAGGAGGCATTGCGAGACGTCCTGGTCGCCCGAGCCGGCCGCGATCCCGCCGTACTCGCTGTTCAGGAGGGGCTCCGTCCCCTGCACGTTCCCGCCGATGAAGTTGAAATCGGTGCCTGGCACCGTTTTCGACACCACTTCGGCGACGTGGCGGGCGGCCTGGGCGGGGTCGGCGATGTAGAAGTGCCACGAGTTGATGTCGGTTTCGACGTGGTCGTAGTTGCACGGCGAGTTGTCCTCGACGAGCCGCGTCGGGTCGAGCGCGCGCGCCTTCCGCACCATCGCCCGAACCCACTCCCGCCCCTCCTCGGTGCCGTGCGCCTCGAGGCCCCACGTCTCGTTGAAGAGGCACCACGAGAAGACCGACGGATGGTTGAAGTCGCGCGCGATCACTCCCTCGAGCATTGTCTCGTACTCGGCCCGCCCCTCGTCGCACCAGCGGGCGAAGTTCGGGAGATCGCTCATGACGAGGATCCCGAGGCGGTCAGCCCAGTAGTAGAGCCGCGGATCGTCGGCCTTGATGTGGATGCGGAGGAAGTTGAGCCCGGAGGCCTTCGCGATCGCGATGTCGCGAGCGAGGAAGAACCCGTCGGGCGCGGCGTAGACTCCGCCGGGATTGAACGACTGGTGCAGCGCGCCGCGGAGGTAGATCGGCTCGCCGTTGAGGACGATTGCCTCATGATCAGTCCCGGGGACCTTCCCGCGAGAGATCTCGCGGAGGCCGAACTGGGTCTCGACTCGGTCGATCACGCGACCGCCGGCGCCGACGACCTCGAGCGCCGCGTCGTGGAGGACGGGATCGTCCGGGCTCCAGGGCCGGGCGTCGGCGAGCCGCACGACCAGGGGAGCTGCAGGCGCCGCCGCGTTCGCCGGGACGTCCGCTTCCGCGGAGGCGCCGTCCGCGCACGCGATCCGGACACGGAGCGGCGCTGAGGAGAGGCTCCCCGCGAGCCGCACTTCGAACGCCGCCTCGCCTTTCTCGACGCTCGGGCGAACCCGGAACGAGTCGACCCAGGCCGGACCCCGCGCCTCGAGCCAGACGCTCTGCCAGATCCCTCCCGTCGGCGTGTACCAGTCGAACTGCTTTCCGCCGGGAAACCTCCGGTCGGTCGTGTCGACGACGCGCACGGCGACGTGCGCCGTGCGGCTCGCCCGGAAGCTCGCCGTGACGTCGATCTCGAACGGGAGGTAGCCGCAGGCGTGCCCGCCCGCGTCGCTGCCGTTCACGAAGACGCGGGCCTCGTGGTCGACCGCGCCGAACCGGAGGAAGAGCCGCTCGTCCTCTCCGAGCACGAACGGCGAGTCGACCGTCCGCGCGTACCACGCGACGCCGCGGTAGGACGCGTCGTGAACGCCGGACAGGGCGCTCTGCCAGGGAAACGGGACGCGGATCGTCCGCGCGCCGCCGGCGGGGAGCCGTCCCGGCTCGAACCAGCGCGCGGAGAGTCCCGCGTCCTCGGGATCGAACGCGAACGCCCAGTCTCCGTCGAGGAGGGCGACGCGCTCGCGACGGAAGTCGGGCCGCGGATGGGCCGAAGGATCGGTCCGGGGCGAACTCGCGCCCGCGGCCGGAGCCGCGAGCGCGAGAGCGAGCGAGACGAGGAGCGGGCCGCCGCGACGCACGTCAGTTCTTGTTCTTCCCGCCAGCGGGCTTTGCGGGCACGAGATCGGCGTACGCCGCGTCGACCACCTCGACCTTCGCGCCCTGCTGGATCGCCTGGAGCTGGTTCCGGAATTGCGGGCTCTTGTCGAACATGACGAGGACGTGGCTCGCGCGCGCCTCGTCGGCGCCGGCGGTCGGCCCCTTCTTGTAGTCCGTGACGGTCAGGAAGTGCACGCCGAAGACGGTCACGAACGTCTCGCTCACTTCTCCCTTTCTCAACGTGAACGCGTGGCGCGCGAAGGGCGGCACCATCTGGGTCCTCGGGAAGAAGCCGAGATCGCCGCCCTGCGCCGACGACGGACACTCCGATCCGGCACGGGCGACGTTCTCGAACGCCTCTCCCGCGAGGACCCGCGCGCGCATCTCCTCGACCTTCTTGCGCATTTCGGGGAGGCGGTCCTTGAACTTCGCCTTGAGCGCGGCGATCGGGATCAACTCGTCCTCGATCGCGGCCCGCGCGAGGTCGGCGTCGGACCGGCCGGCGACGTAGGTTTTCCGGTAGGCGACGCTCGCGTCGAGATCGGCCTTCGTGACCTCTTCGCCGTCGACGCGAAGGATGACGTGCCCCTCCGGATCTTCGCCGGCCCCGCCCCCGCCCGCCGCCAGGGCGCCCGGGGCGGCGGCGGAGGCGATGCAAGACGCGAGGACGAGTCGCGCCGCGACCGAAACCTCGCGCCGATCGGGAGGGGACGGATGGGACATGAGAGCGTCTCCGGGGGGGACGGCGGTCTCTTCGGAGCGCCGCGGGCGGCGCGAAAAAAGCCGTATCGTGGCCCGATTCTAGCGGCCGCCGGGTCCGAATTCACGGGCCGCTCCGTGACACCTGGAAACCGAACCCTCTCTTCCCGCATTCCTTTTATAGTAGTGGCCCCGCCGGATCCGCCCACTCTCTCTCCCGAACTCCGCCCGACCATGAAGCCGACCACGGACCTCAGGACCGACAAGGACGAGGACCTCATGCTCCTCGTCCAGAAGGGCGATCCGGAGGCGTTCCGGGCACTCTACGACCGGTACCAGCGGGCGCTCTTCGGCTTCGTCTACCGGATGATCCCCGACATCCAGCACACGGAGTCGATCGTGCAGGACGCCTTTCTCCGCATGCTGCGGAACGCGGCGGCCTACCGGTACCCGGAGCACTTCACGACCTGGCTGTACACCATCGCCCGGAACCTCTGCATCGACTTCCGCCGGAAAAAGGGGGCGTTCGTCCCGAGCCTCTCCGAGGCGGTCGAAAGCCTCACGCCGGCGCCCGTGACCGCGTCCCCGGTGGCCACGGCCATCGACGAGGAGGAAGCCGAGCGGCTGCGCTCCGCCATCTCCGAGCTTCCGGAGATCTATCGCGAGGTCATCCTGCTCCGGGTCTTCGACAAGATGCCCTTCAAGCAGATCAGCCAGATCACCCAGTGTCCCGAGAGCACCGTCCGGTCCCGGATGAGCTACGCCCTCAACATGTTGAGAAAGCGCCTCGCGCCACAGGGGCATTGACCGGATGCGAGTGAACGGCCTTCGAGTCTTCGACTCGGCGAACTCCTCGTCCGCCCGCGAGAAAAGCCGGAGCCTGCCATCGGCTTCCGATGACGCCCGGCGGGCGCCGCACGCGCGCGGCGCCCGAGACGGGTCGCGGCCGGCCGGTGTTAGGGAAAACCCGCGAGGACGGATCCGGAATGTCCGCGTAGAAAAGAACCCGTGCCGGTCCCGCGCCCTGGGGCGCCGGCCCGATCGGCGCTCGCCCTGCGATTACTTCGATCCAAGACAGAGAGCCAACACACACGTCAAACGATGAGTTGCCGCCAGCTCGACCTCGCCGAGATTTACGACTTTTCCGAAGGAGCCCTCGATCCGGACCGACGACTCGCGGTGGAAGCGCACCTGCGCCTCTGCCCGGACTGTCGCGGCGCGATGGGCGACGTGTCGCGCATCGCGGCCGACCTCGAGAGCGTGGCGTTTCCGGTGCCGGATCCGTCGCCGGGATTCCGCGACCGCGTGCTCGCGGGGGCCGACGTGCTCCTCAAGCGTCTCGCCGAATCAGGGAGAAGCGGCCGAACCGCTCGCGCGTCGCCGGCCTCGCATCCGCTGCCCGGCATCGACGAGGGCGCCCTTCTCGCCCAGAGGCCCTGGTACGTGCGGCCGATCCCGCGCTTCGCGGCGCTTGCCGCGGCGATCCTCGTCGTCCTCGCCGGTCTCGCCCTCTCGGGCCTCTTCCCGACGGATCGCGTCGCCGTCGCGTCGATCCGCGACATCGACGGGGTCATGGTCAATAGCGCGACGGCCACGGGACTCCGCGACCTCTTCGCGGACGACACGCTCGAAACCGCGGAAGACTGCGGCGGCTCGTTCGTGTCGCTTTGCGGCACGAGCGTCGTCCTCGGCGCGGCGTCCCAGGTCGTCGTCGCCGGACGGGGCCCCGACGGGTGTCTCCGGTTCCGGCTCCTCGTGGGGCGGGCGTGGATCTGCACGGACCCGCGGCCCGGCTTCCCGGGCGGCGTCGACGTCGAGACGGCGATCGCGTCGGTCAGCGAGATCCGCGAAGGCGAGGCGTACCTCGAGTTCTCGCCCGGGGCGCGAAGACTCCGGGTCGAGATCGAGCGGGGCCGGGCGAGAGTGGCTCCTTCCCAGAGCGGCGTCCCGGCCGGGCCCGTGCTCCTCGAGGCCGGCCACGCGCTCGATCTCGACGCGGCCGCGGGAGGGGCCGGGCTGCACCTCGGCCGCGCGAGCGTCGACGACGTCGCGCTCGCGTTCATCGCCGGCCTGGCCGGCGGCCGGACGTGCGCGAAGCGGATGCTCTCCCATTACGACCGCGCCAAGGCCGGCCCGATCCACTGGGTTGGCCGGCCCGAGAAAGCTCTCCGGATCGCGAGCGGGTTCCGGCGCCCGATCTTCGCGATCGCCGAGGACTCCGCCATCGGCGACGAGGAGCTCGAGACGGACGAGGCGTTCCGGCGAGCAGCGAGCCGCTACGTCTGCGTCCAGTTCCGGCCCGACACGGTGGAGGCGGAGGCGCTCCTCGCCGAGGTGAAGAACCCGACCGCGCGCCTCCTCCCGCGAATCCTCCTCTGTCCCAAGGCGACGTTCATGGACGGCTTCGCGGCCGGCGAGCCGCTCTCCGCTGTCACGGAGCGAATGGAAGAAGTGTGCTCAGAAGTGCTGAACCGCGTGCTGAGCACTCAGTAGTGGCCGTCACTCCTCGAGCGTGACGTCCCAGTACCGGTCGCTGATGAATCTCTCCCAGGACTGCTTCCGCTCCATGATCGGGATCGTGATGTAGGGGTACCACTTCGGCTTCTCCGGGAGCTTCCGGAGACCGAGTCCCGACTCTTCGATGGAGCGGTTCGCCTTGACGCTGTTGCACGTCGTGCAGGCGAGCACGCAGTTCGTCCACGTCGACTTCCCGCCGCTCGATCTCGGAACGATGTGGTCGATCGAGAGCTCCCGGCTGCCGGGCTTCGCTCCGCAGTACTGGCAGGTGTAAGAGTCCCGCCGGTAGATGTTCTTCCGCGTGAACGGCACCTTCATCTGCGGCATCTTGTCGTAGGCCATCAGCACGATGACCTCGGGGATGCGGAGGCGCAGCGACACCGTCCGTATGCAGGACTCGCCCTCCGCTGCGCGGAGATCCGCCCACGACTCGAAGGTGTGCGTCTCGTACGTGTCCGGCGCGATGACGCGCGCGATGCCGCGATAGACGAGCGAGATCGCCGTCCGCACGGACGTGACGTGGATCGGGATCCAGTTTCGGTTGAGGACGAGTGCTTTCGTCGTGAGCATGGCGCCTATCGAGCGTCCGCTCCGGGCCTCATCGTCCTTGAAGGGAGGACGGCGTCCTCTCGGGGCGGCCACGTCCGGGAACGCCCCGGGAGATCTCGGAGGACGCCTCGAACCGCGAGGTCCCCGCGGACCCCGGAAACGGGTTGCCGGATTATACCACCCCCCTTTTTCAGTACGTGCCGCAGATCTCCCATGTCTCCCAGCCCAGGATCTGCAGGAAGACGTTCGTCCACGGCGGCACGGTGTTCGTCGAGCGCACGTTCGTGATCCGGGCGGTGTCGCCCACCTCTTCGTCCACGAGGCGGCGGGCCACGTCGAAGTCGGCGTCCGGGATCGTGAAGCCGAGGAAGTTCACGCCGGTCGCCCGCGCGCAGAAAACCCCGCCCCCCTTGTCCACGGATCGGCAGGCGGAGAGCGGCGCGAGCGCGGCGGCGGCGAGGAGGAGCGTCGAGATCGCGGCGAGGCGGCGGCGGCGTTCCATGGCCCGAGGGGTCCTCTCTGTTTCGCGGCGGACGGGGATTCTAATCCGCCTTGGGAGGCGGGGGGGCGGCCTTGTCCGCGGCGCCGTCCTTGAGCTTCTTCTGGAGCGTGTCGCGCGAGATTCCCAGCACGTGCGCGGCCTTCGTGCGGTTGCCGCCGACGCGCCGCAGGACCTCGGCGACGTACCGGCGCTCCATCTGCTCGAGCGCCATGAGAGGGCTCGTGATCTCGGCCTCGCCTTTCCGGACCGTGGGCGGGAGGTTTTCGGGGCGGATGACCTTCCCGTCGCCCATGATCACGGCCTCTTCGAGCGCGTTCAGGAGCTCCCGGACGTTGCCCGGCCAGGTATGCGCGAGCAGGAGCTCCTTCGCCTTCGCCGAGACGCTCACGCGGCCGCCGAACCGCCGGGCGAGAAAGCTCTCCGCGATGAGGCTGACGTCCTCGCCGCGCTTCCGGAGCGGAGGGACCGGGATCTCGACGACGCGAAGGCGGAAGAAGAGGTCCTCGCGGAAGCGGCCGTCGCGCACCATCGCCTCGAGGTCCCTGTTGGTCGCGGCCACGACGCGGATGTTGACGCTCACCGACTCGGTCGAGTTCAGCCGCTCGACCTTCCGCTCCTGGAGGGCGCGCAGGATCTTCACCTGCGTCACGAGCGGCATGTCCCCGATCTCGTCGAGGAAGAGCGTGCCGCCGTGGGCGAGCTCGAACTTCCCCGGCTTCCCCTTCGGGTCCGCGCCGGAGATGCCGGACTGGGGGGCGTATCCGAAGAGCTCGCTCTCGAGCAGCGTGTCGGGAATTGCGGCGCAGTTCACGGCCACGAACGGACGGTCCTTGCGGCGGCCGAGCGTGTGGATGGCGCGGGCGATGAGCTCCTTCCCGGTGCCGGACTCGCCGGTCACGAGCACGGTCGTGTCGTGCGGCGCGACCTTCCTCACCATCTCCAGCGCCCGCAGCATCTCGCGGCTCCGGCCGACGATCTCGTTCTCCTTCTGCACCTGGAGACGGAGCTGGATCACCTCCTCCGAGAGGCGCTGCCTGAGCCGCAGGTTCTCGAGGTGCGTCGCCGTGAGGCTCGCGAGCGCGGTCAGGTACTCGAGATCCTCGCGCGAGAACCGGCCCGCGCGCTCCCGGTTGTCCACGTACACGATCCCCACGACGGTGCCCCCCGCGAGGAGCGGCACGCACATCGACGACTTGAGGCGGAGGGTGATCACGCTCTCGGCGCGCTCGAACGCCTCCTCTTTCGCGGCGTCTTCCGTGAGGAGCGACACGCCCTGCTCGAGAGTCCGGTTGACGAGGGTCCGGCTCACCTCGATCGACGCGGCGGCGGCGCCGGGCTCGCGGTTGACGACCTTCCTCGGCTCGAGCTCCCCGAGATCGGGGTCGTGGGTCGCGATGAACGCGCGCTTCGCGTCCACCGAGCCCATGATCGTCTCCATCACCGCGTCGAAGATCTCGCCCGAGTCCGACGCCTCGGCCAGGCGCCGCGCGACGCGGAAGAGCTCGGCCAGGCGGGCGTGGTCCCGGAGAAGGGACTTGAGGCCCTCGCCCGTGCTCGACTGCACGAGCTCGGAGGACGCGTCGATCTCGAGCTGGACGCTGTCGTCCGACGCGGCGGACTCGCTCCCGACGAACGTCACCGCGGAATCGACCGACGTGGTCGGACGCAGTCGCGCCTCTCCCGTGCGCGAGAAGACGAGCACGGTCGAGCCGAGCAGGAGGCGGTCGCCGTCCGTCAGCACCGCTCCCGTCACCGGCTGGTCGTTCACGCGGACGGGGTTCTTGCTCTTCAGGTCGTGGAGCTCGAGCGAGCCGTCCTCCCGGGCGGCGAGGATGGCGTGCTCGCGGGAGACCATCGGGTCGTCGATGACGACGTCGTTCGTCTCTTTCCGGCCGAGGGTGATGCGGCGGCCGGCCTCGAGCGCGACGCGGCGCCCGCGGTCCGGGCCGTTCTCGAAGACGATGAACCCGATCGGAGTCGGAGCGGGGTCGGACACGCGGCCCACTATCGGCCTTTCGAAGCCGCGATTCAAGGCGAGCGGAGAAGCGCATCCGGGGCGGCCGTGAGGGCCCATTTGGGTGGTCGCGGCGTCGCGCGGGATCGACGCGCGGAGGTGGAGAGCGCCTCAGGGACGCCCGGCGTCCGCTCGCGGCCCGGAACGCGGTTTGCCTATGATGGAGAGGTGGGCGGCGGGGCCGGTCGTCCTCGGACGGCGCGGCACGGTCGTTTTCGACGCCTCTCGTTTTCACTCAGCCGGAGCTTCCGCCCATCATGATGCGCACACCCAAGAGACTCCTCGCAGCGGCCCTCTTCGCCCTTTTCGCTCTTGCGCTTCCAAAGTCCTCCGCGTCGGCGCTCGACGGACCCGCTTACGTCAAGGACCGGTTCGGGTCGCCGCGATTCGTCGAGCTGAACGAGTTCGGCAACCGGCTCCGGATCGAGAAGCGGATCGACCCGTCGACGGCGGACAACGTCGCCGTGTTCGAGAAGGACCGCGCCTGCCAGCCGCAGTTCGTACTCCTGCCGGAGGTCGGCAACCGGAACCGCATCGCGGCGCGCGTCGATCCCTCGGTCCGCGACCTGAGCGGCGTCGTGGTCGTCGTGAAAAACCCCCAGGGCCGCATGAACCTCTCGCGGATCAAGACATTCGGCAATCGCCGCCGCATCGAGAGGCTGACCGGCGAGGAGTAGGTCCTCGGCCCGACCCAGGAGAGGAGCTCCCTCCCTCGGGTCGGCCGCGGCGCAGCGGCTCTGTGCAGGGGGACGTTTTTGTCGTAGATTGCGCTCAGAGGCCGCGCCCAGCCGATCTTCGAGGTCCCCGATGGGAGTGCCACGCCGAACCCGACCGAGCCCTCGTCTCCTCTTGCCGTTCGTCGCGGTCGCGGCGCTCGCGCCGTTCGCGTCCGGGCGCGCGGCCGCGCAGCCGTCGGCCGAAGACAAGCTCAGTCACCGCTGGCACCTTCTCAAGGACTCCGAGCCCCCGAAGCGGCCGCCGTACACGGAGGGCGTCGCCGTCTACGACGGCTTCCGCCGCCGCGTCCTCATCCACGAAGGCGACCCCGACTCCGTCTTCGGGCTCTCGGTCGACGACTACCTCTGGCGGCGCCTTCGGCCCGTCAACGAGGGGCCGACGTCTCGCGGAAGCCACGCCGCGATCTTCGACCCGACGCGCCGGAACCTCGTCGTCTTCGGCGGGACCGGAGGCTTCGAGGGGCGGCTGAACGACGTCTGGGCGCTCGACACGCGTCGGAGGGTCTGGTCTCGGCTCGACGATCCGACGGAGACCGACCGGCCGGCCACGCGATCGAACGCGAGCGCGGTCTACGACCCGCACCGCGACCGGATGCTCGTCTTCGGCGGCATCTCCGGCGTGGGCTTCGCGCGCACCGTGAGCGACCTCTGGGAATTCGATCTCGGACGCCGCCGCTGGCGCCGGATCCCGCCGGGCGGCGGCACCGTCCCAAAGAGCCGCCTCGGGCACGGCGCCATCTTCGACGTGAAGCGCGACCGGATGCTCGTGTGGAGCGGGCAGTTCGCCGAGTCCCTCGGCGTCCAGAACCTCCGCGATCTCTGGCAGTTCGACTGCGTGTCGGAGACATGGTCGGAGATCCCGCTCGCCGGCGCCGACGTCCCGCCGGTCTCGCTCGACGGCTCGTTCCTGACGGACGGCCAGCATCGTGGGTTCGCGTTCGGCGGGTGGAGCGGTACGCAGCCCCCGATCTACAATCGCGACGTTTTCGTGATCGATCTCCAGACCGACGTGTGGCGCAAGCTCCCGGACCTGAACGGCACCGGAGTCGAGCAGCCGGGCGGCGGCGGGCCCGGCCGCCCGCGGCCCGAGTTCAAGACGCTCCCGCCGATCGCGCACCACGTGGCGGCGTTCGTGCCCGGGAACCGGCGCGCGCCGGACCAGAGAGACCGCCCCGGCCGCATCGTGCTTTTCGGCGGCGACATCCAGCGGGCCGACGGGACGCTCGAGTTCCGCAACGACACGTGGATCTACCGGCGCCCGACGCTGCTCCATCACTTCTGATCCCGCACCCGCGGCGGCGCTCGCTCATGGGCTTCCGCCGCCGGCTCGGGCCCGTCGCGATCGTCTTTCTCGCCGCGGCCGCAGCGGGGGCGATCGGCGGCGCGAGCCCGGGCGACCGCGCCTATCTCCTCGCGGACCTCGCCCGACGCGCCGGCTCGACCGGGCTCTCGCTCGCCGATCCGGAGGCGTCGCTTGCAGCCGAGGGTCCACTCCACTTCCTCCTCCTCCTCGCGATCGAGCGGACCGGGATCGACGTCGTCGCGGCCGGCCGGGCGCTCCTGCCGCTCCTTCTCTTCGCGGCCGGCGCCGCCGCGCGAGCGCTCGCGCTCGACGCGGGCCTCTCGTCCGGCATCGCGACGCTCGCGGGCGTGCTCGTCGCCGCCGATCCCGTCGCGTCCGGTGCCGCCGGGACGTCCGGCCCCGCGGTGTCGGCGCTCGTGCTCGCGGGGGCGCTCGCACTCGGCCGCGGGCGCGAGGTGCTGGGGGGGGCCGCTCTCGGCCTCGCGCTGGCCGCCCGGCCGGCGCTTCTCGTTCCCGTGGCCGCCCTCCTCTTCGCGGAGATCGCTCCGCGCCGGCAGTTCGCGGCCCGGGCCGCGGCTCTCGCCGCGATCGCGGCCGCGCCCGCCGTCGTGCTTGCGGCGCGCCACGGGCCGGGGACCGTGTTCGGCATGGGCCTCTCGTCCGGGCCCGGGATCGACGCGATCCTCTTCTACGGGCTCGTGCTCCTGCCGTTCGTCGCGCTCGCGCTCGTCCGCGAGATCTCGCGGCGCGGCCCGCTCTTGCCGGCGCTCGCCTTCGGTCTCTCGGGAGGCCTCTTCGTCGCCCTCCTCGGCGACGGCGGCGATCCCGGCGGGATCGCCCCCGCCTCGGCGGCGCTCCGCGTCGCGGCGGCGGGCGGGATCTCCGCGTTCGTCGCGCTCTTCTCGGGAGCCGCGCAGCGGCTCGCCCGCGTCTCGGCGCTCGCGGCCGCCACGCTCCTCGTCGCGCTCGAGGCGATCGAACCGGCGGCGGCGTTCGTCCGTCGCCTCGAGCGGCGGCCGGGCCGCCCCGAAGAGCTCCTCCCGGAGGTGGCCGGCTACCTCCGCCGAGAGATCCCGGCCGAGATGGAGGTGGCGGCGTTCCGCGTCGGCGCGCTCCGCGCGATCTCGCGACGCGACGTCGTGAATCTCGCTCGAGGGCGGCTCGACCGGCCGCGGTTCTTCGCGGCCGAGGCCGTCGCGGATCCGTGGCCCACGTTCGACTTTCTGCGGCCGGCGATCTTCGTCGCGAGCGGCGACAGGGCGGCCCCGGACCGGGCGATCCTCCGCCGCGCCGAGTTCCACCGCCGCTACCGGCTTCTCCGCGCATTCCGCGGCGCGTCCGATTCGGCCGTCTACGTGTTCGCCCACGGCGCTCCCGCGAGCGAGGCGGGCGACTTCTCCCTCGTTCGGCCGCCGGAGGAGACGGGCTTCCCGGAGAGATCCGACGCGCGGCAAGCCTCCGTCGACCTCGTCGACGACGGGACCGTGGCGCTGCCTTCCGTCGGACTCGTCCCGCGCGGAGGTCGCCGCGCGAAGGTCGGCTTCTTCGCGTTTCTCCGCGCCGAGCCGATCCTCCGTTTCCGTCTCGCGCTCCGCGGGCCGCAGGGCGAGGCCGCGTTCCCGGGCGACGGGGCGCTCGCCGAGGTGCTCGTCGTCTCGGGCTCGACGATCGAGACGATCTTCAGCCGCCACCTCGTTCCGGGGCGCGACGAGTCCTTCGGCCCGCCCGTCGAGATCGACCTCTCGCGCTACGCGGGGACCGGCATCGCGATCTCGCTCGAGTCGGATCCGGGGCTCGTCCGGCACGACGGCCGGGAGGCGGTGTGGTTCGGCGATCCGTGGCTCGCGCGCGTGGACGGCGACGTGCTCGCGGCCGATCCCCCGAAGGACCTCGCGAACCTCGTCGAGCCGTCCGTCCCGGGGCAGCCGGGTGCCGGGGCCGTCGTGTTCGACGTCCTCGCCGCTCCCCGCGGTCCCTGGGAGGCGAGCGCGCACGTCGCCGGGCTCGAATCGCGAGAGGGGGGGCTTTCGTTCCGCTCGACCGGAAACGACCCGTTCGTCACGTCGCCGGTCCTCGGCCTCGAGACGGTCGCGATCCGCTTCGCCGAGATCGGGGTGAAGGCGTTGCGCGACGACCGGCGGCCCGACGACATCCTCGAGCTCACGTTCGTCGCGCGGCCGCCGTCCACTCGCCCCGCGATCCTCCGCGTGCCCGTGATCGCGGACGGCGAGACCCACTTCTACCGCGTCACGCTCGCGGACTCCGAAGGGTGGTCGGAGGCCGGCGCCGTGACGCGCATCCGCGTCGATCCGATCACGGCGCCGGGCGAGATCGAGATCTCGCGCCTCCGGCTCACGAGGTTCTGAGAGCCTATTCGCCCGGGCCCGTCAGGGGCTCTGCGCGGAGAAGCTCCGCGCCAGATCCCTCACCTTGGGCGAGGCGTCCTTCCGTCCCACGGCGAGCGCGCGTTCGACGTCGAAGCCCGAGAGCGCGAGGCTCGCCATGGCGAGGGCCCGGATGTCGTCCGACGGGTCGTTCTCGAGAATCGACGCGAGCTCCGCGCGAGCCGCGGGGTTCCCGGCGTGAGCCTGCAGGGCGGCGACGGCGTTCAGCCGGACCGAGTAGTCAAGCTCGTCGCGGTAGCTCCGGATGAGCGCGCCGACCACGCCCGGCGACGTCTCCTGGGCGGCGAGGCCCTGCGCCGCGAAGCGCTTCACGGCGACGCACTCGCCCGGGTCGGCGAGCCTCGACACGAGCGCGCGGGAGACCGTCTCGCCGCGCCGCGCCGCGAGCGCGCCCGCCGCCGCGGCGCGCACCTCCGGATCGAGGCCGGCGGCGCCGAGCAGCGACTCGAGGAACTCCGGCGCCTCGGCTTCGCCCGCGCGGGCGAGCGCCACGACGGCGGCCCGGGCGAGGACGGCGTCGGATCCGAGCGCGATCTCGCGGATCGTCGCGCGAACCGCATCGGACCCGAGGAGCTCGGGCCGGATGGTCTCCAGCGCCTCGCGCCGCGCGGCGACGTCGCCGTCGAGGATCGCGTGGAGTAGCCGGGACTCGTCGGCCGTCGCGGCGTCGTAGCGGCGCGCCTCGAGATCGCGGAGCACCGCGTCGAGGCGGACGATCGCCTCGTCGTCGCCTGTCGCGCGCAGCCACTCGACGAGCCGCGTCCGCTTCCCGCCGGGTGGAACGGCGCCGGACGCGAGGATGTCGAGGACGCGGAACCGCGTCGCGCGGTCGTTCAGGATGCCGCGGCCGAGGTCGGTGAAATCGCCGGGCTCGTTCGCGTCGAAACTCACTTCGGCGGCCGCTCCGCCAATGGCCGGTTCGCCCGTCTCGGGCTCCTTCTGCCGGGGAGCGCTTCCGCCGGAGCCGATCTCCGGGACGCACGGCGAGACGACGGGAGCGCCGCCCGCCGGGCCGCCCGGAGGCCGAGCATGGTGTCCGCCGGCTCGGCTCGAGGCGAGGCCCGAGAGGATCCCGAGTCCCGCCGCGACCGCGATGCCGGCTCCGATGGCGCGAATCTGAGGAGTCATCTGCGTTCTCCTTCGTCCTATGCCGCTCAATGAGTCACCTTCACGAACTTCAACGACATGCGGCCCTCGCCATCGACGGCCGTGATGACGATCCATCCGCCGGCGGGAACTCCGTAGGTGTCGAAGCAGAAGCTGTTGACGTTGCCCGACTGCGTCGTGTCGGGCGAGCCGCCCAGGTGAACGCCGTTGTACTTGGCGTTGACGACGAGCGGCGGATCGTCGTCGGTCGCCGATCCATAGAGCCCCTGTCCGATGGGAACCGTGTCCGGGCACGTGATCACCGGATAGTCGGGGTTCGTCGGAAGGGGATCCTCGGCGCGCGTCCAGACGGCGAGCGAGACGAGCGCGAGCGCGACGGCCGAGACGAAGCGAGGCACGACGTGTTTTCGGAAGCCGGTTCCCAACATGGACGATCTCCTGATCCTTTGTGCGTCCCGCCCGGGTCGCAATCTCCTGGAAACGACCAATCGAGCGTCCCGGCAGCGTCGCTCGTCGACTGTGCCGGGGCCGGACCGGGCGGTACGACGCTCCCTGAGCGGCGCCTCTCGGGCCGGCATTTCGGCGATTCTCGCCGGCGCCCCGCCGCGCAGCCGGGGGCGCCGGATGTTCAGACTGTCTTCAATTCTCCCGGATTGTCCGGTCGATCCAAGCGCGGACTTCCCGTCGTGCCCGATCGATCGTGATGGCGGGGGCGGGAGGGGGTGCGGCAAGGGCGTCGCGCACGGCCGCCCGGACGTCGGGGCCGGCCGCGGAGGCGAGCGCCTCGAGGAATTCGATGGTCTCCGATTCGTGCAGCGCCGCGATGGCGCGGATCGTCAGGACGCGGCGCTCCGAGCGGGCGCTCACGACCCCCGCGCTCAGGTCGTCGACGAGGCGGGATCGCGACGCGTCGATCGCGTGGAGGATGCGCGCCGCGACCCGGGCGAGCCGAGCCGTGTCCTGACGCTCGGTCTCGTCGGTCTCCGACTGGCGGCCGGATCGGCCGGCGTCCCGCGACAGGAGAAGGCCGTCGAGGAAGCCGGCGAACGCCGTTCCGCCGGGGCGGGAGGCCGCTTCCTCGGTCCGCGCGCGCGCCTCGGCGGCCGTGATGCCGAGCTTTCGCGCGATGGCGGCGAGCGCCGCCCCGTCTTCGAGCAGGATCCCGCGCAGGCACTCCATGCCGCCATCATCTCCGAGCGCGGCAAGCTCGCGGGCGGCGAGGAGCCGGTCGCCGTCTCCGGACGCGGCCGCGAGCCGTCGCCGCGCCGCCTCCGTGGCGAGGCCGGCGTCGAGCGCGCCGAGCGCGCGCACCGCCGCCAGGGACGTTTCGTTCGGCCCGGACGACGCGACCGACTCGAGCGCCTCGATCACGCCATCGACGAGAGGAAGTCCCGAGAGAGCCCTGGCCGAGTCGACGGCCGCGAGGCCTCCCGATTGAATCATGGCCGCGACGGCGTCGATCGCATCGCTGTCTCCGAGCGCGAGCCGGGCGACGGCGAACCGGCCGCCCTCGGAGCCCCCAGCGCCGACCGATCGCCTCAGTCGCTCGAGCGCGGCCGGCGCGTCGGCGTCCAGGGCCACGAGCGCCCGCGCGGAGAAGGGGGCCCGGGCCGGATCGTCGAGCCCTTCCGCGACGAACGGAGCGAGATCGTGAGCTGCTGCAGCCGCGCGAGGTGCGAGAGCGGCGAGCGCGTTGACGATCGACTCCTTCGCGAAGCCGCTCGCGTCGCCGCCGACCTCGCGCGCGAGGGCGCGGCAGACCGTGACGATCGCGTCCGTCGGGGCGCCGGACCGCGAAGCCGCGTCGAGAGCGAGCACGCGGATCGTGGCGGGACGCGACGGATCGAGAGCGAGGCCGAGAATGGCATCGAGTGCCGCGGGGCATCCGTGCTGGACGACGCCGCCCAGCACGAGATGAAGGTGGTCGGCCGGAAGCACGGCGAGGAACGTCGCCGTCGGCTCCTTCGGGAGAGTCCCGACGGACCGGGCGTAGAGCGCCTCGATCGCGCCCAGGAGCTCGGCCTCGCCGGCGGTTCGGACGAGGCGCTCGAGGACGTCTCGGGGCAACTGGTCCACGCGGCGCGCGAGACCGTGCGCCGCGAAGCGCGCGACCGCGGCCTCCCCCTCGGAGTCCCAATCGGCGAGGAGCCGCGCGACGATCGCGTCGTCGTACCGGCGGTCGAGCGCAAGGTCCGAGAGCGCGGCCACGAGGGCCATGCGCGCCTCGGGCGACGTCTCGCGTTCGATCGCCGCGAGCAGGGCCGGCGCCGCTTCCCCGTCGCGGATGAAGCGGAAGCCGCGCGCGCCGAGCGCGCGGAAGCGCGGATCGGGATCGTCGAGGATCGCCGCCCAGATCGGCGCAAATTGCGGGTCGCCCGTCATCGCGAGAACGGCGAGGAGCGCGAGTCGCAGCCGGTTCTCGGCCGCGTCGATCTCCCCGAGGAACCAGGAGGGATCGAACTCGAAGAGGACGGCCGCGGCCGAGAGCGCGCCCGCGCCGTCCTCGACGTCGCGCAGGATGCTCTCAGCCTCGCGGGAGTCGGGATGATCGTCAGGCTTCGGGCTCGTCGCCCGATCGAGGCCGTCGAGCGTCTCGCGAACGACGGCCATGGCCCGGTCGGGATGGCTCGAAGCGAGGACGGCCGTCCAGTCGGGGAGCGAGACCGCCGGCACGTGAAGCTCCTCCGCGAGCGCCGGCGCCAGATCCCGGCGTGTCCCGGGCGAAAGGCAGCCGATCGCGCGGAGGGCGCTTGCCGAGTCCTGGCCCCGAGCGAGAGCGACGTCGAGCAGGCTCACGATCGCCTCGCGGTCGCCGAGCTCCGCCCGGGCGGCGAGAGCCGCCACACGGCGGACCGGGGACGACGAGAGATCGGGGGAGGCGAGGAGCGCCGCGGCGGCCGCGCGCTCGTCGCGCGGGCCGGCGGGGCCGTCGAACGGGTCGGAAGGCCGGCTCGCGATCAGGTCCTCGAGCGCGGAGGCCTCGCCCTCGGAGAGCGGCGCGGGGATCGGGCCGAGCGAGCCGAAGGCGCGGATCTTCTGGCCCGCCGTGAACGTGCGGTCCCCGAAGGCGACGGATCCGGCCGTCACCTCGGCGGTCCACTCGAGGTGGCTCTCGGGCCGGACCTCGAGCCGGACCGCGGAACCTTCCGCGACCGAGACCGCGCGTCCGGCCACTTCGATCGAGAGCGGCCCCCCGCCGGAAGGCGTCGCGACGGCGATCTCGCCCTCGCGGAGCGCGAGCGCCGCGGCGCCGAGCGTCTCGAGCCGGGTGCTCGGCCCGAGGACGACGCGCCCGCCGCCGCCGAGGGCGACGGAGGCCAAGTCCGACGGCGGGGTCGAAAGCGCGTCCTTCGGCGCGAGGACGTCACCGGGCGCCGCGAGCGTCGGCGAGGCGCCCGCGCGATGGAGGATCGTCGCGAAGGCCGCCGACTCCACGACGGGCGCCGCTCGTCCGGCGTCGCGTCCGAGGACGACGCAGAGCGCCACCACGGCGGCCGTGGCGAGCGGCAGTGTCGCGCGGAGGAAGGCGCGTCGGATCGGTCCGGGCGCCGGAGGGGCGGAGCGCGGCGGGAGCGCGTCGATCACGCGGCGCGTGAACTCCCAGTCGAGAGACGGGCCGCTCCTCGCCGCTTCCGCGACGAGGTCCCGGAACTCGAGCTCTTCCTCGAGCACGCGGCCGCACGCCGCGCACTGCCGCGCGTGGGCGCGGAGCGTCGCCTCGGCGAGAGGCGGCACGTCGCCCTCGAGCATGTCGAGGAATCGGGAGCGGAATTCCCTGCAGTCCACTGTTCAGTCTGCGCGAGCGGTCCGTACGCGATTCCGGTCTCGGCGAAGGACCGGGGAGAAAAATCGCCTCTCGCCGGGCTCGCTTCCCGGGAGAGTGTCCGTCATGATCTCGGGCCGCGGGAAACGCCCCGCGGCGCCGGCGACTTCAACGATCCGAGCGGCCGGCGACCTGCTTCCGGGCGCGACGCCGGATCCTCCGCGTCCGAGCCGATCGCGGCTCGCGATCCTCGATCTGCAGGCGGATCTCACGCAGCGCCTCCTTCATGACGCGGAAGGCCGTCGCCCGCGGAATGCCGAGCGCCAGAGCCGCCTCGGTCCTCGAGAGCCCCCCGGCGAAGACGAGGTGCACGAGCCGCGATTCGCGATCGTCGAGCGTCTCGATCGCCGAGCGCACCGCGGACACGGCCTCCTGCCGCGCCTCGTCCCGATGGCGCTCCGTGTGGGAGTGAACGCTGCGAGCCTCGATGACAGGCCCGCTCGCCGGCCGGGGAGTCCGGTACGTGCTCTTGACGAAGCGATGCGCGACCTTCATCGCGAGCAGGAACAGCCAGCCCGGGAAGGGCGAATCCGCCCGGTAGTTCTCGAGCTCCTCCCAGCTCCGGAGGAAGACCTCCTGTGTCAGGTCCTCGCAATCCGCCGCGGGCACCCGCTTCAAGAAATACCGGTACACGAAGTTCTTGTACCGGTCGACGAGGACGCCGAACGCTTCCTTGTCTCCCGAGAGCGCAGCCGCGACGAGCGCGCCGTCGTCGCTTCCGGTCAAAGTCTCTGACCCCCCGCGAGGAACAGTCGATCGCTGCCAGATCTGTCTGGAAACCCTTATAAGGCACGAGCATGGCGTTGGCAAGGCTCCGCGATGCGAGGACCCGGGGGCCGATCGAGACATCGACTGCGGCGCATTCGGCGCGGCGATCGGAACTCCGTCCCTATATCCCTCGGCCGGGGGCGTCCGTCTCACGAAATATCCCGGAAAAAAAGTCCGGGATTTTCTGAGACGGATCGAAGGCCGAGCGGGAATTAGGACCGGAAAAACGGCCCTCCGTCGGGACAGGGCCACAGGCCGCTCCGGCCTCGGTCGTGTCACGACGCCGGCGCGTCTCGTGATCCCGCGGGTGGGCCGTTTTTCCGGCCGTGCGGAAAGAGAGGCGTCAAAGGGTCCGCCGGCACCAGTCCGAGCCGAGCCGCGCCTGACGGCGCCAGACGGAGGAAGGGAGGTCCACCCCGAGGTGGATCGCCGAGCGGCGGGAAGGGCGGATCGACGCGAGGTTCCGCGAAGCGAGCGCGACTACTTCATCCGGATCAAGGTCCTGGGGGAAGACGGGGCCAACTTCCACGGTCGCACGCGGAACATCGGCCGAAAGGGCGTCTACGCCGTCGTCGAGAACGTCACGCGGGTGCCGAGCGCCGGCGCGGGCGTGGAAGTCCGCATCTACCGCGAGGACTCGGGCGACTTGAAAGGCTTCACGGTCCGGGCGAACGGCATCATCTCCCGCGTCGAGGCCCTGAGCGACGCGTCCGGCAAGCGCGGAGCGGCCGTCGGACTCGCGATCACGTTCGCGAGCCCCCTCGACGACGACTTCTGATCCGGCCCGGCATCCCGCCGAAGCGTCAGCCCGCGCTCTCTCGCGCCCCGGCCCGCGCTTCGATCGACCGCGTCGGCACCGCCCCGTTGCCCGCGAACCAGACCGTGCGCTGCGGGAACGGGATCTCGATTCCCTTCTCGTCGAACGCCTTCTTCAGCCGCCGGTTGAACTCTCGGCCGATCCGCCATTGCTGGATCGGCTTCGTCTTGATCCGGCACTGTATGACGATCGCCGAGTCGTCGAACTTGTCGAGGCCTTGGATGTCGATCGCCTCGAGGATGTCCTTTCCGTACTCGGGCTCCTTCTGCATGCCGCCCGCGACCTCTCGGATGACAGCGATCACGCGGTCCACGTCCTCCTTGTAGGCCACGCCGACGCGGGCGAGGTAGTAGCTGAAGTCCCGCGTCATGTTCTTCACGGCGTTGATCGAGCTGTAGGGAATCGTGTGGACGCTCCCCGTCAGATCGCGGAGCCGCACGGTGCGAATGTTGACAGACTCGACGAGTCCGCCCGTGCCGTTCACCTCGATCACCTCGCCGACGGAGATGGTGTCCTCCATCAGGATGAAGAGGCCGGTGATGATGTCCTTGACGAGCGTCTGGGCGCCGAAGCCGATCGCGAGGCCGATCACGCCGACGCCCGCGAGGATCGGAGCGACGTCGACCCCCGCCTGGCTGAGTGAGGTCACGAACGCGATCGTCACGACCACGACCTTGATCGCCTTCCTCGCGAGCGGGAGGATCGTCCGCGTCTTGTTGCTCGCGAGTCCGGCCCGCTCCTTCGCCTCGAGGTAGCGCTGCGTCAGCATGGTCGACACGTCGATCACCGCCGCGGCGATGAGGACGACGAAGAGGATGCCGACGATCGCCGAGAACGCTGCGCTCACGAACGCCGATTCGAGAACGCCCAGAGCGGCGACTCCCCAGGCCTCGAGGACGAATGCGGCGACGACGATCCCGAGCAGGACCTTGACCGCGATCTCGATCCCCTTGACGTAGCGGCCCGCCGGCCCGGCGAGCTCGGGATACCGCCCCGAGAGGCCAGCCGTCCTGCGGGAGAGCCGCGACGCGAGCCAGTCGAGGAGCGCGAACGAGAACGCCCCCGCCGACACGAGGAGAACCGACGCGACCGTGGCGCGGACGATCGTGGAGAAGTCGCCCGAGCCGCTCGCCCACGCGACGAAGATCCCGATCTCGTAGGCGATCGCGGCGATCCACCAGGCGCTCGCGAGCGACGAGGCGGCCGAGCGCCACGCCTTCCTCGGCTCCGCGGGGTCCGGCTCGATCCAGGCCGCGAGGCCCTGCGTGACCCGCGCGCGGAGGCGGAGGACGAGGAGGATTCCCGCGACGAGCAGCACGAGGCCGTAGACGTTCCCGAGCGCGACGAGGAGCGCTTCCTCGGCCCCGATGATCGTGGCCGCCTGGAGAAGGAAGTACCCGTACGCCGCCATGCCGGCGAGCCGCGCCGTCCATTTCTCGACGGCGAGCGCCGTCTCGTCCGACACGGGCGCGAGGCGGATCGCGGCCGCGCGAGGCGAGAACATCACGCGGACGGCGGTCACGGTCACGCGCTTCAGGACGGCCGCCCACGCGAACGCGAGGACGATGAGCCGGCCGTCCGCGCGCGGCCGGACGACCGCGAGTCCGACGAAGACGAGCCCGAAAAAGGCGGCCGTCGGCGCGAGCCCGAGCACCGCTACGCCGAGAAGACGGAAGAGACGGCCGACGGGGCCGACGGCGGTCCCTTCCGGGGGGGACTCGAGTGCGCGCCTCGGCCGCTTGAGCATCGAGAAGATCGCCGCCGAGAGGAGCCAGGCCGCGACGAGAATCGAGAGTCCCGCCCCCGCGTCGAAGAGGAGCGCGCTCCGCGACTCCGCGTCCTCGAGCTTCGCGCCGAGGTCCCGGAAGTGCGCGGGGAGCCGCGAGACCTGGGTCACGAGCTCGATCGACGTCTCGCGGATCCGGTCCGCGAGGCCCGTCGCGAACGCGACGAGGCCTCCGACGAGGCTTTTTTCCTTCGGGGGAGCGGCCGCGGCGTCCGGCGCGGCTGCGCGCTCGGCGGCGAGGAGCGTCCGGAGGTCACCGACGAGCGCGGAGCGGCGCTCGGGATCCTCGATCTTCTCGAGGAGCCTCTCGATCGCCCGTGCGGTGTCGTCCGCGCCGGCGGCCGGGGCGGCGTCGCCCGCGGGTGGCGCCCCATCCTGGGCGGCCGCCGGCCGAGCCGCCGCGAGCGTCAGAAGCAGGGCGGCCGCGATCGGGGCGAGAAGGAGACGGGCGAGCGGGGAGGTCGTGGATCTCATGATCGGTTCGCTTTCCATTCGCGACGCGGGACGGACGGTAGAAAAAAGCCCTGCACGATCCGGGCCCGAGGCCTTATGATGAGCGGGCCCTAGGAGATACCAGGAGCCGGCTCCGTTCCCAAGCTCATGGCAGCGACACACTTCCATCGCCATCCGGGGGGATTCCCCGGAGCCGTCCGGGCCCTCGTCGGCGCGGCGGCCGTGCTCGTCTTCGCGGCTCCGGCCGCGGCCGATCCCGCGCCGGTCCACACGAACCCCGCCGACACGGCGTCGGACGTCTCGATCCATCCGACGCTCGAGATCGTCCACGTGGGCGGGCTCTCGGCCCAGTACCAGGTCTCCGCCTCGGCCGTTTTCTCGACGATCGACTACGACAGCGGAGAGACCGGGAGAGACGTCTTCAGCCACGTCGTTCGCGCCGATCTCGCGGGTGAAACCCTCTTTCATTGGAGGGCGCGGGTCAAGAGCGTTTCGAACGAGTGGTCGGACTGGTCGGTTCCGACGCGGTTCACGACCGCCGCTGCGGCCCGCATCAGCACCCACTCCCTGCGCTCGGGCGAGGCGGGATACTCGGGAGCCGCCGACACCGACATCCGCGGGCTCTACACGAACCCGCTCGTCGCCATCCGCGAGTGGAACCAGGGCGCGCAGGACGTGATCCGCCTCGGCCGACGGCCGGCCGGCAGCGCGACCGACGAGATCTACCGGTCGCTCGTCCGCTTCGACCTCACGCCGGTCGGCGCCGGCGATCCGGTGATCAACGCCTGGATCGAATTCACGGCCTGGCAGCACGACGACCCCGACGTCACGACGCGGCGGGTCAATCTCTTCGAGGTCTACCGGAGCTGGGGCGAGGGCGTCGGGACGACCGGCGAGGCGCCGACCGAAGGCGAGGCGAGCTGGAAGTACTCGGAGTTCCCGTTGACCTGGGCGACACCCGGCTGCGCGTCCGCCGCGGACGGAAACCCTCTGGCCGACCGCGGATCGACGCCGCTCGTGCGGCTGTCCCCGAAGAACGTCATCGGCGGCAAGACCTACTGGTCGAGCCAGGCGTTTGCCGCGGCCGTGCAGCGCCACCTTCTCGATCCGAGCCAGAACCGCGGCTTTTTCCTCCGCTGCGTGAACGAGTCCCTCCAGCACGTGATCAACCTCGCCTCGCGCGAGCATCCCGACGTGTCGTTCCGCCCCCGCCTCGTGGTCGAGACGCTGGGGCCGCCTCCCAACGTTCCGCCGGTCCTCGCCGACGACGCCGCCACGACGGCGAACGATCTCGCGGTCGTCGTCGACGTCCTCGAAAACGACGGGGATCCGGACGGCGGTCCCGCGCCGCTTTCGATCGCGAGCGTGACGCAGCCGGCGCACGGCACGTCGTCGATCGAGTTCGGGAGGGTCCGCTACGAGCCCGCCCCCGGCTACGTCGGACCGGATTCGTTCCGCTACACCGCGACCGACGGGGAGGCGAGCCGGCAGGCGACCGTCCGCGTGACGGTGCTCTACCGGCTCTGGATCGAGGCCGAGTCCGGCGAGGTGACGGCGCCGATGGTCGTGGCGTCGGACGATCCGGCCGCGTCCGGCGGAGCGCACGTCGTCGTGCCCGTGGGAACGGGCGCGGATCTCGACCCGACGGACGGTGGAGGCTCGGTTCTTCTCACGTTCTCCGTCCCCGTCGACGCGTCCTACGCCGTCTGGGCCCGAGCGAAGGCGGTCGACGACCAGAGCGATTCGCTGTTCGTTTCGGTGGACGGCGGCGCGCCCTTCGTCTTCGACGTCACGCGGGGGCCGCGCCCGGCGCGCGGCGGCCGCCCGGCCGACACGACGCCGTTCGCGCCGGCGGGAGCGGGATACCCGGGCTGGCCCGTCGCGCCCGACGGCGCCGCCGCGGGGAGCGGATCGGCGGCGGCGTGGGTCTTCTGCGACGTCGGCGCCCGCGCGGGGCTCGCTCCGATCCGGTTCGCCCTCACGGCGGGCACGCACACGCTCCGGTTCGGCCATCGCGAGGACGGCGCTCCGGTCGACCTCGTGCTGGTGACGAACGATCGAGGGTTCGCGCCGGGCCCCTGACGGGCCGCTCTGGTGAGAAAGATGTCGTTCTGGTCGAGTCGTCCCGCTCCGCCGGTCGGGCCCGTCACGCGAGCCTGGATCGAAGGCCGCTTCCGCTGGCTCCTCGCGGAGTTCGGCGAGGTGCGTGCGCTCCGGCCGGTCGTCCTCCCCACGCCGGAGTTCTTTCCGGAGCCTTACGGCGGGACGGCCGTGCACGTCCGGCGGCTCTTCCCGCGCGTCGCGGCCTACATGGGGATCGATCCTGCGCGCGTCTCGCTCGGCTTCCACGACGAGGCGTCCTCCGGCGGGCGCTCGGCGCAGTTCGTCGCGGGCCCGCGGAGCGGAGTCCCGGGCTGGTTCGAGCCGGGCGATCCGCCGCGCATCTTTCTCCGCGCCTCGGGCCTCGGCGACGCCCTCGCGGTCGTGGGAACGCTCGCGCACGAGCTCGGCCACGTCCACCTGCTCGCGGGCGGGCGCGTCCGGTGCGACGCCGAGGACCACGAGCCGCTGACCGACCTCCTCACGGTCACCTTCGGCCTCGGCGTCTTCCGCGCGCGCTGTCTCGCGGACGAGGCGTCGCCGCGGCGGATGGGGCGGGGAGGCCTCGCGGTCGCGGCGGCGGGATACCTCACCGCTCCGATGTTCGGTTACGCGTTCGCGCTCCACGCGCGCCTGCGCGGCGAGGGCGAGGACGCCCCCTGGGCGCGGTTCCTCTTGCCGCCCGTGAGGACCGCCTTCGCGCGCGGGCTCCGGTTCCTCGGGCGGAGCTGATCCCGCCTCAGCGGCGCTCGTTCGCCGCGCCGCCGCCTCCTCCGCGGAGGAGGGCCGCCGCGGCGGCGATCTCGTCCTCGCGGCCGATGAGGAGCAGCGTCGCTCCGGCGCCGATCGTCTCGGCCGAGCGCGGATTGCCGACGAGCTCGCCGTCGGCGCGCTGGATCGCGACCACGGTGGCGCCGGTCCGGCGCTTCAAGTCGCTCGCCGCGAGCGTCGACCCGGCGAGCGGCGACGAGTCGGGCACCCGGACCGCCTCGACCGCGAGCCCGCCGAGGAACGAGTGGAGGTCTTCCGTGGACGAGGCGCGCGAGTCGAGCGCGCGCAGCATCTCGTAATGTCCCTGCCGCACCTCGCTCACGCAGCGGTCGATCACGTCGCGCGGGACGAGGTAGCGCCGGAGCACGAGGGCGAAGATCTCGATCGACGTCTCGAACTCCTCCGGGACGACTTCGCTCGCGCCGAGCCCGAGGAGGGCGGGCATGTCGCGGACGTACCGGCTCCGGACGACGATGTGGGCGTCCCGATTCGCGTGGCGGCATCCGGCGGCGACGCGGCGCGACGCGGCCGCGTCCGAGATCGCGATCACGACGACGCGGGCGCGCGCGATTCCGGCGTGGTGCAGCACCTCCTCGTGGGCGGCGTCCCCGTAGAGGATCGGCACGTTCTTCTTCCGCTCCGCGAGAACGGTCTGCGAGTTCGTCTCGACGACGACGAAGGGGATGCCGACGTTGGCGAGGACGCGGGTCAGGTTCCGTCCGGAGAGGCCGTACCCGATCACGATGACGTGGTTCGCGAGTTCCGCGCCGGGCGTCGCGAACTTCGGCAGCGTGCGTCTCTCGCCCGCGAGCCCCGGCAAAGCGCGGCTGACGAGGGCGCCGACGAACGGTCCGGAGGCGATGAGAAGCGGCGTGATCGTCATCGTGAGCACCGAGGCGGCGAGGAACACCTGGTTCAGGTCCGCGTCGAGGAGGCCCGCGCCGAGCCCCACGCGCGACAGCACGAACGAGAACTCGCCGACCTGCGCGAGCCCGAGGCCGGCGGCGACCGCGATCCGGACCGGCTGGCCGAGAAGCGTGACGACGCCGGCCGTCACGACGGTCTTGACCGCCATGATCGTGAGGAGGATCAAGGCGATGGAGACGGGAGCGGCGAGGAGAGTGCGGACGTCGAAGAGCATCCCGACCGAGACGAAGAAGAGGCTGTTGAAGACGAGCTGGAACGGGAGGATGTCGCCGAGCGCCTGCTGGCTGTAGGGCGACTCCGAGACGACGATGCCGGCGATGAAGGCGCCGAGCGCGAGCGAGAGGCCGAACTGCGCCGTCGTCCACGCGGTGCCGAGACAGAGGAGGATGATGGTGAGGAGGAACGCCTCGCTCGACCGGGTGCGGACGACGAGCCTCAGGAGAAGAGGGACGACCTTCCGGGCGGCGAAGATCGTGATCACGACGACGAGCACGGCTCGCGCGGTCGCCCAGAGGATCTCGCCCGCGCCCGAGTCCTCGCCCGCGAGCATCGGGACGAGGAGCATCATCGGCACCACGCACAGATCCTGGAAGATCAGGATCCCGAGAGACACGCCCCCGACCGGGCCGTCGATTTCGCCGCGGTCGCCGAGGAGCCGCATGACGACCGCCGTGCTCGAGAGCGAGACGAGCATCCCGAAGAAGACGGAGGCCTGCCACGACTGGCCGCGGAAGCGCACGAGAAGGGCCGCCGCGGCGATGGTCACCATCACCTGGAGGCCGCCGCCCACGAAGAGGAACCGCTTCAAGGGCGCGAGGCGCTCGAGCGAGAACTCGAGGCCCACGCTGAAGAGGAGGAGGACGACGCCGATTTCGGCCATCGCCTCAACCTCGTGGACGTTCTCGATGAGCCCGAAGCCGTGCGGGCCGGTCACGACGCCGGTGAGGAGGAGCCCGACCACCGGCGGCAGCCTGAGGCGGTGGAGCGCGACCACGGCGAGGGCGCCGAGTCCGAAGATGACGATCAGGTCGCGAAGAGGTCCGAGTTCGGGCATCGTGATGATCCGGCGCCGCGGGCGCCGGCCGGGCTTCGCAGGCTCGCGCTAACGGGCCTCCCCGAACCGGCGCAGCGCGTCGCCGGCGAGCCGGTAGGGAATCCACTCCTCGAGCCGCCGCGCTCCGAGCCGGTCGTAGAAGTCGAGCGCGAGGCGGTTCCAGTCGAGGACGACCCACTCGAGCCGGCCGCAGCCCCTGCGAACGGCCTCGCGCGCGAGCCACTTCATGAGAGCCCTTCCCGCGCCCGAGCCGCGCGCTTCGGGAACGACGAACAGGTCCTCGAGGTAGAGCGTCGGCAGTGCGAGGAACGACGAGTACGTCTCGAAGAAGATCGCGTAGCCGATCGCCCGCGAGCCCGACTCCGCGAGAATCACCTCGATTCTTCGCCTGTCGCCGAAAGCGTCGGCGCGGAGGCGGCGCTCGCCCTCCGGCGTGGGAGGCTCGAGCTTCTCGTACGCGGCGAGACCGCGGACGAGCTCGACGAACGCGTCGCCGTCGGCGGAGGTCGCTCTCCTCACGATCGGTTCCGGGCGGGGGCGGGCGCTCTCTTCTCTCATGACCTGTCGCGCGGCGTCATGTTAGTCGGAGGAAGCCCGCGCCGGGGAGGCGAATCCGGTTGTCGCGCCTGGCGCAGTGACTTAGAATCCGCCCCTCTTTCGCCGACTCCGACCGGAGAGAAGAGAAGAAAAGAGACCCCGCTCCGCGCGCGGCGTTTTCGTCGCCGCCGCCGCCCGGCGGAAAAGACCCGAATGGCTGTCGCGTCCGAGATCCACGTTCCGCCCTGGGCGGTGGTGCCGTTCGCCGGGCTCCTGCTCGGCATCGCGGTCCTCCCGATCGTCGCCCATCACTGGTGGGAAAAGAACCGCAACCGGGCGATCGTCTCGGCCCTGTTCGCGCTGCCGATCACGGTCTGGCTCCTCCTCCAGGGCTCGCCCGGCCTTTCCGAGCTCGTCCACAAGCTCGAGGAGTACGCCTCGTTCATCCTCCTCCTGGGCTCGCTCTTCGTCATCTCGGGCGGCATCCACATCCGGGGCTCTTTCGCCGGGACGCCGCTCGTCAACACGGCGATCCTCGGGATCGGCGCCGCGATCGCGAGCCTCATCGGGACGACCGGCGCCTCGGTGCTCCTCGTCCGTCCGCTCCTCCGCGCCAACCAGGCGCGCGTCCGGCGCGTCCACATCGTCGTCTTCTTCATCTTCACCGTGTCGAACTGCGGCGGCCTCCTCACTCCGCTCGGCGATCCGCCGCTCTTCCTCGGCTTCCTGAAGGGCGTCCCGTTCGACTGGACTCTGAAGCTCTGGAGGGAGTGGCTGCTCGTCAACGGGGCGATCCTCGTCATCTTCCACGTCTGGGACCAGATCGTCCTCGGCAAGGAGGAGAAGGAGCGGCCGGGGTCGCAGCTCGAGGAGGTGATGAAGCACGCGCCCTTCGGGATCGACGGCGCGCGGAACTTCCTGCTGCTCCTGGGGATCGTCCTCGTCATCCTGGGCTCGGGGCAGGGATGGTTCAACGACGGGCAGCCGTGGCCTTTCGGAGTTCAGGAGTCGCTCATGGGGCTCCTCGCCCTCGCCGGCTACTTCACGACGCCGCGGGCCCTCTTCGAGTCGAACCGCTTCTCGTTCGGCCCGATCATCGAGGTCGCCGTGCTCTTCGCGGGGATTTTCGTGACCATGGCGCCCGCGCTTCTCCTCCTCAACGCCAACGCGAAGAGCTTCGGGCTCTCGGAGCCCTGGCAGTTCTTCTGGGCGACGGGCATCCTCTCGAGCTTCCTCGACAACGCGCCGACGTACCTGACGTTCGCGGCGACCGCGTGCGGGCTCGAGGGGATTCCCGTGCAGGGGCGGTACCTCGCCGAGTTCCTCGCGCACTCGACCGCCGACGAGGCGATCCTCGCGGCGATCTCCTGCGGAGCCGTCTTCATGGGCGCCAACACCTACATCGGGAACGGCCCCAACTTCATGGTGAAGGCGATCGCCGAGGAGAACGGAGTCAAGATGCCGGGCTTCTTCGCGTACATGGCCTACTCGTTCGGCATCCTCGGGCCCATCCTCGTCGGGGTCACGTTCCTCTTCTTCGCGTGACCGCGATCACTCGCCGATCACCTTGACGAGGACCCGCTTCTTCCGGCGGCCGTCGAACTCACCGTAGAAGACCTGCTCCCAGGGTCCGAGGTCGAGCTTTCCCTTCGTCACCGCGAGGACGACCTCGCGGCCCATCACCTGGCGCTTGAGATGAGCGTCCGCGTTGTCCTCGCCCGTGTCGTTGTGCCGGTACGCGGAGACGGGGGCGTGCGGCGCGAGCCCCTCGAGCCAGCGCTCGAAGTCCTTTAGAAGCCCCTCCTCCGCGTCGTTCACGAAGACGCTCGCGGTGATGTGCATGGCATTGACGAGGCAGATCCCTTCCTTAACGCCGCTCCTCGAAACGATTTCCGACACCTTCGCCGTGACGTTGACGAACTCGCGGCGGCCCTTCGTCTCGAACGTCAAGTAGTCAGTGAGGGTTCTCACGGCGCCTCCTCTCGGTCGAATCGCGGGGGCATTGTGGCGGAAAAGCGGCGCGCATAGAATCCCCGCCTTCCTCGTCGAATCGTTCTCCCCTTCCCCTTCCCCTTCCCCTCATCCTCATGGAATTCGGCTCCGAGCTTCCGTTCTGGACCGTCCTGCCGTTCGCGACCCTTCTCCTCTCGATCGCCATTCTGCCGCTCGTCGCCGCGCACTTCTGGGAGAAGAACCGGAACAAGGCGATCGTCTCCGCGCTCCTCGCGGCGCCGGTCCTCTTTCTCCTCCTGACCCACGGGGAGGAGGGAGCGCACGTTCTCGCGGAGAAGGCCTCCGAGTTCGCGTCGTTCATCCTCCTCCTCGGATCGCTCTTCATCGTGACCGGAGGCGTCGTCGTGCGCGGGTCGCTCGCAGGAACGCCGCTCGTCAACACGGTCATCCTCGGCCTGGGCTCGCTCCTCGCGAGCTTCATCGGAACGACCGGCGCCTCGGTCCTTCTCGTGCGTCCGCTCCTCCGCGCCAACGCGCCCCGGGAGAAAAAGGCGCACGTCGTCGTCTTCTTCATCTTCGCGGTGTCGAACTGCGGCGGGCTCCTGACGCCGCTCGGCGATCCGCCGCTCTTCCTCGGATTCCTGAAGGGCGTGCCGTTCACCTGGACGTTCGCGCTCGTCCTCGAGTGGCTGGTGGTGAACGGCCTCGTCCTCCTCGTCTTCAACGTGTGGGACCAGGTCGTCCTGAACCGGGAGGAGAGGGAGAGGGCCGGATCGCAGCTCGAAGCCGTCATGAGGCACGAGCCGCTCCGCATCGAGGGAGCGCGCAACTTCCTCTTCCTCCTCGGGATCGTCGGCGTGATCTTCTCGTCGGGACAGGGCCTCCTCAACGCCGGAGCGCCGTGGCCGTTCGGAGTGCAGGAGGGGCTCATGCTCGCGATCGCGGCCGCGGCGTTCGGCGCGACGCCGAAAGCGCTCCGGGAGGCGAACAAGTTCACGTTCGGGCCCATCGTCGAGGTCGCGGTCCTCTTCGCGGGCATCTTCGTGACGATGGCGCCCGCGCTCCTCATCCTCAACGCGAACGCGGAGCGGTTCGGGCTCGACCGGCCGTGGCAGTTCTTCTGGCTGGCCGGCGCGCTCTCGAGCTTCCTCGACAACGCTCCCACATATCTGACGTTCGCCGCGACGGCGTGCGGGCTTCGCGACATCCCGCTCGACGGGCGCTACCTCGCGACGTTCCTCGACGGCGGGGAGGCCAACGCGCGGATCCTCGCCGCGATCTCGTGCGGCGCGGTCTTCATGGGCGCGAACACGTACATCGGGAACGGCCCCAACTTCATGGTGAAGGCGATCGCGGAGGAGAACGGCGTGAAGATGCCGAGCTTCTTCGGCTACATGCTCTACTCGGCCGCGGTCCTCGTCCCGATCTTCGTCGCGGTGACGTTCCTCTTCTTCGCCTGAGTCAGGGCTTCGGCGCGGGCGGCGGAAGGTCGCGGGCGGCGTCGTCGCCGGCAAAGCCGATCTTGCCGTGCGTCCCGTCGCAGAACGGGCGGTTCTTCGACTGGCCGCAGCGGCAGAGCGAGACGGCGGAGCGGCCGCCCAGCCCGAACGCCTTTCCGGTCGGATCGCAGAGCGCGAGGTCGCCCTCCACGCGGAGGGGGCCGTTCTTCAGCACGGTGATTTTCGTTGCCATGGGCGACAGTCTAGCCCGCATCGTTCACGAAGCCGAGCGGTTCCGGCCGTTACTCGGCGCCGATCTCGACGGCGAACAAGTGGCCGCGGGCGCCGATCTCGGCACCGATCCCTCGGCCGGAAGCACACTCTGTCCGCCGTCGAATTCACGGCTTCGCCTTGGCTTCGCCAATCTCGCGAGTTCCTCGCGGCTCGGCCGCTGACCTCATCGACGATGCGGACGATTGGCCAGCGTAGACGAAATCAACGCGGACGCGGCACTCGGCCACGCGCGCTCGTCATCTCGCGAGAATGCGTCAGCCCCCACCGGAACACGCCCGCGACGACGTGAGCGCCGGCGCCTGCAACGCCGAGACCCGAACGGGTGCGCTTCTGGGCGGCGAGCTGACGTTTCCGGGATTCGCGTTGTCGACCCGTCCACGTCGTAAGAGGATGCGAACTAGGGTCGCTACGAGACCGAAAAGCCGCTGATCCAATCCGAAAGGGGAAGGCCACCATGTCTCGAACGAGTCGGATCACCAGCATCGTCTGCATCATCGCGTGCGCTTTCGCTTCCCTTGTCGCCTTTTCCGGCAGCGCGATCGCCTCCGGCGGCTCCGTCAAGCTCGTGACGGACGACACGTGGGAGGGCCTCTCCTACGGCCTTTCGGGAGGCGGAGCCGACGTGTACATCACGGAGTATCTCCGAACGGACTTCGACCCGGATGCCATCATCTGCGGCGCCCGAGTCCGCGGCGTCGATCGGGGGAGCGGCGGCTTCCTGTCCGTGGAGGTGCGTCCCGAGGACCCCGGAAACCAAGGCTACCCGGACTTCTCCGTCGCGCCGATCGCCGCGGCCGGGCCCCTTCCCTGCCCGGCGAGCTCCGCGACGCCCGTCGTGTTCTCGTTTCCCGGAGCCGGATTCCTGCTCCCGTCCAACGCACGCTTCTATCTCACGATGACAGAGCCGGCGCACCCTGCCGGGCCGACCGGCTGCGAGGTTCTCATCGACTCGAACGGCCCTCCGCGCGGTCGCTCGAAGGTCCGGCACGCCGGGAGCTTTGGACGCCTCGAGTGCGCGAATCATTTCCTCGAGATCATCGCCTTCGAGTCGCGCCGCGTTCACGTCCAGTTGCGGCCTCGGGGAGCACCTCGGTTCCCGGGTGACCTGGGAGAGCCGGTCGTGTACACGGAGAGGCCACCCGGTCCCGGCGTGACGGACGACGCGGTGACCTATTACATCGGAGTGTCAAACGGGACCGGCGGCCCGGTTTCCCGGAACCTCAACTTGTGCCTCGACGCCACGCCGATCGGCGGTGGACCGAACGTCACCATCACGAATCTCCTGAGGGACGGGCCGACATGCTCCATCGGCATCATGAACCCGCTCACCTTCCCTTCAGGGAAGACGATCCTCGTGCTGCAGCTCTGCCGGGCGGCGACGAAGACCGCCCTTCGGAACCGGATCTGTGGACCGGTTTTCGGACCTCGAAACCTCACCACCCGAGCGCTCCTCGATGATCCCGCCGTCGACGTGGTGAAGTGCGTTCTCGAAGGGACCTCCGACGTCGACGACGTCTCAAAGGCGATCGGCCTGCGGTGCCGGCCCGGCGTTGCCGACGACAACACGACCGAGGCCGCCCTCTTCGTGCGACCGTTCGTCGGCGGCGCGGCGATGCCCGGGGATGCCGTGTGCGTCCGGTTCAGGATCGACGACATGCCGCGCGTTCCGTTCATGATCACGGGATTGCAGCTCGTGGCCGGCCGGTTCGGACCCGGACCGTTCACGGGATTCGACGCAGTCGAGTTGCGCGTGGAAGACGTCTTCACGCCGGGGTGCCCCGATCTGACTTCGTCCGGACTGCTTCGGTCGGCCGGGGTCCTCGACGGACTCGGGAGCGTCGCCGGAGGACCGCTCCCGACGGTCGTCACGCTTCCGGTCGCGCCGCTGGCGTTCGATCCGACGGTGCCCTTCGCTCCCAATCTCCTGGTCGTCGCTCACGTCGCGTCCGATGAGGGCGCCAACTCTCAAACTCTCGTCTGCGCGGACTTGACCACCGAGACCCTCATCGGCGAATCGGCGTACCTCGATGGCCTAGCGGCGATTTGCCGTCCGGAGCCGTGCGCGAACTTCATGCTGCGAATCCTCATCGACGGTCACGCAGGTCCTCCGTCGCCTCCGCCGGCGCCGGGACCGGCGTTCGTCGTTCGCCAGGCCGGGAGAATCGTCCTCACGGACGGGTTGGGAAACGTGCTCAAAGTCGTTCACTGAGCCCGGCGATTCGGTCACGGGCGGACAGCGGTCGTCGCTCGGGCGATGACGAGGACGGATGCCCACCGTGGTCGGGATCGGGCCATCGGCGTCGCGGACCCCGAGCCTCACCGAGTGCTGAACACGAACTTCCCGCCGCCGACGAACGCGACGCCGTTCGGCGAGGTGCGCGTTCACTCCGGTCGCCCCGGCCGGACGACCGAGCGGCCGGATCGTCGAGATGAGGCGCAACGGCGCGCTCGCACCCGCGCAGTACGTAGTCCCCGCCGGGCGCGTCTTCGTCGTCACCGATCTGCGAATCCATGGGGGAATCGGATTCAGCGCCGAGACCAATCTCGAGCTCCAGGCCGGCGCGGCGAAGCGCCGCAAGCTCGCCGGCTTCGCGGCGCTCGAAGAGCGGGACACGGGCGGTCTTGCATTCGACGCCGGCACCACGGTGGATTTCCTGAACATCGCCACGTTCGACGGGGGGCAACTCGACATTCAGGTCGTCGGATACGAAACCGAAGACACGGCGACCCTGGAGGAGTCGGGGCGACATGCGCCGCGCGCGGCGGAATCCCTGCGACGTGGGGGCCGTGCGCCCGGAACGACGCGGAGCGGGAAACCCGCGGCCGGGGACGTTCCGCGAACTCGACATCGTCCTCCCGCTCGCCGCAGCGCGCCCGTGGTAGGCTCCGCGAGCGCGCCCGCACGGAGGCCGGGGCGCGAGGAGACCGCATGATCAGCGGACGCGAGGCGCTCGACCGGCTTGCCCTGGGGAACCGCCGGTTCGCGACCGACATCCGGAGCCTCGACTCTCTCTTGAGCCACACGCGCCGCAGCGAGCTTGCGGCCGGGCAGGAGCCGTTCGCGATCGTCCTCGGCTGCTCGGACTCGCGCGTCCCCGCCGAGATGGTGTTCGACCAGGGCCTCGGCGACCTCTTCGTCATCCGCGTCGCAGGCAACATCGTCGCTCCGTCGCAGATCGGCAGCGTCGAGTTCGCCGCCGCGCGGTTCGGTACGAGGCTCGTCGTCGTTCTCGGCCACTCGCAGTGCGGCGCAGTTCTCGCGACCATCGAGGACCTCCGCCAGCCGGGCGGCGAGTCGTCGCGGAACGTCCGGTCGATCGTCGACCGGATCCGGCCGGCGGTCGCGCCGCTCTTCGCGGAAGGGAAGAACCGCGATCCCGAGGCGCTCGTGCGCGACGCCGTGCGCGCCAACGTCCGGGCGTCCGTGAGCGGGCTCCGCCACGGCTCCGACATCCTCGAGCGGCTCGTCCGGGACGAGGGCCTCCTCGTGGTCGGCGCGGAGTACTCGCTCGAAACGGGCGTCGTCGAGTTCTTCGAGGGGACCGAGGCGGGCGGCTGAGGAGTCTCGGCGTGGATCGCATCGAGGTCTTGCGCGGCGACATCTCGCGGCTCGACGTCGACGCGATCGTGAATGCCGCGAACGAGCGGATGCTGGGCGGCGGCGGCGTCGACGGGGCGATCCACCGGGCGGCGGGGCCGGAACTGCTCGAAGCGTGCCGCGCCGTCCCCGAAGTGCGGCCCGGCGTCCGCTGCCCGACGGGCGAGGCCCGGATCACGCCCGGATACCGCCTCAAGGCGCGATTCGTCATCCACACCGCGGGGCCCGTGTGGCGCGGCGGGCGGTCGGGCGAGCCCGACCTCCTCGCGCGCTGCTACCGGAGCGCGCTCGCGCTCGCGCGCGACGAGCGCCTCCGATCGATCGCGTTCCCCGCGATCAGTTGCGGCGTCTACGGCTACCCGCTCGCCGCCGCCGCGGCGATCGCGGTCGCGGAGATCGCGCGGTTTCTCGAGTCGTCTCCCGCGATCGAGCGCGCGGTCCTCGTCGCGTTCGACGAGCCCACTCACGCGGCGCTCGTCGCGGCGCGGGCGTCCCGTGGCGCAGGCTCCTAGCGCACGACCTCGAGCGTCGCTCCGGCCCTCTTCGCGGCGGCGCCCGCCCGTGCCGCGGCCTCGTCCCTCGAGCCCGCGGGAGGGTCGCCCAGCGTGAACCAGAAGACGGTGTCGCCCGGAGCGAGCCTCGAGATCTCGGCCTCGAGGGCCTCGAGCCCTTCGATCGTGAGCGACGACTCGATCTCGTCCGGGGTCTTCTCGCGATTGGTGCCGGCGAGGATGGCGAACCGCCACGTCCCGCCGGCGTAACGGGCGTAGAGCTCGCGGCCCTTCATGGCGGGGTCGACGATCGTCCCTCCCGAGGCGACGAACCGCTCGAGCGCCGAGACGAGCACCGGCGCCTTCCAGAAGTTCTCCGTCTTGAAGGTGAGCGGGCCGCCGGACGCGCGCGCTCCCCGAGCGAAGACGAGCCGGTCGACGCGGCACCGACCCGTCGCGGGGTCGACGATCGCCGCCGCGAGCGTCCCGGGCCTGAGGGGGAGGCCCGAGTCGACGACGCGCGTGCCCGCGGGCGCCTCCGGCACGGGCGTCGCGGCGACGAGAAGGGTCGAGGCGCCCTCGACGTCGATCGCGCGGGGCTCGAACTCGATCCGCGCGAACGGGGCGACCGGATGCGGGGTCGCTGCGACCTCGAAGCGGAACGCGGCCGGATGGCCGGGCGGGAGCTGCGCCGCGAAGGTCAGGTGCTCGGAGCCCCCGGGCCGGGGCGACCGCAGGACCCCGTCGACGGAGAGGGGGAGGCCGTTCACCGAGTAGGCGCGGAAATTCGCGCCGCGAAGGAGGACGCTCGCCTCGATCTCGATCGGATCGGAGCCGCGGTCGAGGAACGTGACCGTCATCCCGCCGTCCGAAGCGCGCTCGAGCCGGATGTCGATCGCTCCCGTGCCCACGCGGACGTTCCTGTACTCCGCGCTGTCCCACGCGGCCGGTAGGCGCGGCGCAACGGCCACACGGTTGAATCCCTGGCCCTCCCGTCCGACGAGGTGGGAGACGAGGCTCTCGACCTGCGTTCCGAGGATCCCCGGTTGCAGCCGATCGCTCGCGATCCCCGTCGCCGGCCTTCCGTCCGGCCCGTGGATCGCCGCGAAGCCGCCCGACGGCGACGCCGCGGCGAGGAAAAGCTCGAGCGCGCGGTCGCTCTCGGGATCGTCCACCGCCGAGTAGCTCTTGAGGGCGAGCCCCGTCACGTCGCCCGTCGCGTACGCGCACGAGGGAGTGAGCCCGAGCCGTCCGGTTTTTGGGTCGATGAGCAACGCGATCACGCCGTCGAGGTTCTGCACCGCGTGACGGTTCTTCGAGGTCGCGTAGCCGCTGAGGAGCGGGCGGAGCGACACCGGAGCGAACGGCGCGAGGTGCCTCTCGCCGGTGACGGGGGAGAGAGCGGGGGCCCAGATGCCCGCCTCAGCGCCCTTTCCCGTCCAGAGCCTCGTCTCGATCGCCCGGCGCATGCGCTGCGAACGCGTCGAGTAGTCGCGCAACTCGGACGGGGGGCGCTCGGCGGCCGCGGCGAACCGCCGGAGCGGCTCGGCGGCCGCGACGAAGAGGATCGACGCGTCGAGGGATGCGGCGTCGCGGCCGGCGTCCCGGTCGTGCGCGATGAATTCGTTCGGATCGCCGACAAGTTCGGGGAAGAGCCGCTTCTGGACCGCGAGATAGGGCTCCCCGCCGTGGAACGGGAGCAAGCCGTCGGCGCGCGTCTCCTGGCCCAGGAACGCGCGGCGGAGAAGCGGGTACCACTCGACGGCCAGGCCGACGTCCCCGCTCGCGGCGGCGTAGCGCGCGTGCTGCTCGATGAGCCACGACGGGATCTCGGAGCGCGGGACGGGGAGAGTCTCGAAGTCGCGCTCGGGAAGGGGCGACGAAACGTCCACGCCCGGCGGGAAGGAGTCCGGAAGCCGCCCGAGCCGAGTCGTCGCCTTCCCGACGTAATCGAGCCAAGCGCGCACCTCGTCGAAGGCGCCCGCTTCGAGGAGCGCGAAGACGGCGCCGGTCGCCGACCGCACTTCGGGCTCCCGCGATCCCGTGAGCGCCGCGAACGACCCGTCGGCGGCCGATCGCTGCACCTCGATCGAGACGAGCGCGTCCGAGACGAGGTCGTCGACGCGCGGATCGGGGGTGTCGATCTCGAGCAACGAGAGAAACCAGGTCTGCCACCACGCTCGCGCGTCTCCGAGCGAGTCGATTCCGCGCGAGCGGAGGGCCGAGACGAGCGCGGCCTCCTCCTCGCGCGAGGCGGACGTCGCGAGGTAGTGGAGCACCCACGCCTCGCCGCCCGGCGGAATCACCTTCGGAAGCGGCACGCGCAGCTCGCCCTCGGCCGCGGCCGCGACGGCGCCGAAGACGCCCGCTTCGAGGCGCGCTCCGCCCATTTCCACGCGCAACGCCTCGCCGTCCGGCCGGGAGCCCGGAAGGAACACCCGCAGCTCGGCGTCGCGGACGGGGGCGCTTCCCACGTTGAGGACGAAGAGGACTCGGAGCACGGCCGGGCGGCGCGGCGGCGCGAAGTCGACCGTGAACAGCTCGACGTCGCCCGGACGGCCGGCCTTCGTGATGACGATCGCGGAGCGCCGGACCCGCCGCACCTCGTGGACGGTGAACTCGACGTCCCGGCCGCCGCGCGATAGCCCCACCCACTCGTCGGGAAACGTCGCCTCCCGCGGGAGCGAGTGGACGGGCCCGACGAGGCCCATGAGCCGGTTGGAAGGGAGCGTGAGCCCCTCGTGCGCGAAGACGTAGCCGTTCCCCAGCGCGAACGCGCCGAGACTCTCGGGCGGCGGCGCCGGAGATTTCGCGAGGTCGACGTCCTGCCGCCAGACGCTCCGGTCGTTGAGCCAGGGATAGCGATCGACGAGGCGCTCGGCCGCGCGTCCCTCGGCGGCGGCGAAAAGAACGGCGAGCGCGAAGAGCGAGAGAGCGGGCCGACTCATGGTTCGGGCGGAGGTTACGAACGGTGCGATCGCACCTCAAGCGAAGACCGCTCCGGCGCCCTTCCGTGCGGGGGGCCGTTCAAGTCTAATGGCCGCCTTCCACCCGAGCCCATGGCCAGCGCCTCCGTCGCCGTCTTCCGGGAGAAGGGCTTCCCCGCGCACTTCGCGGACGAGCCCTCCGTCGACCCGCTCTCGATCCTCGCGGAGAAAGGGCTCGGCGCGGAGGCGCTTCCGCTCGACCTGATGTCCGCGGCGCTCGCGTCGGGTGGGCTCGATCTCGCGGTCTTCGCGACGGGCGCCCTCGTTCCGCTCGACCTCTGGCCCGCGCTCCGCGAGCACATCGAGCGCGGCGGGCACGTCCTCTGGCTCGGAGGACCGCCGCTCGAGTCGGGGGTCGCGCGGCGGGACGGCGGGCGATTCGTGCGCGAGGGCCGCGAGGGGCTCCTCCGCCGAGCGCTCGGCGTCGTCGCCGCCGCGGAAGTCCCGGCGGAGACGATCGCGCGCTACGCGATCCCCGAGGACGCGGGGGGCAACCCGCTCGGCGAGACGGTCCTGAACGCGCTGCCGCTCGAGACGTCGTTCGCTCTCACGATCGCGCGCGCGGACCGCAAGGAGCCCGAGCGCGCCCGGGTCCTGCGCCCGCTCGTTCACGGGATCGGCTTCGACGGGCTCGCGCGCTCGGCCCCGATCGTCGCGATCGACCGCCTCGAGGGGCCCGGCGCGGGGGGGCGGGCGGTGCTCCTCACGCTCGCGGGACGGCGCCTCGCCGCGCTCGCTCCGATCCTCCCGGCGCTCGCGGCGCACGCGCTCGAGGGCGCGTCGGAGCTCGTCATCGAGCCGGAGCTCGCGACTTACTACGCGGGCGAGAAGCCCGCGGTGCGCGTCGTTTGGCGGTGCCCGGGCCGCTCCGCCGAGCGGCGCCTCAAGATCCGGGTCCATCGCGACGAGGCGGGGGAGCCGGTCGCGACCGCCGAGGCCACGGTCGCGGGCGGCGATCCCGAACGCGTCGAGCTCCGCGTCCCTTTCGCGTTCGAGGCGTCGCCCGGCCTCTACCGCGTCTTCGCCGACGTCGCCGACGGCGACGGCCGGCCGCGAGGCACGCTCCGGACGGGCTTCTACGGATTCGACGAAGACATGCTCTCGCGGGCGCGGCGGCTCCGGCCGGATGGCGCGTACTTCTACGGCAGCGAGGAGGACGTCGAGCCGATCGTCGGCACGGCGTACCTCGACCCCGAGTGGGGCCCGCACTTCTTCCTTCATCCGAATGCCGACCGGTGGGATCGCGATCTCGCCCGGCTCCGTGCGATCGGCATCGGACTCATCCGGACGGGGCTCTCGACCGGGTGGACGGAGGTGATGGGCGAAGACCAGATGTTCCGCGAGGAGTCCCTCCGGGCGTTCGACGCCCTCTTCCACGCGGCCGCGGCGCACGGGATCCAGGTGGCGTTCACGAGCTTCTCCGGCGTTCCGGACGCTTGGGGAAGCGGCCACCCGTACGTGGCGCCCTCGCGGCTCGCATTCCAGCGCACGTTCGTCGAGGTGCTCTCGCGCCGCTTCCGCGATCACAAGAACGTCGTGTTCGAGTTGATCGAGGCGCCGGTCTTCGGAAGGCGGCGAGGGAGGAACGAGGACGCCGCGCCGCACGGCGACGACGACGAGCGGCTCGCGTGGGAAGCGTTCCTGCGCTCGCGGCACGGCGACCCGCTGTCGGTCGCGCTCGCGTGGGAGGTGGAGCCGCGCGGCGGGCCGGACCTCGGACGGTTCGCTCCGCCGCGCCGGCCCGAGCGGGGCCCGCGGAACGCGCTCGTCGACTGGCGGCTCTTCTCGCAGGAGGCGTTCGCCGGGTGGAGCGAGGCGATGTCGAGCGCGATGAAGAAGAAGAGCCGGCACCTCGTCACGATCGGCCAGCGGGCCCCCGACGGGACGACGCGTCCGGCGCCCGCCTTCTACAAGGCCGGCGTCGACTTCACGCTCGCGCTCTCGCCGGAGGGCGACTCGGAGTCCGATCCGCTCTTCGACGTCCTCGCGTCGCGCACGATCTCGAAACCGTGCCTCCTCGTCGGCACCCGCTCGTCCCCGATGCCGCTCGCCGCCGTGCGCGAGGAGGCCGCGCGCGACCGGCTCGAACGGGAGGCCGTGCTCGCGATCGCGGGCGCGGCCGCGGGCTACGTCGGCGGCCCGTGGAACGCGGCCGCGGACGTCGCGGGCGCCGTCGCGGGCGCGCGCCGGTCGGACGGCTCGTTCTCGCTCGAGACCGAGGTCTACACGGCGCTCTCGAAGTTCCTCGCGAAGATCGCTCCGTTCATGACCGAGCCCCGCACGGAGGACATCGCGATCGTCCTCTCTCACTCGGCAGTCGTCCGGCCCGACACGGGAGCACGGGCGCTCCTCTCGGCGCGCCGCGCGGCGCGGGCGCTTCAGATCCTCGTCGGTAGGGAGGCGTCGATCGTCCACGAGCGCGGCGTCAAGGACGCGGGCCGGCGTCGGCTCTTCGTGCTTCCGTCGGTCGGTCACCTGTCGGAGGACGCGTGGAAGTCGCTCCTCCGCGCCGTTCGCGGTGGATCGCGTCTCCTCCTCTCGGGGCCCGCGGGTGCGGACGAGTACGGAGTCGAGCGGCCCCGGCTCGCGCCGTTCGACGTCGAGGTGGCGCGGACGGCGGTCGCGCGCGAGGAGGCGTTCCGGCTCGGACGGCGTCCGCTTGCGCTCCGGTACGACGAGGGCGACCGCGAGCGGATCGCGAAGGACGTCGTGACGCGTCGCGGCCGGGCGTCGCGCCGCAGGGGCGACCTCCACGAGTTCGAATACGGGCTCGGAAAGGTGCTCTACTCTTCGCTTCCGATCGAGGCGAACGCCAGCCGGAGCGCGCTCGCGGCGTTCTACGAATTCGCCTGCCGGTGGGCGGGCGTCGAGACCGTCTACCGGGTGCGGGAGCGCGATCCGGCCGTCCTCGTCCGCGCGGTCGTCTACGGCCGGTCGCGGCTCTTCGGCGTGGTCTCGCAGACCTCCGAGGAAAGGACGGTCGAGATCCTCGACCGGCCGACGGGTGCGAGGGTGAAGACGGTCGCATCGCCGGGCCGCGCGAACTTGATCCTCGTGCGCGACTCGGGTGAGATCATCAAGATGCGCGAGGCGTGACGGCGGGCGCGGACGGAGCATCGATCGGAACGGAGGCGGAGGGCGGCGCATGAAGCTCCTCATCAGCGAGGACGAGATCCAGGCGGCGGTGAGACGTCTCGGCGAGGAGATCACCCGCGATTTCCAGAAGCGCGACCCGGTCGTGGTGCCGATCCTCTCCGGGAGCTTCATGTTCGCCGCGGATCTCATCCGGCAGCTCCCGTTCCCGCTCGAAGTCGACTTCATGAAGGTGTCGTCGTACAAGGACTCGACCGCCCCGGTCGGCCCGATCGAGATCCACCTCGAGCCGGGGACTCCCCTCAAGGGGCGGCCCGTGCTCATCGTGGAGGACATCGTCGACTCGGGCGGCACGCTCATCCGCATCATCGAGGACATGAAGAAGGCGGGAGCCGACCCCGTGAAGGTGGCGGTCCTCCTCGACAAGAGGGGGAGGAAGGGAAAGCCGGTGCCGATCGACTACGTCGGCATCCGGAAGGAGTGCGATTTCGTCGTCGGCTACGGAACGGACTACGCCGGCCACTACAGGAACCTGTCCGGAATCTACGTGCTCGACGAGCCGGACTTGAAGCTCTGACCGGGCGAGACGAGAGAGAGCGAACGAGTGAGTGAGTGAGTGAGAAAGACCCTTCTCACGCCGCGAGGCCGCAAGCGAACTCGAGCGTCGCGCCTGCACGCGACGCCCGAGAGGTGTCGCCGGAGGCCGAGGCAAGCCTCCGACGACGTCACAAGATGAGGGCAACTTCGAGTTGAACACTCTGACGACGGAGACACCTTCCATGACAATGCCCGATTCGACGACCGGCGCCGCGCGCGCGACGACCCGCCGCGGCTTTCTCGGCTCCGCCGCCGCGTCCGTCATCGCCGCGGCCGCGGCGCCGCGCATCCTCCACGCGTCCGACAAGGCCGGCTCCGAGAATCCGATCGTGGGCTCGGGCGAGCACACCTTCGAGGTCATCCACGACTGGGGAGCGCTTCCGCCGAGCATCCGCTACGGCAACACGCACGGCGTCTGCGAGGACTCGTCGGGCCGGATCCTCGTCCACCACACCGTCGGCGCGGGGAGCCCGTCCGACGACACGCTCGTCATCTTCGACGCCGACGGGAAGTTCGTGAAGTCGTGGGGGCCCGAGTTCAAGACGGGCGCGCACGGGCTGCACGTCTCGAAGGAGGCGGGAGGGGAGTTCCTCTATCTCGCCGACCAGAGGCGCGGCGTCGTCGTGAAGACCGACCTCGACGGGCGCGTGGCCGCGACGCTCTCGTGCCCCATGGAATCGGGCCTCTACGGGAGCGCGGGCGAATACCATCCGACCAACGTGGCGCTCGCTCCGAACGGCGACCTCTACGTGGGAGACGGCTACGGAAAGAACTGGATCCACCACTACACGCCGAAAGGCGAGTACGTGAGGTCGTTCGGCGGGCCGGGGAAGGAGCGCGGCCAGGTCGCGTGCCCGCACGGCATCTACTGCGACACGCGCGGCGCGACTCCCGAGATCGTGGTCGCCGACCGGAGCAACCGGAGGCTCCAGTACTTCTCGCTCGACGGGCGCCATCTCCGGTTCGTCACCGACGAACTCCGCTCGCCGTGCCACTTCGACGAGCGGGGCGGCGTCCTCCTCGTCCCCGACCTCGAGGCGCGGGTGACGCTTCTCGACAGGGACAACAAGCTCATCGCGCATCTCGGCGACGGCGGGAACTTCGCTCTCCGCGACAAGCCGCGCGATCAGTTCGTCCCGGGGAAGTTCATCGCGCCCCACGGCGCGTGCTTCGACCGGAACGGGAACATCTTCGTCGTCGAGTGGGTCGAGGTGGGCCGCGTGACGAAGCTCCGTCGGGTCGCGGGATAGCCGGGAGCGCGCGCGAACCGCGAAGGGCACAGCCGTGACGGAAACGCCGCGGTAATGAAGGGAACGGCCTCCCGGGAATCGCCCGGGGGGCCGCGTCCTCTCGAAGAAGGGGGAGCCTCCACGTCGCGGAAGGATCGTCTCGCACCGTACCGTCGCGTGCGACTCTTCGAGTCTTAATGCGTCGATCGAGCCGGGAAGGCCGCACGGACGCCGCCGCGAACGGCCGGCCAGACCGGCACGTCAGCTCGTCGTTCCCTTCACACGGCGGCCCTGCCGGCAATCAACGCCGCGCAAGCGTGATTCACGGACGCACCCGCGTTGATCGGCACGCAAGGCACGTTGCCCCGATACCACTTCCGGTATCCGGCCTCGAGCGATCCGACGACCGAGCGGAAGACCAGAGCCGAGCCAGCGATCTGGACCACGGCGCCGCCGAGAAGCAGGCGCCACCGACGCCGCGCGCGTCGCTCCGGAAGAAGCACGGGAGTAAGCGCCAGACTTCCGAAGCGGCAGATGCCCACGATGAGGCCGTCCATGTCGGCGTTCGCTGGGAACAAGCATCACGCGATTCCTCGGCGTGCCGCGAGGGCCGCGGCTATTCCCATGTGGCCTCCCTCCTTTGCCCAGTCTTCGGGCGTCGCGTCGAAGCGGGCGTCCCGGATGGTCACGCTCGCGCCGCGAGCGAGGAGGAGGTCGACGGCCTTCGAGTGGCCGTTGATGGCTGCCCAGTGCAAGCCGGTCGCGCCGAAGTAGCCCTTGGCGTCGATCTGCGCACCCGCGTCCAGCAGGTACGCCACGACCGAGGCGTGACCATTGCGTGCAGCCGAGTACATCGCATCGGAGAGCACGTCCCCTCGCATGTGAGCAGAATCAGCAGGCCATTCGCCGTCGGGCGACTTTCCTCCCCCGCGACGGCTTTGCAAGCGGAGATCTGCTCCCGACTCGATCGTCGCCCTGACTGCTTCGAGCATGCCGAGGGCAGCCGCTGTGATCAGCGTGAATCCACGGGCGCCGCGCGAGAGCAAGAGGTCAGCGACCCGCACGCTTCCCATGACCGCCGCCCAGTCGAGCGGCGTGGCACCCCATGACGTCACTGCCTCGATATCGGCGCCGGCGTCGAGCAGGATGCGGGCAGGCTCCGCATGATCCGTCTCCGCCGCCCAATGCAGGCCCGTCTTGTCGTGCTCGCCCGCGAACCGCGCCAGGCCCGGGCGGCTCCGCAGAAGGTCCGCCACGACCGGCGCATCCCCCCGCTTCACCGCCTCCATGAACTCGTGCTCATCCGCCATGATGAACCTGCCGATCGATCGGCGTCAGCGGCGGCGCGAAATGCCGGCCGCTGCAGACTGTGGCTTGCCAGCCGACACGCAGCCTCGACCGCACACCGGACTCCGAAGCGCGCTACGTGGGCCGCTCTTCGGAACCATCGAGGCTCTCCTGTTCGGAAGGTAACAGAACTTCCCGGATGATGGCACTGTCATAGAACGATCTTATCTCTTTGATCCGGTCATTCTCGACGCGGACCCAGTCGCAGGATTCGACCACTCCTTTGGGGGTCTTGTTCTCGAACCGGACTGCCGCTTGGTTTCCGCTGGCGATCACGTCTTTGACCGTGAGTTCCACGACACTCTTGCGCGCCATCGGCTCGACCGCTGCCAGATACGATTCGCGGCCTTCGAATCTCCCGAAGGGACTGACGTGGACGAAGTCAGGCGCAAGCCGCTGCCGGAGCCACTCCAGGTCCATCTTGATCCACGCCTCGATCCAGAGCACGGCCAGCTCGGCACTGCGTTCTTTCGGCGTCATCGAGGCTCCGTTGCTTCTTTCAGGACAGCGTCCTCCGGCTCGTCATCGTCGCATCTGGCAATCCGCCGCTGCACATCGACCATCCGGCTCTCGCCGAACCTCGCGAAAACTCAGCCCATGGGACGGGTTGCGCGCCCGGGTGACTTTTAGGCGACTCTGATCTATTAATTTGACCCATCAAAATTGCGTCTGGCGGCGTCGAGGGGCCCGGCGCGTCAACCGGCGCCCGTTCGCGGCAGCGCATCCCTCGAGGATCTCTTCGGTCGATGTCGAACCCAAGCCCCGCGCGATCGTGCGCGACCCGCGCCGTTTTCGTCGTTCTCACCGCGACGCTCGCCCTCTCGGCGACGAGCGCGCGCGCGACGCCGCAGTACGCGCGCGAGCACTCCCTTCGCTGCATTTCGTGCCACTCGCTCCCTCCGAAGCTCAACGTCTTCGGCGAGGAGTTCCTCGCGCGCGGGTATCGCCTCCCGGCCGACATGCGGGAGAAGGGCCGCGCGCCGACCGCGCCGTTCGCCGCGTGGATCTCCGGCCGCTACGAGGACAACCGGTCGCGCGACTTCGACGAGACGTTTCTGAACCGGGTTGAGCTCGTGAGCGGCGGCCCGATCGCGGACCTGCCGCTCGTGTACTTCGTCGAGTGGCGGATCGTGAGCCTCGAGACGCGGAGCGACGGGTCGCTCCGCGACCGGAGCGGGCGGTTCGAGGACGCGTTCGTCGTGGCGGAGGCGGCGGACGATCTCCAGTTCGCCGCGGGCCAGTTCCGCGCGCTGCGGCAGATCGACGTGTCGCGGCGGCTCTCGCTCTCGGAGCCGGCCGTCTTCTCGACCTCGCTCCCGGGAGACCCGACGAGCGACGCGCGGATCCAGTCGCTCCGAGCATTCGCGCCGAGCGGCCGCTCGCCGGGCGTCGCCGGGCAGTTCCGCTCCGTCTCGGGGAAAAGGCAGAGCGACGGCCTCTTCCACGCGGTGACCGTTCCGTTCACGGGCGAGCTGTCGCTCCCGCTCACGCCGGAGGCGAGGGACGAGGCGAGCTTCGAGCTCGAGGGACCGCCGAAGGGAGCGTTCCTCGAGACGTTCTACCGGCAGGAGCTGCACTCGGCCGGAGTTCACGCGTTTCTCGACGACGAGCGCTGGCTCGCGCAGGGCGTCGTGACGGTCGCGCTCTTCGACGCCCTGCACGCGGCCGCGGCCGCGGGCGTCGACGAGTTCGACGCGACGAAGCACGGCCGCTTCAGCGGCGAGGTCGAGTACATCCCGCTCCTCTCGGACGCGCTCCGCGCCGGCGCCGGGCTTCGCGCGGAGCAAGTGACGCACCTGCATCGCGAGCCCGCGCTCATCCCGTATCTCGCGCTCTCCGGCCCGAACGAGAGCTACACCTTTCTTCTCACGCTCCAGTACCGGGCGCAGGCCGAGAACGACGCGTTGTTCATCGAGCTGTCGGCCGTGTTCTGAGTCTGGGGCGCGAGGGGATGTGAGGGGAGGGGGGCGCGGTCAGGACCGCGGCCGCCTGAGGCCGGCGAGAGCGCCGCGGACGCGCTCCATCTCGCGGACGACGTCGTCGACGAGCGCCGCTGCGCCGCCGATCTCGCCCTGCTTTCCGGCCTTCTGGAGCGCCTCGCAGATGTCGGCCAGCGCGTTGGCGCCGAGGGAGGCGCTGCTCCCCTTCAGCGCATGGGCGGCGAACTCGAGCATCCTCGCGTCTCCTCGGCGGAGCGACTCCTCGAGCTCGCGGCACTTGCCGTCGGCCGCGCCGAGGAAGAGGTCGATGAGATCGTCCACCGGATCGTCCTCGCCTTCCTCGCGGAGGTCGCGCCGCAAGCCTTCGATGTAGCTCGAGTCGACCGCGTCGCGCACAGGAGGCCTCGCGGCGGCCTCGCCCACGTTCTCGCGCCGGACGTGACGGGCGAGGGCCTCCTCGAGCTTCTCGATCAAGACGGGCTTCGTCACGTAGTCGTCCATGCCGGCCTCGAGGCAGCGTTCGCGGTCGCCCGCCATCGCGTTGGCCGTCATCGCGACGATCGGCACCCGGGAGCCAGGGGCTTCGCGCCGCCGGATCTCGATCGTGGCCGAGAATCCGTTCATCAGGGGCATCTCGCAGTCCATGAGGATGGCCGCGAAGCGCGAGCGGGCCGCGGCCGCGACGGCCTCCGCGCCGTCGGCGACCGCCTCGCCTGCGAAGCCGAGCTTCGAGACGAAAGCGAGAGCGAGCCGGCGGTTGACCGCGTTGTCCTCGACCACGAGGATCCGCTCGCCCGCGCCGACGATCGGCCGGCGCGTTGCGGCAGAAGGGGCGGCGTGGGAGGCGCCGCGCCCGCCCGGATCGCTCGTGCCGAGGAGCGCGCGCTCGAGCTCCTGGAGGCGGACCGGCCGAGAAAGGACGCCCGCGACGCCGGCCGAGGCCGCGGCCTCCCGGTCGGCGCGGCTCGAGACGGACGAGACGAGGTAGAGACGGGTGGCGGAAAGCGCCGCCTCTCCGCGGATGACTCTCGCGAGGGAGTAGCCGTCCATGCCGGGCATCTGCACGTCGATCAGCGCGACCGCGAACGGTTGTCCCGCGGCGGCGGCCCGCCTCAGGATCTCGATCGCGCCGGGCCCGTCCTCCGCCGTTTCGACAGTCGCGCCCAGCTCGCGGAGCTCTTGCGTGTGGATCGAGCGGTTCGTGGCGTTGTCGTCCACGTAAAGGACGCGGACGTTCTCGATTCTCCGGGAAGCGGGCGCCTCCGGCCGATCGGACGCGTGCCCGCGCCCGAGCCGCACCGAGAACCAGAACGTGCTGCCCCACCCCGGCTCGCTCTCGACGCCGATCGATCCGCCCATCAGCTCTGCGAGCCGCTTCGAGATCGAGAGGCCGAGCCCGGTGCCGCCGTACTTCCGCGACGTCGAGCCGTCTGCCTGGGAGAACGCGGTGAAGAGGCGGGGGATCTTGTCCCGCGCGATTCCGATGCCCGTGTCCTTCACCTCGAAGCGCGCAACAATGGCTTCCGGTTCGACGCTCTCGAGGCGGGCCCGGACGATCACGCCGCCGCGCTCGGTGAACTTCACGGCGTTGCCGATGAGATTCAGGAGGATCTGGCGCAGGCGAACCGGGTCGCCCGAGACGGCGGGCGGGAGGGCCGGGTCGAGGACGCACCCGATCTCGAGCCCCTTCCGGTGCGCCTCGCCCGCGAGCAGCTCGACCGCGTCCTCGACCGTCGCGCGAAGGTCGAAGCCGGCTTCCTCGAGGTCGAGCCGGCCCGCCTCGATCTTCGAGAAGTCGAGGATGTCGTTGATGATCGTGAGCAGCGACTCGGCCGAGCTCCGGACCGTGAGAGCGAAGCCGCGCTGCTCGTCGGTGAGGGGCGTGTCGAGCAGGAGGCCCGTCATGCCGATGACGCCATTCATGGGCGTCCGTATCTCGTGGCTCATGTTCGCGAGGAACTCGCTCTTCGCCACGCTCGCCGCGACGGCCTCCTCTTTTGCCGAGCGGAGGGAGTCCTCGATTCGCTTCCGCTCCGTGATGTCGCGCACGACGCCGGTGAAGAACCGCACGCCGCGGGTCCGGGTCTCGGTCACGTCGAGCTCGATCGGGAAGACGGTGCCGTCGTTCCGGAGCGCCTCGATCTCGCGCGTGGCGCCGATGATCCGGGGGATCTCCGTCGAGAGGTACCTCTTCAGGCCCTCGACGTGGCTCTCGCGGTAGGAGGGCGGCATGAGCGCCGTGATGCTCCCGCCGATCACGCTCGCGGCCGGATGGCCGAAGATCTTCTCCGCGGCCTTGTTGAAGGAAAGGACCGTTCCCGTCTCGTCGATCGTGACGATCGCGTCGGCGACGCTCGACACGATGGCGCCGAGGCGCGCCTCGCTCAGCGCAGCGGACTCGAACGCGGAGTCGAGCGCCGCCGAGAGGCCCGCGATCTCGTCGCCGGGGGTCTTCGGCTGCAGCCGCGCGGCGTCGCCCGACTCGCGTCCGCCGCGCGCCGCCAGCGACTCGCGGATCTTCCCCAGGGGACGCAGGACGAGCCGCTCGACGAGCGCCGAGCCTGCGAGCCCGATGAAAAGGATCGAAGCGAGGATCGAGCCGATCGCGAGCCCCGCGATCCGGTCGATCTCGGAGCGGAGCGAGCCCGCGTCGAGCCGGACGACGAGCTGCGCGCTCGCCGCGGCGTGGTCCGGGCCGGACGCGTGAGCGGCGACGACCACGCGGCGGAAGATCTCGTAGGGGGGACGGGAGTCGGCCGCGGACGGCGAGGGACGGAAGACCGGGTCGCCGATCTCCTCGACCGTCCGGCCGATCCACTCCGTCCGCGAGGAGGCGACCAGGCGGGACGGCTCGCCGGAGGCGATGGCGATGAGCTCGACCCTCGGGTCACGGGCGACGTCGACGACGAAGCGCTGCAGCTCTTCGACCTCGTCGCAGATCTCCGCGACCCGCCCCACGGATCGGGCGACGAGAGAGGCCCGCTCTCCGAGCATGCGCTCGAGGATGTCGTCGCCGAGCCGGCATCCGAGCACGACCATCGCGGCGCCGCCCGCCACGGTGACGAGCATGAGGGGGACGAGGAGCTTCGCGCGAAGCCGGGCGCCCGCGATCTTCGACAGGGCGGGAATCGTCATCGCGGAGCCGCCTCGGGAGCCCGCGAGGTGCCCGACCGGATTCGCGGCGCTGGCGACGCGGATCTCGTCACGTTGGCTCCCGTCTCAGGCGCGTCGATGACGACGGTGCGGTCGTCGCGACGCCGGCGCGCGAAGCGCGGCCGGGGGCCGTCGGTCCTCGCGACAGGGCGCTCAAGGGGTTGACCCGCATTAGTCACGAAGCCGAGCGGTTCTGGCCGGGTCTCGGCGCCAGTCTCTTCGTCTCTCGATCTCGACGCCGATCCCTCGACCAGAAGCACGCAATGCCACTCGCAGACCCGCTCGCTTCGCGTCTGCGTCGCGATTCGTGGCCGTTCTGCTCGGTTCGGCCGCTGACCTCGTGAATAACGCGGGTCCAGCATGGTCGAGCTCGCCTCTCACGCGCTCGCGGACGGTTATCGGCGCGGTTTTTTTCGGGCTTGAGGGTGAAGACGCCTCTCGTCGCCGCACGGCGTTCGCTCCGACTCGGGTTCGGACGGGGGTTGAGCGCCGGGCCGTCGGGCGCCGATATGCGGACGAGCCTGCGTGCCGTAACGTCCGCTCCCGGGCGATCTTGCCGGTCCCTTCACGGGAAGTTGATGGTGCGGCCCGGGCCGATTGAGACAATCGCCTGGCCCTCCTTTCTCCCCAACGACGCGAGACACCCGTGAGCCCGTCACGAACGCCCTACCCTCCCGAGGCCTTCACGAACCGCGAGCTGTCGTGGCTCGACTTCGACGCCCGCGTTCTCGAGGAGGCCCGCGACTCGCGGAATCCGCTCCTCGAGCGGCTCCGCTTCCTCGCGATCTCGGCCAACAACCTCGACGAGTTCTTCGAGGTCCGCGTGGCCGGCCTCTGCCAGGCCGTCGCGTCCGGAATCGAGAGCCGCGGGCCGGACGGACTGGCGCCGGGAGAGGCGCTCGAGAAGGTCGTCGAGAGGACGCGGACGTTCGTCGCGGATCAGTACAGCCTCTGGAACGGAGAGCATTGTCCGGCGCTCGCGGCCGAAGGGATCCGCGTCGGTCTCGACGACGCGATCTGGGAGCGGCACGGCGCCGACCTCACCGCGTATCTCATGGAGCGGCTCCACCCGGTCCTGACGCCGCTCACGATCGATCCGGCGCATCCGTTCCCGCGCGTCGAGAACAAGCTCCTCTGCGTCGCCGGGCTCATCCGCGGCCCGGAGTCGAAGCTGAACCGGCTCGCGGTCGTGGCGATTCCGCGCGTCATGCCGCGCGTCCTGCCGGTCCGCGGAGCGGAGACGCCGACCTACGTCTTCCTGGGGGAACTCGTGCGCCGGTGCTTCGGGCGCATCTTCAGCGGATACGAGGTCCTCGGCACGACCGAGTTCCGCGTCACGCGGAACAGCGACCTCTACGTCAACGAGGAAGACGCGAAAAACCTCCTCGACGCGATCAGCGAGGAACTGCGAGACCGCCGGAAGGGCGACGCGGTCCGTCTCGAGCTCGCTGCGGACTCCCCGAAGGAGCTCGAGACGATGCTGGTCGCGGCGCTCGGGCTCTCGGACGACCTCGTTTTCCGCGTGCCCGGCCCGATCAACCTGAACCGCCTCATGAACGTCTACTCAGCTCCCGCGCGGCCGGATCTCAAGTTTCCGCAGTTCCTTCCCGTCGAGCCGGCCTGGGTCTCGGAGGGGGCGAACTTCTTCGACCGCCTGAAGGAGCAGGACCTCCTCCTCCACCACCCCTTCGACTCGTTCAACCCCGTCGCCGGCTTCGTGCAGGCGGCCGCGAGCGACCCGAAGGTCCTCGCCATCAAGCTCACGCTCTACCGGACGGGCCACGAGTCTCCCGTCGTCAGCGCGCTCCTCGCCGCGGCGCGCGAGGGAAAGCAGGTGACGGCCGTCGTCGAGTTGAAGGCGCGGTTCGAAGAGGCGACGAACATCCAGTGGGCGCGCGAAATGGAGGACGCCGGCGTGCAGGTGGTCTTCGGGCTCGTGGGCTTGAAGACGCACTGCAAGCTCGCGCTGCTCGTCCGGGACGAGGGCGATCGCCTGCGCCGCTACGCGCACCTCGGCACGGGAAACTACAACCCCACGACGGCGAAGATCTACACGGACCTTTCGCTCCTCACGGCGCGCGAGGACGTCACCAACGACGTGGCGGAAGTGTTCAACCTCCTCACGACGCACATCCGGCCGCTGAAGATGAAGCGCCTCGTCGTGGCGCCGCACGAGATGCTCGAGACGATTCTCAGCCTCATCGAGGGCGAGATCCAGGAGGCGAAGGCGGGGAAGCCCGCGCGGATCGTCGCGAAGATGAACGCGCTCGTCGACCGGGACGTCATCGAGACGCTCTACGACGCGTCGCGAAGCGGCGTCGAGATCGACCTCATCGTGCGCGGGATCTGCTGCCTCAAGCCCGGCGTGCCCGGGCTGTCGGAGCGGATTCGCGTCCGGAGCGTCGTCGGGCGGTACCTCGAGCACAGCCGGATCTACGTGTTCCACGCCGGCGGCGCCGAGAAAGTGCTCGTGGGCAGCGCCGATCTCATGCCGCGAAACCTCCGCGGCCGGGTCGAGGTGCTCTTCCCGATCGACGATCCGGTCATCGCGGCCCAGGTGCGGAACGAGATCCTGTCGGTCTATCTCGAGCCGCGCCCGAAGGTCCGCATCCTCCACCCCGACGGCGTCTACCGCCCGATCTCGAAGGAGGAATGGGTCGAGGAGATCGACGCTCACACCGTCTTCATGATCCGGGCCCAGAAGCAGATCGAGAAGCTCCAGCGCGTCGTGGAGCGGCCGCGGAAGCCTCGCGGCCGCGGCGATCGCGCTCGCCGGCAGGCGCAGAAGAAGGGCCCCGGACCGTTCTTCGCGCGATAGGGCGTGGAAATCGGCGCACGGCACCGATTTTCGGGTCGGAGGCGGGAGCTTCCGTTCGTCCTCTTCGCGGATGCTCACACACGCTCTCTCGCCCGATAGGAGGCCGGACGATGCCGAAGTTCCTGCTCATGCTGAACGAGAAGCCCGACACGTTCCTCGATCTCGCTCCCGAGGAAATGCAGAAGATCGTGATGCAGTACTCCGCCTGGGCCGACAAGATGGTGTCCCTCGGCCATTACGAGAGCGGCCAGAAGCTGAAGGACGAGGGAGGACGGCTCCTCCGACGCGAAAAAGGCAAGCTCGTCGTCACCGACGGTCCTTTCAGCGAGACGAAGGAGGTCGTCGGCGGCTTCCACATCATCGAGGCCGAGAGTTACGCGAAGGCCGCCGAGCTCTGCGCCGATCATCCGGGCCTCGTCCACGGCACGAGCATCCACGTGCGGGAGATCGATCCGCTCGAAGGACACTGAGCCCCTCTCATGGCGATCGAACGGGTCCGGACGCTCGTCGACCACCTCTTCCGCCGAGAGGCGGGCCGCATGGTCGCGACGTTGACGCGCATCTTCGGCTCCTCGCGCATCGACCTCGCCGAGGACGTCGTGCAGGAGGCGCTCCTCCGCGCGCTCAGGGTCTGGTCGATCCAGGGACCGCCTCGAAACCCGCGGGCGTGGATCGTCGAGGTGGCGCGGAACCGCGCGCTCGACGTCGTGCGGCGCGACCGAGCGTGGCGCGAGAAGGAGGAGGAATTGCGTCGATGGGCAGAGTCCGCCGCCGAAGGCGGCGGCGGAGAAGAGGGGCCGGCGCCCGACGAGCTCCGGGACGATCAGCTCCGGATGATGTTCGTCTGCTGCCACGAGGGCCTTCCGCGCGAGGCGCGGGTCGCGCTCACCCTCAAGACGCTCGGAGGATTCGGGGTTTCCGAGATCGCGCGGGCGTTCCTCTCGACGGAGGACGCGATCGAGCAGCGGCTCGTCCGCGCGAAGCGGCGGATCCGCGAGGCCGGCCTCCGCTTCGAAGTGCCGCCCGAGAAGGATCTCGCGCGACGTCTCGACTCGGTCCTCGAGGTGCTCTACCTTCTCTTCAACGAGGGCTACGGCGCGCACCGCGGCGAATCTCTCGTCCGGGAAGACCTCGTGAGGGAGGCCATCCGGCTCGGCTCTCTCCTCCTCGAGTCGGTCGCGACTCGCCTCCCGCGCGTGCACGCGCTCCTCGCGCTCATGCTCCTCCAGGGCGCCCGGCTCCCGGCGCGGGTGGGCCACGACGGGCGGCTCCGCCTCCTCGCCGAGCAGGATCGATCGGCCTGGGACCGCGAGATGACCGCCCGCGGGCTCCGCCACCTCGAGTTCGCCGCGTCGGGCGACGAGATCGGCGTCTACCACCTCGAGGCCGGAATCGCGGGCTGCCACGCCGTCGCGCGGACGGCGGGAGAGACGGACTGGGCGAGGATCCTCGGCTTCTACGACCTGTTCGTCGCCCTCCACTCTTCGCCGGTCGTGCGATTGAACCGCGCGGTCGCGTTGGCGATGGTGAAAGGCCCGGCGGCGGGGCTCGAAGAGGTCGACGCGATCGCCTCGTCCCCGGAGCTCGATCGCTACTATCTCCTTCCGGCGACGCGCGGCGAACTCCTCCGGAGAAAGGGCGACGCGAGCGGAGCCGCGGCCGCATTCGCCGAAGCGCTCTCGCTCGCGGGGACCGAGCCCGAGCGGCGCTTTCTCGAGGAGCGGATCGCGGGCTGCCGGAAAACTTGACGGCGCACGGCCTTCCTCGCCGGCCGCATCCGATTTATTCTCTCGCCCGGCTTCTTCGAACGATCGATGCCCTTCCCCCGCCCGCATCGCGGCAACATCCGCACCGCGCTCATCGCGGCGGGAGTCCTCCTCGCGCGGCCGTCGCCGGAGGGACTCGTTCTCGCCTATCTCGCGATCGCACTCGGCTCCGCGCTGCACCTTCTGGCGAAGGGGACTCTCCGCCTCGGCACCGGCCTCACCACGGGCGGTCCGTACCGGTTCACGCGCAATCCCTTCTACCTCGCGAACCTCCTCGTCGACGCCGGCATCCTCCTCGCGATCGGACGGATCGAGGTCGCCGCCGTCTACGTCCCGCTCTTCGCGATCGTCTACCACCGGACGATCCGCGGCGAGGAGGCGATCCTCGAGCGGCTCTTCGGCGACGCGTACCGGAATTACCGCTCGAGCGTGCCGCGCTTCTTCCCGTGGAAGCGGCCGCTTCCGTCGGAGAAAGCCGCGGAGCGCTTCTCGTTCTCGAATCCGAACCTCCTCGCGGGGATCGAATACGGGAGGCTCGTGCGTTTCCTCGAGGCGCCGCTCATCGTGTCGCTCGGGAGCGCGCTCGTCCGGGGCCTCGGAGCGGTGTCCCCGGAAGACCGGCCGCTCTTCCTCACCGGCGCCGTCCTTCTCGCTTCGCTCTTCGCTCTCGAGCGCGCGCTCATCGCGAAGCTCCGCGATCGGAGGAGCGTCGCGCCCCGCGCGCTGCGCCGGCCGGCGGCGGCGGCGGCGCTCCTCGCCGTCTTCGCCGCGGGGCTCGTCCTCCTTCCCCGAGCGGAGATCGCGGGCGAGGAGGTCCGGCTCGCCGCCGGGGGGGCGATCGGTCTCGCCCTCCTCGCATCGCTCGTCGTTCCGAGCCGGGGGGCCTCGACCGTTCCGAACCGCCTGCGCTGCGGGCTCGCTTGCCTCTTCTCGGCGTGGTTCGCGAGCGTCGCGTGGCTCGGGATCGCCGGCGCGGCGGTTTTCTCCGTGCTCGCGCTCGAGGAGACGAGCGCGGCGCCGCCGCATTAGAATGCGGAGGGACGGAGGCCGACGGCGATGGCGAAACGAGCGGGCGCGAGCGAGCGAAAGGGGACCGGCACGCTCTCGGGCGAGGGCCGGGACTACTTCCTCGGCCGGAAGATGGGCCGCGACATCCTTGCCGACCCGAACGACGAGCGCTGGTGGCGCGAGAGCAAGTACAAGCTCTGCCTCGACCGCTTGGGCGGCCTGCCGCCGGGCGCGCGCGTCCTCGACGTCGGGTGCGGGCTCGGGCTCGCCGCGTACCGTCTCGCCGAGACCGCCGGCGAGGTGACCGCGATCGACCTCTCCGAGTTCGCGATCGACTTCGCGCGGTCCCATTACTCCCGCGAGAACCTCCGCTTCGTCCGCGCGGACGTCCGCGCTTTCTCGCCGGATCGGACCTTCGACGCGGCGTTCTGCATGGACGTCATCGAGCACCTCGACCCGCCGGCGGGGCGGCTCCTCCTCGAGCGGATCGCGCGCCTCCTCGTGCCGGGCGGCGTCCTCTTCGCGCACGTGCCGATCGCCGAGAGCGCGGGCGGACGGCGAAAGCTCGAGGAATACCTCCGGAAGCACGCGGCCGGCCCCGACGTTCTCGACCACACGGGAGACCCGACTCACCGCGCGACGTTCAGCGCGCCGTCGTTCCGGGCGCTCCTCTCGTCCGCCGGCTTCCGGATCGCGCGGGAGCACCGGAAGGTCCATTGCTGGCGGCCGCTCCGCGGGCTCTTCCGGGCGGTTCTCGCGAGCCCTCTCGCGAGCGGCCGGTGGCGCGACGCCGCGACCTACTCGGCCGTCGTGCGCGCCGAGACGTCGCGCGGCGACTGACGCGGGGCGGTTTTTTCCTGTCGGCGCCGCGTCCGGCCGCTCGTCTCTTTCGCGAAGAGGGGGGCGCCGCCCCCCCGCCGCCCGCAGTCGGAAGGAGACACTCGTCATGCGCAGCATTTTCAGGCCTATCGCCGTCGTCGCTCTCGCCGTCGCCGCCGCGGTCTTCGCCGAGGCCCGCACCGGCGGCCCGGCGGCCGCGATCGGGTACGGAGGCGCCCTCACGTGCGTCCTCGACGTGAAAGACCTCTCGAAGTCGATCGACTGGTATCGCGACGTTCTCGGATTCGACCTCCTCTACCGGATGGACGACAGCGGCTGGGCCGAGATGTCGACGCCGGTCGGCCGCGTCAACGTGGGAATCGCGTCGCAGCGAAAGACGGCGCGCCCCGGCGGCGCGGGCGCAGCGGCGACGCTCGTCTTCAGCGTCAAGGACGCGGAGGCGGCCCGCAAGGCGCTCGAGTCGCGGGGAGTGACGTTCGTCGGCGGCATCGAGACCTTCAAGGACTTCGTCCGGCTCCAGACGTTCCTCGATCCGGACGGCAACCACGTCATGCTGTACCAGGATCTCCGGACGCAGTGACGGTCGCCGCGGGCGCCGCGCGCGCTTCTAGCCGGGAAGGAGGATGCGGTCCACCCGGAAGGTGCGCGCGGCGCCGCGCCCGGCTCCGTCGTCGGTGTCGAGGTACGAGACGCGGCCGACCGTGAAGAGGCGCCGCGCTCGGGCGCGGATCGGGACGACGCGGCCGTCGGGGAGCTCGTACGCGAACTCGACTGGGGCGCCTTCCTCCGCCGCGCGGCCGATCGCCGCGAGCGGCGACGGGAGACGCGCTCCGGGCCGAGCGCGGCCGGACAGCCGGAAGACCGGGCCGTGGCGGCGCAGGAGGTCCGCGAGCGTCGCCGGCGGCTCGGGCCGTTCCAGGGCGCGGAGGAAGACTTCCTTCGCGGCGAGCGCGTCCGCGAGAGCGCGGTGCGCGGCGCTCCGCCCGATCCCGAGCTCGCGGACGAGCGCGCCGAGGCTGAACGACCGAAAGGCGCCGCGGAACGCCTTCCGCGCGAGCCGGCACGAGCAGAGGAGAGGCTCGAGCGAGGGCTCGATCCCGGAGCGGGCGAACTCGGGCGCGAGGATCGACGCGTCGAAGGCCGCGTTGTGCGCCACGAGGACGGCGCCGCGCGCGAACTCGAGGAACCGTCGCGCGGCCGGATCGAAGTCCGGCGCCCCCGCGACGTCGGCGTCGCGGAGGCCGTGGATCGCGCTCGCCTCGGGCGGGATCGGGACCCGCGGGTCGACGAGCGTCTCGAAGCGCGCGACCTCTCTCCCGCCGCGGAACCGCACCGCGCCGATCTCGACGACGCGCGCCGCGACCGGACCGAGGCCCGTCGTCTCGGTGTCGAGCGCGACGAAGTCGACGTCGTCGATCACGGTCGGGCCTCCTCGCTGCGGCACGCCGCGACGACTTCGTCTCCCACGTTGCCGCCCGTGAGGACGAGGACGGTCGTGCCGCGGCGCGGCGGAGGGTCGAGCCGGCCCTCGAGGAGCGCCGCGACCGTCACGGCGCCCGAGCCTTCGACGCGGAGCCCGTGCCTCCCGTCGAGCCAGGCGATCGCCCGCCGGATCGCGCGCTCGGGAACGAGGACGATCCCGCCGGGGAGCGCCTCGCGCGCGAAGCGGTACGTGCGCTCCGAGACTCCGCCCTCGAGCCCCTCGGCGATCGTTTTTTCGAGCGCGGGAAACGCCTCGAACGCGGCGCCCCTCTCGAACGAGCGCGCCATCGCCGGGCACGCCTCCGACTGCACGCCCACGATCTCGACACCCGCGTGCCCGAAGTGCCGGATCGCGGCCGCGCAGCCGGAAACGAGCCCGCCGCCGCCGACCGGGACCACGAGGCGCGCGAGGTCCGGAACATCCTCCAGGATCTCGAGGGCGAGGGTGCCGCCGTTTCCCGCCATGATCTCGAGGTCGTCGAACGGCGACAGATACGGCACCCCGTTCTCGCGCGCGATCTCCCTCGCGCGCGCCTCGGCGGCGTCGTAGCCGTCGCCGTGACGGAGGGGCTCGACTCCGAGCGTCCTCACGCGCGCGAGCTTCACTGCGGGCGTCCCCTCCGGAACGACGATCGTCGCGCGGACGCCGTGCGCGCGCGCCGAGTGCGCGACCCCGAGCGCGTGGTTCCCGGCAGAAGCGGTGACGACGCCGCGCATCTTCTCCCGGGGAGGGAGCGCGGCGAACTTGACGAGCGGGCCGCGCACCTTGAACGACCCGGTCGCCTGGAGACACTCGGCCTTGAGGAGCGTGCGGCCGCGGCCCGAGGGGACGATCGGGGTCCGCTCGACCGCGCCCGCCGCGACCGCGGCGCGCGCCCGCTCGAGAAGGCTCTTCGGGATCTCGTCCTCGATCGCCATGGTCAGGAGAGCGAGAGCGCGACGGCGCCGGAGACCATCCCGAGCGTCGCGAGGACGACCGACCGGGAGTGGAGGCGGTCGAACGCCGCGCGCTCGGCCGAGCCGGGCGATGCCGCGTTCGGATGCGCGCGGAGGGCTCGGAGGCGCGGCATCACGGCGAGCGCGGAGAAGAGGTCGATCGCGACCATGCCGGCGCCGGTCGTGAAGCGCAGCGCGGGGCCGAGCATCGACGGGTTCTCCCAGGCGAATAGGCGATAGGCCGACGCCGCGAGGAACGGGATCGCGAGCGCGGTCTTCAGGCGGTCGAGGCGCACGAGCGACAACTCGGCGATCCGGCCGGCCGCCTCGCGCAAAGCGGACTCGCGGAAGATTGCCGGCAACGCCACGAACGCCACACCCGCGGTCGCGCCGATCCAGAGCGCGAGAGGAAAGTAATAGAGGAAGCGGACGAGATGGGCGAAGGGATCGAGGTTCATTCCGTCCCTTTTTCGCTTGCCGGGCGCCTGGCCGCAAGCGGACACGACGGAAAGCTCATCCGGCGCGAGAACGGTGAAAGTGGCGGTCGATTCAGCGATCACGTCGAGCGTCGCCGGATCCTGGCACTATCTCGAGGAAGAGTCAATTCGTCGTTCGAGCGCGGCGAGGCCGAGGCACCGCGACAGCGTCTCGACAGCGAACGCGGTCGCGATGAGCGGGTCGTCCTCCTTCATGAGAACGTTCGCGTTCCTTTGCGAACCGTCGCCGGCCGCGCTCTCGAGGGCGGCGGCGGCGAGCGGAGCGAACGGGTCGAAGCGCGGCGATGTCCCGCCCGCGACGAACGCCTTCGCCGCGGCCGCTCGCCAGTAGCCTTTTAGAGCGTCGTCCCAGCGCGGCACGGCGTCCGCGCGCGGCCCCGGGCAGACGTCGGGGCGGAACTCGCGCTCGAGCCACGCGAGCGCGCCGGACACGGCGGGATCGTCGACCGCTGCGCCGGCCGCGAGGAGCGCGAGGACGCCGTCCGCGGTCGCGCTTCCGTACGGGGCGGGGCGGCCGTCCGCGGTGCGTCCGGCCTTGTTGGCCTCGAGGACGACCGGCGAGAAAAAGAAGCCACCGCTCTTTCCGTCGCGGCAGCGCTCGAGGAAGACGCGAGCGCGGGCGAAAGCCGGCTCGCTGTCCCCGGAGCCCGCGGCGCGGAGCGCCTCGAGGAGGTAGCGCGTCATCGAGAGATCCACGTGTCCGGGATAGGGCGGGTGGCGCAGCGGCCCGCCGATGCCGAACCCGCCGTACGCGGCGTCGGCGGGCGTCCACCCGCGGTCTTCCGCGAACTGCTGCTCGCGGAGAGCCGCGACCATCGGCCGGATCGTCTCGCGCCAGCCGTCGGGTCGCGCGAGAGCGAATGCGCGCACGGCGAGCGCGGTCGCGTAGTTGGGGTAGTCCTCCGCCGCGTCCGAGGAGCGGCCGAGCGCGCCGCTCTGGTCCACGTGCCGTAGGACGAACGCGAGCGCGCGATCGACCGCGTCCCTCGGCACGCGCGCAATCGCGGGCGGCGCCTCGAGGAGCGAGACGAGGACGAACGGGGTGAGCGACTGTCCGCTCCGGAGAAGTCCGTACGTCTCGCTCCGGAACCCGCCGTCCTTCGACTGGCGCGAGAGGAGGTAGCGCACGGAATCGCGAAGCCGGGACTCGGTGTCCGGCAGGCGCCCGTCGCCGCGGACGGCGGCGCCCGCGGCGAGGAGCGCCGCGAGCGCGATCGCCGTCGCGCCCGCGGCGGAGAAGGCCCGCACGCTCACTTCGCGTCCCCGCCGGAGGACTTCGCGACCGTCGGCGCGTCCGCCTTGCGTTCGGCCGTGAGCGTGAGGATCGCGGACGACGTGCAAAAGACGCGGCCGGTGATGCAGTGATGGCCCGCCCAGGAGCCGTCGGCGTTCTGCAGCTCGGCGAGCTTCCCGCGGATGTTCCGGTCCCATTGCACGTACGCCTGGCCGTCCGCCTGGGCGAGCGACGTCGAGGCCATCATGAACGAGACGTACTCCTCCCCCCCGTTCGAGCCGAAGCCGCGGAGCATGCTTTCGTCGCCGAGGCGCTTCGCGCCCGCGGCGAACGCGTCCTTCTGGGCCGCGCTCGCTTCCCCGCCTCCGACGGCGGCGCCGAGGATGCCGATCGAAGCGTTGTTCGAGTAGAGCTCGACCCCCGCGCCTTCGGGGCGCGACTGCGCTCCCTCCTGCTGCACGCGGGTCGCGTACTCCTTCGCCTTGTCGAGGCGCTCGCGGTCGACCTGCACCCCGCGCGACTCGGCGATCGTGAGGCACTGCTGCGCGAAAGCGGTGCCGAGGACAGGCGCCCATCCGCCCGCGTTCCACGAGCCGTCGGGCTCCTGGCTCCGCTCCGTCTTCCGGACGCACTTCTCGAGCGCGGCGCGGACTCGCGCGTCGAGCGCAGGGTCGCCCGTGCGCCCATCCACCTCGCCCAGGAACATTCCGGCGAGGAACGTGTCGACGAGCGGGCCGACCTTGTTCTGCGGCTGCGTGCCCGTCCTGTCCGTCACGCGCGGGCCCTCGTCCGGAGCGGCCTCGACGGCGCGCAGCACGAATTCGAGCGCCTTCTTCACGGCGGCGCGATGGTCGCCCGACGCCGGCGTGTGGCCGGACTGGACGAACGCGAGGCCGGCGATGGCGGTGTTCGCGACGTCGGGGTCCTGTCCGTCGTTCAGTCCGAACCCGCCGTCCCGTCCCTGGCGCTCGGTCAAAAAGCCGAGGCCGCGCAGCACTTCCGGCGGGGCCGGTTCGGCGGCGGGAAGGGGCTCCGAGCGGAGGGCCGCGATCGCGACGGCGGCCGCGGCGGCGAAAGCGAGCGTCTTCATGCGTGTCGTCTCCTACGTTCGTTCGTTCGATCGATTGATCGGACGGTCGGTCGTGTCCGCGGAACTCTGACCCTCGTCGTCGAGAATCGTTCCCGGACGGTTCTCCCATCAGACGACGCCGGGGAAGGGTTCGGCCGTCACGAGCTCGTAAAGTCGCGTAGAATCCGCGCGCCGGGACAAAAGAAGAAGCCGACACGTGCGAGCGCGAAGCCCCATGGAGAGGAAGACGTCGCCGCCGCGCACCGCCGCCGCCGCCGCCGCCGTGGCCATGCTGTGCCTCGCGGCCGGCGGCGCCTGCCGAACGGCCGGGCTCCGCGACGTTACCGGCGGCGCGCTCCGTCTCGACGTGACGGTCGGCGAGAGGGGGCCTATCCTCGAGTGGAGAGGCCACGAGGTCGCTCGCGTCGAGGTCGTGGCGGGCGCTTCGGCCGTTCCCCTCTCGCAGGATCCGGCCGAGCCGCGCCGCTTCATCGGCCGCACCCGCGAGGCGCGGTTCGAGCTCTTCCTCCGGGAGATCGAGCCCGGCGCCGTCCGCCTCGAGCTTCTCGCGCGGTTCCCGCGCCCGGCGACGCTCGAGCGGCTCTCGCTCCGGGTCCTCCCGGAGATCGGACCGATCGACGAGGCGCTCTCGCCGGCGCTGACGCCGACGCCGGATCACGCCGTTCCCGTGTCCGGATTCGAGGGGGCGCCGGAGCTCACGGTCCGCTCGGGGACGACCGTGCTGTCGCTCGTCGCGGACCGCGAGGGCGGCGGCCGCGGCGCCTTTCTCGAGTTCCTCCCGCGGAGGCCGTTGCTCGAGTGCGGCTTCGCCGCCCTCCGCCCGACCGGCGACGGACTCTCGGCGTTCGACCGCGGCGCGGGAGTCCTCTTCGAGGCGGGCGACGCGCGCCTCGCCGCGACGCTCGTCGTCTCGCGCTCGGAGGGGGCGCGCGAGAACCCGCGCGCGCGGGTCGCCGAGTTTCTCTGGCGGCGTCACGCGCGGCCGCGATTCCTCGCCGGAGCGCCGCTCGCGGAGCCGGCCGAGCGGGCCGCGACGCTCGCCCGCGCGTTCCTCTTCGCCGGGCGGTGGGGCGAGGTGGCGTGGCGGCGCTGCGCGCGCGACGGGCGCGAGGTGGCGGGCGCGGTCGCGGAAATCGGGCCCGCGCTCTGGCCGGGGGCCGAAGGCGGACGCGAGACGGGCGGGGCGGGGCCACCCCTCGCCATCGAGAACACGTCGGCGTCGAGAGGGGTTCGCGGGGCGCTCGGGCTCGCGCTCGAGGCGCGGTCGCTCGAGCGGGCGGGCGATCTCACGGCGGCGCGCGAGCGGCTCGATCGGGCGCGGATGCGGAAGGACCTCGCGCTCGCGGGTCCGGCGCGGAACGGCTTCTTCGCGACGGTCCTCGTCGCCGGCGAGAACGGGTCGTTCGAGGCGGGGGAGTGGCGCCCCGGACCGGCGACCCGGCCGCCCGGGCACGAAAGGTTTTTCCACGTGGCCTCGACGTCGGCGACCGCGCGGGACCTGGTCGCATGGCTCTCGGAAATCGAGGACGATCCGCGCGCGCGTACGCTCGTCGCCGGCTACGCGGCGGCCCTCCTGCGCGTGCAGCGGCCCGACGGCTCGTTTCCGGCCTGGGTGCACGAGGCCTCGCTCGCGGCGTCTCCCGTCGAGCTTCCCGCGGAGTCGGCGGCGTCGGTCGCGTTTCTCGCGGCGCTCGCCCGCGCGACCGGGAGCGAGGTCGACCTCGACGCGGCGCGCCGCGGATCATCGTTCCTCGCGCGCGACGTCCTCGCCCCGTCGCGATTCGAGGACGCGGCGCTCTACTTCGGCCCCGTCCCGGAGAGCGCGCATGTGACCCGCGGAGTCCGCGACCCCGAGTGCCTCCAGTACCCGCGGAGCACGCTCGCGATCGCGTGGGTCGCGGAAGCCTTCGTCGAGATGGCGCGCGCCGATCCGGACGGAGAGGAGTGGACGCCTCTCGCCGAGCGCGCGCTGGACGCGCTCGCGCTCGAGCAGTCGACCCTCGGCCCCGAGGAGGGAGGCGTCGTGGCGGAGGCGGTGTTCGGCTCTTTCTCGGGCGGGAACGCGGGCCGCGCCACGGGCGACCCGATCGAGGGGCTCGTCGCGCCGATCTTCCTCGAGGGATACCGTGTGACGGGCCGCGCCGACCATTTCGAGCGGGGCGTCCTCGCTCTCCGGGCCGCGCTGGCTCGCGTCCTCGGGGGGGGCGAAGAGGGGCTCGTCCTCGCGCGGTCGGCGACGCGCGACGGCTTCGCCGTCCGCTACGACCGCGGCGCCGGCGCGGCGGCCGACGCGCGCGCGATCGTCCGGGATCGCTTCGGCGACGTCTACGTCGACCGCGAGCGGGGCGCGGCTTTCGGCGTGGACGGCGTCGCGGTGACAGGGGACGGCCCGTCCTTTTCCGCGCGCGACCTCACCGGCTCGAGCCGGCTTCTCCGCGTCGCCTACTCGACGGGCGAGTCGGCCGTCGTTCCGATCGCGGCGGGGGGAATGGCTCAGGTTCCTGAGTCGCTCGATCCCTGACGCCGCTCGGCGCCGGAACAGGCTAGCCGACCGTGACGACGATCGCGTCTCCCTCGACGGCCACGCGGTAGGAAGAAAGCGGCTCGTCGGCCGGACCCTTCAGGTTGCGCCCCCACGGATCGTACTCGGATCCGTGGCACGGGCACACGATGCGGTCCCGGCCGCCCGCGTACTCGACGTCGCACGAGAGGTGCGTGCATTCGATCGAGAGCGCGGAGACGTCGCCGCCCGGGCGGCGGAAAAGGAGGAGCTTCTCCTCCGGGCCTCCCTCGAGCGCCACCACGACGCTCCCCCCCGGCGTTCGGAGCGCGGGGTGATCGGCGAGGGAGATTCGGAAGGCGCCGCCCTCGACGCGCGCGGTCGCGTCGGGCGCCCGCTTCTTCACGAAGAGTGAGCAGCCCGATCCGGCCATCGCCGCGGCGCCGAGGACGCTCGCGCGGAGGAAGGTGCGCCGGGACGCGGGCCGGGCGGGATCGACGTCGTCGCTCATCGGGTGACTCCTGAAACCGGCCAGCCGCGACCCGAGCTTTGGCGCCGCGCCTGCACGCGACGCCCGGCAGGTGTCGTCGGAGGCCGAGGAATGGTTCGAGCTTCTTCGCAGTCGAAGGACGCGGAGTACGTTCATTCGAGGACGGAGCGGCGCCAATGCTACCCGTTCGCGGACGAGCGGGCGAAGGCGATCGCCGCGCCGGCGATCGAGCCCGCCGCGAGGATACCGGTGGACGCGAGCGCCGCGGCCCGCCGGAAGCTCGCGAGGAGCCACGAAAGGACGCCCGCGCCGATCCCTCCCGCCGCGAGGAAAAGCGCCGCCTCTTCGGGAAGATCCGCGTAGACCCGGCCCGAGAGAAGGAGGCACGAGACGAGGACCGCGGCGACGGGGGCGGCGCCCGCGGCCGCGGCCGTGCCGCGGCCCTGACGCACGAGCGACGCGACGACGAGTCCGCCCGCGCCCGAGGCGACCGCGCCGCAGAGCTGGCCGAGGAGCGCGCTGCCGGAGAGGGCGAGCGCGCCCGCGGCCGCGCCCGCGAACGCGGCAAGCCCGATGAACGTCCCGGTCGCCGGGGTCCGGAGCGCGAAAGCGCCGAGGCCGATCCACGCCGCGAATAGGAGCGCGGCCATGGCGGCGTGGTCCCGCTCTATCCCGGTGTCGAGGACGGGACGGAGGAGGAGCCACGCGGCCGCCGCGCTCGCGAGCGCCCGAGTCCCGATCGCGAGGGCGCGCGGCCGGGAGAAGATGGCCTCGATCGCCGCCACCGCGACGAGCCCGATCGCAAAGAAGAACGGCCAGTGCGTGACGTCGATCGGCGGGAAGGCCGGCACGCCGAGGAGGAGGGTCTCCGCGGCGACGTACGCTCCTGCGATCGCGGCGGCGCCGATCACCGCTTTCGTGCGCTGCGCGGCGCCCTCCTCGCCGAGGGTGGCGAGGCAGAGAGCTGCGCCCGCGATCGCGCCGGGAGCGGCGGCCCCGAACGCGATCTGGGTGACGACCGGACTCACTTTCGGACGCCCTCGATCGCGACCGTCACGACGATCTCGTCGCCCAGGAGATCGGGCATGTAGTCCACCCCGAAGTCCGAGCGCTTCAGCGTGAAGCGGCCCTCGAACCCGGTCCTGTAGCCGCCCCACGGGTCCTTGCCCGAGCCGACGCGCTCGAGAGTCACCGTGATCGGCTTCGTCACTCCCTTCAGCGCGAGGTCTCCCGTGACCTCGTACTTGTCGCCGCCGGCGGGCTTCACGCTCGTGCTCTTGAACGTCATCGTCCGGAACTGCTTCGCGTTGAAGAAGTCGGGGCTCCTCAGGTGCTGGTCGCGCTTCGCGTCTCCCGTGTCGACGCTCTCGGTCTTCACCTCGATCTCGACCGTGCTCTTCTTCGGGTCGGCGTCGTCGACGACGAACGTTCCCGAGAAGTCGTTGAAGCGGCCGTGGGCGTAGCTCACGGCCAGGTGTTTCACGCGGAAGAGCAAGAAGGAATGGGACTTGTCGATGTCGTACGTCTCGGCCGCAACGGCCGGCACGGCGATCACGGAAGCGATGAAGAGAGAGGCCAAGGCGCGTTTCATGATGTGGGGGCTCCTGGTCGGTCGTCTCGATTCGCGGGACCCGACGGGTCTTGCGGGACGAGAAGGGAGTCCTACGATCGAGCCGCGAAGTTGTCGGATCGCGTCCCCGGCGGGGAGAGGACGAACGGGCGAGACGAACTCGCGCTGGTCAGCCGCAACCCGAGCTCGAATGCCGCGAGTGCACGCGACGCCCGACTGGTGTCATCGGAGGCCGAGGAAGGGCTCCGACCTCTTCGAAAGACATGGAGAATTCGGGCCCGAGACCCTAAGCCGGAACGGGCGGCGCCGCCCCGGGCGCGATCGGGAGGCGGATGGTCGCGGTGGTGCCGGCGCCGGGAGCGCTCTCGAAGTTGAGCGTGCCGCCGTGTCCCTCGACGATCTCGCGCGAGATGCCGAGCCCGAGGCCGGTGCCGCTCTCGCCCTTCGTCGTGAAGAAGGGCTCGCCGAGCCGCGCAAGGACGTCCGGCGGCATGCCGCAGCCCTCGTCTCGGACGACGACGACGGCCGCGTCTCCCTCGCGCCGGAGACGGACCTCGATCCGTCCGCCCGTCGCGGGGAGCGCCTGCGCCGCGTTCCGGAGGAGGTTGATGAGCACCTGCTGGAGCTTGTCCTTGTGCATGGGGAAGGGCGGGAGGTCCGCGTCGAGATCGCGCGCGAGCGTCGCGCGGCGGAACTTCTTGTCGCATCGGAGGAGCGAAAGGGCGCTCTCGACGACGTCGCGGACGGCGGCGGGGGCCTTCTTCTTGCCGTCGTCGCGCTTCAGGGCGAAATCGCGGATGCCCTCGACGAGGTTTCCCACGAGCGAGAGCGACCCGCGGAGGACGTCGAGCATCTCCTTCAGCTCGCGGTCGTCCGCGTAGCGGCTCTGGATCGCGTCGGCGAGCGCGACGACGACGAGCTGGTTCTTCACCTCGTGAGCGATTCCGGAGACGAGCCGCCCGATCGTGGCGAGGCGCTCCGCGTGCAGGAGCTCCGCGGTGAGCTTCGCGTTCCGCGCGCGCAGGTCGAAGGTCTCGAGCGCGCGCCGCAGCGTGACCCTCATCTCCTCGCGGTCCCACGGCTTCCGTATGAAGCGGTGGATCTCGCCCAGGTTGACGGCGTCGATCACGTCCCGCGGCTCGTCGTAGGCCGTGGCGATGATGCGGATCGTCTCCGGCCAGCGCTCGCGGACGACCGACAGGAACTGGACGCCCGACATCCCGGGCATGCGCTGGTCGGAGACGACGAGGGGGATCCGGCCGTCGCGCTCCTCGAGCCGGGCGATCCCCTCCTGGCCGGAGGCCGCGGCGACGACGCCGAACTCGCGCGTGTACGAGCGGACGAAGAGCGTCCGGATATTCTCGTCGTCGTCGACGAAGAGGATGCGGGGCGAGGTGTCCAAGTCGCTCAGAGATCCTGGACGCGAGGGTGCACGCATCGCAGGCGCCGTACGTCCTCGGTTGCCGACGTGGCGCTGCGCCGCCCGATCGGGGCGGGAGTTCCCTTATCGGCGGATCGCGCCATGCGATTGAGGCGGGGCCCCTGGCGGCGCGCGCCGAAAACGAAACCGGCCGGAGATTTCCGGGCATCTCCGGCCGGGGAGGGGACTTGCCGCTATGCGAATTCTTTTTTCGGTCAGTTCTTCGCGAGCGCTCGCAGCTTCAGCGACTCGAGGAGAGCCCTCTCCTCTTCGATGACCCTCTGGAGCTCGGCCTCGGCCTCCTCCTCCTCCTTCACGATCTCGCGCTCGAGCGCGGCCGTCCGCGCGTCGCGGCGGCTCGAGGACTCGAGGCGGGTCCGCTTCTCGGCGACGCGCGTCTTCTGGCCCTGGGCGCGGTCGAGGCGGTCGAGAATCGTGCGGTGCTGCTTGAGGAAGCCGTTCAGCGTCGTCTCGTACTCGGAGCCGAACGCCTTCGAGAGCGCGCTCGAGAACGAGGGGATCGTCACCTTCCCCTGCACTTTCGCGATGAGGTCGCCCGACCGCGAGTAGAAGTGGAACTTGGGCGTCGACTTCGAGTACTCGTCGCGCAGGTCCTCGCGCGCGATCTTCGACACGTCGATCTTCAGCAGGTCGAACGCGCGGGCCGCAGCGCCGACGCTCTCGGTCGCGAAGACCGTGGACGCGACCTTGTCGTTCTCCTTCGACTCGCGCGGATCGAAGAAGTAGACGATCGCGGGCTTCTCACCCGCGAACGACTTCAGGTACTCTCCGATGTCCTGCTCGCTCCCGTCGTAGCCGGGAATGCTCGCCGTCGGGAGCGCGGTCGCCTTCCAGTTCATCGAGATGCGCGCCATACTGGCGCCGCAGCGTCCGCCTCACCCGGCCTCGGCGGGCTGGGTCGAGAGGAAGAGAAGGGGCAGCGCCATTGCGCCGGCCCAAGCGAGAGTCGTCCACCGATTTCGCATGTTCGATCCTCCGGACGGGTCGGCCGGCACGCCCGGGCGCGCCGGCTGAAGCGGGTTCACGGTCGAAGAAGTCCTATCTTATACACCTATCGGCGGGTTTTGTGTCCATCGTTTAGTCCGAATGGGATGCGGGTTTCCCCATGATCCGGGATCGGGACGATCGATGAAGGCGATCGCGTGACAAGTCGGGCGGCGGGCGGTACGGACGGCTTCGCCCGGGACGTTGTCCGGATCCTGGGCGACGGCGCGCCCTTCGAGGTCGATCCGCTCGGCATCCGCTGCTATCGGGAGAGAGCGAGCGCGTCGCAACTTCGCCAGCTCGAAGAGCTTCTGCTCGCCTGCGGGCCGGTCCGCATCCTCGACTTCCGGATCGAGGCGCGCGACCTCGCCGAGAACATTGTGTCGGCGGAGAGCCGAGATCCGGCCGCTTACGAGGGGGTGCCGAAAGGGGGGGCGCGCGTATTTCGGATCGACCACCACTTCGACCTCGAGGCGCTCGAGGGTGAGAGCACGACGCCGCTCGTCCTGCGCTGGGTGCGGGCCCAGCGGGAGCGGGGGCGGACGGACCTCGTCGGCGAATTCGCCGCGGCGCGGTACCTTGCGGACCACGCCGACCCTGACATCTTCTTCGCGAACCACGTCGCGCGAGAGGCGGCCCGGGACGGCGTCGTCGACTCGCCTCTCGCGGACTGGCTCGCCGCGGCCGCGGTTCGAAACGACTACATCCGGCTCCCCCGAGGGGAGGAGGAGCCGCATGCGAGCCGCCTCTACTACGCGGGGATCGGGCTCGAGGAGGCGATCCTCCGGGGCGACCTCCGGTTCGCCGACGCGCTGCGCGACGTGGCGCCGGCGTTCGGCGCATGGCTCGCCGGGAGCGCGGACGCGGGCCTCGCCGAGCGGCTCGACCGGCTCGAGGGCGCGAGTCGCGAGCGCGAGGCGGAGGTGCTGCGCGACATCGAGTCGTGGCGCCGGGAGGGGCGGCTCACGTTCCACGAGGGCGGTCGGATCGCGTTCCTCGACGCGCCCCGGAAGATCGACAACGCGGACCTCTTCCTCTATTTCGCGCTCCGGCCGGATCCGCCGGAGGTGCAGGTTCTCTCGTACCGGCGGGCGAACCGGCCGTGGCTGCCGGAGGGGGAGATCCGGACCTACAAGATCCGCGCGCGCGGGGGAGTCAACCTGAACCCGGTGTTCGAACGGCTGCGCGCGCGCTGGCCGGAGGCCGGCTTCGGCGGCCGGAGCGCCGCGGGCGGCAGCCGCACCCCCGTCGCCGGCATCTCCCGCGACGCCCTCATCGGCGCGATCGCGGGCGTGTAGAAAACGGTGCCTGGCACCGTTTTCTACACGCGGCGGAAGCGGGGCAGGACGACGGCGCGCTCGGGCAGGATCGCGCGGTCGCCGGCGGCGAGCTTCGACGCGGGCTTCTCCGCGGCGGCCCGGCCGCCCGGGGGCAGCGGGAAGACGCGGAGCTCCGTTCCCTCCTTCGCCGCGCGCCGGTCGACGAGCGCCATCCCCTGCCACGCCCCCGCGACGAGCGTGCAGCTCGTGACGTGCCCGATCACCTCGCCGCGCGCGTCCGCCACGGGGTCCATCGTCTTCAACTTCCGCGCGCCCGCCTCCATCGCCCGGAACCGGACGATCTCGCGCGTCCGCGCCGCGTCGCGCGCGAGGTACGGCGCGCGCCCGACGAACCACGGCTTGTGCGCCTTGACGAACGACCCGTAGCCCGCCTCGCACGGCCACACGTCGAACGGCCCCTCGAGCTCGTGCCCGTAAAGCGGGAGCCCGGCCTCCGTGCGCGTCGAGTCGCGCGCGCCGAGCCCCGCGGGCGCGAGCCCGAACGGCTTTCCCTTCTCGAGGAGAGTGCGCCAGAGCTCCGGGGCGTCGGCGGGGCTCACGTAGATCTCGAACCCGATCTCCTCCCCCGTGTACCCGGTCCGCGAGACGACGAGGTCGAGGCCGCCGATCGCCCGCGTCGTCACGAAATCGAAGCGGTGGAGACGCGAGAGCTCGCGAGCGAGCGCGGGCCCGCCGGCCGCCTCCATGATGCGCACCGAAGCCGGCCCCTGGAGCGCCACGTCCGCGCGCCGCTCCTTCTCCGGCCCCTCGTCCTTCATGTCCCAGAATTCGCACTCGGCGTCCACGCGGATGCCGGGGTCGGCGCGGTCAATCACGACTTTCCCCGAGAGCGCGGCGCGGATCCACGACTTCGCCTTCTCGCAGTTCGCCGCGTTGACGACGACCATGTACCGCTCGGGCCCCGTCCGGTAGACGAGAATGTCGTCGAGCGGGTGCCCGTCGGGGTGGAGGAGGTAGCTGTACTGCGCCTGCCCGACGCGGAGCCACGAGACGTAGTTCGCGGTGAGGAGGTCGAGGCAGCGCCCCGCGCCCGGGCCCGCGAAGCCAAGGACTCCCATGTGCGTCACGTCGAAGAGTCCCGCCGTCTCGCGCACCGCGCGGTGCTCCTCCTGGATGCCGGCGTACTGCACCGGCATCGACCAGCCCGCGAACGGGACGATGTGCGTCGGCTTCGTGAGCTTCCTGTGCTCGTCGAAGAGGCACGACTTCCGCGGCGGCCCCTCCTTCAACTCGAACGTCCACTCCTCGAGCTTCGCGCCGGAAGAGGCGATTCTCCGCGCGGCGCGGCCGACGAACCCGGGCTTCGTCCGCGCGATCGCCCCGTCGCCGGGAGCCGCCTTCTCGAAGAGCGCCGCGGCGGCCGAGGCGGTCGCGCGCCGCGCGCCCATCTCGCCGAGAGTCCCGAGGATCGCGGCGACCCTCGACTCCGGCACGACGATCTCGGCCGGCTCGCCCGGCCGCGAGGGCAGGAACGCGTCCTTCGCCGCCTTCGCGGCGATCTCTTGCGCCTTCTTCCCGAAGACGGCGATCCGCGCGACGCCTTTCACCTCGGTGACCGAGACCGGCCCTTCCACCTTCGCGAGGAGATCGGCGTCGTCGAAGACGACGTAGCCGTCCGAGAGCGCGCGCAGCCACGCCGCGAGCGTCTCGCCGCGGCCGGGGCTTGGGAGCACGCGGTACTCGCGAACGGCCGGCGCGCGGTCCGGCGCTCGCGCGATGCGCGCGGCCGGGTCGAGGGGCTCCCCGTCCGCGCCGAGGAACGCGGTCATGGCCGCCGCCCCTGGCAAGAGCGCGAGGACGTCGGCGGTCGCCGCCTCTTGTAGGAAAGCGCCCGCGCGCTCGCCCGCGATCGAGAGGACCGGCGCTGCGCCGGAGAGGTCGACCGCCACGGCGCCCGCCTCGGCCGCCGAGGCATCATCGTCCGACCCCTGGGCCGCCGCCGCGGCGGGCTTCGTCTCGGGTGGCACGGAGGTCACCGAGAAGTGCGGGTAGCCGCTCGTCGCGGTTTCGGCGCCTCCCGGGAACCTCCGCGCGATGGCGTCGACGGCGCGTCGCGCCGACTCGAGCGTCGCGAAGTCGACCTTGCCGCGCGGCACGCCGGAGCGGCCGTCCGAGTAGCGGAACGGCCGCGCGGAGCGGAGAACGCGGTCGATCTGCTCCACGACCGCGTCGAGATCCTTCGGCCCGAGGCCGCGCTGCGTCACCCAGGTCGTGCCGAACCGGAGCGCCGAGGGGTGCGCTGCGTTCGTGTCGCCGAAGACGGTGTTCTTGTTGCAGGTCACGTGCGCGAGGTCGAGGATGCGCGACGCGATCTCGCCCGAGAGCGGCTCGCCGTGGGGACCATGGAGCTGCTTCAGACCGAGGAGGAAAAGGTGCGTGTCGGTCCCGCCGTAGACGATCTCGTGGCCGCGCTTCCGAAGCGACTCGGCCATCGACTTCGAGTTCTCGACGACGCGTGTCATGAGCGACCGGTACTCGGGAGTCGCCGCGAGCTTGAACGCCACGGCCTTTCCCGCGATCGCGTTCACGTGCGGGCCGCCCTGCTCGCCCGGGAAGACCGCGCGGTCGATCCGGCGGGCTTTGTCTTCGTCGGTCGTGAGGATCGCCGCGCCGCGCGGGCCGCAGAGCGTCTTGTGGGTCGTGAACGACACGACGTCGGCGACGCCGACCGGGCCGGGGAGCACCCTCGCGGCGACGAGGCCCGCGGTGTGCGCGATGTCGGCGAGGAGGACGGCGCCGACCGCGTCGGCGACACGGCGGAACGCCTCCCAGTCGACCGCCCACGGGTAGGCGCTCGAGCCCGCGATGATCATCTTCGGCCGCTCTCGCCGCGCGATCTCGAGCACGGCGTCCATGTCGATGCGGCCGGTCGCGGGGTCGATCCCGTAGTGGACCGCCTTGTAGTTCCTTCCCGAGCGATTGGCGGGGCTCCCGTGCGTCAGGTGCCCGCCGTGGCTCAAGTTGAGGCCGAGGACGACCTCCCCGGGCCTGAGGAACGCCTCGTAGACGGCGTTGTTCGCCGCGGCGCCCGAGAGCGGCTGGACGTTCGCGAAAACCTTGTCGGCCGGCACGCGGTCGTTCGCGAAGAGCTCCGCGAGCCGGCGCTGCGCCAGGCCCTCGACGAAGTCCGCGTACTCGCAGCCCTTGTAGTAGCGACGGTCGCTGTAGCGGCGGTAGTGAGAGAGCTGCCAGTCGGCGTCGAGGAGAAGCGACGGGTTCTCGCGCATGCGCGGCGAGGGGTATCCCTCGGCGTAGAGGTGCGCGAACCCGGACGCGGTGGCCTCGCGCACGGCCTTCGGGCAGAGGCTCTCCGACGCGATGAAAACGAGCTTCCGCTCCTGGCGCTCGTCCTCGAGGGCGACGAGGCGGGCGATGTCGGGGTCGATCGTGCCGAGGTCGCCCGGAAACAAGACGGCCTCGGGCTTCGCGCCCGCCGGAACGGACGCTGCCGGCTTCTCGGAAGAGCGGGGACGAGGGGAGGCGGACTCGGTCCGTGGGGGAGACATGGCGCGGGCGTCACCTCGGTGCGCGGATGGGGGCGAGAAGAGACTGGGAGGGATTATAGACGAGCCGTTCGGCGCGCGCTGATCAGTTGACTTCCGTGCGATCCGTGGTTTCAATCGGGCCGCGAGCGAGGATTCACGCTGTCCGCCGTCACTGCCGGGCGCCTCTCTTCGCCGGGCGTCCTTTCCGGCGATGATCGTGCGGTTAGTTTCATATCTTTCGCACGCGGCGCGCTCCACCCGAGTCATCGGGCCGGCCCTGCGGGCTGACCGCTCGCCCCGTTTTTCGGCCCGTTCCATCGCTTTCCGTCGGCGCATCGCGCCGCGGCATCGATACCTCGACAGTCAGGAGGTCGAACGTGATTGACGTCATGTCATCGAAACGGAGGCTCGGCCGCGCGCTCGGGGCCGCTCTCGTCCTCGCGACGACGGCGCTCGCCGGCAGCGCCGCCGCGCAGGGCGGCGGCCCCGGGAGCTTCCGCGGGCTCGGAGATCTGCCGGGAGGCATCTTCTACAGCGAGGCCAACGCGGTCTCCGGGGACGGCACCGTGGTCGTCGGCGCGAGCCGATCCGCCCGGGGCACCGAGGCGTTCCGCTGGACCTCGGACGGCGGGATGTTCGGCCTCGGCGACCTTTCCGGTGGGAGCTTCTTCAGCCGCGCGTGGGACGTCTCGCCCGACGGAACCTCCGTCGCGGGAGAAGGCTCCTCGATGAACGGAAACGAGGCCTTCCTCTGGGACGACATGGCCGGGCTGCGAGGGCTCGGAGACCTTTCCGGCGGCGACTTCTCGAGCGCGGCGTTCGGAGCCTCGTTCGCCGGCGGAGTGGTCGTCGGGAGGGGACAGGCGGACGACCGCACGGACCAGGCCTTTTGATGGACTCCGACGGATCCGATCGCCCCGTTGACCGACGACGAAGACGTGCTGATGAGCAGCGCTTCCGGCGTCTCGGACAACGGCTCCGTCGTCGTCGGCAAGGCCTATCTCGACTCGTACGTCCAGGCGTTCCGCTTCACGACCGCGGACGGACTGCAAGGGATCGGCGACCTGCCCGGCGGCATCGCGTCGAGCGACGCGCGGGCCGTGTCGAGGGACGGACTCGTCGTCGTTGGAACGAGCGACTCGGATCTCGGCACGGAAGCGTTCCTCTGGACCTCGGGGAGCGGCATGATGGGGCTCGGAGCGCTGCCGGGGACCTTCTTCGGAAGCCAGGCCCTCGCCGTGTCGGCCAACGGATCCGTCGTCGTGGGATCGTCGCTATCGGGCGCGGGCAACCGCGCCTTCATCTGGGACGCGGTGAACGGGATGCGCAACCTCGCCGACGTCCTCGTTGCGGAAGCGGGCGTCGACCTCACGGGATGGACGCTGAACGAGGCGACGGGGATCTCCGACGACGGCACCGTCATCGTCGGAAACGGCGTCAACCCCTCAGGCCAGTTCGAGGGCTTCATCGCGACGTTCGGCTGCGCGGCAGGGCTTCTGGCCGGAAGGGTCGACACGGGCGACGGCTCCCCGTCGTTCGACGTCTTCACCGTCAACGGGAGCTCGGGCGACGAGTGTCGCGAGGTCACCGTCATCGCGGGGCGTGAAGTGATCATAGAGATCGCCAACGCGCCGTCGATCACGGGCGCCGGACACTACGCGCTCTGGGTCTACGACGGCGCTCCCGTACCGGGCGGCGCGCGCCCGATCCTCCTCCTGACCCGAAGGGGAGTGCTCTACGACCTCGGGCTCGGGCCCCGGTGCCTGCCGGTGAGCAACACCCTGGCTCCCGGGGCGTGCCCGTGCCCGCTCACGTTTCCGACGGGCCGGACGTCGAAATCGATCGGCCTCGACCGGGCGGCGCGCCTCTGCCTCAACAGCAGGCCCGCCCTCCCCCGCTCGCCGGTCACTTTCGTCCAGACGTTCCCCGCCGGCGACTTCACCCTCGGCGGCGTCGTTCTCGACCGGAACTCGATGCTCTCGCCGAGGAAAAACGCCTCGATCGGCAACTGGATCGTCATCCACTCGCGTTGACTTCGCATCGCACGACCTCGAAAGGAACTGACATGCATAGAGGACTCAAGGTGCTCGCCGCCGTCGCGGCGTTGATCGGCGCGATCTCCTACTTCTCGGGTCGGAGCGGTCCGCGGGTGGAAGCGTCCGGCACCGACACCGCCCCGTTCCGCGCCCAGCTGATCGAGTACGTGAACGAAATCGAGGGCGCGATTCCCCTCGTCGCGGAGATCGCGCGGCAGGGCGGCATCGGCGCCTCGAGCGGTTTCCAGTTGCGTTCGGCCTCCGAGCAATGCTCGGCCATCCGGGAGTCGCTCGCCTTCGACCCCCCTCCCGGCGAGGTGCGGTCCTGGAACGAGATGGAGAGACTCCTCTCGTTCCAGCGGGCGTGGTGGGAGATCCCTGCGACGCTCCGCAGGACTCTCGAGAACGAGCTGGCCGGACGGGCCGAGGCGTCGGCGCGCCTCGACGCCTCCCTCGGTGACAACGACGATTGCTCGATCGCGATCGACCCGATCGTCATCCAGATCTCGAAGGGAACCGTCATCATCGCCAGTCAGATCGCCGACCTCGTTTCCGACGACATCGAAGTCGCGGGCGTCTCCGTCCCGAATCCAGTGAAAGTCATCGTCGTCACCATCAGGGCTTTGCTAGAGACCGTCGAACTCACGCTGGAGACGATCGACGGGCTGAGGACGTCGTGTCTCCACGAGAAGATCATCACGGTCCTCGACGACCTCGACACGATCAGCGGCAAGATCGACGACATCGCGAACGGGCTCGACACGATCGAGCGGCTCCAGATCGAGGAAGACCTGACCCGGACGGGGGGCAGCCGCCTCGGCATCCTCGAGCTTCCACCGCACCTGAGCGTCGTCGTGGAGGACGAGGAGGGGGAGTTCGTCTCGGTCCGAGGGAAGTTCGAGCAGGTGAGGTCGATCGTCATCGCCACGCTCGATCGGCTGAAGGCGGCGGAGCAGAATCAGCGCCACAGGGAGGCGATCGACTTTTTCCGCCGCGGCGAGTTCTATCGCGGCCAGGGCGAGTTCAAGGAGGCTTTCACGCAGTATCGAGCGGCCTACCGCGCCGGCGTGAATCGATAGGCGTCCGCCGCCGCGCTACCTCCTCGACCTCGTCTCGAGGTCGAGGAGGAGCGCCGTCCCGTCGGCGAGCCCGACGAGGAGCGCCTTCCGGTCGGGCGTGAACGCGAGCGCGCGGGCGCGAGCCGCGAACCTGCGGATCTCCCTCCCGCTCGCGGCGCTCGAGACACGCACGAATCCGTCCTCGCCGGCGGACGCGACGAATCCGCCGTCGGGCGAGAACGCAAGCGCCGCGACCCGGTGTGCGTGCCGGCCGAGCGCGACGCTCTGACGTCTCGGAAGAAAGTAAAGAGTCACCGATCCGTCCCCGCCCCCTCGCGCGAGCCGGCTTCCGTTCGGCGACAGGGCGAGCGCCGCCGTTCCGTCGCCGAGCCTCTCCACGCGCCACTCCGACGCGCCGAGGAGCTCGCCATCGAGGACGACGATGTCGTCGGCCTCGACCGCCGCTGCGAGGCGACGGCCGCCGGCGGAGAGCGCGAGTGCCGAGACGGGTCCCGAGAACGTCCGATTTCCCCCGTCTCGCGTGAGGCGCGGGTGCGGCCCGGGGAAGGAATAAGCCGAAGCCAAGCTGACGGAAGCATCGGTCGCAGTCGCAAGCCATTCGCCGTTCTCGGAGAGGACGACGAGCCTCCGTGGCTTTTCGAGCGCGGCGCTCTTCGACAGCTCGCGTCCCGTCGCGCTCTCGAGAACGCTCGTGCTCCCGTCGGCGCGGGCGACGACGAGCGAGCCGTCCGCGGGAAAGAACGCGAGCGCCGCGACCGGGACCCCCGCGCCATCGACGGCGAGGCGCGCCGCGCCGGTCGCGAGATCCCACGTGCGGACCGAGCCGTCGGCGGCTCCGGTCGCGACGGTCGTGCCGGCGGGCGAGACCGCGACCGCCGTGAGCGGAGCGAGGTGCCCCGACGGGGCTTCGAGCGGCGAGAGGTCCTCCGGCCGGTAGAGCCGTACGACCGAGAGGCTCCCGCCCGCGGCGATTGTCCGTCCATCGGGCGAGACCGCGAGCGCGCTCACGGTCGCGCCGAACGCCCGGGGTTCGCACGCGAGCCGGCCCGTCGCGAGATCGAAGACGCGGATCGTCCCGTCGTCGCCGCCGCACGCGACGCGCTGTCCGTCGGCGAGGACGGCGACCGCGTACGTCGCCCCCGCGGGCCCTTCGAGCATCCGTTCGATTCGTCGAGCCGCGACGTCGATCACGGCGACCCTCCCTCCGTCGCCGCCCGCGACGAGGCGCGCGCCGTTCCCGGGCACGAACGCGATCGCGAACGTGGACGTCCCGGTCTCGATCTCCGCGATCGCGCGCGCAGTGGCGCCGTCGAGGAGGCGCACCGAAGTCCAGAAGCCGCCCGCGGCGAGGATCTTCCCCTCGTCCGGCGAGAACGCGAGCGCGCGCAATCCGTGAGCGCCGCCGTCGTGGCGCGCGATCTCGACTCGCGTCCTCGCGTCGGAGATCCTCACCGCGCGGTCGTAGCCTCCGGAGGCGAGGCGCGCGCCGTCGGGCGAGTGCGCGACCGCGGTCACGACGTCGGAGTGGCCCGCGATCCGCGCAAGTTCCTTTCCGCTCGCCGCGTCGAAGACGCCGACGGTCCCGTCGCCGAAGCCCGCCGCGATCGACCGGCCGTCGGGCGAGAAAGCGAGCGCGAAGACTCCCGAGGACGGGGCCTCGATCGACGCGATCTCTTCGCCCGTCGCCGCGGCGCGCAGGACGGCGCGCGCGTCCCGGCCCGCGGACGCGAGGATCCGCCCGTCCGGGGAGAAACCGAGCGCGTGGAAGAGGCCGCCGTGGCGCCACCGCGCGTCGCCGAATCGGCGGATCGCGTGCGGCGGAAGTTCCTCCGCGCTTGAGGGCGCCGCGACCGCCGCCGACGACAAGACGAGCAAGACCGAGGCGAGAGGAAACCGCGCCATGCGCCGATTCTCGCTCTTGAAGGCCGCCTTCTGGAAGCGGCTCGCCGCCACGGGTTCTCAAGCAACCTTCGCGCTCGGGCCGATATGCGGCCATGGCCCGGTCGAACACGATCTTGCGCGTGTTCCGCGTGTTGCTCGTGTTCCGCGTGCTTCACGTGGCGATCGCGGCGGCGGCCCTCCTCGCTTCCCTGACGGGCGCCGCCGCGTCCGAGAGGTCCGAGCCCCCAGCGCCCCTCGCGGAGCGCCGGCCGCTCGGCGAGTGCGAGATCTCGCTCGCGTCTCTCGCGGACAGGGCCGAGCTCGACGTCGGCGGCCTGTCGGTCCTCCTCGATCCTGGCCTCGAGGCCGAAACCGAGCGCGCCGCTCCGGAGTTCGCGTCCGAGCCGCCGCCGATGCCGCCGAGCGGCGACCCGCCCGCCGCGGCTCCGGACGAGCCGGGCGAAACCGCGATTCCGATCACGATCGACGACGGTGCGCGGCTCGGCTGCCGCCTCGGGAGCGTCGTCCCGTACGCGCGCCTCGACCTCCGGACGCTCGTGACGAAAGACGCTCTCGAGCGACGCGTCGCGGAACGGAACGAAGTGCCCGTGCGCGCTCTCGGCGTGCTGTTCGACATCGACCCGCGCACGGTCCTCAGGCTCGAGGCGTTTCTCGGCCCGCCCGACCTCGCCGGAGCGTTCGATCCGGGCGCCGACGACGACCGGGCGCTCGGCTTCGCCGTGCAACTGGCTCTCGCGTTCTGAAGGCGGATCAGCGGCAGCAGTTGGTTATCCTCGCCGGTGAATCGGCGCGCGCTACCGCTCGTGGCGGCGATGGAGCCGCCGGCCTTCCCACCGGGGTGAGTCGCGGCGCTCTCTTTCGGAGTCGCGCACCGCGCCGGCATGCGCGGCCGGATCGCGTCGCCGGGCGAGCGGGGGCGCCTCCGATCGGTCTGTCTGCATCGCGCGGGGAAGGCGGCGTCGTCCGTATTCCTCGACCGACTCGCGGAGCCGTTCAGCGCTTGCCACGGGCGTCGTGAACGTGTTGTCCCGTGCCCCGTTGCCGCCGCCTCTACAAGATGGCGGCGGCAAAGGCGCACGAGGACGGCCTTAAGCCCGAGGGCGAAACCCCGAGCCGGCGAGGACAGGCGCCTCTCACCGGAACGGGATCGAAGCTGACGTGACGCGCGGCACGTCACCGGTCGCGGCGTTCGCCTTGAGCCGCAGGCGGAAGCGGACGAGCCGCGATCCGTCGATCTCGTCCGGGTCGCTCCGGAATCCCGTCAACGTGCCCGGATCCGGGACTCCGTCGCGGTTGGCGTCCTCGGCGCCTTCCACTTCGGCGACGATCTCGGTTCCCGCGGGCGCCGCCGCGGCGCGGATCGCGAGCGGGAGATAATCGGGGTCGTCGAAGCCGGTGTCGAAGAATCGCGACTGCGCGATCGCGCGCAAGCGAGCGACGCTGAATCGCATGTGGTAGGCGGTGAGCTCCCCGGTCGTTCCGATCGCCTCGCCAGGATTCCCGTAAAGGCGCCGGCGGGGGAGCGGCGCGGTCGATCGCGATCGGAAGAGCTGGAAAGTCGATGCTCCCTGCGGCACGTTCACTTCGAGCACGACGCCAGAAGAGCCGTCGTGCTCAAAATCGGTCGTGAATTGGGGCCAGGGGAACCAATCCGCCGACAGGGACGAGGTCGTCGCGTAGTCTCCCGAAAACACCCGAGTCGGCGGTCGGTCGAAGTTGTTGTCGAAGCGGAAGCGCAGGCCCGAGGCCTCGGCGCGGAAGTGGCCGAGGAGAAGCGAGATCCCGGAGTAGGTCGACGCGAACACGAAGTTGGATCGCGGGCCCCACGAGAGGCCGACGATCGACTCCCCGGGAGCGGTTCCGAGATCGCCCGGAAGGTAGAGCATCTGGAACCGGCAGCCTTCCGTCACGAGCGGCTGAGGGAGGAGGAAAAGGGTGTCCGTCGGCGAGAAGTTCACGGTTCGGGGAGGCTCGAAGCGGCCGGACGCGAGGCCGTCACCGAGCCAGTCGGCCGTCGTCGCCACTTCGTCGCGAAACGCCGTCGTGGCGAACGTCTCGGTCACCGCACGGTCGAGATTCAGGTCGACTCGCGGCGAGATCGCTATTCCGTTCGGCGCCAACGCGTCGCGGGCGAAGGCCTGAAGATACGCGGTGCGACCGCCGAGCGCGGCGCGCGCCGGAATCTCGAGAACGAGAGTGAACTGCCCGTCGGCACCGAGCCGGGGCGTCCCGCTCTTGATCCCGTTGGCGATCACGCGGAGGCGCGGGCCGAGATCGAGACAGATCGTCCCCACGCGCGGGCGGACGACCGGGCCAGGCCCGAGGTCGGCGGCGATCGTGAGCGGCGCGGACGGCGTCCCTTGCAGGAGGAACGTGAGCCGGCGGCCGGGCGCCGGTGGCTCCGCCGACGTCAGTGAAAAACCGAGACTGCCCTGTCCGGGACAGGGTTGGGCGCGTGCCGTTAGCGGAAGAAGCGCGAGGACGACGGTGCCGAGAAGCGTTGCGTCCTGAGAGCGGCGGAACATGGCTGCCCCCTTCAGGGAAGGGGCGCGGGTCGTTTCCCTTTCTGCTGTCCATTGTCTATCGAGCGAGCGTCGATGATCAACCCGAGAGCCATTCCGTCCGAGAGCCATTCCGTTTTCGCGGCCTCCGCCTTGGCGCAGAAGCGCGGAAAAGCCAGGCACAAAGTACGCGACTCGGGGCCTTCCGGTCAGAGAAAGGGTGCAGACGAGCGACGCCGCGGCGGCGACGCCCGCGGCGGCGTCGGCGCAGCGCGCGGGCGAGGCCGGGCCCACGAGGGGCACGCGCTCGTGAGTTCGTCCCCGCACGGCGGCGTCAGTCGCGCGCGTCCACTTCGCCGATCACGGGAAACGAGGTGATCCGGAGCCGAGCGCCTCCCATCGGAACGAGCGTCACGGTCTCGACGGGCTCGCTCGACGCGACCGGGCTCTGCGGGAGGAGCCCACAGGTCCCGTTCTCGAGCCCCCAGTATGGAATCCGCCGCGCCTTGACCCGGAGCGAGACGGGCGAGCCGTCGGTGACGAACGGCTGCGCGGGCAGGAGGCCCGTCCTGAGCACGGTCTCGAACGAGTTCAGCGCCGACTCGTGGTCGAGCACGAGCCCGTAGTTCCACGGGCTCTTCGGCAAGACCTCGAAGGCCGGCCACTCGTCCGTTCCGGCGTAGCGCCGCCAATCCTCCTCGATGCGGAGCGAGTAGTAGAGCGGCCCGCGACGCACGGAGACGGCGCCCTTCATCTCGGGCCAGAGCTTCACGTCCACCTCCATCGGGAGGCCGAGCACGGCGCGGTCGCCGTCGCTCCACGTCCGCGTGACGCGGATCCAGCGGCCGGACGAGGTCGAGACGAGCGCTTTCCGGTCACCGACCTCGATCGAGGGCGCGGCGCACCACTCGGGAATCCGGAGCCAGAGCGGGAACTCGACCGGCTTTTCCGTCGAGACCGTGAACGCGACCCGCTCGCCGAACGGGTACTCGGTCTCCTCGACGATCCGCACAGGGACGCCGTCGCCCACGACTGCCGACACCGCGCACGGCGCGTACGCCGGAGCGGCGAGCCCGTCGGCCGCGGTCGCGAAGAAGAGCCGCTCGGCGAAGTAGGGCCAGCCCTGCGCGACGTTGTGCTGGCAGCAGCGGTAGCGCCACGGGTTGAAGGATGCCATCTCGCCCTTGTTCTCGTACTCGTGCTTTTTCTCGGGATCGCTGTCCGCGACCGGCATGTTGGCCGCCGTGAGATAGCGAAGTCCCTTCCAGTCGGGCGTCACGCTCGCGGGGAACGAGTTGAACGCGACCTCCTCGAGGCGGTCGGCCCAGATCGCGTCGCCGGTGATCGCGAGGAGAGACTCGAACGAGTACATGAACTCGACCATCGAGCACGTCTCGGCCGCCTGCCGCGGGTCGGTCTTGCCCGGGCGCGCGTTCTCGTCGGCCGCGAACATCCCGCCCGCCTGCCGGCCGTAGGTGTCCATGACCGTGCGGTAGTTCCGCTCGACGGCCGCGAGGTGGCGCGGGTCCTTCGACTGCTGGAAGAAGACGCCCGGCTGGCGGAAGCCCATCGTGATGTTGACGCCGTGCCAGGTGGGGATGCCGTTCGTCCAGTCGGCGGTCTTCCGGTGGAGCCGCTCGGCGAGGTCGAGAAGTCGGCGGTCTCCCGTTCGGTTGTAGAGCCAGTAGACGCTCTCGATGTTGTCGCCGGCGCGCCACCTCTGCCAGCAGAGAGGGTGCGGGGCGTCGGGGAGGAGCTTCTCCTCGGGGACCCGTAGCTGGTAAGCGAAGTACCGGGCCATGAACGGGATGACGCGCGGGTCGCCGGTCGCCTCGTGGAAGGACTGGAGCGCGAAGAGCACGACCATGTTCGGCCACATGTCGAGGATCTTCTCATTCTCCTTTGGCCCGAACCCGCCGTCGTCGCGCTGGCTCGCGAGGATCGCGTCGAGGAATCGGCGCGCCTCCTTCTCGAGCTCGGCGTCCTTCAGGACGTAAGCCAGGTCGCCGAGGCCTTTCAACCAGTACGGAACCTCCTCCCATCCCGGAGCGTCGTGGCCGAGCCAGCCGCTTTTCTTGTCCGAGCAAAAGCCCGAAAGCTCGCGAAGGCGTCCGACGAAGCCGCGCGCCTCGAGATCGAGCTGAGTCTTGAGCCATCCCCGGGGCTCGATCGCCCCTACCTTGAGCTTCGCGAGCGGCGAGGGAGCGAGCGGAGGGCGGTTGGCGGCCGCGTGGCGGGGGATCGGCGCGAGCGGGAGGGTCTCCGCGACGGCGATGTCCGTTTCTGTGGGCATGGTCGCAAGGGACGACAAACAAATGACTAGGGTCGAGATCGCGCTCATCGGACGTCCTCTGTCGGGACTTTTTTCCGTGGCCGGAGGGGGAGGGCCTCGATTCCGGGGTCGCTCTCCCGCGCCGGGGTGTCGATTCTAGCGTCCACCCCCCCCCGGAGAGTCGTCGAGGAATCCTTGATTTGAAAGGAATATGCGGCCACAATCTTTCTGGTTTCGGGGTATCTGAATCTGATCACCGGCCACCTTCCGTGTCACGGCCGTGCCCGGCTTTGCTTCGAGGCACTCTGCGTATCGAGTGCGAGGCCGGGTTGAGCGAGTTAATGAGTACTCATGGCTGGATCGAGTCGGGCCTCTAGGGGAGCGCGCGGTGGGAACGAGCGCGTCGTGAGCCTCTCCGGCGCCGTCGCTCGCGGAGCGTGCGCCGCGGCGCTTGTCGGCTTTGCCTGGTGCGGCGCCGCATCGGCGCAGCTGAGAGAGCTGCAGCTCACGTTTGAGCCGTTCGATCACGTCAATCCGGTTTGGGGTCCGGACCTTCCGCCGGTCTGCGACGAGCGCGGCGACTACTTCGCCTACCAGTACACCGACGAGAACGGCCGCCAGCAGCTCGCGGCCCGGCAGTTCAAGTTCGGCGGCGGCATCGGGGAGCCCCTGCTCCTCACCGATCCGTCCGGGCCGGCCGACAACTGCGAGCCGCAGTTCGCGCCGAGCGGCGAGTACGTCATCTTCGTGAGGCAGATGCCGGGCGAGCCTCCGAAGATCTACCGCATCGACTTCGACTCGAACTCGACCGCGTTTCCCGATCAGATTCCGGTCGCCGTCGGCGACGCGGAGCACCGGAATCCGCGGATCTCGCCGGATGGAAACGTCATCGCGTACGAGAAGAAGCGTCCCGGCGACGCGACGTGGCAGATCTGGACCTACTGCGTGACCTGCGGCATCGAGACGATGCGGACCTTCGATCGGCGGCAGGATCACTACGGAGTCGCGTGGGCGCCGAACTCGGCGTCGTTCGTGTTCGCGCGGACCATCGCCGGCCCCGGAACGGCCGCGAACCTCTTCCGGTACGACGTGACGACCGTAAGGCTGCGGGCGCTGACCTCCGACGCGGGCCCGCGGACCTACGTCGATCCGTCGTGGACCATCGACGACGTCGAATTCGGCCAGTACGTGCTCGCCGTGCGCGGCATCGCCCCGAACGGGCCGTTCAACGTCGTCCAGGTCAACCAGAACGGGTCGCTCCTCGTCGAACAGCTCACGGGCCGGACCGACGGCCTCTGCGAGAACCCGAGGACCGACATCACTTACCGGGCGCCGTTCGGCGGCCCGCAGAATTCGCGGAAGATCCTCGTCGAGGTGAAGGACCTGAGCACCGACGAGACGCACGTCGCGCGGATCCTCAACGGGCTGCTCGATCTTCCGCAACGGTGCCCGCTCATCCACGCCCTCACGCGAGCCGGGGCGACGAACGCTCGCTGGGACCCCACCACGACGAACGCGATCTACCAGAAGAAGGTGGGCGAGCACTGGCAGATCTTCATTCTGGACTCGGTGTTCTGACCATGAAGCTCTCGACCGTCCTCCGAGCCGGGCTCCCCGCCCTCGTCCTCTTCGCGCCCGCGGCGCTCGGCATCGACATCAGGGAGAAGCGGATCACCTGCGAGTCGGATCGCAATCATCTGAACCCGCAGTGGAGCATCGACCGAGCGCCGCAGTGCGACACGCGCGGGGACCGCATCCTCTACGAAGTTCGCGAGGTGAACTCGGTCGGGAAGCAGATCCTCCGGCTCTACGCCACGACCAAGGTCGGCAAGGACACGTCTCCCGGCTGTCCGGTCGGATTCACGGATCCCGTGGCGATCAGCGAGGAGCGCTCGGACACGAGCCGCGCCCAGTGGAGCCCCGTCTCCGGCGACACGATCGTCGCGCAGAAGAAGGTGAGCGGCCGCTGGCAGATCGTGAAGATCGTCATCGGCGTCGGCGAGCAAATCCTGACGACGGAGCGCTCGCACCACGTCAATCCGCGCTGGTCGCAGGACGGGAGGTTCATCGTCTTCGAGAAGAAGACGGCGCACGAGCCGATCAAGCTCGGGATCGTCTGCGCGAACGGCTGCGCCGAGTTCGCGGTCGAGACCCCGAACGACGGCGCCGACAGGCAGTTCCCTTCGTTCCACTGGAGCACGAGCGGGCGTCCGGCGGACGGCCCGTACCGGATCGTCTACGAGGTCGCACGCGGGACGGCGAGCGACATCGGGACTTTCGAGTTCTCCGAGCTCGCGGCACTCCGCGGCTCGGGAGCTGAAACGCTCCTGACGAGCGACGGCGAGCCGGATCGCTTCCCGCAGTACGTGGACGACTTCTTCCTCTGGCAGCGGTTCGACCTCGCGATCGCGCGCTGGCAGGTCGTGGATCGCGCAGCGTCGCTCGCGACGCCGATCCGCATCCTCACCGCGGACTTCGAAAGCGGCGACGCCGAGGCCGACCACCTCTTCCCGCGCGTGGCGCTCAACAACCCCCAGAAGGTCATCTACGTGAAGTCGCTGCCGCCGATCGGCACGGGCGGCCAGGCGATCTTCCGCCTCCTCCGGCCGAACACGGACGAGGTCGCCCGCATCGTCGAGCGGCGCGCACTGGACTCCGACGCCGGCGTGCCGCAGTGGGCGCCGAACGGCGACAACATCGTGTTCCAGAAGAGAGTCGATGGCCGTAGCCAGATCTTCATCCTGGACACCGTGAAATGAGGCGGTAGAGAACGGTGCCAGGCACCGTCCTGCTCGCCTTCATCGCGTGCCTCCGACTCTGTGCTCCCGGGGACGAGGGACTGCCCGTCGTGGGCGGCGTCGAGGCGCAGCCGCTCGTCGCGCAGGTCCGGCGTCTCGAGGAAGCGCTCGATTTCGTCGGCCGCCCGCTCTCAGCGGCGGAGGCGAACGCGCTTCGCCTCGCGTCCGAGCGGCCGGGCGACGAGCCGGTCGCGGCGATTCAGTCCGTGCTCGATCCCCACGTGCTCTTCTCGGTGCACGTGAACCCGGAGAGCCGCGTGAAGGTCGCCCGGGGGCCGGCGCGCGCGGAGCTCGTTCAGGGCGGCTGGCGCGCGTTCCTCATCAAGGTTGAGAACCGAGCGGGAATCACGGCGCCGCTCGAGATCGCGAGCCCGAACGCGCGAGCGCCGCACGTTCCGTCGACCGGCGCGCCGGATCCAAAGGCGAGCGTTTCGGATGCGGACGTTCGGGACCGCTTCCTCGACGTCGCTCCATTCTTCGGTCCGCCTCTCGCCCGGGCGCTGTCGGGACTCGAGCTCGAGTACCGGATCGTCGAGCTGCACTCGCGCGACGCCGGAAAGCGCGAAGCGAAGTTCGAGTTCAGCGTCGGCCACGGGACGCAGGATCTCGGCTTCCGAGGCGAGACCAGCGTGCTCTTCTACTGCGTGCCGTCGGTCCCGGTCGAGATCGAGGTCATGGACGAGGACGGCGCCCCGGTGATGGCGTCGTTCACGATTCGGGATTCGCGCGGCCGCGTCTATCCGCCTCCCACGAAGCGCACGGCACCGGACCTCTTCTTCCAGCGGCAGGTCTATCGCGAGACCGGCGAGACGGTGTCGCTGCCGAGCGGGACGTACGAGTTCGAGTTCACGCGGGGACCGGAGTACGTGAGCCAGCGCCGGCGGGTGAGCGTGCCGGACGGCGGCGCCGCGGCGAAGGAGACGTTTCGGCTCCGGCGCTGGATCGACCCGAACGCCTCGGGCTGGGTGAGCGGCGACCATCACGTCCACGCGGGCGGCTGTGCGCACTACGAGAGCCCGACGGCGGGCGTCTCTCCCGAGGTCATGCTCCGGCACGTGAGAGGCGAGGCTCTGAACGTCGGCTGCGTCCTGAGCTGGGGCCCGTGCTGGTACGTGCAGAAGGGCTACTTCGACGGAAAGGTGCATCCCCTCAGCACGGAGCGCCACATCTTGCGCTACGACGTCGAGGTCTCGGGATTCCCGTCCGACCACTGCGGGCACCTCTGCCTCCTCCGGTTGAAGGAAGACGACTACCCGGGGACGGCCCGCATCGAGGATTGGCCGAGCTACGACCTTCCGATCCTGCAGTGGGCGAAGGCGCAGGGCGCCGTGGTCGGCTTCTCTCACTCCGGGTTCGGCCTCGCCGTCGACTCTGACCGGCTGCCCAACACCCTCATGCCCGCGTTCGACGGGATCGGCGCGAACGAGTACATCGTCGACGTGACGCACGGGGCCGTGGATTTCATCTCGGCCGTGGACACGCCGCCCGTCTGGGAGCTGAACATCTGGTACCACACGCTGAACTGCGGGTACCGCACGCGCATCTCGGGAGAGACCGACTATCCTTGCATCTACGGCGAGCGCGTCGGGATCGGCCGCGTGTACTGCCGGCTCGAGGGCGTGCTCGACTTCGACCGCTTCTGCGACGCCATCCGGGACGGGCGGTCGTACGTGAGCGATGGGAAGAGCCATCTCATGGACTTCGCGGTCGCCGGGATCGCCGTCGGGGGCGACCTCGCGCTCGACGCGCCGGGCTCCGTCGAGGTCACCGCGCGGGTCGCGGCCCGCCTCGAGGAGGCGGCGGACCCGGCGCTCGCGGCGCGGCCGACCACCGAGAGGCCGTTCTGGGACCTCGAGAAGGCGCGGATCCCGGGCACGCGCAAGGTGCCGCTCGAGGTGATCGTGAACGGGGAGGCCGTCGCGAGGGCGGAGATCGAGGCCGACGGCGCCGTGCGCGACGCGAGGTTCACGGTGCCGATCGCCGACTCGAGCTGGGTGGCGCTCCGGGTCTTCCCGAGCTCGCACACGAATCCGGTGTTCGTCGCCGTGGGAGGCCGGCCCATCCGCGCTTCGGTCGCGAGCGCCGACTGGTGCCGGAGGGCCGTCGACCGATGCTGGTCGAGCAAGTCACCGCGGATCCGCGCCGAGGAGCGCGACGCGGCGCAGGCGGCCTACGACGCGGCGCGCGCCGCGTACGCGCGCATCCTCGCGGAGTGCGAGTCCCGCCGGGGCGGCGGGTAAGAACCGGCGCCCCGCGCCGATCCCTACTTTTGCGCGGGCGACACGGCGCGGATGCGCGACCAGATGTTCCACGCGAACGCGAGGCCGCCGAGCGCTTGAAGGAGGCCCCCGGCCGTCGCCATTCCGAGGAAGAGCGCCGCGAAGCTCGTCCCCGATCCGAGAAAGCCGAGCGAGAGCTCTCCCGTCGCGCGGATCGCCGTGGCTGCCGCGAGCGCCACGTAGCCGAACCAAGCGAGCCGCGGCCGGTAGCGCGAGTCGTCCTTCGCGGGCTTCGGGAACATCCAGAGCGCAACGCCCATGATCATCATGAGGACGAAGCCCACGAGGAGGAGGTGCGTGTGCGCCTGGACGAGGAAGGAGTCGGGCGGCACGCGGCGCAGGAAAAAGCCGGTGCTCATGTGGGCGCCGATCATGAGGCCGAGCGCGAGGAAGATAAGGCTCGTCTTCACGTAGAAGCGGGCGAGTTGAAGCATCGGCCGGGCTCCTTGACGTCGACAGCGATCGCCGGCGCGCCGCCGAGGGCGGATCCGCCCCTCCCTCCCCCGGAAGGGCGTCGCGGCCCGGGGACGTGCTTTCTTCTAGTCCCGCCGGGTCGGGCGGGAGGGGTGGATCTCTGTGCTCGGCACCGGCTTCTCAGCGCCCGGCGCGCGCCAGCTTCCGGCGCTTCTTGCCCTTCTTCGCGCCGCCGGAGGCCATCGGCTTCCTGCCTCGCGCGTTCTTCCGCGCCGGGGACCTCATGAGGCGCGACTTCGCCCCTTTCCTCCGCGACCCGCGGCGCGCGGGCGCCTTGGTCGCGGCCGACGGCCTGGGAGCCGCGAAGCCTCCCTTCGGCACCGACGCCGCCTCGGCGAGGACGTGCGCCGACGTCAGGATCCCGCGATGGAAGTCGGGCAGGTGGAACTTCTCGTTGGGCGAGTGCGCCCGGTCGTCGGGGAGCCCGAAGCCGAGAAGCGCGACCGGAGCCTTCAGCACCTGGCCGAACGTCAGGACGACGGGGATCGATCCGCCCTCGCGGATGAAGACAGGCTTCTTGCCGAAGCCCCGCTCCGTCGCGCGGAGCGCCACCTCGGCCGCCGGGCCGCTCCGCGGCACGAGGACCGGCGCGCTCGCCGAGTGCTGCAGGATCTCGTGCTTCACGGTGTCGCCCAGCACCCTTCTCACGTGCTCCCGGAAGCCGGTGACGATGCGCCCCGGATCCTGGTTCGCGACGAGGCGCATGCTGACCTTCGCGCCGACCTGGCTCGGGATCACGGTCTTCGCGCCGTGCCCCATGAACCCGCCGTACACTCCGTTGACCTCGCACGTGGGCCGCGCCCAGATGCGCTCGAGCGTCGTGTATCCCTTCTCGCCCCAGAGCTTCGGCGAGCCGGTCTCCTTCAGCATGTCGGCTTCCTTGCGCGGGAGCTTCCCGAAGCCGCGGCGCTCCTCGGGCGTGAGCGGGAGGACGTCCTTGTAGAAGCCGGGGATCTGGACGCGGCCGTCCTTGTCGTGGAACGACGAGATGAGGCGCGCGAGCGCTCGCGCGGGGTTCTCGATCATGCCGCCGTAGCTCCCGCTGTGGAGGTCGTGATCAGGTCCCGTGATCTTCACCTCCATGTAGACGAGTCCGCGGAGGCCGTACGTGATCGCGGGCATGCGCGGCGCGAATTGCGACGAGTCGGAGACGACCACCATGTCGCAGGAGAGGAGGTCCTTGTTCGCGTTCACGAATGCGTCGAGGTTGGGGCTCCCGATCTCCTCCTCGCCCTCGATGCAGAACTTGACGTTGACGGGCGGCGCGCCGCCCGCGCGGAACCACGCCTCCACCGCCTTCACATGCGCGAACATCTGGCCCTTGTCGTCGGTCGCGCCGCGCGCGACGACGTCCTCGCCCTCGATCACGGGGTTGAACGGTCCGTGCCGCCAGAGGTCGACGGGATCAGGCGGCTGCACGTCGTAGTGCCCGTAGACGAGGATCGTCGGCGCCTCCGGGCGGCGCGTCCACTCGGCGTAGACGACCGGGTGGCCCGGCGTCTCGAAGACGCGCGTTTCGAGGCCCGCCGCCTCGAGGTGGCGGCGCACGAAGTCCGCCGCGCGGCGCACCTCTCCCTTCGCCTCCGGGAGCGTGCTCACGCTCGGAATCGTGAGGAACTCGCGCAGCTCGTCGATGTAGCGCTGGCGATTGTCGTCGATGAAGCGCGTGACGGAATCCATGGGCTGCTCCCTTTTTCGGCCGGTGGCGTCGGCTCTCGACGCGGGCGCGCGATTGTAGCCCTTGCCGCACCCGAGGTCACGCGCGCGCCCGGATGATACGCTCGCGAATCTCATGACCGCGACGAGCGCGCGCGTCCGCGCCGTCTTCTTCGACGCCGGCGGCACGCTCATCCGTCCGTGGCCGTCGGTGGGCGGAATCTACGCCGCAGTGACCGGGCGCCTCGGAGCGGAGATCGCGCCGGAGCGCTTCGAGGAGATCCTCTACCCGGTCTGGGCCGACTATCGCGAAAAGGCCGCGCGCGGAGAAGTGCCGCTTCCGACGAGCGACGAGGGCGACCTCGCGATGTGGCGCATCATGGCGGAGAGGCTGTTCGCGGGTCTTCCCGAGATCCGGGGCGTCGACTTCGAGCGCTGGTTCGTCGACGTCTACGAGGCGTTCGCCTCGGGGGAGACCTGGCGGTTCTTTCCCGAGGTCGAGGAGACGCTCGCCCGGCTGAAGCAGCGAGGGCTCACGCTCGGGATCGTCTCCAACTGGTCGAGCCGGCTCCGCGGCATCCTCGAGCGGATCGGCGCCCACGAGTCGATGGACTTCACGGTGATCTCGGCGGTCGTCGGCGCGCGGAAGCCCGATCCGCGCATCTTCCTTCCGGCGCTCGAGGCGTCGGGCGCGCGTCCGGAGGAGGCGGTCCACGTCGGCGACACCTACGGCGAGGACGTCGTCGGCGCCGAGGCGGCGGGGGTGAAGGGGCTCCTCGTCGACCGGAACGGAAACGGCGCGCGCCACGCGAGGCCCGAGATCACGATCCGGACGCTCCTCGGCGTCCTCGACCACGTCTAGCCACGGGTCCTTGAGGGGCGACCGGCGCTCCGGCTCGTCTTTCTTCACTCTCGCCGCGCGACGAAGATCATCTCGCCCGGGTAGGTCGAGCCGTACGGATTCCCGGCGAAGTCGGCGTGGACCGCGTCCAGCGCGAATCCGGAGCGGCGAAGAAGATGCTCGACCTCGAAGCGGAAGAAGTACCGCATGGGAAAGGCGTGGACGACGCGTTCCTTGAGGCCTCCGGGGTGCTCGACGTCGTAGACGAGCTCGACGTTCTGGACTTGACGGAAGAGATCGCGCGACACGACGCGGCAGATTCTCGCCACGGTTCGCCCGTCGGGCATCCGGAACGGGGGCTCGGCCTCGTCTCCGGACGGCTCGCGTGCCAGGAAGGCGATGGACGGGTTGAACACGTCGAGGACGAGGCGGCCGCGAGGCGCGAGGTGCTCGCGAACGCGAGAGAGACACGCGAGCTGGTCCGCGACGGTGAGGAGATGCTGGAACGACCGGAAGGGAAGGGTCACAAGCGAGAACTCGCGTCCGAGGTCGAAGTCGCGCATGTCCGCCCGCCGGACGTCGGCGCGCCGCCGGACCTCCTCCGGCTCGGAGGCGAGCTTCAAGCGGCAGAGGCCGAGCATCGCGGGCGAGAGGTCGATGCCGGCGACGTCGACCCCCGCCCGGGCCGTGGGGACTCGGCGGCGGGCGCGCGATCCGGCACGTCGAGCCGATCGAGGAGCGCTCGTTCTCCGTCCGAACGGGCTCGCCGGAGATTCGGGCCCTCGCGGAAAAAGGTGGCGAACGTCTCCGCGCGATCGCGTATAACAGGCTCGTGACGAACGACGCGATCCTGTCAACTGTTCGGAGCTTCCCCGTGAACCTCCTCGTGCACTCGTGCCTTGCGGTCCACGCGCGGGCGGGGCGGGCGGAGCTTCCCGGCTCGTGGTTCGTCGCGGCGCTCGAGCCGCTCGGGATCGCGAAGGCGGCCGTGCGGCAGGCGCTCTTCCGGATGGTGAACGACGGCGAGCTCTTTTCCCGGAAGGAGGGCCGGGTTCGGCTCTACCGGCCGAGCGCGTACTCCGAGGCCTCCGTCGCGGCGGGCACGGAGAAGATCTTCGGGCCGCGCCAGGCCTCCTGGGACGGTGAATGGACGATCGTGCAATACCGCTTCGACGGCGCGCGGCGCGTCGACCGCGACCGCGTGCGCGACATCCTCGAGGTCGAGGGGTTCGCGTGCCTCTCGCGGGGCCTCTACATCCACCCGCGCGACCGCACCGGGCGCGTGCTTCAGGCGGTCGCGCGCTCCGGCACGGCTCGCGACGTGATGGTCTTCCGCGCGCGCCGCCTGGGCGGCGAGCCCGACGGCCCGCTCGTCGCCCGGCTCTGGGACCTCCGCGGCCTCGCGCGCCGGTACCGGAAGCTTCTCGCGACGTTCGAGCCTCGCGGGCGGCGGACTTCCGAGCGCGTCGCGGGCGCGGAGGCGTTCGCCGCGCGGCTCGCGCTCGCGATCTCCTTCCTCGAGATCGCCTGGGACGACCCGGACCTCCCGGCGGCGCTCCTCCCGAACGACTGGCCCGGCGAGCGCGCCCGGGCGCTCGTCCGGTCGCTCTACGAAAAGCTCCTGCCCGCGGCTCTCGCCCACGGGGAGTCGATCCTCTCCCGCATCGCGGAGCCGCGCGGCGCGCAAAGAAAGGACCTGGCGTCATGATGACCCTATTCCGACTCGTTCTTTGCGCCGCGCTCGCCGCCGGCTCGAACGACGACGCGCCGACGCTCGTCGTCCGAGGCGGCCGCCTCTTCGATCCGGCGACCGGAACTTCTCGCGAGAACGCGCAGCTCTTCGTCCGCGGCGAGACGATCGTCGGCTCGCGCGACGCGTCGGTCCCCGTCCCGGACGGAGTCCCCGTCATCGACGCCGCGGGCTGCACGATCCTCCCCGGCTTCTTCGATCTCCACGTCCACGTCGCGGTCTCGGGCGCGGGCTTCACCGCGCGCGGGATGGTCGCGCCGGAGGAGAACCTCGCGTCGCACCTCTACTGCGGCGTGACGCACGTCGTCGATCTCCACGGCGACCAGCGAACGATCTTCGCGCTCCGCGATCGCTCGCGGACGGACCCGTCCCTCGCGCGGCTCTATGCCGCGGGCGCCGCGTTCACCGCGCCGGGGGGCCACGGAACGCAGTTCGGAGTCGGCGCGAACACGGTCGCGTCGGACGACGAGGTGAAGAGCCGCTTCGACGCGTTGCTCGAGAAGAAGCCCGACGTCGCGAAGGTCATCGTCGAGCACGGCGGCTGGGGCGGGCTCGGCGCGATGCCCACGCTCTCCCCGGAGCTCGTGGCCGCGGTCGGAGCCCGAGCCCGCTCCGCGAATCTCCCGCTCTTCGCGCACATCTGGAGCGCCGAGGAAGCCGCGGTCGCGGTCTCGGCCGGCGCACGAGCGCTGGCGCACGGCGTCTTCCTGGGGCCGGTCGCGCCGGATCTCGCGCGAGCGATGAAGGCGAACGGTACCGCGTACGTGCCGACGCTCGCGGTCGTCCTCGCGTCGCAGCGGACGGTCGCGGCGAAGCCGCCGTACGGCCGGCCGCTCGTCTCGCGGGCGCTCCACCCCGACGTGTCGGGCGCGCTGGCGGCGATCGATCCCGCGACGCTCCAGTTCTCTCCGATGTCGCACCCGGACCTCGACGGAGCCGTCGCCTTCGCCAACCTGAAGGCGCTGGCCGAAGCGGGCGTCGAGATCGGGCTCGGGACCGACGCGGGGAACCCCCTCGTGCCCCACGGCCCCGGCGCGCTCTTCGAGATGCAGCTCTACGTCGACGCGGGTCTTTCGCCCGCGCGGACGCTCTCGGCCGCGACGATCGGCTCCGCGAGGATCCTCGGCGTTTCGGACCGATTCGGCTCGCTCGATCCGGGGAAGGTGGCCGACGTCGTGATCGTGCGCGGCGATCCGCTGGCTTCGATCTCGGACGTCTGGAACGTCGAGCACGTGGTCAAGGCGGGCCGTCCCGTCGATCGAGAGGAGATCGCGGCGCGGAACGCCGCGCGAGCGAAGGAGGCGAGCGTTCGCGTCGCGGGGAAGGACGTGCCGGCGACGGTGGATTGGTTCGACGACGGGGACCTCACGTGCGACTGGGGCGGCGCGTGGACTGTGACGACCGACGGCGCGGCGCCGAACGGCGAGTCGACCGCGAAGGCGAGCGTCGCCGAAGGCCGCCTCCGCGTCGAGGGCGAGATGAAGAAAGGCTTCGCGTGGGGCGCTTGGGCCGGCGTCGTCGTCCAGTGGGAGGAGAACCGGAAGGTGCTCGTCGACGCGACGCCGTTTCGCGCCCTGAAGATGCGCGTCCGCGGGACGAAGCGCCCGTACACGCTCACGATTCACCGCGAAGCCGTGACCGACTTCAACTTCTTCACGGCGGCGATTCCGATCGAGGACGAGTGGAAGGAGATCGAGATCCCGTTCGACTCGATGAAGCAGATCGGCTTCGGAAAGCCCGTTCCCTGGTCCGCGGGCGACGTGGTCGGCCTTGAAATCGAGGCGCGGAATCCGCCGATGGGGGGCGGCGTCTTCGGGCCGTTCGAGTTCGAGATCGACTGGGTGGCGCTCGTGAAGTGACCTGGGCGCGGATCGCGCGTCGGAATCGCCGCGGGTTTCCCGCCCCGCGTGCGTCGATGGGGGCGTGAGCGGCGCCGACAGCGAGAACGATGGAGCCGCGAGGCGTGAGGGGAGCGCCATCGCGAGACGGTGGAGCCGTCGTGGCGGTTCGTCGCGCGCCACGCGGGACGAGTTGCACCGGCTCTCCGCCCGGCAGAGGCTTCGAGCGCTCGTCTAAGAAGGGACGGTCACGCCGCGGCAGGCGGAGATCCGGGAAAATGTCGCGATCGCGGCACGCGCGCCCCCCGGCGCCGGCGGAGCGAGGGCGCGGTCTCGCGCAATCCCGGGGGGACGTCTCCGCGGCGACGCCGCCCGCGGCCGGAGGTCACTCGTACCGGCCCCGATAGCGGTGCACGGGGTACTTTCGCGCCGCGCGCCGGAGCTTCCGCGAGACCGCCGCCGCCGGATCTATCTCCAAGACCTGTGCGAGGTTGAGTGCGAGGAGAAGGACGTCACCCACCTCGTCCGCGGCGGCGCTCCGCTTTTTCGGCGGGAGCGCCCGGCTCTCCTCGGCCGTCATCCACTGGAAGATCTCCATGAGCTCGGCGGCCTCGACCGCGAGCGCCATGGAGAGGTTCTTCGGCGAGTGAAAGCGGCGCCATTCGCGGGCGTCCACGAATCTCCGGATGTCGGCCTGGAGCTCGGCCAGCGTCTTTCTTCGGCTGCGGGAGCGCATGGACTCACAATCTATCAGGACTCCAGAAGTGGGGCGTTGACCGCCCGCTAGGCCGAACCTATTCTCCCGCCCCGGATCTCGACCCCCACCTTCCTGCGCGGCGCCGTGTTGTCGTCGCCTCCGGCCGCGCGGGGTTCGGCGTCGTGCGGGGTCGCGAGGGCTGGCGGGCCCTCGACTCGGTCCTGACGGGGAGTGGAAAGAAAGGAACGGTCGCCTAGCGACGAACGGGAGGAGTGAGAGGCGGCGCCGACGGGCGACGATCTCGCCCGCGGGACCGACTGTCGGCCGTGCGGTCTCCGTTCGCGGATCGCGGGCCGAGCGGCCGGCGTCTCTCTTCATTTATGTTCACCCTCGACGAGATCGACAAGAGTCGCAAGGTTCGGGAGGTCCTGGCGCAGCCGCCGCTCGAACCGAGAGTCCGGCACCTGGCGTTCGTGCTCGCTCTCACGGTGACGGGAAACGAGGACGACCTCGAGACTCATCTCAAGCTCGCCCTCGAAGACGGGGTCCCCGAGGCGGATCTCCGCGAGATCCTGCTCCAGAGCATTCTCTTCGGCGGGTTTCCTCGCGCCATCAACGGCTTCGATCTCCTGGAGGAGATCCTGGGGCGAGCGCGCCCTCGGGCCGGCGATCCGGTGCCGCCCTTCTACAACGTGCGGCCCGAAGAGGTCGCTCTCTGGCGGACCCGCGGGGAGGATCTCTTCCACACGATCTACCGGCAGATCTCCTCGGACGTGCTCTGGAGCCTCCACGACTCGCATCCCGAGCTGGCGCGGTCGATCCTTCTCGACGGCTACGGGAAGATCCTCTCGCGGCCCGAGCTCGAGCCGGTCGCGCGGGAGCTGTCGGCGGTCGCGGCGCTCACGGCGCTCGACGCGCCGCGGCAGCTCCTCGCGCACATCCGCGGCGCCCGGCGCGTAGGGGCGCGGCTCGACGAGATCCGGGCGGCGGTGGAGCAGATGGATCTCTACGCGCCGGAGCCCGTTCTCCGGCGCGCGCTGGGCTACTGCGACAAAATGCGAAAGGAGCTCGCGTAGGGGTGTAAAACGGTGCCAGGCACCGATGTTCATACTCGTGCAAACCCCATCGATCGTCCTCGACGTCGACGTTCTCGAGCGGAACGTCACGCGCATGGCGGCGCGCGCGGCGGCGCTCGGGGTGACGCTCCGGCCGCACGTGAAGACGCACAAGTGCGCGGAGATCGGAAAGCTCCAGCTCGAGCGCGGCGCGCGCGGCATCACCGTCGCGACCTTCGCCGAGGCCCGCGACTTCGTCACGGCCGGGTTCACGGACGTGACGCTAGCGTTCCCGCTCGACCCCGGAAAGGCCGATCTCGCGATCGACCTCGCGCGCGAGATCCCGCTTTTCCGCTCGACCGTCGACGACCGCGGCGCCGCCGAAGCCCTCGCCGCGGCCGCGCGCCGCGCGGGGATCCGCGCTCACGTCTTTCTCAAGGTCGACTGCGGCTACCACCGCGCCGGCGTGAACCCCTCGAGCCCCGCCTCGCTCGGCCTCGCGCGTTTCCTATCGGACTCGCCGTCGCTCGCGTTCGACGGCCTTCTCTCGCACTCGGGCCACGCCTACGCGCAATCGTCGCCCGAGGGCATCCGACGCGTCGCCGAGGAGGAGCGCGCGGTCATGGTGGAGTTCGCCGGGACGCTCCGGGCGGCGGGAATCGAGGTCCGCGAGGTGAGCGTCGGCTCGACGCCGTCCATGAC